>Ga0302220_10000856_pt1 | contig 24616 bp, 25 predicted proteins | sample II_Palsa_E1_3_FD_194572 | JGI IMG/M metagenome (GOLD analysis project Ga0302220, IMG submission 194572) | Peat permafrost microbial communities from Stordalen Mire near Abisko, Sweden - II_Palsa_E1_3 | ecosystem: Environmental > Terrestrial > Soil > Palsa > Peat permafrost | place: Sweden...
GAGCGGCATGCAGGCCGATCGAGACGGCTGGAGTGGTTGGGTCAGTGCGCCGCGGATGTTCCGCGTTGCGATGGAGCGGCCTTTGTTGAAGTAGGGAACTTCAATCGACCGTCAGCCCGTAGAGTTCCGCATCGTCTTTCGTCACCCGCAGTACGGAACCGTGCTCATACCAGTCCCCCAGCACGATCCGTTCGCCAGTTTTTTCTGGCAGCTCAATGGGGTGTATCGCTGGCCGGTGCGTATGGCCGTGGATAAGACGATCCACGCCGGCGCCGTGCATCGCCGTGACGACAGCATCGGCATTCACATCCATGATGCTTTCCATGGTGCTTCCGGTATGCCGGCGGCTCTCCTCTCGCGCCTTCGCTGCCAACGCGCGGCGTGCATCCAGCGGCATCGACAGCACCTGTGCCTGCCATTCCGGTTTGCGCACCTGCTGACGCACGGCCTGATAGGCAACGTCATCGGTGCAAAGCACATCGCCATGCATCAGCAAGGTGGGACGACCGTAAAGATCGTGGACGGTGCCGTCGTCGAGCAGGGTGAATCCGGCGCGGCGCGCAAAATCCTCGCCCAGCAGAAAATCGCGATTGCCCACCATGAAGTACACCGGCACGCCTGTATCGCTCACCGCGCGGATAGCGCGTGCGATGCGCTGCGGCAACTCCGCATCGTCATCGTCGCCGATCCATGATTCGACCAGGTCGCCAAGGATATACAGCGCGTCTGCGTGACGGACTTCGTCGCTGGCCAGATATTTTTCGAATAGCTCGGTGATTTGCGGCCGCGCTGGATCAAGGTGCAGATCGGAAATGAACAGGGTTGCCATCGCTGCGATCAACCCTGACTGGCTGCGCCGGCTTGCTTGCTGTGCTTGGCGGGCGGTGTGGTCACCGGCGCCTTGGCTGGAGTGCGTGTGCTGGTCGCAGCAGCAGGTGCTTCTTCGCCAACGACGTGTGCACTTTCAATCAGCACGAGTGGCGTCGGTACGTCGCCGGCAAACGGGCCCTGCGCGTGGGTGGGTAACGCGGCAATCTTGTCGACCACGTCCATGCCCTTGATCACCTTGGCGAACACGGTATAGCCCCAGGTCAGGCCGCTCTGGTTGCCGACGAAGTCCAGTCGACGGTTGTCGACCAGGTTGAAAAAGAATTGCGAGGTGCCGGAGTTCGGATCGGCGCCGCGCGCCACGGCTACGGTGCCGCGCGTATTGGAAACACCGTTGTCGGCTTCGCTGGCGACGGCCGGGCGCGTGCGCTTGGGTTGCAGGTCGCGCGTGTACAGGCCGCCCTGCACGAGATAGCCAGGAATGGCTCGATGCAGCAGAGTGCCGTCGTAGAAACCATCGCGCACGTACTGCAGGAAATTCGCCACGCTCTTGGGCGCCTTGTCCGGATACAGCTCGAGCGTGATATCGCCCTGCGAGGTATGCAACAGCACCTGCGGCGCCGCCGTGGTGGCCGCTGGCGTCGGCTTGGTCGTTTGCGCCGCCAAAGTCAGCGGCAGGATCAGGAGCAGGGTGGCAAGCAGGGATTTGAACATGGGCATCAACAGGTCGGCCTGGCGTCGGCACATGATACGCGGCCACGATAGGACATGGGTTCGTGGCGACGCGCGTGGTCAGTTGCTGGAAAGGTCGAGCTTCAGCCCCAGTTCCGACATTGGCGACTGCTCCTGCTGCAGATCGGACTCGCTGAGCGGGTGCTGCTCGAACCAGGCGATGGGCAGGGTCAGCCGCAGGCGTTGGCTGGTGGCGGCAAGCTTCATCGGCGGCAGCGACTCGGCGCGGCGGGCGCGACGGAACAACACGGCCAGGCGCAACAGCGCGGTGGTGTAACGGGCCAGCTGGCGGTAGCGCTGCGGTAGTGCCGAGATTGCCGCCTTGTCGGGCTTGCGCCGGTGCATCTGGACCACCGCGGCCAGCAACTGCTGCTCCTGCCGGGAGAAACCGGCAAGATCGGCGTGGCGCAGGATATACGCGCCATGATGGTGGTGCTGGCTATGCGCGATAGCCAGGCCAATTTCGTGCACCCGCGACGCCCACGACAACCACTCGCGGGCTCCGGCATCCAATTTCCACGGCTTGGCAACCTGGTCGAACAACATCAGCGCGGTCGACTCGACCCGCCGTGCCTGGGCGCGATCCACGCCGTAGCGGGTAGCCAGTGCGTCGATGCTGGCAGTACGTGGGTCGCTGCCGCCGGCGCGGCCGAGCAGATCCCACAGCAGGCCTTCGCGCATCGAACTTTCGCAGACGCGCAGGCGTTCGATGCCGAGGGCAGCGAACGCCGCTTCGAAAATAACCACGCCACCGGCGAATACCGGTGCGCGTTCTTCCATCAGACCGGGCAGTTTGAGCGTGCCGATCTGGCCCTGTTCGAGCAACGCATCGCGCAACGAGGCCAGCGAAGCGGCGGTGATGCCGTCGTCGGAAAACTTCATGGCATGCACGACGGCGCCGATCGATCGCGCCGTACCGGAGGAACCGAACGCGTCCTGCCAGCCCGACTCCAGGTAGTCCTCGGCAAACTGTTGCAGCAGCACGCCGATTTCGCTGCGCGCACGTTGCCAGCGCTTGCGGGTGAGTTTGCCACCCGGAAAAAATCGCTGGGTCGAGGCGATGCAGCCGGCCTGCACGCTTTCGGTATGCAGCGGTGCCAAGCCGCGGCCAATGATGAATTCAGTGCTGCCGCCGCCGACATCGATGACCAATCGCGGCTCGCGTGAAGCGGGCAGGTCGTGTGCCGCGCCGAGAAAGATCAGGCGACCTTCTTCGCGACCGGAGACTACTTCAATGGGATGACCCAGCGCCGTCTCTGCAGCCGTAAGAAACGCCTGTGGCGAAGCCAGCCGACGTACGGTGTTGGTCGCCACGGCGCGCACCCGCGCCGACGGCAGACCAGCTATGCGCTGGCCGAAGCGGGCCAGGCAATTCAACGCTCGCGCACGCCGCTCGGCATCCAGCGTGCCATCGGCACGCAAGCCGGCAGCCATCCGCACGCTATCGCGCAAACGGTCGATCACGCGGGGCTCGCCATGCTCCATGCGTGCCACCACCATGTGGAAGCTGTTCGAGCCCATGTCGACAGCGGCAATCAGTTCGCCGTCGCGGATCGGTGTTTGATCGACTGCGCTCACGCGATCGCTCCAGAGAGTGTGAGAAGCGAATTCTCGCATGCGCGACCGACGGCGATGGAAGCATGCTGACTCACGGGCAGAAACGCTCCAGCAGAGACTGTTGTGCGCTATAGGGCGGATCTTTCCCTGGCTCGGCGCGCACGTAGCTGCCGTCGTCGCGCAACAGCCATGCGTTGGTATTGTCGAGTAGCCCGTTCGCCAGCGTTTCCTCGAACACGCGTGCGGCCAGCTCCGGATCGAGAATCGGAAACGCCACTTCGATACGCCGCATCAGGTTGCGCTCCATCCAGTCGGCGCTGGCGCAATACAACTCTGCTTCGCCGTCATTGGCAAACCAGTAGACACGGCTGTGTTCGAGAAAACGCCCCACGATGGAACGTACGCGAATCCGCTCGGACACCCCGGGTAGGCCGGGCCGTAGCGTGCATGCGCCGCGCACAATCAGGTCGATTTCCACGCCGGCCTGCGACGCGCGATACAGCGCCTCGATCACATGGGCTTCGTTCAGTGCGTTGAGCTTGGCGACGATGCGCGCGGGTCGGCCTGCCTGCGCATGCGCAGTTTCGCGTTCGATCTTCGCCATCACGCTGGGATACAGCGTGAATGGTGAATGGAGTAGACGCTTCAATTTGATCATCGGTCCCAGCCCGGAGAGCTGCTGGAAGACCTTGTGCAGGTCCTCACCGATCTCGGGATCAGCGGTCATCAAACCGATATCGGTATAGGTTCGGCTATTGAGCTGGTGATAATTGCCGGTGGACAGGTGCACGTAGCGTCGCAGCAGTTCACCCTCGCGGCGCACGATCAGCAGCATCTTGGCGTGGGTTTTGAAACCGACGACGCCGTAAACCACCTGCACGCCGGCTTCCTGCAGGCGCGTCGCCAAACGGATGTTGGCCTCCTCGTCGAAGCGCGCGCGCAGTTCGATCACCACGGTGACGTCCTTGCCGTTGCGCGCCGCATTCACCAGCAGGTCGACCAGCGGGGTGTCCTCACCGGCGCGGTACAGCGTCTGCTTGATCGCCAGCACTTGCGGATCCAGCGTGGCCTGGCGCAGCAGGTCGATCACCGCCGCGAAGCTCTGGTAGGGATGATGCAGCAGCACGTCGCGCTGGCCGATCAGGTCGAATTTGTTCTTGCTGCTTTCCAGTGCCGGCGGCAACTGGGGATTGAAGCGAGGGAATTTCAGCTCCGGCCGATCCAACCAATCGTAGATCAGCCCCGCACGAATGATGTTTACCGGGCCGTCGCAGCGGTACACATCGGTTTCTTCGAGCTGGAAGTTCTGGATCAGCATCGAGGTGATTGCCTTGGGGCAATCGTTGGCAATCTCCAGCCGCACCGGACGCGCGTAACCGCGGCCGATCAGCTCCTCGCTGAGTGCGTGGGCAAGGTTGGCCACCTCCGCTTCCTCGACAATCAGCTCGCTGTTGCGGGTCACTCGGAACGGATACGAGCCGACCACCTTGAAGCCGGGAAACATCAGATCGGCAAATGCCTGCAGCACTTCGCCAAGGAAAACGAAATGATCCCCCGCGCCGCTGACTTCGCCCGGTATCCGGATGATGCGCGGCAGTGAACGCGGCGCCCGCACCAGCGCCATGTGACCTTCGTGACCGAACGCATCGCGACCCTTCAGCACGACCGCGATGTTCAAGGTCTTGTTGAGGATGCGCGGAAACGGATGCGCCGGATCCAGTCCCAGTGGCGACAGCACCGGCAGCACTTCATGTTCGAAATAGCCCTGCAGCCAGCGCCGCTGGCGCGGGCTCCATTGCTTGCGGGTAAGAATGTGGATGTTCTCGTTCTTCAGCTGCGGGCCGAGTTGTTCCTGCCAGATCGCGTATTGCTCGGTGACCAGATCCAGCGCGCGGGTGCGGATACGCGCCAGCAACTCGCCGGAAGGCAAGCCGTCCGGTCCCGGCGCCGCCGAGCCATAAGCATGGTGATGTTTGAGCATCGCCACCCGCACCTCGAAGAATTCATCGAGGTTGTTCGCGACGATGCTCAGGTAGCGCAGCTGTTCCAACAAAGGCACGGCGGGATCGCGCGCCATGGCCAGCACCCGGAAATTGAATTCCAGTGCAGCCAGTTCGCGGCTGAGGTACAGGCCGGGGGCGCTCAGATCGGTGACGATGGGTGGGGAGACAGGGGATGGGCGAGGCATGCGTCATTCTGGCTTATGGCGCGAGCCAAATGCCACTCCATGACTCAAGCTTCGTCGCAGCCGCCGGGCATCAGCAAGCGGGCGTGGCCGAAATGGCAGGCGAACGTCGAGCCCACACCCGGCGAACTTTCGATACGCAACTGGGCCTGATGCAGATTCAGCACATGCTTGACGATGGAGAGGCCCAGGCCCGTGCCGCCGCTATCGCGCGAACGGCTAGACGAGATGCGGTAGAAGCGCTCGGTAAGCCGGGCAAGGTGTGTGGCGGGTATGCCGAAGCCGGTGTCGCTGACCGAATACGCCGCGCCCTGCGGCGTGCGCTGCCAGCGGATCGTGATGTTGCCGCCGGCAGGCGTATAGCGCACCGCATTGCTGACCAGGTTCGACAATGCGCTGTGCAGGTCCCTTGGCGAGCCGAGAAGATCTGCCTCGGCGGTGGATTCAAGAGCGATCTGGTGGCGACCCTGGCTGAGTGCTTCTGCTTCCTTGCGCAACGTAGCCAGTAGCGATGCCATCGGCACGCGCTCGTCGGCGATCTGATGTTGCGTTTCCAGTCGCGACAGCGTGAGCAGATCCTCGACGATCTGGCCCATGCGTTTGGATTGCATGCGCATCTCGCCGAGTACCGGCGCCAGTTCAGGCACGTCTTCCGGATCGAGCAATTCGAGATATCCGTGGATCACCGTCAGCGGTGTGCGCAGTTCGTGCGACACGTTGGCCACGAAGTCGCGGCGGATCTGTTCGAGGCGATTCAGATGGCTGATGTCGCGCGCCAGCAGCAGATGCTGGTGACGCCCGAACGGCAGCATGCTGACACTGAGCTGGCTATCCGGTTGACCGGGAGCGGCAACGTCGTTGAGCGGCTCCTGCGTGCCATCGCGCAGCCAGTCGGATAAATCGGAAACGGCCAGCCGCTGCTGCAGCAGCACGCCACGATCGCGCGGCCGGCGCAGCCCCAGCAGATGTTCGGCGGCGTGATTGAACCAACGCACGTGCTGGTTCTGGTCAAGCAACACCACCGCATCCGGCAACTGGCTGGCGGCGTTGCGCAGATCGCGCAGACTGGAGGCAATGCGGCGGGAACGTGTCATGAAGCGGTCATGCTGAAGTGGGCTGACGAGAGCAGGTGTAGTCATCATGGGCTTGGCTTGATGACGGATTCGAGTCAGCAAGAAGACGACTTCCGCCAGCGCGACGAGTGCAACACCCGTGGCAACGTGCCCACCGACAAGCCAACCCAGCAACGCGCCCGCGAGTAGCGCCACGGTCAAAGCCGCGGGCAATTTCCAGGAGTGTGTTGCGGGTTGTGCCATTCAGGCGATTACTCGCGAAGCGTAAGCGATGGGTTCAAGCATCGACAAAAGCAGACGCTACCGCAAGCCCGCGACGCGATCAGATGGATTGATTCATGCACTTGTCGAGAAGCGATAGCCGGTGCCGCGCACGGTCTGCACCATGTCGTCGAGCTTCCACGGCTCCAGTGTCTTGCGCAGGCGACGTATATGCACGTCGACCGTGCGCTCTTCGACATAGACACTGCCGCCCCACACATGATCGAGCAGTTGTGTGCGCGAATAGACGCGTTCGGGATGCGTGATGAAAAAATACAGCAGACGATATTCGGTCGGTCCGATCGGCACGGCTTCCTCACCGGCAAACACCCGATGAGCGGGGCCGTCGATACGCAGGCCACCCAGCTCGACCATGCCGGAGCCGTCGTCACCCTGGCTTCGGCGTAATACGGCCTTGATCCGCGCAATCAGTTCGCGCGTCGAAAAAGGCTTCACCACATAGTCGTCGACACCGGCCTCAAGGCCATTGACGCGATCCATCTCTTCACCGCGCGCGGTGAGCATGATGATCGGGATCTCGCGGCTGAGTTCTTCCTTGCGCAGGCGCCGCGCCAGTTCCAGTCCGCTGGTGCCGGGCAACATCCAGTCAAGCAGGATCAGGTCGGGCACCTGCTCGACGATCGCCAGTTGCGCGGCCCTTGCATCGGCCGCTTGCATCGCATCCATGCCGGCTTTGCGCAAGGCAAAAGCGATCATTTCGCGAATCGAGGTTTCGTCTTCAACGATCAGGATGCGCTTGTGCACGTGGTCCGCCGGTGGCTTATGACGAAGATATTGCAACGCATCAATGTTACGCGTCGATGACAATTGTTGCAGGCTGTCTCTAATGTAACGAACCGCCGCCGTTCTGCAGCGGAGCAATGTCATCAAGCCAGGGACTGGCACCGACGGGATTGGGAGAGCCCGAAACGGGGCTTAGGCCCAGGCAAAGGCGGCCTGCGCACGCCCCATTCGACTGAAATTGTTGCTGCCCGTTCGGATTGTCATCCGTGCTTATCCGTCGTTTGTGCAGTTCCAGCACGAGTGGGGTCAACTCGGTGAGGCGTGCCTGGATGCGCACCCGCGCGTAGTAATCGAGATCCTCGCGCTTGAGCAGTCGCTTGAGTTGCTCCATCGCATCGAACGGGCGGCCCGAGTAGTAACTGGCGTCCGCGAACGCTTCGCCGGCACGTATCCCGTCACCGGCCTTTTCGCTGGCACGGGCGTAGGCGCTGAAAATTTCCGGTTGATCGGCATTGTCCAGCAGCGGTCGCAACAGATCGGCAGCCTGGCTTGCCTGCTGCTTGCTGCCCAGAGTGAGTGCGTCGGCATAGGCCAGCGCTACGGCGCGGTTGCGCGGCGATTGCGTGCTGAGGTCACCATAGATAGCCAGCGCTGCGGCACGCTGCCCGGCCTGAAGGCGCGCATCCGCCATCGCCAGTTTCAGGATCAGATTGTTTGGATCGGACTGCAGCAGTGGCGACAACTGCTCGATCGCCTCTGGGCCACGACTGCTGCGGGTAAGTGCCAATGCGTAACCGTAGTGATTTGCCGGTGTGTCGAAACCGTGCTGCTTTTGCAGGTTGGACGAGTAATACAGCACTTCTTTGGGCGCATCGTCCGCCAGCACGCGTACCCGTTCACGCATCAGCGCGAAGGTATCCAGGTGGCCATCGGTCAGCGTCGGCCCGTTCAGTGCGGACGGGTCCTTGAGGAACAGGATCGGCGCCGTACTTTTCCCCCATTGGGCCTGGTCCACGCTGGTGCCCGAAGGACGCAGCTTTTGCGCCGCGACCAACGCGCCCGCGCGTGCCTTCGCATCACTGATGCGATCGGTTGTCACCGGATGGTCCTGCAACAGGGACGGTAAATTTTCGCCACCCGCACCGGCGCTCATGACATCTTCCATACGCTGGAAGAAACCAGCCATGGCATTCGGATCAAACCCCGCATTGGCCAGGGTCTGGATGCCGACGCGATCTGCTTCGATTTCATCGTGGCGGGTGAAATTGATCGATTTCTGCGCCAGTAGACCCTGACCGCCGGCAAGCACCGCCATCGGCGCATCGCCGCTATGGCTGCCGGCACCGGCGGCGATGGCACCCAGCAATACCAGCGCCATCATCGGCGTGTCTTTCTTGGATTCCTCGAACGCGCGCTGCAGATGGTTTTGCGTGATGTGGCCGATCTCGTGCGCCATCACGCTGGCCAGTTCGGCTTCGTTCTGGGTGATCGTGATCAGCCCCGAATTCACCGCGATATAGCCACCGGGAGCGGCAAAAGCGTTGATTTCCGGGTCCCTGGCAATGAAAAACGCGAAGTGGTCCTTCGGTTTGTCGCAGTTGGCGACCAGTCGGTAACCCAAATCGTTGATGTAATCGTCCAGCAGGGGGTCGTCCACCACCATGTTCAGCGCCTGCATCTGGCGCAGCATGGAGGCGCCGTAGTCGTTTGCTTCCTGCGGCGAAATCAGCGCATTGGCCGAGCTACCCAGATCCGGCAGACGGGAGCCGTCCTGCGCACCCGCCGCGCACGCGACGCCGGCGGTGACCAGCACCGTCAGCAGGCGTGGAACAAGTCGTCGTGGTGCCATGTTCGATGAGCCTATGGACAGGCGCTTAGTTAGGCGACAATAGCACTGTGACCGTGACCTTTTACGTCGGTTCACTGGGGGTGGGCGCTTGAGCCAGAAGCGGTACGCCCCCATCTGATGGTGAAGATTTTCCCTCTAGTGGAGTTTTTCGTGATGCCGAAGATCGAGGTCTATTCGACTGCCGTCTGCCCGTATTGCGTGGCGGCCAAGAGCCTGCTCAAGTCCAAGGGGCTGGAGTGGACCGAGGTGCGCATCGACCTGGATGCGGCCCAGCGCGATTCCATGCTCGCGCGCAGCGGTGGGCGCCGCACGGTGCCGCAGATCTTCGTCAACGACCACTATGTGGGCGGTTTTGATGATCTGGTGGCAGCCGACCGCAGCGGCAAACTGACGCAGCTGCTGGAGCAGGCCGCATGAGCGACCGCCTCGCCGAATTCACCGCTTTTCGCCAACGCATGAACGAACGGATTCTGGGCGAGGACAACCAGGTCGTGCGGCGTTTCTTCGCGCTCGATACGCAGACCTACAAGGCCGGCGCGCTGGACGTGAAGACGAAGGAAATGCTGGGTCTGGTCGCGTCGCTGGTACTGCGTTGCGACGACTGCATCAGCTATCACGTGGCCCAGTGCAAGGAAGCAGGCGTCGAGCGGGATGCATTTTTCGAAGTGTTCAGCGTTGGACTGGTGGTGGGTGGTTCGATCGTGATTCCGCACCTGCGTCGTGCGGTGGATCTGCTCGACCAGCTCGAGTCCGGCGCGGCTGGCGATGCGGCAAGCTGTGCCGACCACGTCTGAAGAAAGACCCGCGTTCAAGGTTGCCTGAGGCGGTCTCGAGCAGGCTTTGGGGCGACCTGTGCAGCTTTTTGCAACGCTGCGTACAAGTATTTTCAACGCCTTGCGGCGTGTTTTGGCTGTTCGCCAGGCGTCGCATCGGCGATAATTGACCGGTTTTCAGCCTGTGCCCGGTGCTTCTTTCCCGGCCACGCGCGCTGTTCGTTGTTCCGTTCAAGGAGTTCCCCATGAGCAAGACGATTGCCGTGATCCCGGGCGATGGCATCGGCCCGGAGATCATGACTGCCACGCTGCGCGTGCTTGATGCGCTGGAATGCGGCCTGGCTTACGAGTTTGTCGACGCCGGCATGGCTGCGCTCGAGAAGCACGGCGAGTTGCTGCCGCAGTCCACGCTGGACGTGATCGCCGCACACAAAGTGGCCCTGAAGGGGCCACTCACCACGCCGATCGGTGGCGGCTTCACCTCGATCAATGTGACCCTGCGCAGGCACTTCGACCTGTACGCGAACGTGCGTCCGGCGATCAGCTTTCCGGGCACCAAGTCGCGCTACGAGAACATCGACATCATCACCGTGCGCGAGAATACCGAAGGCGCGTATCTGGCCGAGGGTCAGGTGGTATCGGAGGATGGCGAAATTGCCACTTCGATCATCCGCAATACGCGCAAGGGCAGCACGCGCATCGTGCGCTACGCGTTCGAGATGGCGGTGAAGAAAGGCCGCAAGAAAATCACGGCAGTGCACAAGGCGAACATCCTCAAGACCAGCTCGGGCCTGTTTCTCAATGTCGCCCGCGAAGTGGCGAAGGAGTACCCGCAGATCGAGTTCAACGAGATGATCGTGGACAACACCTGCATGCAGTTGGTGATGAAACCCGAACAGTTCGACGTGATCGTCACCACCAACCTGTTCGGCGACATCCTGTCGGATCTGTGCGCTGGCCTGGTCGGCGGCCTCGGGCTCGCACCGGGCGACAACATCGGCACCAACGCGGCAATCTTCGAGGCCGTGCATGGCTCGGCTCCGGACATCGCCGGCAAGGGCATCGCCAACCCCTGCGCGCTCCTGCTTGCGGCCGCCGACATGCTCGATCATCTGGATCTGCTCGCCAAGGGCAGCCAGCTGCGCCAGGCGATTCGTGCCACGGTGGAACAGGATCGCCAGCACGTCACGCCGGATCTAGGCGGCAATGGCAGCACCGACAGCTTTGCCGACGCAATCGTCAAGCGCATCAAGGGCTGATCATCGACCGTCCGATGACAAGAAAAGCCGCGGCGAGAGCCGCGGCTTTTCTTTGCGTCAAGCGTAGGCCGGCCGACCTACGTCAATCTTCCAGCCTACGCCGAGCAGTGGCTCAGTGCGATGGCGGCTGATAGCTGCCTGGCACGCTGCGAAAAGGAATGGCGATGCGATTCCAGGCGTTGATCAGGATCACCACCATGTTCAGATCACCCAGTTCCTTTTCGCTGAATTGTGCACGTGCCTGCTCATAGACAGCATCCGATACGCCGTGTTCTCCCAGCCGGGTCACCGCTTCGCACCATGCCAGTGCAGCGCGCTCGCGGTCGCTGAAAAACGGCGCCTCGCGCCAGGCTTGAAGCAGATAAAGCCGTTGCTCGCTTTCGCCGCCGGCGCGAGCATCCTTGCTGTGCATGTCCATGCAATAAGCACAGCCGTTGAGTTGCGAGGCGCGCATCAGCACCAGTTCAATCAAGCCAGGTTCCAGCCCGCTGGCGCGTATATAGGTATTCAGTGCAAACAGTGGCTGCAGGGCTTCGGCGTTGGCGCGATAAGACAGACGGGATGACATGGGAACTCCTCGCAATGTGCGGCCGTTGTGGCCGTTCAGTACAAGGACGTGGCAGCTGTCGATTTTGTGACGGCGGCAATTCGGGCCAATTTTTCCGGATGCCGCAGGGCGTGAATGGCGGTGATGTGTTCGCCGTCGTCATCTATCCAGCTGGCCGAGATCAGCGTGTCGCCATCCCAACTCAGCAGGGCTGGAGCGCCGTTGAGCTGATGCAGCTGGTGATGCACGCCATGCTTGCGCTGCTGCAACGCGATCTGCAGATACAGTCGAGCCAACCGTTCGGCGCCATGCAGTGGGTGCAACGTGGCGGTCACTACGCCACCACCATCAGAGACGTGCAGCGCATCCTCCGCAAACAGCGCGCGCAAGGTTTCCATATCCGGTTGCTGCAGGGCTTGGGCAAAGCGTTCGAGCAGACGGCGTTGCGTGTTGGCGTTCACCGACTGGCGCGGTCGACCGTCGCGCAACTTCGTCTTGGCGCGATGTACGCGCTGCCGGCAGGCATCCTCGCCGATGCCGAGCATCGCTGCCGCTTCGGCGTGGCTATAGTCGAATACCTCGCGCAACAGGAAGGCGGCGCGTTCCTGCGCATTCAGGCGCTCGAGCAGCAGCAGGAAGCTCATGGTCAGGCTCTCGGCTTGCTCCACCTGCGCATCGGGTTGTTCGGATTGCGCTGTCAATGGCTCTGGCAGCCATGGACCAGGGTAATGCGCGCGTTCGGTCTTGGCGCGACGCAGCCGGTCCAGCGCCAGCCGTGTGGTGACGGTGACTAGCCAGGCCTCGGCGTCGTCAAGCGCGTTGCTGTCTTGCGCATGCCAACGTAACCACGCGTCATGCAGTACGTCCTCGGCGTCGGCCGACGTACCGAGCATTCGGTAGGCCAACCCGAACAAACGTGGACGGTGCTGCTGGAACAGTTCGGTTTGCGAATCCATGGTGACTCCAAGGGATACGCAGCAAGGACGTACGACGGTGACGCGATGTGACCGCTCAGCGAAAGATCGGCCAGGGTGCCAGGAAGATCAGCCAGATCATCAATACGATGCCGAGGTATTTCAGGGTGCGGGCAAGCTTTTTGTGCCTGCTCTTGAAGCTGGGGCCGCTCCGGCGTTTGCGCTGGCTAAGGGCAAACAGGCGGTTGATGAAACCAGTTTCTTCGGTCTCGGTATCGCTGTTCGGCGAGGCGGTGATCTTGCCCATGAAGGCGCCGACCCGGTGGTTGATCGCGCTCATCCAGCGTGTGCGCAAGGGTCGTTCAATGTCGGCAAACAGGATCACCCGTGTTTGTCCGCTCTTGTTTTCGGCCCAGTGCACGTAGGTTTCGTCGAACACCACGTCCTTGCCATCGCCCCAGGCATGTTCTTCGCCGTCGACGAAGATCCTGCAGTCCCTGGAATTGGGTGTGATCAGGCCCAGGTGATAGCGCAACGATCCGGCAAACGGATCGCGATGCGGGTTCAGTTTGCTGCCCGGCGGCAGCAGCGCAAACATCGCAGCCTTCACGCTGGGAATCGATTTCAACAAGGCGACCGTGTTCGGGCACAACGTTTCGGCCGAGGCCAATGGCTCGCCGTACCATTTCAGATAGAAGCGCTTCCAGCCTTGCTTGAAAAAACTGTTGAAACTGGCGTCGTTGTTTTTTTCCGCGGCGCGGATGTAACCCTCGTCGAACAGATGCGTCGCCTCGTCTCGAATACTCTGCCAGTTGGCCTGCAACAGGTCGAGTTGCGGGAAACCGCGACGATCGAGGATTGGTCGCGCCGGTACCGCCGAGAACGCGTACATCAGCAAGTTGTAGGGTGCGAACAGCGCCGAATGATCGGCCAGCTGGCGATCGAAACGCAGTCTTACACGTCCGCGCAAATGCACCAGCAGCACGCACAGTACAAACAGTGCGAACAGGGCGAGCAGGACAAGGCGTGGAGTCAGGATCATTTCGGTGGATACCACCATCGGGACGGTCAGGCGGCAATTCTACTCGCTCAGGCCGAATCGCCCGCATAGGGGCACCAGCGAATATTCAGCGTCAGTGTCGCAGCACATGCGCACTGCCGCCGCCGGGCCGATAGCCACGCAGCAGCGCCCGGTGCACATAAGCGACCGCCCGACGCACGGCGGAGCGTGGCGATTGGCCCTTGGCCAGCTCCGCGGTGATCGCCGAGGCGAGCGTGCAACCGGTGCCGTGCCCTTCCAGTTTCAGGCGCGGATGGCGCAGCTTCATGACGCCACGTGCGTCGTAGAAACGATCCACCACGACGCGGCCATCGCCGTGACCGCCCTTGAGCAGCACCGCGCCAGCACCGAGTGCCAGCAACGCTTCACCCGCCGCGTCGAATTGTGCCGCGGTCTTGATCGGATGGCCCAGCAAGGCCTCTGCTTCCGGCAGATTCGGGGTAAGGATGTCGGCCAGTGGAATCAGTTCATCGACCAGTGCTCCGACGGCGTCTTCGTCCAGCAGACGCGCGCCGCTGGTGGCAATCATCACCGGATCGACCACCAGCCAAGCGGGTTTGCGCGCGGCCATTTCGCGCGCAATAAGGCGGGTGATCGCGGCGCTGCCGAGCATGCCGGTCTTGACCGCAGCGATCGGGAAGTCATCGAACACTGCAGCGAGCTGGCTGCGGATATGCGTTAGCGGCACGGCATGTACCGCGCTGACCCCGAGGGTGTTCTGCGAGGTGATCGCGGTGATCGCCGAAAGCCCGTGAACACCCCGTGCCTGAAAGGTTTTCAGATCGGCCTGAATACCCGCGCCACCGCCGGAGTCGGAGCCGGCGATGGTGAGGGCGATGGGAGGTGTCGCAGATGTGGGCATAGGGGTGCGTTGCTTTAGGAGCGTGATTTCGCCCCCCTTTGCTCGTCATTCCTGCGAAGGCAGGAACCCAGCGACCTCAAGGTCTTGAAGATCAAGGGCGCTGGATCCCTGCCTTCGCAGGGATGACGAGCTGGGTAGCAGGCTACTCAATGTGCCATGCAGTGTAGTTGTCCACGCGGCTGTCGGTTACAGCGCCTCCGACGCGAAATCTGCCAGACGCGAGCGCTCGCCACGACGCAGCGTGATATGCGCCGAGTGCTCCCACTGCTTGAAGCGATCGACCGCGTAGGTGAGTCCAGAAGTTGTTTCCGTGAGGTACGGCGTGTCGATCTGCTCGACGTTGCCCAGGCAGACGATCTTGGTGCCGGGGCCGGCGCGCGTGATCAGGGTTTTCATCTGCTTCGGGGTGAGGTTCTGCGCTTCGTCGATGATCAGGTAGCGACTGAGGAAGGTACGTCCACGCATGAAGTTGAGCGAGCGGATCTTGATGCGCGAGGCGAGCAGGTCGTTGGTGGCCTGGCGACCCCAGCTGCCGCCATCCTCGGGATTGGCGAGGACTTCCAGGTTGTCAGTCAACGCACCCATCCACGGCGTCATTTTTTCTTCCTCGGTGCCCGGTAGGAAGCCGATGTCCTCGCCGACCGAGACCGTTGCGCGGGTCATGATGATTTCGCGGTAACGCTGCTGATCCATCACTTGTGCCAAGCCCGCTGCCAGCGCCAGCAGAGTCTTGCCGGTGCCTGCATTGCCGAGCAGGGTGACGAAATCCACATCCGGGTCCATCAATACATTGAGCGCGAAATTCTGCTCGCGATTGCGTGCCCCGATGCCCCACACGTGATGGTTTGCATGCGAGTGATCGTCCAGCAACACCAGCGTGGCGCTGACGTCGTCCATGTGCAGCACACGCAATTCCACGCTGTTCTCGCCGGGCAGGAACAGACATTCATTGGGATACCACGCTTCGTCCTCGCGCCGGTCCACTTTGTAGAACGTGCGCCCTCGTTCGGTCCATGACTTCACTTCCGGATGGTGATCCCAGAAGTCCTCCGGCAGTTCGACCGCGCCGGTGTAGAGCAGGGCGAAATCGTCGAGCGCACGATCGTTTTCGTAATCCTCGGCGACGAGACCATAGATGCTCGCCTTGATCCGCAGATTGATGTCCTTGGTGACAAGGATGACCGAACGCTCGGGATTCTGATCGCGCAGTTCGATCACCGAGGCCAGAATCTGATTGTCAGCCTTCGTATGGCCATTGCTGCTGGTGCGCTGCTGAAAATACAGCCGGCCAACCGATCCACCACGCCGCAGCTTGATGCCTTGCGGGTTGCTCAGCTCCAGGCCATCGCGCAAATCATGCTGCTTGCCGCGCTCGATCAGCTCATTGAGGAATCGGCTGACCTGACGGCCATTGCGCGAAACTTCCGAAGCGCCTTTCTTCTTTTCGTCCAATTCCTCCAACACAGTCATCGGGATGAAGACGTCGTGTTCCTCGAAACGGAACAACGAGGTCGGGTCATGCAGCAGGACGTTAGTGTCGAGAGCGTAGATTCGCTTGCTTCCGGTCATGCGGAAGAGTCCTCGCTGGTGGTGGATCGATGGCGGGATCGCGGTGTAACTCTGACCGCGGCGGGTGGTCACGGCAGTCGCTGTCGGCATGTTGCCGACGCGCCTTGGTGTTGGGCACGAAGAGTTGAAGTGGCATGCAGGGAACAGCGGTCACCGGGCGGGAACGGCATCAAGCACGGCCTGGGCGTGACCAGGCACTTTGACGCCGCGCCATTCCTGGGCCAGTCGGCCTTCGGGATCGATCAGGAACGTGCTCCGTACAACCCCCATATGGCGTTTCCCGTAAAGCACTTTTTCATGGATCACATCGAATGCCTGGCACCAGGCCTCGTCGGCATCGGAAATCAGCGGGAAAGGCAATTCCTGCTTCAGGGCAAAGTTCGCATGCGATTTCACCGAATCACGTGACACGCCGATGACTTGTATATGTCGCTTGCGAAACTGCGCGTGCAGATCGCGAAAGTCCTTCGCTTCCGTCGTGCAGCCGGGCGTGCTGTCCTTGGGGTAGAAATACACCACCACCCATTGGCCCTTGAAGCTGGCGAGTTTCAGTTCGTTGCCGTCACCGGTGACGCCTTTGAGGGAAGGGACTTTCTTGCCAACCTCGGGCATGGCTACTCCTGCACAGCAAGATGCTGCTGCGCGCGTGGAAGAAAAAGACGATGGGGGCGGACCGTGGACGCTGCGAACGGTGCGCAGAAGGCGTGCGGCATGGATCGGTACACTGGCTGCAATGCAACGTCACTCTGAAGTCCCGGCACAAGACTAGCGCGTGCGTGGCAGCAGATAACAGCCCTTGCCAGCGGCCCCCGATCGCGCGATGCTCAAGGATCTTTGAGCAGGCTCTGCAGCCCTCAAAATTTGACCGGATCCATGATCGCGTCGAGATTCAAGCCGTCACAGAGTTCGAGAAAGTCGTCGCGCAGCGCGGCAATGTGGATTTCCGCCGGAATGCCGATCGTGAACTGTGCCTGGAACATCTCCGCGCCCGTCTGCATCGCCTGATAACGCGTCGAGTTCAGCTGTTCCACGCTGATACCGTGCTGGCTGAAGAACTCTACGATCCGGGCCACGATGCCGGGCCGGTCGGCGGCGACCACTTCGACCAGATAAGGCAGCAAGTGCGAACTATTTTCGCGCGGGCCGGTGCGGTAGTGGACCAGCCGCAGGCTTTCGTCACGGGCCAGCTTGGTCAGCGCGGTTTCGAGTTTCGCCAGTGCATCCCACGCACCGCTGGCGAGCAGCATCAGCGAGATTTCGGTGCCGATGGTCGATATACGTGACTCGGACAGATTGCAGCCGGCGTCAGCGATGCGTTTGGCCAGTGCCAGCAGGGGCGATTTAGTCGCCGGGGTAAGTGCCTGGATCAGCAACTGATTGTCGTTGCCCGAACGCGCCGGAGTCGAAGAAGGTTTCAAAGGGCTCTACCCGTGAGTCACTGCCGCGTGATGCGGAAGCTCGAGACTACTCCGATCGAGCTTACTTGCCCGCCTCGCGAAGCGGCAAGTATCATGTGAGGCTTGGCTTGGGCCGGAGTAAGTCTTGAACATTCGCGGAAGCATCTGCGCGCTGGTCACCCCGTTCTCAGGTGATGGCGCGCTCGACCTGCGCTCATTTGGTCAGCTGCTCGACTACCAGCTTGCCGGTGGCACGCAGGCGCTGGTGGTCGCCGGGTCGACTGGCGAAGCGCACATGCTCGAGCACGACGAGTTTGATCGGCTGCTGGCCTTTGCGGTCGAGCACGTGGCGGGGCGGGTGCCGGTTATCGCCGGTACGGGCGAGGCCGGTACCGCCAAGACCGTCGCCATGACCCGTCGCGCTCAGTCACTGGGTGTCGACGCGGCTCTGGTGGTGGCTCCCTATTACGTGCGTCCGACCCAGGAGGGCCTGCGCCGGCACTACCTTGAAGTGGCTGAGCACGGCGGCCTGCCTGTGTTGTTGTACAACGTGCCCAGCCGTACCAGCTGCGATCTGCTGACGGATACGGTTGCCCGATTGCGTGAGCACCCGGCGATCATCGGCATCAAGGAAGCGCGCAGTGATCGGGAGCGAATTTTGGCCACAGCGGAACTTGTGCGCCCGGATTTCGTCTATCTGACGGGCGACGATGGCAGCGCCGGCGAGGCCATGTTGGCGGGCGCAGCGGGCACGATCTCGGTGGCGGCGAATCTGGCGCCAGCAGCGTTTCGTGCGTTGTGCGATGCGGCTACCCGTGGTGACCGGGCGGAAACCGCGCGGTGCCGAGCCGCGCTCGATCCGTTGTTTCGGGCGCTCGACTGCGCGCCGAATCCGATCGCGGTGAAGGCTGGTTTGCCCGCATTGGGGCTGGGTTTGGCGGCGCCGAGATTGCCGCTGGTTGAATTGAACGACGGTCCGGATCGCGCCCGATTACACGAAGCGCTGTCCAGTCTGGCATCCTTGGCGACTGCAACCTGACCGATGACCGGTTGCCTGACCTTCTCACGGAACCTGATTACATGAAGAAAACTTCGCTCCTCCTGGCCCTGCCGGCTCTGGCCTTAAGTGGCTTGCTGCTTTCCGGTTGCGGCATGTTCCGCTCGCATAAGGCGTGGGACACCGCACAGCAGGAGTCGCCGCTGGAGATTCCGCCGACGCTGGACCGGCCTGCGGTCAGTGCGGCACTGGTGATTCCGCCTCCGGGCGCCAACACGCCGACTTCCGATGGCGTGACGGCCGGTGCGCCGGGCTCCCAGATTCTGGACAGTTTCGTGATGCCGGAAACCGTCGATATCGTGTATCAGCAGGTCGGTCAGGTGCTCTCGAGTGGCGAATTGGGCCAGCTCGTCAGCCATGACGATGCCTCGCGCACCTATACGTTCACTGTTTCCGAAGCCGTCGTGCAGCAGAAGAAAAAACGCAGCTTGATGCACCCGTTCGGCGGGTCGGGTGACTCCACGACCGTGGCAGCCAACGCGTCACATCAAGTGCAGATCACCATCGACTCCAGTGGCACCAGTGCCAGCGAAGTCCAGGTGCAGGGCAATCCGGGCGTAGTGCCGCGCACGATCGACGCGCTGCAGGCCAGTCTGAAGAAAGCCAAGAAAGCCGCTTGATCTCCCAAGGTGCATAAAAAAACGCCGCCCAAGGGCGGCGTTTTTCTTTGGGGTTTCGCTGATTCGATTCAGCGCTGAAGCAGGTTGAGCTTGTCCGGCTTGCCTTCCCACTCCTTGGCATCGGCGGGGCTGTCCTTGCGCTCGGTGATGACGGGCCAGTCTTTGGCCAGCTCGGCGTTCAGCGCCACGAATGCTTCCTGACCGGCCGGCACATCGTCTTCCGGGTAAATCGCGTTGATCGGACACTCCGGTTCGCACAAGGTGCAGTCGATGCACTCGTCCGGATCGATCACGAGAAAATTAGGGCCTTCGTGGAAGGCGTCGACCGGACAGACCTCAACGCAATCGGTGTATTTGCACTTGATGCAGTTGTCGATGACGACAAAGGTCATGTTGCCGCGCACCTCTGAAGGTTGTGCCCTGACAGAGCGAGGCTCTGATGGAGCGTGAACCTATGACGGAGCATAGGCCGTGGTCGAGCGAATTGGTGCTCCCTACGAGACTCGAACTCGTGTTCCCGCCTTGAGAGGGCAGTGTCCTAGGCCACTAGACGAAGGGAGCGTTATGCTGCGAGGCGCGCTAGTATAACGGAATTGTTTCGCCCGGCAATGCTCGACGCCTACCGCTCCAAGCATGCCAGCCGGTCGGCGCTGCCTTCCCGCAGGTCGATCCGTGGTACCGGGCTCCGCAACTTATTCGTCACCAAGGGCAGTTTCGCCCCGCCAAGGATTCTGACCGCTTGAACCTCGAATCAAGGACCGACATCACGCCAGCGCTGCGGATCATTCCGCGCGACCAGCACATCATCTCCCGCAAGAACATCAGCAAGGCGGCGCTGCGGGTGTTGTATCGCCTGAACGAAGTCGGCTACACCGCCTACCTGGTCGGTGGCGCGGTGCGCGACCTGCTGCTGGGCCTGCATCCGAAAGATTTCGACATTGCCACCAGTGCGACCCCGGATGAGGTGAAAAAGCTGTTCCGCAACTGCCGCCTGATTGGCCGCCGCTTCCGTCTGGCGCACGTCGTGTTCGGACCGGAGATCATCGAAGTGGCGACGTTCCGCGGCCTGGGTGAGGAGGGTGCCGAGGGCGACCGCCACATCATTGATGGCCGCATCGTGCGTGACAACATCTGGGGCACGATCGAGGAGGACGCCGTACGCCGCGACTTCCGCGTCAATGCGCTGTACTACGACATCAGCGATTTCTCCGTGCGCGACTACGTCGGCGGCATGCAGGATCTGCAGGACCGCGTGCTGCGATTGATCGGTGACCCGGTGACCCGCTACCGTGAGGATCCCGTGCGCATGCTGCGTGCCGCACGGCTGGCGGCCAAGCTCGACATGCGCATCGACACCGCGGCGATGGCGCCGTTCGAGACGCTCGGGCCGTTGCTGGCTGACGCCGCGCCGGCACGGTTGTTCGACGAATCGTTGAAGATGTTTCTTGGCGGTCACGGGCTGAAGAGTTTCCGCATGCTGGAACATTGCGGCCTGCTGAAATTCCTGTTTCCCGCCACGGCACGGGCGCTTCAGCGCGGCGATGAGGCGTTGCGTTCGCTGGTCGAACAAGGCCTCGCGAACACCGATGCACGCATCGCCGAAGGCAAGTCGGTCACCCCGGCTTTCCTGTTCGCGGTGCTGCTGTGGGGCGAAGTGCGCGACGTGGCGCACCACTACATTGCGCAGGGCATGGATGGCAATGAGGGTTGGGCGCGTGCTGCGGCCCAGGTCGTTGCCGAGCAGTGTCAGCGGGTGGCGATTCCGCGCCGTTTCACTTTCACCATGGAAGAAATCTGGTCGCTGCAGCCGCGCTTCGAACAGATTCAACGCAAGCGTGTGTTCCGGCTCATGACCCACCCGCGCTTTCGCGCCGCGTTCGATTTTCTGTTGCTGCGTGCGGCTGAATCACCGGCGATGCACGAGCTGGGTCAGTGGTGGGCGCACGCGCAACTGTTGCCACAGGACGTGCTGGCGGCGGCTTTGCCAGCCAGTGGCGGCAGCCATGTCAGCGACAACGCCGTATTGCCGGTGGCAGCGCGACCGCCGCGCCGACGCCGGCGCAGCCGGCCCAGCGATAAATCGGGTTCGGTGTGACGCTCGCTTACGTCGCGCTGGGCAGCAATCTGGGTGATCCACGGCAACAAGTGCTCGACGCCATGCAGGCGCTGGGTAAGTTGCCGGATACACGCCTGTTGAAATGCTCACAGCTGTACCGCACGCCGCCATGGGGCGTACTGGAGCAGCCGCCGTTCATCAATGCGGCCGTACAGCTGGATACCGCGTTGTCGCCACATCGCCTGCTTGACGCCTTGATCGAGATCGAACAACGCGCTGGTCGGGTGCGTGTGCAGCGCAACGGGCCACGCACGCTGGATCTGGATCTGCTGTACGTCGATGGCGTGCAGCTCGACGACGAGCGACTGACCTTGCCGCACCCGCGCATGACGGAACGTGCATTCGTGTTGCTGCCGCTGCATGATCTCGCCCCTTCGCTGCAGTTGGCCGGACACGGTTCAGTTGCGGAACTGCTGGCGCGGGTCGATCTTGCCGGATGTGAAAAACTGCCTTGAGCGATCTGAAGGCAGGCCGGATAATCGGCGCCCGCTCCACCGTTCTGCTGCGACTACCCTGAGGAATTGCCGTGTACGTGCAAAATGCGAACGTCCCAGAGCGCAAGCCGGTCACCGTGCCGGGGCTGCACGCGATGAAAGCGCAAGGGCAGCGCATTGTGATGCTGACCGCCTACGATGCCAGTTTCGCGTGGCAGCTGGAGGCTGCCGGTATCGACATCGCGCTCGTCGGCGATTCGCTGGGCATGGTGATACAGGGACACCGCAGCACGCTGCCAGTGACCCTGGATCACATGGTCTATCACACGGCGGCGGTTGCCCGTGGCTTGTCCACGACGCTGCTGGTGGCTGACATGCCGTTCATGGCTGACCGCGATCTCGCCCACGTGCTGGACGCTGGCGCGCGGCTGGTGGGCGAGGCGGGCGCCGCGATGGTCAAGATTGAAGGCGCGGCTCCGCATATCCTCGAGGCGATTGCCGCGTTGACCGAACGGGTGATACCGGTCTGTGCGCACCTGGGGTTGACCCCGCAGTCGGTGCACAAGTTTGGTGGTTTTCGGATCCAGGGCCGCGAGCAGTCGGCCGCCGATCACATCGTGGATGAGGCGCTCAAAGTGCAGGCCGCTGGCGCAGATCTGCTGGTGCTTGAGGGTGTCCCGACCACACTGGGCGAACGAATCACGGCGGCAGTGAAGATTCCGGTCATCGGCATCGGAGCTGGCCCGCATTGTGATGGGCAGGTGCTGGTGATCCATGACATGCTTGGGATCACCCCGGGCAAGCGGCCCAAATTCAGCAAGGATTTTCTTGCCGGGCACGATTCGGTTGCGGCGGCGCTCGCTGCCTACGCCGCCGACGTGCGTAGCGGTGCGTTTCCGGCACCCGAACACTGTTTCAACTGACCTGACGAAGCCGACTCATGCAGACCCTTCAAGATGCTCCTGCCTTACGCGCAGCGGTTCGCAGTTGGCGCGCGAAAGGCCAGACGGTGGGCTTTGTGCCGACCCTGGGCAATCTGCATGCCGGCCATCAATCGCTGATCAAGCTGGCGCGTGCGCGCACGGATCGGGTCGTGGCCAGCGTGTTCGTCAACCCCACCCAGTTTGCTCCAGGCGAGGATTTCGAGCGCTATCCACGCACGCTGCTGCAGGATCAGGCCGCGCTGGCCGATGAGGACTGCGATCTGCTGTTCGCGCCGGATGTGGCGACGCTTTATCCCTACGGCCCGGAAAATACCGTCAGCCTGCACGTGCCGCAGATCACCGACACGCTGGAAGGGGCTCACCGGCCGGGACATTTCGACGGCGTCGCCACCGTGGTGTGCAAGCTGTTCAATCTCGTGCAGCCGGACGTGGCCGTGTTCGGCCAGAAGGATTTCCAGCAGCTAAAGGTGATCGAGCGGATGCTGCGGGATCTTTCGCTGCCGGTGAGAGTCATGGCTGCGCCCACGATGCGGGCGGAAGACGGCCTGGCGCTGAGCTCACGCAATCAGTACTTGTCCGCTGCTGAACGTGCGCGGGCTCCGCTGATCTATGAAACCCTGGTGAAAATGCGCGACCTGCAGGCCAAGGGGCACGCCTGGCGGGTGCTGGAGCAGGTTGCCACGGCGCAGCTGAGCCGGGCCGGTTTCGAGCCCGATTATGTGGTGATACGGCGTGCCGAAGACCTGGTTGAGCCCGCCGAGGGCGAAAATACGGGCCTGATCGCCCTCATTGCCGCACGCCTTGGCAGTACACGCCTGATCGACAACTTGCTGTTCGACTGAACGCCCCTATATAGGGGCTGTTTTCGACGGATGTTGCGGTGCAATGTCATCGGTTCGATAATGGCCAACTCGCAGGCTGTTCCTGCTGGATAGAACGTCATGCACCTGAATATGCTCAAGGCCAAGATCCATCGGGCCACAGTCACTCACGCCGAGCTGCACTACGAGGGCTCGATCGCGATCGACGGCTTGCTGCTGGATGCTTCGGGCATTCGCGAGTACGAGCAGATCCATGCCTGGAACATCAACAACGGCAAGCGCTTCGTCACCTATGCGCTGCGTGCGGAAGAAGGATCCGGCATCATCTCGGTGAACGGTAGCGCCGCACATCGTGCAAAGCCGGGCGATCTGATCATCATTGCCGCGTTTGCGCAGCTGTCGGAAGCGGAGCTCGAACAGTTCCAGCCGACGTTGGTCTATGCCGATGCGGACAACCGCATCTCGCACACCAACCGCTCGATTCCCAAGCAGATGGCAGCGGCCTGATTCGATCCATGATGGCTGGCGATCCAGCGTCAGGCGTTAGCCATGATGTCTTGCCAGCGCCCACTGCACATGCTCGCGCACGACGCTTGAATCATGGTCCGCACGCGCACGCAATGCTGCGGTGATCGCTGCCGACGAGGGTGCGTTGCCTAGCGCCACGGCGATATTGCGCAGCCAGCCTTCATAGCCGGTGCGGCGGATCGCCATACCTTCGGTGTGTTTGAGGAAGGCCTCCTCGCTCCAGCTGAACAGCTCGACGAGCTTGGCGCCGTCCAGGCTGTGACGCGGCGCAAAGTCGGGCTCGCTGGTTTCCTGCGCGAACTTGTTCCAGGGGCAGATCAGCTGGCAGTCGTCGCATCCGAAAATGCGATTGCCCATCGGTGCGCGCAGGTCTTCTGGAATGCTGCCCTTGAGCTCGATCGTGAGGTAAGAGATGCAGCGTCGTGCATCCAGCCGGTACGGTCCGAGGATCGCCTGGGTAGGACAGATCTCGATGCAGCGGCTGCA
>Ga0302220_10000858_pt1 | contig 24603 bp, 24 predicted proteins | sample II_Palsa_E1_3_FD_194572 | JGI IMG/M metagenome (GOLD analysis project Ga0302220, IMG submission 194572) | Peat permafrost microbial communities from Stordalen Mire near Abisko, Sweden - II_Palsa_E1_3 | ecosystem: Environmental > Terrestrial > Soil > Palsa > Peat permafrost | place: Sweden...
GAATCATGGCTGTTTTCGGTCTTGCGCAGGTCAGCGTGTCCCATCCACGGCGACGCCTCGATGTTGCGCATGTATTCGGCGACGCTGGCGTTGGACTGCGCCACGCCATCCAGCGACAGCGCCTGACCGCTCTGCTTGAGTCCGCTCAGACGAGCGCTGGCAGGAATCGTTTTCACCAGTTCGTCGAACAGGTGCACCATCTGCGAACGGTCGGCCTGCAGCTGTTCGATGATCTGCTTGCGTGCCAGCAGATGCTCGCGCACCAGTTCGAGATCCTTGATCTTCGCGATCCGCACATCGAGATCCTTGATCTCAGTCTGCAGGTACGTGTTGCGGTCGTTCTGGTTGTCGATCCGCTGACCCATCCAGAAACCCCACAGCAGCAGCACGGCCAGCGCTGCCACAAACGCGGCGCCAAGCTGCATGTAGAACTCGCGTTCACGCTGCTTGCGTCGCTCGGCGCGCCAGGGAAGTAGATTGATGTGTGCCATCAGTCGAAACTCCTCAAGGCGAGGCCGACCGCAATCATCAGCGCGGGCGCATCCTGGGCCAGCGATTGCGCCTGCACCCGTGGCGACAGCGACATGCGCGCCAGCGGGTTCGCGACGACGCAGGACACGCCAAGTTGTTCTTCCAGCATCGCACCCAGCCCTTCGATCGACGCGCAACCGCCGGCCAAAACGACCTGGTCAACCTTGCTGTATTCGCTGCCGGCAAAGAAGAATTGAAGCAGGCGGCTGATCTGCTGGACCAGCGACTCCTTGAATGGCTCCAGTGCCTCGGTTTCGTACGATTCGGGCAAGCCACCCTTACGCTTTGCGCGTCCGGCTTCTTCATAGGAGAGCCCGAAGCGGCGCATGATCTCGTCGGTCAGCTGCTTGCCACCGAAGACCTGCTCACGCGAATAGATGGTGCGTTGATTGCGCAGGACGGACAGCGTCGTCATGGTGGCGCCGATATCGACCACTGCCACCAGCGCATCGCGCCCTACATTGAGCTGGTCGGCGACCATCACGAACGCGTTTTCCATCGCGAACGCCTCGACGTCGATCGCGCTGGCGATCAGTCCGCCCAGATCCAGCGCTGCGACGCGCATGTCCACGTTCTCGGTGCGCGAGGCGGCGAGCAGCACGTTATTCATGTCCGGGTTGTCGCGCACCGGTCCAAGCACTTCGTAATCGAGACTGACTTCGTCGATCGGATACGGGATGTACTGGTTCGCCTCGACCTGGATCTGTCCTTCCAGGTCATCATCTGACAATTCGCTGGACATCGGGATGATGCGGGTGATTACCGCTGATCCAGCCAGCGCCGCCGCCGCATGCTTGAGCTTTGAACCCGACCGCGCCAGCGCGCGACGAATCGCGTCGCCTACCGCCTCGACTTCGACGATGTTCTTTTCGACCACGGCATTGGGTGGCAGTGGCTCAACCGCGTAATGCTCCACGCGATAACGCCCGCCCACTTGACTTAGCTGCAGCAACTTGACGGCAGTCGAACTGATGTCGACACCAATCAGCGCCGGCTTCTTGGGTGTAAAAAGCCCCACGGTGTTTCCCCCTTGCCCCTAGCGCCCCTGACCAGAGTCCTGGTGGGATGCGCAGTGGCATTAAATCGAAAAATTAACGCAATGGCAACGGTCTACGGAAACTTTCTCAAGTAATTGGCGTGATGTCCACCACATTTGCGACATCGCCCTCAGATGGCGCAACCCTTGCAAACAGTCTTTTCTAATTAGCCCAACTGGGCCTCATGTGAGGAATACTGCTACATCTATACTCTGTCATGTTTTGACTCAGGTCTCGCTATCCCCACACCATGCGAATTTTCAGACGGTTGTTGCGCTGGGTACTGATCCTGGCCTTTTCGGGTTTGCTCCTGGCAGTTATTGCAGTCGGTGTGGCGTATTGGCTTATAGCACCAAGACTCCCCTCGGTGGCGGTACTGAAGGACTATCACATGCAGGTGCCGCTGCGCGTGTTGACCGCCGACGGCAAACTGATTGCGAGCTTTGGCGAGACCCGACGCATTCCGGTGGCCATTGCCGACGTGCCCGATCTGCTTAAGCATGCGGTCTTGTCGGCCGAGGATGCGGAGTTCTACCACCACCCGGGCGTTGACTGGCACGGGATAGCGCGTGCAGGTTGGCACGTTATCGTTACAGGAGGTGACAAGGGTCCTGGCGGCTCGACCATCACCCAGCAGGTCGCGCGCAACTTCTTCCTCAGCCCGGAAAAGCTCTATTCGCGCAAGCTCACCGAGATTTTCATCGCGCTGAGCATCGAGCATGAGCTCAGCAAGGATCAGATCCTCGAGCTGTACCTCAACAAGATGTTCCTCGGCCATCGCTCCTATGGCGTAAGTGCGGCCGCAGCCTATTACTACGGCAAGACGCTGGATCAACTGACCCCGGCCGAATGCGCGCTGATCGCCTCGACGTTCCAGTTGCCTTCGGTAGTCAATCCGCTCAACAGTCCCGCGCGTGGAATGGCGCGACGCAATTGGGTGCTGGGCGAGATGCTCAAGCACAACTACATCACCAAGGCGGTGTACGAGCAGGCGATTGCCGAGCCGAATCACGCCTATCCACATGAGCAGCAGATCGAAGTGGATGCACCGTATCTTGCGGAAATGGTGCGTCGACAAGTGCTCGACCGACTCGGCAACGACGCGCTTACCGAAGGCTATGTCGTCAAGACCACGGTGCCGAGCGCGCGCCAGGCGGCAGCCGTGACGGCCGTGCGCGATGGCCTGATTGCCTATGACCACCGTCATGGCTGGCGTGGACCGGAGGCTCATCAGGATCTACCCGCCGACGCCAGCGAGCAGGACTACGACCATTTGCTGTCCGGTTATAGCGATATCTCAGGTATGCAGCCAGGCCTGGTTACGGCCAGCAGTGCCAAGGAGGCTACGGTCTATCTCACCAGCCATCAGAGCATCAACCTCGATCTGGCTGCGATCAGCTGGGCCCATCCGCGCATCAATGACGATCGCGTTGGGGCCGCTCCTGCCAGCGTCAGTGGCGTGCTCAAGCGCGGCGATATCATTCGGGTGACGCTCAACGCCAAGGGCGGCTGGCAGCTCGACCAGATACCTGCCGCGCAGGCTGCGCTAACCTCGATCAATCCCGAGGACGGCTCGATCCAGGCGCTCGTCGGCGGCTTCAGTTTCTCGCTGAGCAAGTTCAATCGCGCCGTCATGGCCGCACGCCAGCCAGGCTCGAGTTTCAAGCCTTACTTCTACTCGGCGGCATTCGAGCGTGGATTCACCCCCGCCTCGATCATCAATGACGCGCCGCTCGCCTTGCCTGATCCCTCCAAGCCCGGTGGCATCTGGACACCGTCCAACGATGATGGAAAGTTTGCCGGGCCCATGCGCCTGCGCGAAGCATTGGTGGAATCCAAGAACCTGGTCTCGGTACGGCTGCTCGACGCGATCGGTATTCGCTATGCACGCGATTACGTCACCCGCTTCGGCTTCGCGCCCGATTCGATACCGGCCAACCTGTCGATGGCGCTGGGAACGGCGTCGGTATCGCCCATGAGCATGGCCCGCGGCTTCGCCGTATTCGCCAACGGCGGCTACCTGGTCACCCCGTACTTCATCAGCGAGATCGACGACCGCAACGGCAAGCCGGTATATCTGGCGAACCCGGCACGCGCCTGCCGCAACTGCCAGGAGCGTCTGCTCGACACCCGGCCGCCGGGCCCGCCACCAGCCGATATGATTCTGACGCCGGCCAACAGCGTCGCCGCCGCGAGCACGGCACCCGCTGCTGCCAGCAGCGTCGATGGTGTGGGCATTGCGGTCTTACCGGCCGATGTGCATGGCGAAAGCGCCCACCCTCCGGTGCTCGCACCGCAGGTCATCGATGCCCGCAACGACTTCCTGCTCAATTCGCTGATGAAGGACGTGATCCAGAATCCGCTGGGTACTGCAGCTGCCGCACGCTCACTGGACCGCGCCGACCTGGCCGGCAAGACCGGTTCGACCAGCGACTGGCGGGACGCGTGGTTCGTCGGTTTCAACGGCGACCTTACGACCGCTGTATGGGTGGGTTACGACGACTACGCGTCACTGGGCTACCGCGAGTTTGGCGCGAAGGTCGCACTGCCAATCTGGATGGACTACACCGCCGAAGTGCTCAAGAACCTGCCTTTGAGCACACTGCCGATGCCGCCTGGCATCAGTACGGTGTTGATCAATCGCGACAGCGGCTTGCCCTCTTCCGCAGGCGATCCGAACAGCATGAACGAGATCTTCAAGGTCGAGGATGTCGATCGTCTGCGCAACCAGGCCGCCCAGTTGAAGGATCAGGATCAGGATCACGCTTACGACATCTTCTGAACTTCGGGTCAACTTTCCGATCAACTTCGGGTATGGTGGATCCCGTCCTTGCCGCTGGCCACCGATCGATGAGGAGCGTGCCATGTCCCGAGGCGAACATCACCGCATCCACGCGCATGACCGTTTGCAACGCAACCGGCTACGGATAGCCCAGGAAGCCGCCCGCTTGATGAGCGAGCACGGCATCCGCGATTTTCACCACGCCAAGCTGAAAGCCGCCGAGCGGCTGGGCATCCTCGATACGCAGGCGCTGCCGCGCAACCTGGAGATCGAGCAGGCGCTACGCGAACACCAGCGCCTGTTTCTTGCCGACAGCCAACCTCAACTGCTGAGGCAGCGGAGAGAGGCAGCGATCGAGGCCATGCATTTTCTCGCCGCGTTCGAGCCGCGGCTGGTGGGTGCCGTACTCGAAGGCACGGCGGACGCCCACTCGGCAGTATGCCTGCACGTGTTCAGCGACGACCCGGATGCAGTCGGGCTGTATCTACGCGAACACGGCGTCCCGATCGAAACGCAGACGCGCCGGCTGCGCAACAACCGCGAGGATCAACCCGAGTATCCGGTGCTGTTGTTTGCCGCCGACGAGTTGCCGTTCGATCTGACCGTACTGCCACGCGACGCGTTGCGTCAGGCCCCGCTGGATCGGGCCGACGACCGGCCGATGCGCCGCGCTTCGCTCGCACAGGTGGAGATCCTGCTGGCTGAAGATTCCGATGACGCGTTCGAGCAACAGCTGAGTATGGCGTTGCGCTGAACTTTTTGTGTTGCGTCGGGTTGAGCTGAGTAGCCTGAGCTGAGCATCGCCAGCTGCGCTCCTCCCCCTGCTTGCAGGGGGAGGTTGGGAGGGGGTCGCTTTTGATCCCCGCGTGAAGAGCCCTCACCCCAACCCTCCCCTCCCCTGCGACCGAAGGAAGTCCCTTCTTCGTGGCACGCAGGGGAGGGAGCGCAGCAGGGGAACCAGGCTGACGAGTCCCTTCATCCAGGGGTAAACAGCGCTTGCAAAGAGTAAAACGCAAACGCCCCGGAACCAGGCCGGGGCGTTTGTCATTACCTCAGCGTGAGACCCACCCGCCTCAACGCTTGGTCGTCGGCAGGTAATCGCGCACGTCGGCACCGGTGTAGATCTGACGTGGACGGCCGATACGCGATCCCGGCGTTTCGTGCTGTTCGATCCAGTGCGAGATCCAGCCGGCGGTGCGCGCGATCGCGAACATCACGGTGAACATCTCGGTAGGGATGCCCAGTGCCTTGTAGATGATGCCGGAATAGAAATCGACGTTCGGGTAAAGCTTGCGCTCAACGAAATAGTCGTCCTTCAGCGCCGCCTCTTCGAGCTTCATCGCTACATCCAGCAATGGATCATTGACGCCAAGTTCGGCCAGCACCTTGTGACACATCTCGCGAATGATCTTCGCGCGCGGATCGAAGTTCTTGTAGACACGATGACCGAAGCCCATCAGACGGAAGCTGTCGTTCTTGTCCTTCGCACGCTTGACGGCCGTCTCGACATTGTCGGGCGTGCCGATTTCCTTCAGCTGCTTCAGCACGGCTTCGTTCGCGCCACCATGCGCCGGACCCCACAGTGCAGTGATGCCGGCAGCGATCGATGCATAAGGGTTGGCGCCGGTGGAACCGACCAGGCGTACGGTCGAGGTGGAGGCGTTCTGCTCATGATCCGCATGCAGGATGAACAGCAGATCCAGCGCTTTCGCGGCCACCGGATTCAGCTCCAGCGGCTCGCTCGGCACTTCGAACATCATGTGCAGGAAGCGGGTGACGTACTCGAGGTTATTGCGCGGGTAGCGCATCGGCCAACCCACCGAATAGCGGAAGCAGGCCGCTGCGATGGTCGGCATCTTCGCGATCAGACGGATCGCGGCGAGCTTGCGATCGGCCGGATCATCCACGTCCAGATCGTCGTGATAGAACGCCGACAGCGACGCCACTGCCGCGGCCAGCATCGCCATCGGATGCGCGTCGTGATGGAAGCCCTGGAAAAAGTTCTTCTGCGCCTCATGCATCATCGTGTGGTGCGTGATTTCGTGCTCGAAACCTTCGAACTGCTTCTTGTCCGGCAGCTCGCCGTTGAGCAGCAGATAGGACACTTCGAGGAAGCTCGATTTCTCAGCCAGCTGCTCGATCGGGTAACCGCGATACATCAACACACCTTCGTCGCCATCGATGTAGGTGATCGCGCTCTTGGTGCTGGCGGTGCTGCCGTAGCCGGGATCGTAGGTGAAGTGGCCGGTGTCCTTGTACAGCGTGCCGATGTCGATGCATGCCGGCCCGAGCGTGCCACTGATCAAGGGCAACTCGCTGCTACGGTTGTTCGACTCATCCACCAGCTTGACGATCTTGGGATCGGACACGGAAACCTCCTTCATGTGGGTCACTACCGGTGATGACCGCGATAGCGGCACCAGCCGGCTTGGGGAATGCTTGGCGTTTTACGCCGGGGAAAGCATGCCGTGCAGCAGACGCTTTAGCGTCTGGCACTTCCCATTATCGCACAGGCTCTAGTCAACATTCGACGACGAATGGACGAATCGCACGCACGAAAAAACGCGGGGCAAGCCTGCACTCGCCCCGCGTCTTGAATCTGCTCAACGATGTCGCGACGATCATCCAGGATGATCGCGCGCAAGCGCTTACTCTTTGGCAGCGCCCGCATAGCGACGACGGAACTTGTCGACGCGACCGCCGACGTCCAGCGTCTTCTGCTTGCCGGTGTAGAACGGGTGCGAATGGCTGGAGATATCCACCTTGATCAGCGGGTACTCATTGCCATCTTCCCACTTGATGGTTTCCTTGCTGGACATGGTCGACTTGGTCAGAAAGGCAAAGTCGGACGACAGGTCCTGGAACACCACCGGCTTGTTGTTCGGATGGATATCGGGCTTCATGGCAGGCTCTAAAGCGATGGTGAAAAGAGCGGTATTGTAACGGCCGATCCTCCTGCACCGCAACCCTTCGCCAGTCCCGAAACTGGCTCGACGCCCCACGAAACCCCACCGGGACAGCGTTTTACAGGTGAATTGGCGGCGCCAAAGGTGGCGTGGATGAGGGCGGAACCTCAGCTTTCCGCCCCCAAGGCGCGCCGTACCATCGCGGCAAAGCGTGCCTGATCGACTTCCAGCACGATGTTCGCCTGGGCATGCCGGCCCAGCCGCCCTGCCCAGTCGACCACCGTGGCGCCCCGGGTCAGCCGCCCGTCCAGCTCCACCGCGACGGCCCGCGTCTCGCTGCGGGTGACGATCGACGGGTCGATCGCCACTGCCATCGCCAGCGCGTCGGCGGCGATCACTCCGCGACGCGCATGCTTGAGATTGAAGGCACGCGCCGTACCGGAAATGCGGCGGTAAAAATCGGCGCGCTTGTCGCCAGCCTGCAACCATTCGTCGAACTGTGGTTCGTCGAACGCGTGCCTCAGGGTCGCTTCCCAGTCGACCAGATCGAGCTTTGGAAACGCTTCGAGGACGACATGCGCGGCTTCCGGGTCGAAGCCGATATTGAACTCGGCCGGCACGTTGCCGGTGTTGCCATGCCCGGTGACTGCCCCGCCCATGATCACGAGGCGAGCGACTCGATCGGGCAACGAGGGGTCGAGCCGCAACGCGAGTGCAAGGTTGGTCAGGGGCGCAAGCGCCACCAGCGTCAATTCACCCGGCCGCTCGCGGGTCAACCGCAATAAAGCCAGGGCGGCCGATTCAGCCGATGCCAACGCGTTCGGTTCGGCAAAACCGACATCGCCAAAACCGTCCTGGCCGTGCACGAACGCGGCATCTTCGCCAGGTGCGCGCACCAGTGGCGTGGCGCAACCGGCAAACACCGACGTATCGGCACCCAGCAGGTCGACCAGCGTGAGCGCATTGCGCACGGTATGGTCCAGCCCTACGTTGCCGGCGGCGATGCTCAGACCAGCAATGTCGGCGTGCGCATGCGCCATCAGGATAGCCAGTGCGTCGTCAACGCCAGGATCGGTATCAATCAGTAATTGCGGTTTGGTCATGACGGCCTGTCGATGTCGGGCGGATCAGTGTATCGGGCGGGTAATGACCGGCAAACGACCAGCTAGCGGCTGTCGCCTAATCCAGTACACGGCGGCTCTCACGCATGCACATAACGGGCGGCGCCGCCGATCCAGCGTTCGATCAACTGTTCGGTCTGCCGCGGATGCGTGCTCAGCATACGTTCGCCGACCTGTTGCACTGCGGGCAGCAAATGCGCATCGCGAGCGAGATCGGCAATACGAAAACTGAGCTGACCGGTCTGGCGGGTGCCGAGCACTTCGCCGGGACCGCGCAATTCAAGATCCTTCTCCGCGATGCGGAAGCCGTCGCTGGTTTCACGCATCACCTGCAGTCGCTCGCGAGCCAGCTGACCGAGTGGCGGCTGATACAGCAACACGCAGTTGGAGGCGAGCGTGCCACGACCAACCCGACCCCGCAGCTGATGCAGCTGGGCCAGCCCGAGCCGCTCACTGTTCTCAATCACCATCAGGCTGGCGTTGGGTACATCGACGCCAACTTCGATCACGGTGGTGGCCACCAGCACCGACAGCTGACCGTCCTTGAACGCGTCCATTACGGACTGCTTTTCCTTCGGCTTCATGCGGCCGTGGATCAATCCAACCTTGAAGCCGGTCAATGCGGCCGACAGTTCAGCGTGCGCCACTTCGGCGGCTTGTGCGCGCAGCTGTTCGGATTCCTCGATCAGCGTGCACACCCAATAAACTTGCCGCCCTTCACCGCAAGCGGCATGGATGCGCTGGATCATATCGAACCGGCGGGCATTGGAAATCGCGATGGTCTGTACCGGTGTACGACCGGGCGGCAGCTCGTCGATGGATGAAACATCCAGATCTGCATACGCGCTCATCGCCAGGGTCCGCGGAATCGGCGTGGCTGTAAGCACCAGCTGGTGCGGAACCTGCTCCCCTTCCTTGCCTTTATCGCGCAAGGCCAAACGCTGCTGCACGCCGAAGCGATGCTGCTCGTCGACGATCACCAACCCCAGCCGCGCAAACGCAACGCCTTCCTGCATCAGCGCATGCGTTCCAATCACCACAGATGCTTTATCCGCTGCGACGCGCGCCAGAGCAGCCGTACGCGCCTTGCCTTGCTGCTTGCCGGCCAACCACTCGACCTCAACACCTAGCGGCTGCAGCCAATGCTGGAAATTGCGCAGATGCTGTTCGGCCAGCAGTTCGGTTGGCGCCATCAGTGCGACTTGATAGCCGGACTCCACCGCGGCCAGCGCGGCCAGCGCGGCGACCACCGTCTTGCCCGAACCAACATCGCCCTGCACCAGCCGCAACATCGGCTTGGGTTGCGCCAGATCCCTCGCGACTTCGGCACTGACGCGCTGCTGAGCCGCCGTCAACGCGAACGACAATCCCTCGAGCAGGCCCTGGCACAGGCGACCATTGCCACCCAACGCCGGCGCACGACGAAGCCGCACTGCCGCACGCATGCGCTTCAGGCTCAGGTGCTGGGTAAGCAGTTCCTCAAACGCCAGACGTTGCTGTGATGGATGATGGCCCAGCATGAGCTGGCCCAGATGCGCATCCGGTGGCGGTCGATGCACATACAGCAGCGCATCGCGCAGCGACGTCAAACCGTGTTCGGCGCAAAGCTCCGGCGGGATCAATTCCAGTTGCGCGGCGGGCGGTAGCAGCGCCAGTGCTTTGCCGATCACACCAGCCAGGCGCTTTTGCCCCAGACCTTCGGTGGTCGGATAGATCGGGCTCAGCAATTCGTCGACGGTAGCAACATCATCGCCGCTCAAGCGCTGATATTGCGGATGCACCATTTCCAACCCTTGCGCGCCATGGCGAACTTCGCCAAAACACAGCAGCCTCGCACCGGGTTTCAACTGTTCGGCCTGCGACCGATTGAAATGAAAAAAGCGCAACAGCAGGGTCTGCTGGCTCGCGTCACCAATCGCGACCTTCAACTGCGGGCGATAGCGAAAGCCGCGCTCGACGGCTTCGACCACGCCTTCGACCTGCGCGCGCTCGCCGACGCTCAGATCGGCGATAGCCGTGACACGGGTCTTGTCCTCATAGCGCAGTGGCAGGTGAAACCAGAGATCCTGCACCCGCTCCAGTCCGAGCCGGGACAGCGCGGCCACCAATGAAGGACCCACGCCCGCCAGCACCGTGACCGGAGCCATGCCCGGATCGGTACCAGCGGTGGGAGCAGAACGAGCGGTGCGGGTGGCCATCACATCCAAGCCTAACCGAGCATGGCCCGTCGCCGTAAGGCCGGCGCTGGCGATGATATCGACGCCAGCTGTCAGCCCTCGCCGCGGCCCACAATCAGTCAGACACTGTTTACGACAGCACCATGACCGCGTCGATCTCCACTTGCGCCGCCTTCGGCAAGCCGGAGACCTCAATAGTGGAACGCGCCGGATACGGCGGCTGGAAATATTCGGCCATCACCGCATTGACCGCGGCAAAATTCGCCAGATCGGTGACGTAGATGCCCACCCGTACGATCTGCGCCAGCGAGCCGCCGGCCGCCTTGGCCACGGCGTCGAGATTGTCGAATACTCGTCGCGTCTGCGCAGTGATGTCGCCATCGACCAGCGCGGCCGTCGCCGGATCAAGTGGAATCTGGCCAGAGAAATACACAGTGTTGCCGTGACGCACGGCCTGCGAATAAGGACCAATGGCGGCCGGCGCCTGATCAGTGGCGATGATGCTGCGGGACATGGTGCAACCTCGTATAGATGACGAGCCCCCAGTGTAGGAGCGCACCCTGTGCGCGAAAAGCCCGGATGCTGCACGGGTTATAGGCCTGGATGCGTTGCAAGGCTTTTCGCGCACAAGGTGCGCTCCTACAGAGGATAGCGATACGCGCCGCTGACCACGCCGGTACGGCGTACACGACGGATCACATCGGCCAGATGCTTGCGGTTCTTCACTTCCATCGCGAACAGCAGCGTCGCGGCGGCGGCGTCGCGCTCAACGTATTCCACGTTTTCAATGTTCGAGTCGGCGGCAGCGATCGCGGCAGCCACCGTGGCGAGTACGCCGGGACGATTGATGACCTCGATGCGCAGCTGTGCGCGATAGTCACCCTGCACATCGCGATCCCATTCGATCGCCACACAGCGTTCGGGCGACTTGCGCAGCTCGATCACGTTCGGGCATTCCTCGCGGTGCACCACGATACCCTTGCCCGAGGACAGGTAACCGATGATATCGTCGCCCGGCAGCGGGTGACAGCAATTGGCGAAACTCAGCACCCCGCGCTCCGCGCCGGTGATGCGGATTTTCTCCTGCACATGCTGGGATGCCTGCGGCGCCTTGCCAGCTTTCTTGCCGCGCGAAGCGAGCAATTGACTGGCGACCACGTCTGGCATCCGATTGCCGAGTGCGATGTCGGACAGCAGTTCTTCCAGGCGTTTGAACTTGGATGCCTCCAAAAAACGATCGAGCACCGCAGCCGGAATGCCGTCCAGGCTGCTACCCAGCGCATCCAGCGCGCGGTCCAGCATGCGATGGCCAAAGTCGACCGCGTCCTCGTGCTGCAGATGTTTCAGGTACTGGCGGATCGCGGTGCGCGCCTTGCCGGTAACCACCGATTCCAGCCACGCCGGATTCGGCATCGCGGACGGTGCAGTGATGATTTCCACCAGCTGGCCGGATTCCAGCCGCGTGCGCAGCGGCAGCAATTTCTTGTCGACGCGCGCGGCGACCGCGTGATCGCCGACATCGGTATGCACGGCGTAGGCAAAGTCCAGCGCGGTGGCGTTGCGCGGCAACGAAAGAATGTCGCCGCGCGGCGTGAACAGATAGACCTCGTCCGGGAACAGGTCGATCTTCACCGCTTCGATGAACTCCGACGACACCGTGTTATTCGCCGAGCTGTCGGCAAGCGAAGACAACCACTCGCGCGCACGCGCCTGCGCACTGTTCGCCGGACCGCTGTCGGTCTTGTACGCCCAATGTGCGGCGACACCACGTTCGGCGACCGAATCCATCTCGGCGGTACGAATCTGCACTTCGATCGGTGCGCCGAACGGACCCAGCAGCACGGTGTGCAAGGACTGGTAACCGTTCGCCTTGGGAATGGCGATGAAATCCTTGAAGCGCTTGTCGACCGGCTTGTACAGCGCATGCACGGCGCCCAGCGCCATGTAGCAACTCATCGCACTGTCGACGACCACGCGAAAACCGTAGACGTCCATCAACTGCGCGAAACTCTTGTGCTCGCCACGCATCTTGGAATAGATGCTCCACGGCGACTTGATCCGTCCCACTACCCGGCTCTGCAGATGATCGGCGGTGAGGCGCACCGACAGCGCGGTTTCGATCTTGCCCATCGCTTCACGTCGGTTGCCGATCGCCGCGCGGATGCGCTCGCTGATCACCCGGTAGCGATCCGGGTACAACGCGCGAAAGCCCAGATCCTGCAGCTCGGCCTTGAACTTGTTCATGCCCAGGCGCTGCGCGATCGGCGCGAAGATCTCCAGCGTCTCGCGGGCGATACGGCGACGCGAGTCACCGTCCTTGGCGCCGAGCGTGCGCATATTGTGCAGACGGTCGGCGAGCTTGATCAGGATGACCCGCAGGTCACGTGCCATCGCCAGCAGCATTTTGCGGAAACTCTCGGCATCCGCTTCCTGGCGAGTACCAAACTGCATCTTGTCCAGCTTGGTGACACCGTCGACCAGTTCGGCCACGACTTCGCCGAACTCGGCGGCCAGGGCCTCGCGGCTCAGTGCGGTGTCTTCCAGGGTGTCGTGCAGAATGGCCGCGATGATCGTTTCGGCGTCCAGGCCGAGTTCCGCCAGAATGCCAGCCACGGCCACGGGATGGGTAATGTAGGGCTCGCCGCTCTTGCGCTCCTGCCCCTCGTGCGCAATCGCACCGACCTGGAAGGCGCGCAACACGCGTTCTACCTGCACTTCAGGCAGGTAGCCAATACGCTCTTTCAGGGCCAGCACATACGGCGGCAACACAGACATATCGGCGGAAGCGGGATGCGTGGCCGTCGTCATCGTTGCCGGGGGCCGATTCAGGCACCCACCTCGCGACAACGGCAGTGAAACCAGACGGTAGCTGTAGGCGTGCGACCAGTAATGGTCCGTCCAAGGCTACCGGGCAAGCCGGTGCCATGGACGCGCTTACTACAGCAACCGCCATCCATCAGTCGTCACCGCCCTTGGAAAGGTCGTCGTCGACCTCGGCGGCAGCCCACTCCAGGGCTTCGCGCTCGGCGCGCTCACGCTCGCTCTTGTCGATCTGGTCGATCATGGCCTGGTCGATACGGCGTTCGGCGATCTCGCGCAGGGCCAGCACAGTCGGCTTGTCCTGACCGGGATTGACGGCCGGCTCGGCACCCTTTTCCAGCTGGCGCGCGCGCTTGGTAGCCATCAGCACCAGCTCGAAGCGGTTGTCGACCACCTCGAGGCAGTCTTCCACGGTGATACGTGCCATGCGAAATCCTCAAAAAATAAATGACTTATATGGTCTGACAGTGTAGCCAGCGCCAGCTTTGCTGGCAATGCAGCCACGCCGACGCGTATGATGGCTGGCTGCCCATGCCACTAATGTGTGGACGACGAAAGCAGATTGAAAGCCGTGCAAGATATAAAACCAGCCAGTACAATATACCGTCCCCTGCCGCGAATCCCCTTGCACCGATGCCCTCACTGCCCCGCTCCCTCTGCCTGAGCCGTTGGTTGCCGTTGCTTGCGATCGTGCTTCTGGCCGGCTGTACTATCGCCAAACCGCGCACTGACGATCCGCTCGAACACGTCAATCGCAAGGTTTTCGCCTTCAACGATTCGCTCGACCAGGCGGTGGTTCGCCCCGTCGCGGTCGGCTATCGAAACATTACCAATGCGCCGGTTCGGCGTTCGGTCAATGACTTCTTTACCAACATCCGCATGCCGATCACGATCGCCAATGACCTGCTGCAGGTGCGCCCGAAGCAGGCATTGCAGAGCAGTGGCCGATTCCTGGTCAACCTCACGCTTGGCTTCGCTGGATTCTTCGATCCCGCCAGCCAGCTTGGCTTGCCGCTGGAAGACAACGACTTCGGCATCACGCTGGCTCGCTGGGGCGTCCCCGATGGCGACTATCTGGTGCTGCCGTTTGTAGGACCGACAACAGTACGCGACGTGTGGCGACTGCCGGTCGACAGTTATTTCTTTGATCCGCTAAGCCTCTACACGCAGAACCACCATTTCAAATATGGTCAGTACTACATCCCGGAAGTGGTCTATCTGGTGACCTTGCGCGCACGCGCCATCGACGCGGAAAGTTTCCTGGCGTCTGCCTACGATCCCTACGTGTTCATCCGCGACGCCTACCGCCAGCAGCGCGTGTATCAGATCTACGACGGCAATCCGCCGGACAAGGTCATCGAGCAGATGCAGGGACTGGACGACAAGAATTTCGATCCGGATCAACTACTGGATCAACAGCACCAGTGGGAAAACAAACACCCCGACCAAGCCAGCAAACAGTAACCGGCAGAGTCGAACGGTTGAACGTCATAAAAAAAGGGCCCTCCAACGGGGCCCTTTTTCGTTTTGGCAATCGCCGGATAATTCAACCGAGCAGGCGATCCACTTCACAGACCTGCGCCAGCACCTGCATGCCAGCTGGCATGTTGGTGACGTGCAAGGCGTACCCGCGCTGGTCGGCTTCGGCCACCACGGCGAGCACGCACGACAGACCTGCGCTGTCGCTATGCCGCACACCGGCTAGATCCAGCGTAGTGGCTGCGCTTTGAGTCAAGGCCGCCTGGATGGCCCGCAACGCGGGCGCGGCTGTATCGAAACTCAGCACGCCGCTCACAGCAAGCGTTCCGGGCGTGCCGGTGCTCAGTTGAACTGCCTGTTCGACGCCCGTTGTCACTGCGCGCCCTTGCTGTCCTGTTCCATCGTCTTCAGCGCATCTTCGCCCTGGGTCTCAAGGTTCTTGATCAACTGGTCGATGCCGACCTTGCGGATTTCCGCATCCACCTGATTACGATAATTGGTGACGTAGGAAATGCCCTCGATGATCACGTCATAGGCCTTCCAGTCGCCGCTGCGGCTCTTGCGGAACGCGTAGTCGATCGAGATCAGCTTGCCATCGTCCATGACTACCTGGGTGCGCACGACGGTGCGCTTGTCATTGAGGTCACCGGCAAATGGCAACACCTTGACGCGGCCACGGGTGTAATCGAGCAAGCCCTGGGCGTATCGATGGGTGATCGAGTTGTAGAACGCCTTGGCAAAGCGATTGCGCTGATCCGGCGTCGCTTCACGGGCGTGCTGTCCGAGGACAAGGATCGAGGCATAGTCGACATCGAAGTTCGGCAGGAACACTTCGTCGATGATGTTGATCAACTTGTCCTGATTGTGCTTCAACTCTTCACGGTGGCCATCGATGTCATTCGCCAGTTGATCAGCGATCGACTGGACGACCTGTTCGGGCGTCCGCTGGGCAGCGGGTGCATTCGTCGAGGCGGCGTCCTGGGCGGCAAATGCCGTCGGGACGAAGGCCGCGCCGATGGCAATGGCGGTGGCAAAAGCCAGTCTGCGCAACATGGGTAACTCCTTCAGCAAAACCGGCTCGCTCAATGCTTGCCGGCTGGGGCGGGGGTATCGGAGGGTTTGCCGTTTCCGGCGTCTTTCTTGTCACCGGACGAACCATTGACCATGAACTTGCCGATAAGGTCTTCCAGCTGCATCGCCGACTGGGTCAGTACCATTTCGTCGCCATCCTTGAGCGGGTCCGGCGAGCCACCTGGCTGGATCGCAACATACTGGGTGCCGATCAAACCGCTGGTGAACACCGCGGCGGCCGAATCGTCGGGGATCGCGTTGAAGCGCTTGTCGATCGCCAGCGTGACCTCGGCGTCAAGCTTCACCGGATCAGCGACGACGGATTGCACGCTGCCGATCGGCACGCCGGCCATCTTCACCGGAGCGCCGGCGGAGAGAGCGCCGACATTGGTGAAATTTGCCTTCACCGTATAAGTGCCTCCCAGATTATCCGCGACACCGCCGGCACCGAAGAACTTGCCCAACATCTCCTCCAACTGCTGTGCCGGCTGGGTCAGTACCAGCGTGCCGCCGTCGGCGATGATTTTCTTCGCGTTGCCATAGCGGATACCGACGTACTGGTCGCCAAGCAGGCCACTGGTGTAGATGCTTGCCACCGAATCCAGCGGAATCTTGTTGTAGCGGGTGTCGATCGCCAACTTCACATCGGCCACCTCTTTTCCCGACTCCAGCGTGATCGACTGCACCTGGCCGATCCGCACACCGGCAATCTTCACCGGAGCGCGCTCCTTCAGTTGTCCGATGTTCGCAAAGTGCGCATCGACGCTGTAACTGGCTCCTTGGTGCACATTTGCCACCGACGTGGTCTGGGTGGCCAGATAAGCCAGCGCGGCAAAACCCAGCACGATGAACAGGCCGGTGCCGACGGCGTAGGAATTTCTTGGCTGGCTCACGGCACAGTCCTCGATGAAAAACGGGAAATAGCGAAAATAGTCATGATGGCAATCATTTCAATGCAATCACATTAGGAACGCGGTAAGCACAAAGTCCAGCGCCAGGATCGCGATCGACGATGCCACCACGGTACGGGTGGTGGCGTACGCGACACCTTCGCTGGTGGGCGGCGTGGTGAATCCCTGGTACACCGCGATCAGCGAGACCACGGCGCCGAACGCGAGGCTCTTGAACAGCACGCCATTGACGATATCGGTGTGCAGTTCCACCACCGCTGTCATGTTCGACCAGAACGTACCGTTGTCGATGCCAAGCCAGGTCACGCCAATCAGGTGACCTCCAAAGATAGCCATCGCGCAAAACACGCAGCACAGCAAGGGCATCGCAATCAGCCCCGCCAGAAAGCGCGGCGTGGCGACATAGGCGATCGGATCGACCGCCATCATCTCCATCGCATCGATCTGGTCGGTCGCTCGCATCAGGCCGATTTCGGCAGTAATCGACGTGCCGGCCCGGCCGGCAAACAACAGCGCCGTCACCACCGGTCCAAGCTCACGATAAACCGACAACGCCACCACCATGCCACTGGCTGACGTACCGCCGAAGATCGACAGCACGTGATACAGCTGCAACATCAGCACCATGCCGACGAACAGGCCGCAGACCATGATGATGGTCAGGCTCATCGCACCGACGAACCACAGCTGGCGAATGGTTTCGCGAACGTAGCGGAAGCTGCGCGGTATCGCCGCCAGCAAGGTCAGCAGAAACAGACCGCAGTTGCCGATCTGCGCCAGCGACTGGGTCACCACGTTGTGACCTTGCGGTGCGCGCTGGTTCATTTCGCCGCTCCGGCAAAGCCCAGCGCCTGCGCCAGATCGTCGGCCGGATACTGGAATGGTACGGGGCCATCCGCTTCGCCGCCGAAGAACTGCCGGGTCCACGGCGAACCATCGTTCGCGATGGTTTTCGGATCGCCCTGGGCGACTACCTTGCCGTTCGCAATGAGGAAGACGTGATCGGCCACCTGTTTGATCGCCTCAAGTTCGTGCGCGACCAGCACACTGGTGATGCCAAGCGTCTGGTTGAGCGTGCGGATCAATTTCAGCACCTGGTTCAAGGCCACCGGATCGAGACCGACAAACGGCTCGTCATACAAAATCAGCATCGGATCGAACACGATCGCGCGGGCCAGTGCCACCCGGCGCGCCATGCCACCGGACAGCTCGTTCGGCAGCAATCGTGCGGCGCCGCGCAAACCCACCGCCTGCAACTTCAGCAACACCAGATTGCGGATCAGCACCTCCGGTAACTTCGTGTGCTGGCGCAGCGGGAAAGCCACGTTCTCGAACACGTCGAAATCAGTCAGCAACGCCGAGTTCTGAAACAGGTAGCCGATCCCTTCGCGCATCTTGTAGAGCGCTTCGCGCGACATCCCTGGCACGTTCTTGCCATCTACCAGAATTTCGCCAGCGTCGGCGCGCATCTGCCCGGTGATGTGCTTGAGCAGGGTGGTCTTGCCGGTACCGCTCGGGCCCATGATGGCGGTGACCTTGCCGCGCGGAATGTCCATATCCAGACCGTCGAAGATGGTCTTGCCATTGAGCACGGTGGTCAGGCCACGGATTCGCACCAGCGTGCTGCTATCGGGCGCGGCGCGAACAGAGTCGGTCATGGGCAATAACTTGCGAAGGTAAGGAAACCAAAGTAGCTGAAGATCCGTGCGAAGGCCATGCGGAGTGCCTCAATGTGCTTAGCTGTCACTCAGGTGTCGCATCGGCGGCCAGCAACTCCACGATCAGCGACTCGTGCCGGTGCCACTGCAGGGCACCACGTTGACGCACGGCCCGCACTATCGCCTGCAGGTCAGCCAGCGCACGCTCGAAGTCGTCATTGATCAGGATGTAGTCGAACTCCTGCGCATGGGCGATTTCCCCACGTGAGTTGCGCAATCGGCGCTCGATCACCTCCGCAGTGTCCGAGCCACGGCCGCGCAGGCGCCGTTCCAGTTCAGCCCGCGACGGCGGCAAGATAAACACACTGACGCAATCGGGTTTGGTTCGCCGGATCTGCTCGGCGCCCTGCCAGTCGATCTCCAGCAACACGTCGCGCCCCTGTGCCAGCAATGCCTGCACCGTCTTGCGCGAAGTACCGTACAGATTGCCATGCACTTCGGCATGCTCGAGAAAGATGCCGTCGACAATCTCCTGCTCGAATTCGCCACGTTCGACAAAATAGTAATGTCGCCCATACAGCTCACCGACCCGCGGCGGCCGCGTGGTGTGCGATATCGACAGCGAGATCGCCGGCTCCCGTTCAAGCAACGCATTGACCAGGGTGGACTTGCCGGCACCCGAAGGCGCAGCGACCACGAACAGGGTGCCTTCGACCTGCTTGCCGTTCGTGTCGGCGCCGCTGAAATCGGTTGCGCTCATTCGATGTTCTGCACCTAAACCCCTAGTGCTGGCCAAAACGCAGATCTACTGGAGACTCAAACCCACGCATCTCTCTGCGGGTACAAGCTGGGGTACAACCAAATATCTTGACGGTATTCATCTCAGAATTATAGCCAGCCCGACGTGCCCGTTGGTCAGACTTTCTGCCTTTAGCCGTCGTCAACAGACCGGCGTCTAAATTGCACGAGAGGTTGTCAACACATGCGATGGATTCGATCAAATTGGCTCATCAAAAACATGGCCGAACAGATTTGCACTGTGCATTTAACTTCTGTTCATCTTCTAAAAGCGCGTGGGAAATGTTTCTAGCTTATCCGAGGCCTCCGGTAGGGGTGAGATGGCTCCCGGTGACGCAGGTTAATTTTATAATTAATATTTAAATCAATGACATACGCGACACTATCGTAGATGATTCACTCCGCTGCGCAGCAGCCGGCCTGGCAATCTCGCCTGCCGAACTAAAGGAGTTGAATTATGAACAATAACGATGAACCACCCGACTACGCACGACCCGACCGTTTCCTGAGAATTTGGCAAGTAAGTCAACGGATAGGGCTATCAAAGACAAAAATTTACGGAATGCAAGCTGAGGGAACCTTTCCACATTCATTTCCCATTGCGGGACGCGCCGTAGCGTGGAGGGAAGCAGACGTCATCGATTGGATGGGCGATCGCATAAGTCCGGGATAAAAAGGGAATCTGAAGGGCGACTTCAAAGTACCCGCCCTCAAGGATAGAGGAGCAAATTGACTCTTTCGACCGGAGCTGACCCAGCCCGGTCGGTAAGATCAAATGGATGGAGCAGGACGCATTATCAGCATAGTCCAGCAATACAAGACGGGACAAATCCCAAATCCTTACTTACATTCGCCCAAAACCGGGTCTTCTTCGACATAAGCTCCAGCCTGATCAATATCGGCATAATAATCTAAAAATTAAACCCATAACATTATAATATCGCCAATATTTATATTATAAAACCTTTCAAGCCAAATAAAGTTTTTAGATATTATAACATTGATTTAACAATGCTAATCGATTAAGATCGTGGGATGCTCAATATAGGAGAATCCCAATGAAGCATAATGAACGAGATGACCTGAACTTATTAAAAAGCTACGACGTACTGGCCAAGCTAAAAATTACAACTTCCACAATGTATCGCAGAATTGGCCGCGGCCATCTTCCAAGACCGATCAAACGCGGACGCCAATCATTCTGGTTAGAAACTGAGATCGACGCATACCAAACCGAGTCACCTCGGAACTGTGGCAGACATTCCCCTGCAAGAGGTAATAGAGTTCATAGAGTTCGTCATCTGATAAATAGCTCAAGAGATGAAGAGCTGTTTAATGAAGGCGACAAAATGAATTCAGACAAATACGAACTACAGACGCCACTGCAAGCTAAAACGAGAGATTGGATTCTCGAAATGGATCCCAATGTTTTTATTACCTTCACTTTTAGAGCAGAAAATGGCGTCAGCTACGACCAGGCCAGCAAAATCTACGGGAAGTTCGCCTCTAAGATGAGGATCCGCTTCTTTCCCAAAAATTCCAAGCGGCGTTTACTAATGGTCCCAGTAGTTGAGGGCTACGGAAAGAACCGGACGTGCTCTGAAACTAGTAAACGCGAAGAACGCACACACATTCATTGCCTCATGAGGCTGCATGGCGATCCGATGCTTTATATGGAAGCCGTTCGTAAGTTGTGGGTCAGTTCCAGCCGAGCTTGTGGAAATCCGAACATTTACTGCCCAAGCGATAAGCGCTGGTTTGTATCGCTGATCACACTTGAAGACAAAATAAATTTTACCAACTATGCATTAAAGACCTGCGGACAAGATACCGAAGCAGTTCTCTGGAAATTTGTACCACCAAGATCAAAGATCTAAGGGCTAGACCCATTTCGAGAAGTCAACACTTGTTTGGCACTATAAGCAACACACAAGGAAGCTCCGCGAGCTTCCCTTGACTTAGTATTGCAATAATATAGACCAATAGTTACTAACAATGAATTAATTTTACTAAGATATGGGAAGTATATGAATACATTTAAAGATAATGAAATAAATAATACATCATTTGATTCAATGATTGACGTCATAGATTCTATGAGTCCTTTTGATCATATAATATCCATTGACGTCATATGCCAAATCGATTTGCCTGGCCTAAAATTTTACGCATCGGTGTTCATGACAGGACTCAACTATGCCTTTGGAAAGCGTAAGGACACTCGCACAAGCCAATTTCCAGGATTGACTCTGCTCGACTTTGAAGCAGGCTCAAGGACGTGTGTACTCCATGTCTTAATCAAGAACCCAAGGACTGAAGCGCCAATCCCTACAGCCGAGATGCCTCTACAAGACATTACGAGAAGAATTGCTGATGACCTCGCAAGGGTTGGTATGCCATTCGTTGCCGGAGATGGCATCAAAATTCAAAGCATGCCTACTAGAAAGACTTTCATAAAAACTTTCATGGCAAGCAAGTCGCGAGAATGGCGCTTCGAGGATTGCTTGGTGTTTCATGCCACCGATCCCATAAGATCAGGGCAGTTGCCTCGACGTCGCGCAAGACGTCACCGCACTACAGGTTGCAAACGCGCTCATGGCATCGACAAAGTCAACAACAATATAGAATGAGGTTTGCGGTTACTAAATCTAAAAATGTTCGTATAAGTAATTGCTAATTTAATGCATTCCATTAATGTGTCTCTATTAACACAAGACGCATTAAATAGTTCACTTTAATTTTTGCCACGCGTATAGTGCGCGATCTCCAAAACGAACAATTCTGTTCAGGAGGCAAATGCAAATATATCAATCAAGGAAACCACAGTATGAAAAATAATCAATATCCAAATGCACAAAGTCACGGTTTACGCAACAAAAAGTATGGTGATCAAAGGCGACTGAAGAAGCCGAAATCTGAGCATGAATTGCGCCGCTTTAAGCATCTCAAAGCTCTGGACGAGACGCGGAAATATGACCGGTATGGCGATGATGTTCTCGGCAAGGCATCTCAATACGGGCCTTATCGATTCCTTCTAACAAATACCTTAAATGCCTCGGTTAGGGCACGAGAGCTAGTATCGATTTGCGTCAAAGGCTTTCACGACGTTATTTATTTTGATACCACGCTGGTTGACGCAGGGGAAGTCAGGGGTGCGGCAATAATAGGGCTTAATGCGGATGGTAGTTACGACGTTTCTATCGGCTTTCAAAGCTATGGCGACTTGGAGCCTTATGAAAATAAAGTGGACAAAGAACTTCTTGCAGATGTCTTTAATACAAACTCTAAGGGCTATTTAAGGTGTAATGGACTGGAATATACCGGGTGGTGGGTCGTTGAAGAAAGCGACGCTTACATCCGCAATTCCTTGTTGATTGCAGAAGAAACGTACGGGAGAGTTTATCCCGTCGTCCTTGAAGGCATATAACAGCGTTCGATCTGAAGCTTAAGCCTGACTAAGAGCAGCAAATGCTCAATGGTTATCCGGGAAGGACGGGCGCGATCTCACTCGCGCGGAGTCTACGTTGAGACGCAATTAAGCAAAATCAGTTATATCGCGCCTGCTCCATCCACTTGCACGGAAATCTATTCTAAATGGATTCCGTGTCAATACGGTTTACGCAGCCCATCGATAATTGGGTGTCCAGGAAGCCAACGCCTTTATCGCAGAAAGGCCCAGGGGATTTCGGCCCGTTTTTGTATATCCGGCAATGCTGCGCGGAACGCTAGAACCTACTTCATGAAGACCGCCTAGCAAGAAATCTTCCTTGAAGTCTTGTGTTGCCTATGAATGGCGTTACGCCGCGCTAAATAGTCTTTCAGCCATTCTTGTGGTGAAACACCCAGCTCTTCTAAGACTTCGATCAATTCCACGAAATCCAGCCTGCGCTCGCCCCGCTCCATTTTTGATATAAATGTCTGAGTAGTCCCGAGGCGCTCTGCCAAACTGCTTTGCGTAACTTTGGCAGTCTGCCGCGCCTCTTTAAGCGCCTCCAGAAGCAGCCGGTAATCCGAGTGATGAGTTGAAGCGGCCATGGGCCTTGCCTGTGAGGTACAAGGCAAGCTAAAGTCCGCTTTGGAATAGTCCAAAATCGACTATCAGGCACTCGATATCCGATTCTCACTATCAATTGGAGGGAAGGAATGGCTGGAGCAACTGGCGCCGTAGTCGTTCGGGATAACGGCAAGTACATGCAGTGGCGGGACAAATGCGAGGGTTGTGGATACGTCAGTAATTGTATCCATCAGATGAGCACTCCTACCCTGGGTTCGCGGGTTCTTTGTGGTCTCTACCGCTGTGAGCGCTGCAATAAGACGTCCGAGATCGTGATCTACGGATAGAGATGGACACCGAAACCAGGGGAAATGCATGAAATCAGTCTTCAACCATCTGCCATGGCTGGCCATCGTCTTGTGCATGTCCCTAAGTGGATGCAACAGCGCACATGGCATCGTTGGCGATACTTCCTACCCAATGCCTAAGCTGTTTATTCAGCGATGGAATTCGCTGGCAAGCGATCCAAATTTGACGATCCATCAGGCCAGCGATCCGGATCACAACATCGTCAGCGTTGTACTAACCGACTCCACAAACCAAGATCTTGTGCTTAGCCTGGGAGATGTGATCCAGACACACACAGGTATCGGTTATGAGCCCGAGGACCAGTCCTACAATTTCTTTAGCCCAGGTGCGAACGCCTCGGACTTTGACTTGAGCAACATCTGTCCTCTGCTAATTCAAACGGCAAATCCGTCAATTTCTACAACCGACGCGAAGAACATGTATGACACGGCTGGAACTCAATACCAGCAAGCCGTAGGCGTGACGAAAGATCCAGAGGGCAATGCCTCTGCTAGCGGCATCGTGCTCAATGTGAGGAACGGCAGTCACGGTGGCTACATCTGCAAAGTCCGTTCCGCAACCGCTCACATTTCGAAGATAGCTGTTGCAGAAGCAAGAGCAAACGATGGCACAGACCAAGCTGCAGTGGCACCCGTTACTGACAACATGACACCTGATGAAATTCAGAAGTGCGAGTGGTACGCCAACGTCACGGTTCGAAGCCTAGCCCCGCTTGCGCAGGTTTACGGACAGCAGTGGGTGACAGATCAAGTTCGCCAGAAGTTGGAAGCCAAAGAGTCTCCGGCATGCATGGCCAGGCTTGGGCGCGAATGGAGCAATCACTGACTGTTCGTTGCGGATAGTGCCAACACTTAAGGGGATTTCTGGTGGCGAATTTTGAAGTTTTTGGGAAGTGTGATGTCAAGAAGCACGGTCAAACGATCGAAACCATCACCGAATTGCTTAGAAG
>Ga0302220_10000859_pt1 | contig 24576 bp, 25 predicted proteins | sample II_Palsa_E1_3_FD_194572 | JGI IMG/M metagenome (GOLD analysis project Ga0302220, IMG submission 194572) | Peat permafrost microbial communities from Stordalen Mire near Abisko, Sweden - II_Palsa_E1_3 | ecosystem: Environmental > Terrestrial > Soil > Palsa > Peat permafrost | place: Sweden...
TAGGGAATACCATAGGTTCTGTCGACGCTGCACACACCACCCGGTGCTGGCAACGTCCCCAAACCGCAATGATAAATGGAGCTTGACCATGAAAACCCAATTGATCGCAGCCTTGTTGATTTCCGGCGCAGTTATCGCCTCCCCCGCTTTTGCTGGTAACAATGCATCGAATGCACCGTTCACGACCTTCCCGGGCGTGAGCACCCAAAGCCGTGCAGACGTAAAGGCACAACTGGTGGCCGCAGTCCAAGAAAAGTCGATTGCCCCTGCAGGCAATCGTGTCGACCCGTCGGATGCCGCCATTGCTCGCCAAGCACCGGCCGCACGCAACACGGCCTTGGCTCAAGGAAACGGTCAGACGACCTTTGCACACCCTTAATCGGGACCGGCCGCGCAGGCTGAAAAGCCAATCGGCGAGACTATCCGCTGGCCGACCGCGCCCGCCGCACAAGCGGCGTGTTAGTTTAATCCTAAGCTTGGCCGTAGCAAGGAATCCGCGTTCCGCATCAATCGGAACGCGGATTTTTTTATTGAATCATGCCCGTTACTGCAGAGGAATACGCGTTGCACGGTCAACCGCCACGGCCGTCACGCTATTTTGCGGCGAGCCGTCGATCAAGCGATCGGAATAAGTCAGATAAACCAGCGTATTACGCGCCGTGTCGACGATGCGCACGACGCGCAGATGCTTGAATATCAGCGAGGTGCGCTCACTGAAAACTTCCTCTTGCGTGGGTAGGGGCTTGCTAAAGATAATCGGACCCACCTGACGGCAGGCGATGGACGCCGCGGATTTATCTTCCGCCACGCCTAGCGCCCCTTTGATACCGCCGGTCTTGGCGTGCGACACATAGCAGGTGATACCGGAGACTTTGGGGTCGTCATGCGCGTCGACCACGATTTTATGATCCGGCCCGATGAGTTGGAAGGCCGTATCGACCTGGCCGACCTGCTGTGCCCGAGTCACCGGCGGCAGCATGCCGACAAGCAGTACAGCCAGGGTCAGCCCAGCCCGAAAATTAAACATGTGCATTGCAGTTCCTGGTTAAAGTATTCTTGCGTTGACTAGGCTAGCTTCGCCGGCCCATTTTTAGTGCAAACAAGTCCTAGACTTTAACTCAAGCCATGCAGCCTATCGCTAACCTTCTGTGCCCGCTATGTGGCGGCCCGAACCAATGTGCCCCGGCGCGCAGCGGCAGCTTTGCAACCCCGTGTTGGTGCGGTAGTGGTACTGTGGCCATCGACCCAGTCGTGCTCGCGCGCGTGCCGCAGGACATGCGCGGTGTCGCCTGCTTGTGCGCGCGATGTGCCGGCGCGCGCCCGACGCCATCTTCGAATTGAACGGATCGGGCATCGCGCGAATCATCGTGCAAGCCCGGACCTCAGGCCGGGATGAGCATTAGGCCGGCACACCGCAGCGCCTTAAAACGGTTTATTCGGCAAGAATTTCCCGTCGAATGTAATCACTGCGCGCGAACCGCCTTCGGGGTCGTCGACTTTCTTGATATCGAGCTTGAAGTTGATGGCGCTGATAATGCCGTCGCCAAATTGCTCGTGCACCAGCGACTTTAGCGTGGTGCCGTAGATCTGAATCATTTCATAGAAGCGATAAATCGTCGGGTCCGTCGGAATACCACCGGCAATGCTGCCGCGCAGCGGAATCGCTTGTAGTTCCGCGGCCGCTTCGGCGTCCAGCCCCAAGCGCTCGCAAACCAGTTGCGCGGCTTCCTTCGGTAAAGCGTGCTGACCCAAGAGGGCGGCAGTGACATAGACGAGACTCAGGCCGGTGCCTGCGCTCAATTGCGCCCAGGACAAATCTTTAAGCGCCTTCGCGGTAATCACGCGAGCGGTCAGTGCTTGGCGAGAATCTTGAGTGACGTGAGAATGTTGCATGATGTTTTCCTTTCGATGGTGGGCGTCGGAGATTGCAGCGGGCTCGCGTTTAGGCGACCCGAACACGGGGTTTCGATGCGACTGCTAAGGCGTGTGGGAATTCGGCCAGTGAGACAAATTGATGCGTCTGACCATCGAGCGTCAGTATGCTTCCGGTTTCTATGTCATAGACCCAGCCGTGCAGATTAAGCTGGCCCTGTTCCAGCGCCAGCGCCACGCAAGGATGCGTCTTCAAGTTGAGCAACTGCGCAATCACATTTTCCCGCACCATGGAATTCAAGCGTGCCGCAGGCGAGATATGGGTGCGCGAGGCATTCACCGCTTTGGCCGAATCGGCGTGGCGCAACCAGCTTGCCACCGCCGGTAAATGATCGAGGCAAGTGCAATTTGAAATGGCGGTCATCGCGCCGCAATCCGAGTGCCCGCAGACCACGATATCGGTGACGCCCAATACAGCCACAGCGTATTCGACCGTGGCGGTAACGCCGCCGGGCTCCGAGCTATAGGCCGGGACAATATTGCCGGCGTTGCGTATCACGAAGATATCGCCCGGATTTTGTTGCGTCAGTAGTTCAGGTACCACGCGACTGTCGGAGCAGGTAATAAAGAGCGCGCTGGGGTTTTGGGTGCTGGCTAGTTCCTTAAACAGCACCGACAGCTTGGGAAACGCCTGCTGTTGGAATTTTAGGACCCCTTCAATAATCGACTTCATTGTGACTCTCCAGGTATGGAAGCAATGGGGCCATGATGAAGCTATTTATTTATAGGGTCCAAGACCAATATATAATAAAGTCAATAACTAATGCCTATAGTTGGTCGCCATGTTACTGCGCCATATCCGCTACCTGCTCGCCGTAGTCGAACATCGTAACTTCACGCGCGCAGCCGCGGCGCTGCATGTTTCGCAGCCGACTCTGTCGCAGCAAATCATGCAACTGGAACAGCAGTTGGGCGCGCAATTGCTGGATCGCAGCGGCCGCACGGTACGCGTCACCGATGCGGGCGCCGCCTATGTCGAATATGCACGCCGGGCGTTGCGGGAATTGGATGCGGGCCAGCGCGCCATACACGACGTACGCGATTTGTCGCGCGGCACGCTGCGTTTGCTGACCACGCCCACTTTCACGTCTTATCTGGTCGGGCCGCTGGTCGCAAGCTTTAACGCCCGTTATCCGGGCATCGCCTTGCTCATCACTGAAATGCCCTTGGATAGGATTGCCTCGGCGTTGGCTGAAGACGAGGCCGACGTGGGTATTGCCTTCAGCGACGTGCGCTCCGAAGAAATTGAAAGCCGCCCGCTATTTATTGAAAAACTCAGCGTCGTGGTCGGCACGCAGCATCCGCTTGCGCGACGTCGCGCAGCCATTACACCCGAGGATTTGGCGCGCGAGCCGTTGGCACTACTATCCAGCGATTTTGCCACGCGCAGCTATGTCGATGCCTATTTACGTGAGCAGAAAATTACCCCCATTATTCGGATTGAAGCCAACACCATCAACGCGATTGTGGAAATTGTCCGGCATGGGGAAACTGTCACGATATTGCCCGACGCGATTGCACAGGGCAACGCGGCATTGAAAGCAATTCGGATTGCTCCGGCGCTACCGCATCGCACGGTCGCGCTGTTACGTCGCAAAGACGCCTATCAAAATGCTGCAGCCTTGGCTTTTGCCGCACTAGCTGAAAGCATGGATGATCAGGAAGGCTGATAAACACCATAGCCGATAATATGTTTTCGAAGTGTATACGGCACTTCCATTTCAACAGCTACTCCAGATTTTCCGGTTCCAATGCAGGCCGATCGGGATGCGCCTGCGTGCGATACGGCAAAGGAATCGCCTTGGGATCGGTGGTTGTATTGTCGATGACTTTGTCGACATCGGCGGTCTTGCCTAGTTCGAGCAGAAATGTCTTCTTGTCGAAATCAGGTGACACACAGCCTTGCACATAAATAAAGCGCCGCTGCAAGATGAGCCAGAGCGAAGTGTGCTCGCGAAGATGCGTGGTCACCTCCAAGGTGGCGAGCCGTCGCTGCACGGTTTCGGCAATTTCCCCATCGTAGCGATAGGCGTTAGATAAGCGGCAGCGCCCTTCAACCCAGCAGCTGTTGCCGCGCTCGACCCGGTAATGAGATTCACTTAGCCATGCTTGGTTTGTCTGTAGTGGTCCTAATGGTTCTTGGCAGTCTGAAATAGCTTGGGATATCCGAAAAAATGGATCGTTGCCCCAATTGACTAGCGGCGTGTCGGCGAGCACCGGCAGGGCTGTCAGTAGGTTCACCATCCACCACATGCGCCACGCGCGATATCGTAATGGGCGTTTCATAGCGGTTTATAAAATTTGATATTACTTGTGTTGCGGGTTCTGATCTCTGGATGTCAGAGTGCGATACATCGTTTTATGTATAAAGATAACTATATGATAATTTATAAGGATTGCTAAATTTATTTTTAATATTTTAACGAATGATTTAAGAATGCGATGAATTCCATTTTTGAAATAAAGGAGCTGCGAAATGAATGTCGGCATTAACGCACTGGACGGCATGGACAGTATTCTTTGGTCACATGCCAACGGCGTTACTCACGATTTCGCCCATTCGCCTTTCGGCAGCAAATCTGCCAAACCGGATGACAGCGACGTCCTGCCGGGTTTCAATGGCGAGCGGCTGGACCCAATCAGTCAAAGCTATCACCTCGGCAACGGCTATCGTACTTACACGCCAAACCTGATGCGTTTTAATGCGCCGGATAGCTGGAGCCCCTTCGGCCGCGGTGGCCTCAATCAATATGCCTACTGCGAAGGTGATCCGATCAATCGGTCGGACCCTGGTGGACATAGGAGTAGCGGGTCGGCGCTGGGGCTCGGCATAGGTTTGGGCATTTTGGGGCTGCTGGGCGCTGTTTTCACGTTTGGGCAGTCAATCGCCGCGGCGGCGGCCGCTGAGGCGGCGTTGACGGGGTCAATGATGGCGGATTTGCTTGCCACCGGCTTGGAAGTTGCGTGCAGCATGGCCAATATTGCCAGCACAGCCACTCGGCAAGCTGATCCCGAGGCTTCTCGGATATTAGGTTGGGTCTCGTTTGGACTGGGCGCGGCCAGCCTAGCCGTCGGCTTCGCCGATTCTGTCAATACAAAACTTAGCCATAGCTCCACTTCAGGATATCGTAAAGTAACCCTGTGTGACGAGTGTGGGCCGCTCGGTTATATGAAAGATACGGCTCTCTTGAGCACCAATGGTTATTGTTACAGAGATAGATACCTGGGCGCCGACCGCTTATCGATTGTCGGGCACGGGAAGTTGCAAGCGGATGGAACGTGCAAAATAGCCATCGCGGGCAGGGAAATGGACGCGTACGAACTAAAAGATTTTCTTGATCAGAATTCGATAGATTATCGGAGTGCTCATCGTATCCGTCTTGTGACATGTTTTTCGGCGGATGGCGGGGACGCGTCATTAGGGAATACTTTTGCAAAACTCATGCCTGATAAGCCGGTTATTGCCTATAAAGGTAAGGTTAAATTTCTCGATCCCGAGTGGGTAGAAAAGAAGGCCCATGATTTCATCGGCCATCCCGGTCAACGGTCGATGGTAAGTCATTATTTTTCGGAAATGAGTGCACCCAAAGTGGTCGTTCCAAGCGAGTGCAGCTATTTTTCATGGGATTATTGGCTTGCAAACTATCAGCCGGTGAGCTACCTTCATTTATCTCCATCTATACCTAAAATATTCAGGTATTCATAATGAGTGCGGCTCGGGGTGCTCTAGTTTAATCTTGCCGAGCATTTTCACGCCAAACCACCCGATTCCTGCCCTCATGCTTAGCCCGATACAAATTATCGTCGGCCGCCTTCAATAAATCGACCGCCGATTCGGGGCTGCCGGGCCGCAGCGTGGCGCCGCCGAAGCTTACCGTGATGTGGTCGGCCGCAGTCGAATCCGGATGCGGTATAGCGAGCTCGCCGATGGCGATACGCAGCCGCTCGGCCAGGCTTGTCGCATCCGCGATATCGGTGTCGGGCATCAGCAGCGCAAATTCCTCGCCGCCGTAGCGCGCCACCAAATCGCTGGTGTACCGCATGCCGTTGACCAGCGCCGAGGCGACGTTTTGCAATACCCGGTCGCCCATGGCGTGGCCGGCGTAGTCGTTGTAATTTTTGAAAAAATCGATGTCGAGTATCGCCAGCGACAGCGGCCGGGCCAGGCGTAGCGCGTGCTCCCGTTCGATCGCGTAGCAGGCGTCGAAATGGCGCCGATTGGCGATTTCCGTGAGGCCGTCGACATGAGCGAGGGTCTCCAGCATGCGTCGCTGCCGGGCGAGTTGCAGGTGGCAGCTTACGCGGGCTCGGACCACCGCAAAGTTAAAGGGTTTGGTGATGTAGTCGGAGGCGCCCAGCGTCAGGCCATGCGCTTCGTCCTCGGGTGTGCCGAGCCCGGTGATGAAGATGACTGCAATCGCCGCCGTGCGCGGATCGGCCTTCAAGCGAGCCAGTACCTCGTAGCCATTGATTTCCGGCATCACGACGTCGAGTAAGATCAGATCCGGCAGATGCTGCCCCGCCAACTCGAGCGCCTGTTTGCCGCTCTTGGCGAGGATCACCGTGTGGTCGGCTTTCAGCAGATCGCTGAGGACTTGCCGGTTGACGGCTGCATCATCCACCACCAGTATTTTCTGCAAATCATTCTTGGTCAAACGAAACTCCCAGTGGGATACCGAGTGCACTTGCCAGTTCGGCAAGCTGTGCCAACGCTTGGCGGTATTCAATGTCGGCCACGGCGCGACGGATAGCGGCCAGCCGGTCATCATGCGAGGTGTGTCCCATGGCCGCTTGCAATTCCATCACCAAGTCTTCGGCGCGGGCATTGTCTTCGCGCAGCAAGTCAGCCAGCTGCTTGATCAATGGCGCAAGCGTGGCGGGAGCGGCGCCACCCGCGAGGGTGGCGTCCATCGGCTTCATCTGGGCCAGACCTTGAACCAGCGCCGACAGCGTTTTGATCAAATCGGGCAGCAGCGCCAGCGCTTCGTCGTCGGCGCCGCGTCGCACCGCCTGTTCGACCTCGCTGGCGAGCCACGACAGGGTGCCCGCGCCGAGATAAGCCGAGGCCGATTTTAGCCCATGCGCAATCCTGCCGACAGTTTGCAGATCGTTATCGCGGGCGGCGGCAAGCAAGGCCGCGGCCGATTGCGCGTGATCATGCCGGAAATTGCGTATGACTTTGTGCAACAAGCTTGGGTTGCGATTGACACGCTCCAGTGCGATCTGCCAGTCGACGCCGGCGAGCGGCGGCAGCGGTTTGATTTCACGTGCTGGTGTCGGGCGCGCTTGAGGTGCGGCATCGATGGCGGCATGCGGCGTGGCGGCGCTTACCTTTGGCGATACCGTTTGCGCTGTCACATGCAGCGGCTCGGCGGGCGTGGAGAGATTGTGCGGCAGGTCCTGTGGCTTGATCCAGGTCAGCAGCACATGCTGCAACTCGTTGGGGTCGATCGGCTTGGCCAAGTGGCCGTTCATGCCCGCCTCGCGGCTTGCCTCCTGGTCGCGCACCATCGCATGGGCGGTGAGCGCGACGATGGGCAGCGACTCGAAACCGGGCAGTGCCCGAATCTCGCGCGTTGCGTGCAGACCGTCCATCACGGGCATCTGGATATCCATCAAGACCAGATCATAGTGACTGCGCTGCACGCAGGCCACCGCTTCGGCGCCATCGCAGGCCACCTCGACCTCGATGGGCGCTTGCGACAGAAATTCCAGCGCCACTTCGCGATTGATCGCGTTGTCTTCGACCAGCAGCACGCGCGAGCCGGCCAGGCGGGCCAACTGCTCGTGTGTGGCCGCGCGCAGTGGCGTGAGTGCGGGTGGCGGCTGTTGCGGGCGCATCGACTCGCCGGGCCTAAAAGGCGGATACAAGGTATCCATCAACGCATTGTAGAGTAGCGACGGGTTGACCGGCTTGGCCAGGAAACCGTCCAGATGGAGGCCCTGCGCTTCGGCGACCACATCGTCGCGCGAGTAGGCCGAGACCATCAAGATGGCCGGAGTCGCGGCAATCCGCGCGTCGCCACGGATATAGCGGGTGGTTTGTATCCCGTCCCAGCCCGGCATGCGCCAGTCCATCAGTACCAAGTCGATCGGCCGGCCGGTGCTGGAGGCGGCGACCAGCGATTCCAGCGCCGCGACACCCGACGAGGCGATGCTGACTTGCAGGCCGAACGAAGCCAGCATGTCGGCCAGCACTTCGCAGGCCACCGCATTGTCGTCCACGACCAGTACCCGATGCTCTTGCAAAGACAGTCTGGCGAGGCCCTGCGGGGCCTTGTTGTCCTGCCCGAGCGCCAACTCCAAGGTGAACTCGAAACGACTGCCCGCGCCCGCTTGGCTTTGCACGGCAATATTGCCGCCCATTAGCTCGACCAGTTGCTGGCTAATGACCAGACCCAAACCCGTGCCGCCATATTTGCGGGTGATCGAGCCGTCTGCTTGCGAGAACGACTGGAATAATTTGGCGAGCTGCGTCTCGCTCATGCCGATACCGGTGTCCGTGACCGAGAACTGCAATACCGCACTATGCTCGCGCACGGCCAACAGTTGGACACCGATGACGATCTCGCCCTGTTCGGTGAATTTCGCCGCATTGCTGGCCAGATTGACCAGCACCTGGCCGAGTCGCAGCGGGTCGCCGATTAAGGGCGTCGGAATGTTGCTGCTGACCCGGAACACGACCTCGACACCGGTCGCTTCAGTCTTCAAGGTAATCAGGCTGGAAAGGTTTTCAAGGATATCGTCGAGTCGGAACGGGAGGTGTTCCAGCACCACTTTGCCGGCCTCGATTTTGGAGAAATCGAGAATGCCATTAATAATTCCGAGCAGATTTTCCGCCGAAGCCGCGATTTTTTCGACGTAGTTGCGTTGCTTGGGGTCGAGATTGGTTTTTAATGCCAGCCGGCTCATGCCGATCACGCCGTTCATCGGCGTGCGAATCTCGTGGCTCATATTGGCCAAGAACTCGGATTTCATCCGTGAGGCTTCCTCGGCCGCTTCCTTGGCTGCATGAATCGCGGCTTCGGCCTGTTTGCGCGCGGTCACGTCGAGCGCCGTCCAGACCGTGCCGACACTGAGGTCCGTGGGGTCGAGCGCCGCGCCGTGATCCGCGCACCAAATCGGTGTGCCGTCCTTGCGGACAAATTTGGCGTCGCCGACATAGGTATGTTCGGCAATGGTCAGGTAGCCGGCTCCCGCATGCTGCCATTCTTCGTCGCTGGCGTAGAGAATACGGGTCGATTGGCCGACTGGCTCGCCTTTGTCATAGCCAAACAGCTTTTCAAAACCGCTGTTACAGCGCACGATGATGCGGTCTTTGACGAAACAAACACTGACGGGGGTATGCTCCAGCACCGCGTTTTGTTCCCGTAAGGACTGGGCAAGCGCGGCTTCAAGCCGGTCTATCGTCTGCTGCGCCGCCCGGAGCTGTGCTTGGGCTTCGGCTCCGGCCGCGACGAGCTGTTGCCGTTCACTCGGAGCGCAAGGTACAGATCCGTCTTCCGGGAGTGGGGCATCGGCCACGGACTCACGTCGGCTGCGCCAGACGCGCAGCACCACTAAAGCCGCCGTAAGCAGCAATCCGGCCGAGAGCAGCGGCCCGATGATGGTCGAGGTGTCTAGCATGATCGGAAGGCATTTTTGAGATAGACGACGAGTATATAAGTGAAAGCTTGGTTCGCGTCAAATGGGTCAAAAGGATTGCACGCAGTTTTCTTCAAAGAGTGCGGTCGTGCCGACCGAATGCGATTGGGGTTTACTCAAGGGTTTTTACCCGCCGGGGTGGGTGCGTTTGTAAGCTAAAAGGAATATCGTTGTAGCGTGGCACCCACGGATGTGATGCCGAGGGGGCTTGTCGATTGTCATTTTTGAGGCGACGAGTATTATCTGAATAACAAATGGGTAAATATGACCCTGTTAAAGCAGATAAATTAGTAAGATCCTCTCAATGAAGGCCGACCTTGGAGGTCAGGCATGAATAGTTTTCGGGGAAGTTACGCCTACTTGCTCTATCCGATTGGCTTGGCGTTCGCCGGCGCGGTCGCTATTCTTTTTTTCAGTCATGCAAGCTGGGTCGGCGTGATACTGGCCGCAGCCCTCTTCGTCGCAGGTTTGTTGGTCGGCCGTCATCTGGCGGCCATACAAGGCGACATGCGCAAATCCATCGAAGCCTACCTCGCCGGGCGGCAGGAATTCGGCGGACAGATCGTTCCAGTTTGGTCAGGTCATATCGAATCATCGCGATCGCAGATGGAGTCCGCCATCTCTTCCCTGGTCTCGCGCTTTTCCGGCATTGTCGACAAACTCGATAATGCGGTTTCGGCTTCGAGCGCGGCGACTCAGTCGGTCGACGGCAGCAGTAGCGGCTTGGTGGCCGTGTTCGCGGCAAGCGAGAAAGAACTGAGTTCGGTGGTGGCTTCCATGGAAGGCGCTATCGCCAGCAAAGCCGAAATGCTGACCAAAATACAAAGCTTGGAACGGCTGATTGCCGAACTCCAGGATATGGCAACCGATATTGCCGGCATCGCCGCGCAAACCAACTTACTGGCCATCAATGCCGCGATTGAAGCGGCGCGCTCGGGGGAAATGGGCCGTGGTTTTGCGGTGGTCGCCAAGGAAGTGCGCATGTTGTCGAATCGGTCGGCGGATGCCGGCAAGCGGATTTCCGAAAAAGTCGGTCTGATCAGTTCTGCCATTATGTCCACCTGTCATGCGGCCGAAGAGTCGATGCAGCAGGAAAACGTCTCGCTGCGGGCCTCCGAGACGGTGATCAATTCTGTCTTGAGCAACCTGAATGGGGTTACCGATGCGTTGGTGCAATCATCGGATCTTTTGACGCAGGAAAGCATCGGTATCAAGTCGGAAGTCAACGAAGCGCTGGTGCAATTGCAATTCCAGGACCGCGTCAGTCAAATCATGACGCACGTCATCCAAAACATCGAATTACTGCCTGATTTTCTGGCAAGAAATTACCGGCAGTTCGAGCAAGATCATGCCTTGCAGCCGCTCGATGCGAACCCTTTACTGGCCGACCTCGAAAAGACGTACACCATGCAGGAGCAGCACGCCGTACATCACAGTGGCGTTCATGTCGAAGCCAAACCCAGTGACGAAGTTACGTTCTTCTAAGGAAAGTACATGGCTAAGACCATCATGATTGTGGACGATTCCGCTTCGCTGCGGCAAGTAGTGGGCATTGCCCTAAAAGGCGCGGGCTATGACGTGCTCGAAGGCAGTGACGGCAAAGATGCGCTCAGCAAGCTGACCGGGCAAAAGATTCATCTGATCATCAGCGACGTCAATATGCCGAATATGGATGGCATCAGCTTCGTCAAAGCGCTCAAGCAACTACCGAGCTATAAATTCACTCCCGTCATTATGCTGACCACCGAATCGCAGGATTCGAAAAAGCAGGAAGGCCAGGCGGCAGGCGCCAAGGCCTGGGTGGTCAAGCCCTTCAAGCCGGATATTCTGCTGGGCGCGGTGCAGAAGTTGGTGCTGCCGTAATCGCTCTAAGCCTGTTTAAGCCTGTTGGGTTCTTTGCTGGCTCCTTGGGATGGGAAAGACATGACAACGGACAATGTAAGCCGAACCGATAAAGCCGCGCTGCGCATCGATGGCGAGCTGACTATTTATCGGGCCACTGAACTGAAGCAAAGTTTGCTCGCAGCGCTCGATCAAACTCAGGAACTGGAAGTCGATCTGGCCGCGGTCACCGAACTCGATACCGCCGGTGTGCAGATTTTGATGCTGCTTAAAAGGCAGGCCTTGGCGACCGAGCGCAAGCTCCATCTGGTCGCGCATAGCCCGCCTGTGCTGGAAGTCTTTGAATTGCTCAATCTCGCGGCTTATTTTGGCGATCCCTTGGTGATACCACGCCACTAGCATCGCACCGCGTTGACATCCTTCCCTCAGTGAGGCATTCAAATGGATCTTGATCAAGCGCTACAAACTTTTATTATCGAAGCGCGTGAGCTGCTCGAAGAGATGGAGAATGCCTTGCTCTCGGTCGAGCAGGCGGAGACCAAGACCGAGATGGTGAATGCGATATTTCGCGCGGCACATACCATCAAAGGATCGGCTGGATTGTTCGGCCTCGATCATGTGGTCGAGTTCACCCATGTCGTCGAAAGTGTTTTGGATCAAGTGCGCGACGGCAGTATCGAAATTGCCGATCGCCTGATTATCCTCATGCTGTCGTGCTGCGATCATATCGGCACCCTGGTCGAAGCGGTGGCGGCCGGCCAGCTTGAAGACAATGAGGAGCTTCATCAGCGCGGCGTGCCGTTGACGGAACAACTGAAGGTCTATCTGGGTACGCCCGATCCGGTCAAGCAGCAGGTCGCAGTTCCCCAGCAAGACACCAAGAAAATTATTCGTGAGGATCACGACGACGATCGCGACCACTGGCATATTTCGTTGCGCTTTGGGCCGGATGTGTTGCGCAACGGCATGGACCCCTTATCCTTTTTGCGTTATCTCGGTACGTTGGGGACCATCAAAGGCATCGCCACATTGCCGGACGCGCTGCCGACCGATCACCACGAGATGGATCCGGAATCGTGTTATTTGGGCTTCGAGATCGCCTTCGACAGTCAGGCCGAGAAAGCCGCGATCGAAAACGTCTTCGAATTTGTGCGCGACGATTGCAGTATTCGCATCCTGCCGCCGCACAGCATGATTTCAGAATATATTCGGCTGATTCAAGACTTGCCGGAGACGCCTGCGCGACTCGGGGAGATGTTGGTGCTGTGCGGCAGTGTCACCGCGCAGGAAGTGGCCGATGCTCTGAATGCGCAGTCCGATGCCAAATTTCAGGGCGCGCAAATCGGCGAAATCCTGATCGAAAGCGGCGCGGTCGGGCCGGCTGTGGTCGAGGCGGCGTTGTCGAAACAGCAAAAAGTCAGCGAACTCAAATCCCAAGAAAGCCGTTCGATACGGGTCGACGCCGACAAGCTCGACCATCTGATTAATCTGGTCGGCGAACTGATTATTGCGGGGTCCAGCGTCAACCTGATTGCGCGCCGCGCCAACAATGCCGAGCTACAGGAATGTACCTCGACGATGTCGGCTTTGGTCGAGGAAGTGCGCGATAGCGCCTTGCAACTGCGCATGGTCAAAATCGGCGCAACCTTTAATCGCTTCCAGCGCGTGGTACATGATGTTTCTCGAGAAATTGGTAAGGACATCGGTTTGGTTGTGAGCGGTGAAGATACTGAACTCGACAAGACAGTGGTCGAGAAGATTGCCGATCCGCTCACCCACTTGGTCCGGAATTCGATCGATCATGGCATTGAGTCGGCCGAAGTGCGGGCGGCCAACGGCAAGCCCGTGCAAGGTACGGTCAGGCTCAATGCGTTTCATGACTCGGGCAGCATCGTGATTGAAGTCAGCGATGACGGCGGCGGTTTAAAGCGCGACAGGATACTGGCGAAAGCCGTTGAGCGGGGCCTAATCGAGGCGGGCAAGAATCTTTCGGATGCGGAAATTTATAACTTGATTTTCGAACCGGGTTTTTCCACGGCGGAGCAAATTACCAATTTGTCCGGCCGCGGCGTCGGTATGGATGTGGTGAAGCGCAATATCACCGCTTTGCGCGGCAGCGTCAGTATCGATAGCACGGAAGGTGTGGGGGCGACCGTCACGGTCCGCTTGCCGCTGACCTTGGCGATTATCAATGGCTTCCAGGTCGGTCTCGGGAAATCGGTGTTTGTGATTCCACTCGACATGATCGAGGAATGCGTCGAATTTTCCACCGAGGTGGGACACGACTACACCAATCTGCGCGGTCAGGTTCTGCCGTTTATCCGCCTGCGCGAACTATTCGATGTCGAAGGCACGCCGCCGCGGCGCGAGAGCATTGTGGTGGTCAAGTATGCGGGGCAAAAGGTTGGCTTGGTGGTCGATGCGCTGCTGGGCGAATTCCAGACGGTGATCAAGCCGATGGGGAAAATGTTCAACCAGGTCAAAGGGATTAGCGGCTCAAGCATTCTGGGCAGTGGCGAGGTCGCTTTGATTATCGATGTGGCAGCCTTGTTTGGGCAGATTGTGGGTAAGGATTTGCCGCAGTTGGCCGCGTAAGTTAGTCATCGAGAGGGGGCGAAATGGGATTCGTCTCCCGCGTTCGAGCTCAACAGGTACTGTTGGGCGAAGCGAAATTCATCGGATATCCAGGGAAGTGGAGAGTGTTTTCCGATGCCGGATTTATCCCTTCCATGAAGGAGCGAACATGTTTGCAAAAATGAAAGTTGCTACTCGGCTTGGTATGGGCTTTGGGGCCGTGGTTATTTTGCTGCTGGTGCTGTCGGCTGTCAGCGTGACCCATTTGGCGACCATCAACGATCAGACCAAACTGATCATGGAGGACCGCTATCCGAAGACCGCGCTGGCGAATGAGATGGATCGGCTCACCATCGACAATACTGGAAAATTGCGCGGCTTGTTGCTTGCCAGCACCGACGATGAACACGCCAAATTTCAGGCTGCACTGGATAGCAATCGCACCAAGATGAACGACGATCGAGCTCAACTGGAAAAGACCGTGGTCTCGGAGAAAGGCCGGTTATTGCTCAAGGATATCAGCGACAAGCAAAGCATCCTGTCGCCGAAGTTCGAGGAGCTCTATGCCATGATAAAGGCCGACCCGAAGAAGGCGGCTGATTTTCTGGCGGGCGATTTTTCCGTGGCCAAGAATAACTACGAGACGTCCATCGAAGCCCTGTTGAAATATGAAACCGATAATATGGAGAAAGGCGCGCTGGAGGCCAACGAGGTCTATCTCGATACGCGCAAGCTGGTACTGGAAATCTCGCTATTTGCGGTGGTGGCGGCGATTGCCATTGCGACCTTTATCACGCTTAGTTTGCTTAAACTGCTGGGCGGCGAACCCATTTATGCCGCAGAACTGATGAAGAAGATATCGAGTGGCGATTTGTCGATGGAGGTAGAAACCAAAAAGGGCGATGACCACAGCATGCTCTACGCCGTCAGAGAAATGGTAGACAAGCTCAGACAGGTGATTGACGGGCAGCGCCAAGTGGTGGCGGCAGCCAATAGCGGCAGGTTCGACGAGCGGGTGGCCTTGACCGGACTGAAAGGCTTCCAGAAAGAAATGGGCGATGGACTGAATCAATTGGTGACGACCACGGGCGCGGCCATTGCCGACGTCGTGCGCGTAATGGGCGCGATGTCCGAAGGCGATTTGACCAAAACCATAGATAAGCCTTACGAAGGTGCATTTGGCGAGTTGAAGGAGTACACCAATAACACGGTGGCCAAGTTGGCTCAGGTGGTGACTGAAGTCAACGGCAGCGCGGAAGCTTTAGCCAGCGCTTCCGAGGAAGTCAGTGCAACCGCGCAAGCCTTGTCCCAGGCGGCCAGCGAACAAGCGGCGGGGGTCGAAGAAACCAGCGCCTCGTTGGAGCAAATGACGGCGTCGATTGCGCAAAACACCGAGAACGCCAAGGTCACCGACGGTATGGCTTCGAAGGCCGCGCAGGAAGCCACCGACGGTGGCGAAGCGGTGAAGGCGACGGTGGTGGCGATGAAGCAAATTGCCAAAAAAATTGTCATCATCGACGACATCGCCTACCAGACGAATCTGCTGGCCTTGAATGCGGCGATTGAAGCGGCGCGCGCCGGCGTGCATGGCAAAGGTTTCGCCGTGGTCGCAGCCGAGGAGAGAAAGCTCGCCGAACGCAGTCAGGTGGCTGCACAAGAAATCGGTGAAGTCGCCACCAATAGTGTGGAGTTGGCGGAGAAAGCCGGCACGCTGCTGTCTGAGATGGTGCCCAATATCAGGCGGACTTCCGATCTGGTGCAGGAAATTACTGCGGCATCGGAAGAGCAGTCATCGGGCGTCGGGCAGATCAATGCGGCGGTGGGTCAGTTGAACCAGACCACGCAGCAAAATGCGTCGAGCTCGGAAGAGTTGGCGGCCACGGCGGAAGAAATGAGCGGTCAGGCCGAACAATTACAGCAGGCCATGAGTTTCTTTAAACTTGAAATGTCGCATCATGTGATGGCAAGGAGTCCCGATCGTATGAAAGGGAATCATGTGAGCAAATCCGCGAAGTCGGCACAAAGTAAGTCAACCAGCACGAAGGTGCCGCAGATGTTGAATGCCGATGGGGCGCCCGACGAAGCCTACTTTACTCGATTCTAAAGTATACAAGGAGCACGACCATGGCTACAGATCAATCCCGCGCGCTGGTTTCGACGGAACAAGCCGGCGCCGATCACGACCAGTATCTGACCTTTATGCTCGGCGGCGAAGTGTTCGCCATCGGCATTTTGGTGGTGAAGGAGATCATCGGCTACGGTGGCCTGACCGAGGTGCCAATGATGCCGGCTTGCATCCGCGGCGTGATTAATCTGCGCGGTGCGGTGGTGCCGGTGATGGACTTGTCGGCGCGTTTCGGCAAGGAGTCGACCCCGGTGACCAAGTACACCTGCATCGTGATTGTCGAGATCGAAGCGGCGGGCGAGCAGCAGGTGATCGGCGTGATTGTCGATGCGGTTAATGCGGTGTTGGACATCGCTGCATCCGAGATCGAACCGGCGCCCAAGTTCGGCGCCAAGATCCGCACGGATTTTATCGTCGGCATGGGCAAGGTCAACGGCAAGTTCGTGATATTGCTGAATGTCGACAGTGTATTATCGGTCGAAGAAGTGAGTACGATGGTCGAGATGGGCGCGGCTGCGCCGGCATTGACGGACTCTTCCGTGGCGGCATGAGTATCAATCTCATCACTGACAAAGAGTTTTCCCAGTTTCAGCGTTTTATCTATGACGCGGCCGGGATTTCCTTATCATCGGCCAAAAAGGCGATGGTGGGCGGGCGCTTGGCTAAACGCTTGAAACAATACCAGCTCGATACCTATGGCGAATATTTCCATTTGTTGACGAGCGGGCAAGCGCCGGCGGAATTGCAGGTCGCCGTCGATTTGCTGACGACCAACGAGACCTATTTTTTTCGCGAATCCAAGCATTTCGATTTGCTGCTCAATTTAGCCACGGCGGCGCGTGACAATCCCGGGCAATTGCGCAGCCCATTTCGCGTGTGGAGCGCGGCCAGCTCAACCGGTGAAGAAGCCTACAGTATTGCGATGGTGCTCGCCGATCGTTTGGGGCCTGATCGCTGGGAAATCATCGGTTCCGATATCAGCTCGCGCGTGCTGCAACAAGCGAAGCTCGGGCATTACGCGGCCGAGCGCACCAAGCATATTCCGCCGGCCTATTTAAAAAAGTTTTGCTTAAAAGGCATGGATCAACAAGCCGGTACGCTGTTGGTTGACCGTAGTTTGCGCAGCCGGGTGCAATTTATGCAGATCAATCTCAACGAGACGCTGCCCAAAATCGGCACGTTTGATGTGATTTTTTTACGTAATGTGATGATCTATTTCGATGGTGACACCAAGCGACAGGTGGTTGCGCGGATTTTGTCGCTATTGAAGCCTGGTGGTTATTTTTTTATCGGTCACTCCGAAACGCTGAATGACATCAGCGATGCCGTGCAGTCCGTGGCGCCTTCCATCTATCGCAAGAAGTAAGCCATGGCCATCCCCCGAAAACTGGTAGAAATATTCGTGAAACCCGGCGAATACTTTGTGGGCGATGCGCAATATCGTATCCATACCCTGCTGGGTTCATGCGTGTCGATCGTGCTGTGGCATCCGGCCAAACGCGTCGGCGCGCTGTCGCATTTTCTGTTGTCGAACCGCGGCTCGAAAAAGGCCTCTCAACTCGATGCCCGCTATGGTGAGGAAGCGATTCTCTTAATGCTCGATGAATTGAAGCATTGGCATGTGTCGGCCAAAGAGTGTCAGGGAAAAATATTTGGCGGCGGCAATATGTTTCCCAAACAGGCCCGGACCAACACCATCAACGTCGGGCAGCACAACGGAGAAACCGCCCGCAAGTTGCTGCTGGCCCATGGCATATCGATTACCTCGGAAAGTTTGTTCGGCGTGGGCCATAGGCGGATTATATTTGAGGTGAAAAGCGGCGATGTGTGGGTGCGTCAGGTCGAGCCGCTCGACGCTCATCAACCGGAAATAAGGATGTCTGTATGAGCAACAGTATCCGCGTGTTAGTGGTCGACGACTCCGCGGTTGTGCGCCAGGTGCTGACCGGCATGCTCGATGCAGCGCCGGGCATTCAGGTGATCTACGCGGTGGCCGATCCGATCCTGGCCATGGAGCGCATGAAGGTCCAATGGCCTGACGTGATTGTGCTCGATGTTGAAATGCCGCGCATGGATGGCATCACATTTTTGCGCAAAATCATGCAGGAGCGTCCGACTCCCGTGGTGATCTGCTCAACGCTGACCGAGAAAGGCGCGCAAACGACGATGGAAGCGCTCGCGGCCGGGGCGGTGGCGATTGTCACCAAGCCCAAACTGGGCTTGAAACAATTTCTGCAAGACACCTCCGACGATCTGGTTGCGACCATCAGAATGGCCGCGCGCGCCAATGTCGCCAGCTTGGCGCGACGCAGCATTGGCTCTGCCAAGCCGGTGGCGCAGCCGCCGCAGCCGACGGCCAAACATACCGCCGATGTCATTCTGGCGCCGGCCGGAGATCGCGCCATGGTGCAGACCACCGAGCGGGTGGTGGCGATCGGCACCTCAACGGGCGGCACACAAGCGCTTGAAGAAGTGCTGACCAGTTTGCCGCGCGTAACACCGGGTATCATTATCGTGCAGCATATGCCGGAAAAATTTACCGCTGCGTTTGCCTCTCGACTCGATGGTCTATGTCAGATCACGGTTCAAGAGGCCCGCAATAATGATCGCGTTATCCAGGGTAGGGCGCTGATTGCTCCGGGTGGCAAGCACATGCTATTGCGGCGTAACGGCGCTCAATATTTTGTTGAGGTCGTCGATGGGCCGCTCGTGAATCGGCATCGTCCTTCGGTCGACGTGCTGTTCCGCTCGGTCGCGAAATGCGCGGGCGCCAATGCCCTGGGCGTGATCATGACGGGCATGGGCGACGATGGCGCGGCAGGTTTGTTGGAGATGCGCAACAGCGGGTCGCGCACCGTCGCACAAGATGAAGAGAGCTGTGTGGTGTATGGTATGCCCAAAGAGGCAGTCAAACGCGGCGCCGTCCAGAAGACGGTGCAATTGCAGTTGATCGGTAAGGAAATTCTGTTGCAGCTTTCCTCGTTTACCAACTAAAGTCGACTCAAGGGGGCTATTTGTGGCGTTTCTCGCCAGACTTTACGGTGGCTGGTGAGTAAAATTTTGCGTTCAGCGGCCAAGGAGGCCGGACATGGATAACTGGGCAAATCAGGTGGCTCTTGTCGTGGAAGACAGCACGGTACAACGTGCACACCTGGTGAGTTTGCTGAAGTCGCTGAATTTCGGCACGATACTCGAAGCCTGCGACGGATTCGACGCGCTGCGCATTCTGGAAATGCACGGCACGGACGCGGTCGACCTGGTGCTGACCGACCTCGATATGCCGGTGATGGACGGCATCGAGTTAATCCGCCATCTGACCGAACGCCAGTTGACCAAACAACTGATTGTGACCAGTGCGCGGGATCCGCGCATGTTGGAAGTGGTCGAGAAAATGGGCGCGGATAATGCCGATCTGCATCTTCTTGGCACGGTCTTGAAACCCGTCAAACTCAATGATTTGGTGACCACGCTGCAACGCGCCGAGCAAGCGATTGTGCAACGCGCGGGGATTCCCGATCGGGCGCGCTTTGCCACCTCGGAACTCGAAGTCGCCTTGACCCAAGGGCAGTTTATTCCTTTTTTTCAGCCTATCGTTTCGGTCTCCACAGGAATGATTAAAGGCGTCGAGGCGCTGGCTCGCTGGCAGCATCCCGATCATGGTTTGCTGCTGCCTTTGCATTTTATTCCGCGCATTGAAGGTTCCCCTTTGATGCTGCCGTTTACGCTGTCGATCGTGGCGCAATCGCTGTACCAATTGGCAATGTGGCGGCGTGCAGGTTTGACCCCTCCCACCGTTTCGATCAACCTCTCGGCAGAAAACCTGGCAGATTTGACTTTCGTCGAGCGGCTGGCGAGCCTCACCCATACCTACGGCATTCCTCCCGAACTGTTGATCTGGGAAGTCACGGAAACCATGGTGATGAGCAATTTGTCGCAATGTCTGGCCAATCTGGTGCGCCTGCGGCTCAAGGGTTTTGGTTTGGCCATGGATGACTATGGCATTGGATATTCGTCGCCGCAGCAGCTGTCGAGCTGCCCGTTTACCGAACTCAAAATCGACCGGGTGTTCGTCGATGGCGCGGCCGAGCGGCCGAACCGGCGCGCGGTCTTAGAAAGCTCGATCGAAATGGGCCATCGCCTCGGGGCGTTTACGGTTGCGGAAGGGGTGGAGTCGATGTCCGACTGGGCCTTGTTGCAAACCCTGGGTTGTGATCTGGCGCAAGGTTACCTGATCGCCAAGCCGATGCCGGGGGGAGAGTTACCGGGCTGGATAGCCGACAATCACGAGCGCTTGCAAACACTTGCCGGGGTCGGTGGCGGATAGTTAGCGGGTTGCGATGAGTAGCAGCCCCGTCGCGACCAAGCCGAATGACCAGAGCAGATCGAAATTGATCCAGCCGCGTCTTAGCACTTCGAGGCCGAGCCATTCGTAGACCAGCAAGGCAATGGCGCCGCTGACCAGCAGCATGGTCAGCGTATGCAAGCCGACCGCGGCCAGTGAAATAAGCAGCGGTCCGGCAGACAGTTGCGTCATGGCGCCGCACAAGGGCAGCAGTGCCGGGATCAACATCAGACCCGCCCCATGCGCGGTGGCCATCAGAAACGACCACAGAACCAAGCCCGCGAACCCCGTGGTCATGCCCACCCGCACTCGGTGCCGATGACCGTAGCGAACGTGGTAGACGGCCCATAGAATCAGTATGGCGCCGCAGGCCAGGCGCACCAGATTGCCGTTGCCTCCGCTGAAGCCCAACGCCACCACGGCCCCGGCCACAATCGCAATCGATAAGGCATGGCCCAGCGCCATCGGCGGAAGCGCGAGCAGCACCGCTCGCCGGCTGCCTCGATGTAATCCCAGCGCCACGGCAAATAGCCAGCCCATGGCGGGGTTGATGCCATGGAAGGCGCCCAGCCCCGCGATGGCCAGCCATCGCCATGCAACGGCCGTGACGCCCCAAGCCGGGTGGATCACTGACATCTCCGCGCCATCGCGCGCCGCGATACGGGCATGGTCAGGGATAGCAATAAGAATCCGACGAGCAATCGCCCCCTTCAAGCCGGATCTGGTGCGGTCTATGGCTGTCGGGCCATTCGATCAGGAAGTTGGGATCGAATTCGATGCCGCCGTCCGTGCCGGCGTCGAGTTTCACCATCCAGCCTTTGATGCCGTCGGGATAGAACTGCTCGTCGATTGCACCGTACAGGGAATTGGTGAAGTAAACGCGGCTGCCGTCGCGGCTGACTTCAACCATCTGCGGGCCGCCGTTCAAGGGGCGGTTCTCGGCCTTGGGATGGGTCGCGCGCGACACGATGCCGCCGATTCGTACAGTGCCGACCAACTTCGGGGCGAAAGGATCGGAGACATCGTATTGCCGCATGTCGCCGGTGCCCCAGCAGGCGACATAGAGAAAACGATCGTCCATCGACAGGTCGATGTCCGTCACCAGTGGCGGCACCGCGCCAAAGCCTTTCAAGAGCGGCGGCAGCAAATCGGGGTCGGCCGGTTCCGCGGGAATTTCGATGATCTTCTTGACGGCCCATGTGTCGCCGTCACGATACCAAGTCCAAATCGACGCGGACAAATCTTTAAGACTAATGACAGAATTGACGAAACCGTATGCCTTGGTCGGGTCGTGCGCAGGGCGCAGTTCGAACACCAGTTGGTTTTCCGCGCCGAAGTCGATCACCTGCTTGTGCTTGCGCGTATGCAGGTCCCAGAAATGCAGCTTGTGCCCGTATTGACCGCCGAGCAGCACTTCGGGCACCAGGCCGTTTTCGAACGTCGCGGGCAAACCCCATTCGCTCGTGACCATGGTGTCGTGACCGAGATGCCACCAGGCATCGTAGGACAGCAGCTGCGGCCCGCGATCGATCTCCCAGCGGCCTCGAACCTCGAAGGTTTCATGGTCCATCAGAAAGATACCGCCGGGTGCCTCGCCTTGCGCATTGGCCAGGCAGACCACGTAAATCCCGTCCGGTCCGCAATGGATGGTATGCGGGCGGCTGTAGCCGGCTTTCTCGGCGATTTCCTCGGCGTCGATGACGCGTACGATGGTCGGATTGCGCGGATCGGCCTTGGTGTCGAGCACGTGGATACGCGACGACCGCAGGCCGGGGACGATCAGGTAGCGACGCTCGGTATGCGCGTGCGGGGCATTGGGACACAAGCAGGAGCTGCATGCGTTCCAGCCGAAGTGATGGAGCTCGTCGCCGGTATGCGGCATGGCGACGTTGCTTAGCACCTGCGAGTAAGTGTCCGACTGCGGGTCGACGTCGACGACGGTGATGGCGTCGGGAACCTGGCGCGTGGGATCGAAGCTCGCCACATAGGCAATCGTCTCGCGCGGCGCTTTCATCGCCATCCGGGGTGAGGGATAAAAACTCGGGTCCGGCGTCCATTTCGTCATATCAAGTCTCCAACAGAGGATATTGGGGTAAAAACCACATGAGAGAAATTTAATGAAATCTGCTTGTGACAGTCATTAAATAGCTTGGCTAAATATTGGGATAGCAATCTACATGATTGCATTATTTAATAATACGATGTAATTAATATATCGTTATGTGTAAGGCTGCTTAAGCCCGTGGACATCACGGTTTGATGTGTTTGTCCGTGTGCAATCGTGTTGCATCGAGTTAAAGACCCTATTTTACTTTGAATAAAAGGATTATATTGGGATGAGTATTAAACGGGGCAGATCGCGATTAAATGAATCGTTACTCGCGATCTGCCCCGATTTTAAACCGGTGGAGCTTGGCGGCTTAGCGCAGACTTTCCTTGGCGATCCGGTGTTTATCGCGGATCGCGGTAAGCCTTCGCATGTTTTTTTAGTATCGAGGAATACCGCAAACTTGCTGGCGGCGTGACGACCCTGGCCGATGCACTCGCACAACATGACGGATCCGGAGTCGAATTCGAGGCGCCGCGAGTCGGCGGCCTCTATCGTGCGGCGGACTTTCCTGATGTTCCTGCTCGACACCAACGTTATCTCCGAGTTGCGCGTACCGAAGCGGGCTGATATTAACGTGCTCGCGTGGGCGTCTTCCCAGCCGCTAGCCGCTTAGTTTGCAGGGCGCGTTTTGGCAGTTGACCAATCGGTTGCTTTGCGATGCGCGAGGCTGCACGTTCCCGATCCTCGGGCTGAACGTAATGCGTTGATCGCTGCAACCGCGTTGGTTCATGGCATGACAGTCGTCACGCGCAATACCAATGATTTTATTCAGACGGGTGTTTCTCTGATGAACCCGTGGAGCCACGGCTAACAGACTGCGGAAATGCCGACGCCAACAAGCCAGCTGATGCGCTGGCCGACAGTTTTCTTGACGCCTATCCGGAGATCCAGGTCGAACTGCTGCTGAACCACCGCAATTTGGATCTGATCGGCGCAATGCCCGATTCAATGCTGCTGGTGCGCTGCTTGCTAAACAGCGCCATGCATCGGCATTAAATCTGACCCTATTTATAAAATTCACGATAAGCCCGCTGCAAAAAACATTTCGCTTGGTATCCCTATTTTCAGAAAGGCTATCCATAAGCCTTTGTTTTTGCATATGAAAGTGTGAGTTTTTAGCGTTTCATAGCGCAAAATTTGGGGCTCGAAGCGCTGAATTTAGACAAATCTCCTCCCTAGATTCCCCTAGCAGCCTTGAATTTGTCACGTCTCGCCCATATACTTAGCACTCGTTGGCAGAGAGTGCTAACAATGTCAGTGTCGAATTTTATGCCGGTGCAGCGAGCAGTATTCGCCGGTTCGAGTGTGTTCTCGTTATATCTGTGAGGAGTGTGTATGAGCAACAACCTTCGTCCTTTGCACGACCGTGTGATCGTCAAACGCCTGGATCAGGAAACCAAAACTTCATTCGGCCTGGTGATTCCAGAATCCGCAGCTGAAAAGCCGGATCAAGGCGAAGTTCTGGCCGTAGGCCCGGGCAAGAAAGATGATGACGGCAAGCGGGTTACGCCGGACGTCAAAGTTGGTGATCGCGTTCTGTTCGGCAAATATGCCGGCCAAACCGTCAAGCTGGACGGCAACGAAGTGCTCGTGATGCGTGAAGAAGACATCATGGCCGTGGTCGAAAGCGCTAAGTAAACACGTTAGGTCGGCATCGCGCGGCTCAATAAGCCCCGATAGCTAGAGAAAACCGAATTCTAGGAGTTGTAAAGATGGCAGCTAAAGACGTCGTATTTGGCGATATCGCCCGTGCCAAGATGGTTGAAGGCGTGAACATTCTCGCCAACGCAGTTAAAGTGACGCTGGGCCCGAAGGGTCGCAACGTTGTGCTGGAACGCAGCTTCGGCGGCCCGACCGTAACGAAAGACGGCGTGTCGGTTGCGAAAGAAATCGAACTGAAAGACAAGCTCCAGAACATGGGCGCGCAGATGGTCAAAGAAGTGGCATCGCGCACCAGCGACAACGCTGGCGACGGTACCACCACGGCTACCGTGCTGGCTCAGTCCA
>Ga0302220_10000875_pt1 | contig 24265 bp, 23 predicted proteins | sample II_Palsa_E1_3_FD_194572 | JGI IMG/M metagenome (GOLD analysis project Ga0302220, IMG submission 194572) | Peat permafrost microbial communities from Stordalen Mire near Abisko, Sweden - II_Palsa_E1_3 | ecosystem: Environmental > Terrestrial > Soil > Palsa > Peat permafrost | place: Sweden...
AGAAGGCTGGTCCAAGCTTCCCGGCCGTTACCCCTCGCCGCCGACCTGCCGCCGCCGTTTCGACGAGTGGCAAGCCGATGGTACGCTCGCCGAAATAGTTAAGCGACTCGGCACGAGCGGCCGGGAAATCTCGCTGCGCGGGCGGATTGGCGCAACGGCTGCCAAGCCGCCCGCACCGCCGAGCCGCGACCGCCTGCGCGGCGCATTCTGGACCAATCCGGAATCGTGGCGCGCGCCGGTCAAGATGGCCTGATACTGCTGTGCTGCCGCCGGGCGCCCTATGGGCGCCCGGTGTGTATCCGGCGGGCGGCATTTCCGGCGATTCGGCAGATGGAACACGGCTTGGGCTGCGCTATCGAAAGCGCGCCTGCCAAGGCCCATCCACGTGCACGGTATGCTGCCTGCCAGCGCCGCGCGGGCGTTCGCACCGCCGCCTCACTGACACCCAGTGAAACATCCATTTACGATTACTTACAGCGCGCTTTCGCTCTTGCGCATACCGTACGAGTATGCACACAAACCTGACGAATCGGGTTTGAACGGAGCCCAGCATGAAACCAATGTCCCTGCTTCTGTGCGGCATTGTCGTTTCACTGATCGCCGCACCTACTTTCGCACAGCAAAGGCCCACGGGCTGGAGCTGGCGGCCCGACCGGCCCGCCACGCTGGACACATGGCAGCAAGGCGAGCGCGCGCGCGAGTTCACGCCGCCCGCGCCGCGCGGCGACTTGCGCGGCGACATCGCAAGCAATGTACACACACGGCCGGACCAGCCGCGTGAGGACGTGCCGCGCCGTCGCTAAGGGCGAGCGGCGAATTCAAAGGGTCGCGGAATACCGCGGCGTCACGAGGAAATGGATAGCCATGTGAAGGTTGCTGCAAGCCGCGGGAACCACCAAGGCTTCAACCAGTCTCATCAATGCCATCAGCACAGCGTGGCAGTAGTAATTCCGGTACGCCCGTATCCTTGCGATACGGGCTTTTTTTTGCCGCAGCCGGCGGCGCACGGTTGTTGGCGATGAGCGGCAGCGACGGCGCACCGCGGGCACGGGCCCGACGGCATGCCGGCGCTTCGGTCTTCGGCCAGCTATGCCCTACGGACGGACTTCCAGATCGGCCGTGCGGTGTTCCGCTGCGACGTAGTCGTTCATCTTGCGCGCGGTCCAATCGAGTGCACGCTCGTAGCGTTCGAGGCGGGCAAACTCGGCCCGGCCCCGATCGGTCAGCACGGCAATATCAACCGGCGCATGAAAACCCGGTGCGGGCGCGACGGTGCGTTGCCGAACCGTCTCCATCAAGCCGAGCGCGCGAAGATACTCGAATACTCCCGGACGCCGGGCCCAAGGCACCTGGCGGTACTGCGCCCGCCGCAGCGCCTCAAGAACTGCTTCGTTAGAATACGTGGTCATCTCACTTCTTTCTTAAAGTGCAGCCATGACACATCTCTGCGCAGCACATCACCGCGCCACCAGTGACGCGCGTAGCACCCACCCATGGCGGCCAGACTCATCGCAAGGGCGATGCTACCGTCTTCCGCCAGGCGCCACCTGTTTTTCCTTGTTTCCGGGGTCCCCATTCGAACCGCGTGTTAGCGTTCTCTCCACGTACCAGCGATGCGACCGAGGCGGCGCGATAGCGGCAACGTGAATGTCCCCAAAAACTATACGTTACCCCATTTAAATTGATTCTATTCACTTTATTGGCGCTTTTTTTTGCAGGAATCGTGCTAACGCGACGGGCGCGCGCGCCGCTCGCGCTCGCCGCCGTGGCCCTGTTCTGGCTGCTTGCGGCAGGCTGGCTGAGCGCGCCGCTACTCGAATGGGCCCAGTGGGGTACACAATCCGCCGCGCCGCCGACATACGCCGCGCGCACCGTAATCGTCATGCTGGGCACCGGCACCGAATACGACGACAACAACAAACTGGTGCCCAAGCACGACGCATTTGCGCGCATCGCAACGAGCGCCGATATCTATTCGGCATGCAAACGAACGGGCGCACGTTGCGACGTCATCATCAGCGGTGGCAATCCGCAGCACCACGAATCCTCTGAAGCGGACAACTACCTGCCCTACCTGCTGCAAAAACAGGTGCCGCGCGCGGACATCGTGCTCGAAAACCGCAGCCTCACGACCTACGAAAATGCCCGTAACGTGGCTGCGCTTCTGGCGCCCGAGCGGTACGACTTGCTGATCCTTGTTACGTCCGCGTACCAGATGCCACGCGCCCTGCTCGACTTCCACCGTTTCGGTCTCACGCCCCACCCGGTTGTCTCGAACACGCGGCATGTGCGCGTTGGAGTGCTGCCACGCTATGACAATCTCGTGAATGCGAACATCGCGCTCCATGAACTGATCGGCATCGCGCAGTTTCATGTGTACCGCTTGCTTGGATGGTTTTGAGTGCCGCGATACCTGTCACTTCGCGGCGTGTCTGAGCGAAACAACATCCGTCACCTCTCGTCAATTATTCAGTTATGCAGATTTATTTTCACCCGCTCACGGATGGATGAGGCGCTTGCGACGACAAGCGCATCGCGCTTCGGCATCGCAGCTTCTTCCGATACCACCGGGTTTCAATGCGCGACGCGGCAATTACACCCGTTGCGACGGCCATCAGGCCGCTTAACACCGCAGCACAAACGTAACTAAATGTAACTATCTGTCAAAAATGTTGCAAAGCTTCTAATGGAGCGGATATTGCTCGCTAGAATGCTCTGGTCCCTTAGTTCGGACAGCTTTACTCGGCCACAACCACTCTACGGAGGTAACGATGAAGAAAGTGTCCCTGGCGATCCTGGTTTCCCTCTCGGCCCTGACGGGCGCAGCGTATGCACAGACCGACAACGGCGTCATGATGAGCACCGATCCGGCCAAGGCCGCCGACGTCGAGCAGCGTGCGCAACAGTTGCAATCCCAGCAGCAAGCCGCGGAAAGCCAACCGGCCATGCCGGCCAAGCACCACAAGAAGGCGCCGCACCACATGAAAGCGGCCAAGCCTGACGCAGCCAGCCAGTAATCGCGCCTGAACGCGCGCACCGCGCGCGTTGGACGCGCGTCGATCGATTAGCGGCCCTACTCGTGGTCGCATCGCGAAAGTAAAAAAGCCGAAGCCGGCATTTCCGGCTTCGGCTTTTTGTTGTCCGGGGCGCACTGACGGTATGCTAAAGTCGCGCACCGAAGAACCACCCCCCAACCCGTGCGCACCCTGGTGCGGAGGACAGAATGAGCAACATCCAGCTAGACATCGAATGGACCGAAGCAGCATCCCGCAAAATCGAAAAACTGATGCCGCGCGGCGGTCAGGAAGCGTACCTTGCGCTGCCGCCGGTTGAATGTCTGCCGATGGAGGGCGACGTGCTGTTTCTCGGCCCGGACGGCAAGCAGCAGCCGTTTATTGTCGCCGAACGCCAGTATCACCACGATGGCGATGCGGACTGGACCATCATCCTGATCCTCGACGTTCCGCAGTCGACGCACTAAGCGGCACAGTTCCGTCAACGGACACCTGGCCGTCAAGCGCTAAACGTCTGCTGAAAGGGACGACTTCAAGAGCCGCCAGGACTGCAACGCGCGTGAGGGGCCGGCTTGACTTTGGCGGGCATCCTCCGACCCCGCGTGCTAGCTTTAACCCTAAGTTCCGGTGAGCTTTGTGCGTGTGTGATAACCCGTACATTCACACCAGGTTCGAACTGCTAGACTGTTTTTCGACCAATCAGTCGGGGGCCAGCGTGGCTGGTATTCATCTCCGTCTCTTCGGGCAGCGTCCCCGCCCCACCAGCGCCACAGCTGCGTGCCTGTGCGGTGCGGGACTTCATTGCGCACCGCATGCCTGAGGCCACGCCATCATGCCCACAGTCGAAGAACTGACGCTCAGCGGTCTTCTGCCCCATCTGGTGCGCGAAGAGTCCGGCTGGACCGCCACATGGCGGGCGCTCACGTTGCACAGTGTCTTTCAGCCGGTGCTGTCGATCACGCATCAACGCATCGTCGGTTATGAAGCGCTGTTGCGCGCGTTCGATCCAGTGGGTCTGCCTGTGACGCCCGACGTGCTGTTTTCCGGCACGCGCTCGGCCAGCGAAGCGCGCGAGCTGGACCGGATCGCGCGCTGCCTGCACGTCGCCAACTTCATGGAACAGAACGTCGAAGTCGGCTGGCTGTTCCTCAATACGCGGCCGCAGGTATTCGAAACCGGCTGGCCGCAGCGCGCCTTTATCGACGAATTGTCTGCGCATTTCGGACTGCCGCAGGAACGCATCGTGATCGAGGTACTCGAGCAACCGGCAGACGACGAGTCGGCCGTCGCCAGCATGCTGGCTGCTTCACAGCCGCGCGACTTCCTGATTGCCATCGACGACTTCGGCACCGGCTTCTCAAACTTCGACCGGGTGTGGCGCTTCCGCCCTGACATCGTCAAACTCGACCGTTCGCTGGTAGCGCGCGCAGGCAAAAGCCAGGGCGACGAGTCGCTGATCGGCCATCTGATTGCCATGCTGCATCAGTCGGGGACGCTGGTGCTGGCCGAAGGGGTGGAGACGGACGACGAACTGATGATCCTGATGCAGGCCGACGTGGACTTCGTGCAGGGTTTCTGGCTCGGTCAGCCCAAGGGATCCGTGCAGGCAGCCTGCGCACGTGTGCCGGCGTTGATCGACTCGATGTGGCGCAAGTTTGCCGAGTTCGAACGCAAGTACGCCCGCCACAAGCAGCTCGGCTTCGAGGGATTCGCCGAAGCGGTGCTGGCGACTGCCGGCAAGTTCGCCGCGAGCGGCGATCTTGCCGAGGCTGCGCGGCTCGTCTTTCACATTCCCGAAGCGCGCCGCGTGTTCGTCACGGATGCGCAGGGCGAGCAAACACTGCCGTCCATCAGCGCCCCAGCCGTGCCGCCGCCTCCGCAGCGGCTTGCGCCGTTGCTGGCGACCACCCGCAGCAACTGGTCGCGCCGCGCCTACTTCAAACACGCTCTAGCAGCACCGGGCCGGGTCGCGATGATGGGGCCGCACTACTCGCTGATCGACGGCCAAGACTGCTACACCGCCGCCGTCACGCTCGAGCACGGCGGCAAAACCACGATACTTTGCGTCGACTTCATCCCGGGCGCGTCCGGCACGCCAGCCACGCCCGGTACACGCAAGCGTTGAGCGGCAGCCGCCTCAATCGTCTACCCGCGAGCGTCCCGACTTGATCTCACCGCGCCTTGCCTTTGTATCGAGCCGGCGCCGGTTCGAGGCCCGCGTTGGCCGGGTGGCGACACGCGGGGTGCGCGTCACGCTGACGCTCTGAATCAGTTCGTCCAGCCGGGCCAGCGCCGACGCTCGATTCATCTCCTGGGTGCGATGCTCCTGCGCCTTGATGATGACCACACCGTCACGGGTTAGCCGCCGATCCGAGAGTGCGAGAAGCCTCATCTTCAGAACGTCGGGCAACGACGACGCACGCACATCGAAACGCAAATGAATCGCGCTCGAGACCTTGTTGACGTTCTGCCCGCCCGCTCCTTGCGCGCGTACTGCGGTCAGTTCGATTTCATTGGGCGGGATCGGGTAACGGGATGTCATGGCCTGGTATGGAACAACGAACCGCAAGTGTACACAGCGCCGGTGCATAGGCCGAGTCCGCCAATAACCCGCTTTCGGCAAGCCGCGCCGATGCACAAAAACGGTTGCCGCCTGCCGACGCCTCGCCGATACTCGCAAGTGTCGCTTACAACGTAAATTAACATGAAATTGCGCCCCGCTTTCCTGCTCGAACTGGCGGTCAACCTGTTCTTGCCGTGGCTGGCCTACCGGATCGCCATGCCTCACTGGGGCGAAACCGGTGGCCTGATCGCCTCGGCTGTGCCGCCGGTGGTCTGGAGTTTCGTCGAACTGGCGCGGTTCCGGCGCGTCGACGCGCTCAGTCTGATCGTGCTGCTCGGCATTGTGCTGTCGATCGGCGCAATGGCGCTGGGCGGCAGCCCGCGCATGTTGCTGCTGCGCGAGTCGCTGGTGTCAGGCGCGGTTGGCGTGGCGTTCCTGCTGTCGCTGCCGATGCGCCGTCCGCTCATCTTCTATCTGGCCCGTGCGACGGTCGCGCGCGAAGTCGCGGGTGGCGCCGAACGCGTCAACACACTCTGGGAAGAACGCCCGGCCTTCGCCGCCTCGATGCGCATGATGACCGCAGTCTGGGGTGTGGGCCTCACCAGCGAAACCGCCCTGCGCTCGTGGATGGCATGGACCTGGCCGGTGGAGCGGTTCCTGGTGGTCTCGCCGTTCATCGGCTACGGCATCTACGGCGGGCTGCTGGTATGGACGCTGTGGTATCGCAAAACCTTGCGCAACCGCTCCGGCAGCGACACGCAGACGGACGGCATGCTCGGCTGAACCACCGGGGACTGTCCGCCACACCCGCCCGCCATACCCTTCGAGCGACAGCATAACAAAGGCATCGACACGACATAACCTGGCCGAATGGACGAGGTCAGATGAGCCCTAAAATCAGTTAGACTCATCCTCGGTTTGGGGCTTCCCTGCAGTCTCATTATTGTCGTGGTACGAAACCTCCAGGCAGTCGATGCGTTATTCGGTCGAAATCAAAAAATTCTTATATAGCCAGTACTTTTATGGCGGCCTGCGGATCGCAGTCGGCGTATCGTTACCGGCCGTCATTTGCCTGCTCCTGTTCCATCAGCAGGATCTGGGCTTCACTATCGCGACCGGCGCGCTCGGCGCGTGCGTGGTCGACATGCCTGGCCCCCTCAAGTACAAGCACAACGAAATGCTGGCGTGCAGCGTGATCGGGTTCCTGTCTGCGCTCGCTACCGGCATCGCCACCGTCAATCCGGTGGCGCTCTGGTGCACTGTCGTGCCGCTGACCTTCGTGCTGTCGCTGATCGTGGTGTACGGCAACCGCTGGCCGCAAATCAGCTTCGCGACGCTCTTCATGATGATCGTGACGCTTGAAGAGCACTTCACGCCCATCCAGGCGCTCGTCAATGCGGCATGGATACTTGCAGGCGGGCTCTGGTACACATACTGGTCGACCCTGGTGAGCCGCTGGCAGATGCACCGCATCGAACAGCAGGCGCTCGCCGAGAGCGTGTTTGCCTGCGCGGACTATCTGCTCGCGCGGTCCGATTTTTACGACCTCGATAACGACCTCGACGAGTGCTACCGCAACCTGGTCGCCAAGCAGATCGCCGCGGTCGAGCGTCAGGACGCGGCGCGCGACATCGTGCTGCGCAACCTGCCCAAGCTCAAAAGCGGCAAGCTGGAACCGCGCCGCGCGATGCTCTTCAACCTGTTCATCAACACGGTCGACCTGCACGAGTTGTTCGTCGGGGCGCATACCGACTACCCGATGGTGCGCAACACCTTCGGCGGCTCGGACATGCTCACGTTTTATCGCGACCTGATCCGCAAGGCCGCAGCCGACCTCGAAGAGATCGGCCTCGCCGTGCTGCAGAATCAGCCGCCGCGCAGCCGCGTCAATGTGAAGGCCGAATTGCGCGCCATCGAATTCGAAATCGAGCTGATGCGCAAGCACGATATGCCGGCGAAGAACCCGGAGGCGTATTCGGCAGTGTCGGCTACGTTCAGGCGCATCTGGAGCGCGACGCGGCTCATCGACAAGATGCGCAAGAGTCTCTCCAGCGAGGCGCGCACTACGGAAACCGAACTGCGCCTCGACCAGGCGCTATCGCGTTTCGTGTCGAGCCGGCGCGTGCCGTTCGGGCAGATTTTCTCGAATCTGACGATGGCCTCGCCGAGCTTCCGGCATGCGTTGCGCGTGACGATTGCGGTGGCCGTGGGCTTCTGGCTCGGGCGGCTGTTGCCGCTCACCAACGCGTACTGGATCGTGATGACCACCGTCATCATCCTGAAGCCTGGCTACTCGCTGACCAAGCAACGCAACGGGCAGCGGATTATCGGCACGCTGATCGGCTGCACGGCCAGCATCGCGCTGATGGTGTTCGTCAAGGAACCGCATATTCTGCTTGTGGTGATGTTCGCCTCGATGGTCATGAGCTACAGCCTGCTGCTGTTCAACTACACGGCGAGCGTGGTGTTCACGTCGGCGTATGTGCTGCTGATGTTTCATCTGCTCGCACCGGGCAGCATGCGCATCATCGGCGAGCGGGCTATCGATACGGTGGTCGGCTGTGCGATCGCCATTGCTGCCAGCCATCTGTTCCCGTACTGGGAATACCGGCTGATGGGCAAGCTCGTCAACAGCATGATCGCCGCTACCCGCCAGTATCTCGAAGCGAGTTGGTGGTGGACCGGCAAGCCGGTCGAGGTCGCCACGGCGGTCGTGACCGAGGCGGGTGCGCGCGCGCCGGCTGCCGCAATGGCCAATCCCGCGGGAAGTTTTGGCGCGGCTGGTTTTGGCGGCGCGAACTTCGGCACGGCTGCGCTGGCGTCCGCCGGCGTGAGCGCGAGCACCAATGTCAATGCCAACGCTAATGCCAACATCAAGCCCGCGGAGTCAGCGAGCGAGGCAGGCGCAAAGACCGCGGCGACCGCCGCAGTCGGCGCTGCCGCCGCTGGGACCGCAACCGTCGGAGCCGCCACGACCCCGGCTGCAACCGCCGCGGCCGTCGCACTCGAACGCGACTATCGCTACCGGCTTGCGCGCAAGAACGTCCATGTGGCGTTCGCCAACCTGGGCCAGGCATTCCAGCGCATGATGCTGGAGCCCAAGGCGGCGCAGAAGTTTGTCCCCGAGCTCAACGATCTGCTGGTACGCAGTCACGTGCTGGCCTCGCAGATCACCGCCGCCGCCCCCTTGTTGCGCACTTCGGCGCAACAGCAGGAAAGCGTCTCGCTGCAACCGCTGCAACGCGTGCTGAGCGTAGTTCGGGACAACCTCACCGACGCCGAGGCCGGCACCCCACCGCCGGCCGATCAGGCCGAACTGACGAAACAGCTCTCGCGCGAACTCGATGCGATGGTGGTCGAGGCCGAGAAATCGGCCGACTATTCGGCGGACGCCGTGCATGAACTGAAATTGCTCGCGCATCAATGCAAACAGATGCTCGCGGCAGCCAACCAGATCCGCAAGGATGCCAGCGTGATCCGCCTGCCCGACGAATAAGGCAGCAACACAAAGGCAACCCGTATTGGAACGGCGCTAAGCGCAGGCGCACCCTGCGCTGCACTCAGCGAATCAGTGCGCGCTGCCGCTCGCGCCCGCAGCGGCACCCGCAGTTGCCGCCGCTGCGGAGGCAACGCTCGGCGGCTCGGCATTCTCGCGGTCGAACTCGTGCTTTTCGGTGATCGCGTTGTAGAGAAGCGTCGCAATCACCAGCAGCACCGCGATCACAATAAACACGGCAACGCCAAAGGTCGGGTTCTTCTTGCGCGGTTCGTTCATGAGGCGGCTCGAGTCTCGGGTTATGTCCAGGAAGGCTGGCATTCTACGCCCACCCGGCTTGCACGTGGCTTGCATACCCGGAATACGGCGCAATCCAATGGTCGCTGCGCCGCTGTCAGACTGTCCAACGGGCCGAGCATCGCTCGCGCCCTACAGTTCGCTCACAATCTTCTTTGCCCTCAGCACGGACGACGGACTCATACTCAACTCATTGACACCCAAGCCGATCAGCACCGGAATCATCTCCGGGCGCGCGGCCGCTTCACCGCATACGGCCACGCTGATGCTCGCTTTCTTCGCCGCTTCGCAGACCATGCCGATGGCGCGCAGCACCGCCGGATGATCCGTCCGGTAGAGCGCCGCCAGATTCGGATTGACGCGGTCGACGGCCATCACGTACTGCGTCAGATCGTTCGTGCCGATCGAAAAGAAGTCCACTTCGGGCGCCAGCAGATCGGCGGTGAGCGCAGCCGCCGGCGTCTCGACCATGATGCCCAGCTTCGGCATCGCGTACGCCGCGCCCTCCTGAGTCAGCTCCTGCGCGCAGATGGCAAGCAACGCCTTCACCCGGCGAATCTCGTCGAGATCGTCCACCATCGGCAACATCACGTGCACATTGCCAAGCGCCGCCGCACGTAGCAACGCGCGCAATTGCGGCTTGAACACGTCGGGACGGTCGAGGCACATCCGCACACCGCGCCAGCCGAGGAACGGATTGTCCTCCTGCGGAAAGACAATGCCGGGCACCGGCTTGTCGCCCCCGACATCAAGCGTACGGATCACTACCGGACGCGGGTGAAAAGCCTGCGCGAGCCGACTGTAGACGTCGTACTGCTCGTCCTCGTCGGGCAACGTGCGGCGATCCATGAACAGCAGTTCCGTGCGGAACAGACCCACGCCCATTGCGCCGGCTTCGAGTGCCGCGTCGATTTCCGTCAGGGAACCGAGGTTCGCAGCAATCTCAATGTGCCGGCCGTCACGCGTGACGGGGGCTACGTCGCGATACACGCTCAGTGCGGCGTGGCGGCGCCGGTCCTGCGCGATCCGTGCCGCGAAATCAGCCTGCAATTCGGGCGAGGGATCGAACCATACCTGCCCTTTTGCACCATCGAGCGCGACGGTCGTGGCTTCGCGCAAACGATCCTCGGCCACCGGCAAGCCCAGCACCGCGGGGATGCCGTGCGCGCGCGCCATGATCGCGAGGTGCGAGGTCGCGCTGCCCTTGATGCAGACCAGCCCCACGATGTTCGCCACACATGCGCGCGCGAAATCGAGGGCGCTCAGATCCGCGGCCAGCACGATGCAAGGCTGGCTGAGTGAGGCGAGGCTCACGTCGTCGCGCCCGAGCAGCTTTAACGCCACCTGGCGCGCGATTCCACGAATATCGTCGGCGCGGCTACGCAAATATTCGTCGTCCATGGCGAGGAAGGCAGCGGAGAGCTCTTCGCCCACCTGCAGTGTCGCCGCGACCGCGTCCCAACCCGACGTGATGCGAACCTTGACGGCGCCGGAAAACTCATCGCTTTGCGCGACGTCCGTCAGTGCTGCGACGATATCGTCGTGCTGCCCCATGGTCTCAAACTGCGAATCGAGCGCAGCGATCGCTGCGCGGAACGCCACGGCGAAGCGGACCAGTTCCCCTTCCACGTCATCCGGCTCGATAAACTGCCGCGTCGCACGCAATTCCTCGGGCAAATACACGAACGCCTCGCCGTATGCCAGACCTTCGCTCGCCGCCACGCCGCGCACCGGCGCCTCGGTAACGGCGGTTCCACGCGCATTCAGGTCCTGAGGTTGAGCCACGTCCGCCTTGTTCACTGCCTCAGTGGCTTGAGCTTTTTCAACCAGACGGCCGTTTGCGTCATGTCCGGCAAGCGACACGCCGGCTGTGGGCTCCGACAGGAATTGCAAAAGCCGACGCACCGCATCGCTTTCGTCCGAACCGTCGGCTCGCAGCACGATCTGATCGTCCTGCTTGACGCCTAACAGCATGAGCTTCACGGCACTTTTGGCGTCGGCGCACGTCGCACCGCGAACGATCTGCAGCGAACAGGAAAACTCTTTCGCAAGCTTGGCGAACTGCGTAGCGGGACGCGCATGCAGGCCTTCGTTCACCTTCACGACGATTGCAGTTTCTAACATCGCAGGACCTTCTCATGTAAAGCGTTCAACAGACTGCACCATCAATGACTTCACCCTTGCAACCCTGGCTGAGCCGAGCGGTACATGACGATCTACCTGATCAAAGATCAACGATTTCGATCAGCGTGCCGCTGCGGATACACGCAAGCAACGCGTCCGTATCGACGGGTTGCGTGCAGATCTCACCGGGCCGCTCAGCCACGCTCGAGCCGTTGAAATTGATCACCACGTGACCCATCTCGTTCACTTTGTTCCACGCCGTCGGCCCGACCGCGGTGACGACCGCGCTGACCTCGCCGATGCGCAACTGCGCACCCGAACGAGGCGCCTCGGTATGCACCTGCTCGGCGCGATGCAGCACGGACACCTCGGCCAGTTCGGGCGGCGCGCCATCGGCATAAAGAATCAGCACGCCGCCCTCTAGCAGGTCCCGCACTTCGGGACCGACCTCCGAAATCACCGTCTTGTAGTAGTGCATAGCCATTCTGTCTCACCAATTAGAGTGCAAAGCTTGCCGCCCACGCGATCAGGACCGAAATGGGTCCCATGATCTGCCGGCTGATCAGGACCGCAGGCACGCCGATCCGGATCGTCTCCGGCTTGGCTTCGCCGAGCGCCATCCCGACCGGCACAAAGTCGCAGCCTACCTGGGTGTCGTATGCGAACAGGGCCGGCAGCGCCATCTGCGGCGGGATCGTGCCATTGCCGATGGCCGGTCCGATAATCGCCGCGCCGATCACCTGGGCAATCACCGCGCCCGGGCCCAGCACCGGAGACAGGAACGGCAAGCCGCAGATCGCCGACAGCACGATCAGGCCAACGATGTTGCCGGCGAGCGGCGACAGCAGATGCGCGAGACCCGTGCCGATGCCGGTCGAGTTGATGATACCGATCAGCATGGTCACGAAGGCCATGAACGGCAGCACGTTGCGGATCACGGTGTCGATCGCCTTGCGGCCGCTGTTGAACAGCACATTGACGACACCACCCATGCCGCGCCCGATCGACGTGATGAATCCGATCAGCCCGCGCGAGTGCTCGGCTTCGCGCGTTGCGGCGCCGACTATGCCCTCCGGCGCGGCAAACGGCGACGTGGCGGAAGACGAAGTCGCGGCACGCGCACTCGCGGCGCCCACCGCATCATCTTCCACCGCGGTCAGGTTTTCCGGCGTCACGCCAGATACATAGGTATCCTCGGTAATGAATTGGGCCAGCGGGCCCGATTGACCGACCGAAGTCAAGTTGATGGTCGGAATCTTCTTGCGCGGATACACGCCGCAGCGCGCTGTGCCGCCACAGTCGATCACCACCGCCGCCATTTCGGACTCGGGCGGCGGAGTGCGAAATCCGTCGACCAGCACGCCGCCCGTCATTTCCGCGAGAAGCCTGGCCAGCTCGGGTATGTTGCCGCCTGTCACTGCGACGATCTTGTTGCGCTCCGGCGTGGGATGAATCAGGAGCGGGCCACCCCATCCATTGGGTCCGCGCTCGACTTTCACCGTTCTGTATGCTCTCGTATCCATGTCATGTCTCCTCAGTCTCGATGTTGGATTGCCGGCGACGGCAGTGCATCACAGTTCGATGTTTTCCCGGTGAGCCAGAATCCGGGTCAACGCCTCGGTGAGAATGCCTTTCAGCAGATTCACGAAGAGACCGACGATCAAATAGAACAACGCGAGCTTCGGAATGGAAAACGACAGAGCGTGGGTTTCCGCCAGCTTGGTGAGCCCGGCCGCCACCCCGAGCCAGACAAACAGCTCGCCAGGGTTGCAATGTGGAAAGAGACCAGTAATTGGATGGCACAGCGAAACAGCGGAATCGTAAAACGCGGGCTTGTGCTTCTCTTCGAGAAACACACCAAACGTGTAGGCCATCGGATTGGTCAGGAAGAACATCGCAAGCAGCGGCAACAGCGTGTAGCGCGTGATGACGTTCTTCGAGAAGAAGCGCGCGAGACCTTGCACCCGCTGCTCGCCGATCAACGCGATGAGTGTGTACACCGCGGTCAACAGCACGATCAGCGTGGGCAGGATACCCACGACGAAACCCACAAACGTTTTACCGCCGGCATTGAAGATGCCGATGAACCCTTCAGCGAGATGCGTGAGCGAATCAAGGATGAACATGGCGAATCTCCCAGATGAACCGAAACGATCGCGAAAAGCTCCGCAAGGCGTGACTCAGCGTGACCCGGCGGAACCGGAAAGAACAGCTTGCTCGACTGCGTACGTAGAAGGGAATCAGGTGGGCGCGTCGGCAGCGCGTTGGGCGCGCTCGAGTGCGTCGGTGGCAGCCTGCGCGATGCTGCGGCGCAACTTCGAGGCCTTCAGGCGCGCGCTAAACTCGCTTGTCGAAAGACCCGTAAAACTTTCGTGTGGATGGAAGCGCGTGAAGACCGTGAGGCCAGACATGCTGAGGAACTGGCAGACGCGCAGATCGGACGACAGCACGACGATGGCAACCGCACCCCGTCCAAGCTTGACCTTGCAGGAGCCGACGCCGAGAAAGCCGCTTTGCCAACGTTTTGCGGCATCGCGGACCGCGTCCGTATAGCGGCGCATCTGAAACCATGAGCCGACCAGTTGCAACGCCCAGAATACCGCCAGGGCGAGTAAGGCACCGCGCACAAAGTCCATCGTCGTCTCCTGTCCCATGCAACTGGAGCCTGTCTCTGCCCGAACGTGGCATCGTACCGTCTGGGGTGGGCTCTCTGAATCCAAGCTCTTCAATTTACATACATGAACATCTATCACTTTGCATAATACAATTGTTCATTTTTAAATTCATCGGGGAAAACGCCAGTCATTGCCCGTGCCACTCTCTCATCAAGCGCCCGACTGCTGTGTTGGGAAAGCCGCTTGCGGCGTCATCGTAACGCAGCACCCGCGCGCGTGTCCCCTGCCATCGCAGCCGCGATGTTTTGTACCACCAACCAAGCCACCTCCGCCTCCGCTTCAACATGCGGCAAATGCCCCACGCCGGCGAACCGATGCACGGCGACACGGCCAGGCAACCCGTCTGCATGCCTAACCGGTAGTATGCGGTCCTGCTGTCCCCAAAGCACGCGCACCGGCAGCGTCAGATCATTGAACAGGTACCTTAGATCCAGCATCTGCGTGCCGTCCGGAAAGAACGTGTCCGCCACCGCCGCGAGGCGTTCGCGAACTTCTGGACTCTCCAGTTGCTGCGCAGCAGTGGCGACGAAGCTTTCGTCCATCCGCGCCGAGTTGGCAAACAACTGCTTGAGCCATGCGGCGAGACTCGTGCGACGGGTCGCCTCGGTAAGGCCACGCAGGAACGGGCCGTTGATCTCGGGCCCGAGACCCGCCGGAGCGAGCAGCGCCAGCGAGCGCACTTCCAGGCGCGACGCGCTTGCCGCGGTCGCCAGTGCCAGCGCGCCGCCGAACGAATGACCCACAAGATGACAACGTGTGATGCCTGCGTCAAGCAAAGTGTGCTCGAGCGCCGCGACCATCTGTTCCAGCGAGCCCGCCGCCTCGGCCGGCGATTTGCCATGCGCGGGCAAGTCCACCGCCAGCATGCCGGGTTCGGGACCGCTGACGCGTGCCACTGCCTGCGAGAACGGCCGCCAGCTATTGGACTCCGCCGCGAAGCCGTGCATTAGCACCAGCGGATCGCCGCTACCCTTTCGCAACGTGATGCTGTGCAGGCGCGCGCGCGGCGCGCCTTTGTGTACCTGACCTGGACCATCCGTCTGCGCAACCTCGCGCAGCACGTCCTGCGCGGCGATGCGTCCATGCGGTCCGGAGCCGGCGATGTCCACCAACCGCAGCCCGCGTTCACGGGCGAGGCGTCGCGCGGCCGGGGTCGCTCGTAACGGTTGTGGCGCGTTCGCCAGGGCGTCCTCAGGCGCATTCGTATGCGGGTCGGACGGCGATTCAAACTGATACGCCTCTATGGCCCGCGCTTGTGTCGCCTCCACCTGCGTTACCTCTGCCGGCGGCGACAGCGCGCTATCTCCGGCGACTAAGCCAGCCTCACCGTGATCGCAAAGCGCCTCACCCGCTGCGTAGATCCACGCGACCGCCGTGCCGACCGGCACCATCTTCCCGACCGGCGCACTGATCTGCCGGATGATGCCGCTTGCCGGCGCGTCGATTTCCATCGTCGCCTTGCTGGTCTCGATTTCGAAGATCAGCATTCCTTCGCGTACTTCGTCGCCGTCGTTGACATGCCAGGCAGCGATCATGCCCTCGGTCATGTCCATGTCGACGCGCGGCAGAATAACCTCGGTCGGCATGTCAGCCCCTCCCGCCGACGATGCGCCGCGCCGCCGCGACAATGTCGTCGACCTGCGGGACCGCCGCTTTTTCCAGCTCGGGGTTGTACGGCAGCGGACAGTCGGCACCGCCCAGGCGAATCACCGGTGCGTCGAGATAATCGAACGCCTCGCTTTCGCAGGCAATGGCGGCGATCTCCGCGCCAATGCCAAGTTGCTGCACGCCCTCGTAGACGCAGATCAGCCGCGAGGTCTTGCGAATGCTGGCGATGATCGCCCCACGGTCGATCGGCCGGATGCTGCGCAGGTCGATCACTTCGGCATCCACACCTTCCTGCTCGAGCAGAGCTGCCGCTTCCAGCGAGCGGATCGCCATGATCGAGGTGGCCACAATCGTGACGTCGCGACCCGCGCGGCGTACCGCCGCCTTGCCGATCGGCACGGTGTAGTAGCCTTCCGGCACGGGCCCTTTGCTCTTGTACAGCAGCTTGTGCTCGAAGATCAGCACCGGATCCGGGTCTTCCAGCGCCGCCAGCAGCAGTCCCTTCGCATCATGCGGTGTGCTCGGCTGAACCACCTTCAGGCCCGGCACATGGGCAAACCAGGCTTCGAGACTCTGACTGTGCTGCGCGGCCGCGCCCGTTCCAGAGCCCGCCGGAAAGCGCATCACAAGCGGCACCGACGCCTCGCCGCCCAGCATGAAGCGCATCTTGGCGGCCTGGTTGACGATCTGCTCCATCGCCAGCGTGGCGAAGTCGGAGAACTGGAATTCGTAGATCGGCCGTGAGCCGGTCATCGCCGCGCCCACTGCGAGCCCCGCGCCGCCGAGTTCCGAAATGGGCGTGTCCATCACCCGCTCCGCTCCAAAGCGCTGATACAGGTCGCCCGTGACCTGAAATGCACCGCCGTAGACGCCGATATCCTCGCCCATCAGGAACACGCGTTCGTCGCGCTCCATTGCAATCGCCATCGCTTCTTGAATCGCCTGCGCGTAGGTCAACTCGCGCACTTCATCGTGCGCCTGCGCCTGGGTTTGTTCCTGCTGCGCCGCCTGCACGTTTTCAAGCACGTCCGCCGTCATTGCTCGCTCCCGCTGGTCGATGCGTACACGTAACGGGTCAGTTCGGCGCGCTGCGGCGACGGACTGTTCTGCGCAAACTCGAGACCGGCCTCGATCTCGGCTTCGACTTCTTCCCGCAGCGTGGCGACACTTGCGGCATCGAGCAAGCCGCACTGCAGCAATTCGGTCTCGAAACGCACGATCGGGTCGCGCGCAGTCCACTCGTCGATTTCCTCACGCGTGCGGTAACGGTTACGGTCGCTCTTCGAGTGGCCGCGCAAGCGGTACGTCTCGCACTCGAGCAGCGTGGGCCCGTTGCCCTTGCGTGCATGGGCAACGGCCTCTTCACTGGCATTCAGCACCTCGGCGAAGCTGTTGCCGTCCACGGTCACACCCGGCATGTCGTAAGCGAGAGAGCGCTGGGCGATGTGCGATACCGCCGTGGAACGCTCCACCGACATCGACATCCCGTAGCGGTTGTTCTCGCACACGAAGATCACCGGAAGTTTCCAGATCGAAGCGAAGTTCAGTGACTCGTGGAAAGCGCCCTCATTATTGGCGCCGTCGCCGAAGAAACACATCACCACGCTGTCCTTATGCTGCCGCTTCACCGAGAGCGCCGCGCCGACCGCGATCGGCATGCCGCCGCCGACGATGCCGTTCGCCCCCAGGTTGCCGCGGCTCACGTCGGCAATGTGCATCGAGCCGCCGCGTCCGCGGCAATAGCCCGTCTCCTTGCCGAAAAACTCCGCGAACATGCGCTTCGGGTCTGCGCCTTTGCCGATGCAATGGCCATGACCGCGATGCGTGGAGGTGATGTAGTCGTCATCGGTGAGCGGCAGCGTCGCGCCAATCGCGCTCGCCTCCTGGCCGATGGAGAGGTGCATGGTGCCGTGGATCAATCCACGCATGTACGCCTGTTCGGCGCTCTCCTCGAAACGCCGCACGAGAATCATTTTGCGCAAGGCTTCGCGCAGCGTCGCTGGATCGTGCCGGAACAACACTCCGCGCAATACCGTGGCCGGCCTCGTGGGCAATGCTTCTATGATCTCCTGCATGTCCATCCTCCTTGATGGGCCGTTCAGCGGTTCATTACGCGACGGCAAGCGGCTTGCCGTACACCATCTCGTCCTGCAAACGGCGCAACGCGACGATCGGCGAGTCGCTGTCCACTGCGCAGTTGCGATAGGTCAGCAGTTCGCCGCGACGAATCGGCTGCGTGACGCGGCCGTTTTCGATCAGCCCACAGGGGACGGCATGCTGCGTGCGCGCGTCGCCCACGGTCATAGCCCACGCGCGATAGGTGTATTCGCCTATCGCGTCGAGCCTCTCGCCGGGCCGGAGGTTTTTCTTAGCCACTGCGCACACCTCGACCACCGGCACCGGCAACGGCTCCATATCGGCACGGCGATACAGCACCGAGCGCGCGCAAGTGAGCGGCACTTCGAGGCTGGTGAGGTGATACGGACGGTAGAACGTGTAGTACGGCCCCTTGCCGAGCTTCAGGTCCTCCATGCGTTCGCGCAAACGCGGATGCGCCAGTTCAGCAATGACGAACACACCGGGCGCCACGCCCTTGCCGATCGTGTAATCGACCACGCCCTTGCGCGACAGGATGCCGCCGTCGGCTGCCGGACACAGCACCTTGTGAAGCTCATCGAGCGTCGCCGAGGGGCCGTGCATGCCGGGCACGTCCGGCGTGAGGCCGGTTGCGTTACCGATTGCCGCCATCTCGACGGCGGTCTTCGAACCGTCGACGAACTCCACCAGCATGCGCGGGTTCATGTTGCGTTGGTGCGCTTCGTCCTGATAGAGGTCGGGCGTCGCGTCGATATTGAGCGGATTGTTCTTGCCCTTGCCCGCTGCGACGATCGGATAGCCGAGCGCGCTGACGAACTGGATCAGCTCGATGGTCGAACTCGGCTCGTCGCCGGCGCCTAGCGAATACACCACGCCCAGGCGCTCCGCCTCGCGCCGCAGATATGCGCCGATCGTCACGTCCGCTTCCACGTTCATCATGACCAGGTGCTTGCCGTGCTTCATGGCGAGCAGGCCAATCTGCGCGCCGACCGCCGGCTTGCCGGTCGCGTCGATCACCACGTCGATCAGGTCGCTCGTGCAGACCGCGTCGACATCCTGCGTAATCGCGATCTCGCCGGCTTCGATCGCCTGTTCGATTGCACTGCGCGTGTCGGCCATCCGGTAACCGGTGTCGGCGCCGTTCGCGACGCGCACTGCAGCGCACGCGGCCTCGGGGCGCAGATCGGCAATCGCGCCGATTTCCAGACCGTGCATCTGCCGCACCTGAGTGACGATGTCCGTGCCCATTTCGCCGCTGCCAATCAGACCAATGCGAATCGGACGGCCGGATGCGGCACGCTTTTCGAGGTCGGCCGCGAGGCCGCTGGGAGTGATGTTATGCATGGGCATAGCTCCTGGAATTCAGCGCGAGGACGCGCGAAGAGTTATCGGCAGGCGTGCGGCAGGTGCTCGTCCGCTCCGACATCGAATAGCACTTTTGTATTTCACAATAGCACTTTGTTCACGCGAGGTACAAGGTCGAGTTTTGCCCAAAGCCCGTTTTGGGCTTGGGATTTACCCCTACGCAAAGGGCACCGACGACGAGCCGACGCCTATGTACGGGGGTTTATCTGGACCGGGTGGGATTCACAGGACAACGAATGAGCACAGGACAAGCGTGCCGGCTCAATGCGGAGGGAAGACAAAACGGGGCAGGACGGCGCGCCAATGCGCCGTTCAGCGGGGACCCGCGAGTTTGAGGACATCTTTTGCGGTGTACTCGTCCGTGATGAGGACGGTGGGCTTGACCATCTCCAACGCGCCGGCCAGCGCCTGTACCTTGTTGGCGCCGCCAGCGGCCATCACGCGCACGGGCACCTTCTTGATGATATCGAGCGGCACCGACATTACGCGCTCGTTGATCGGATGATCGACCAGTTGGCCGCCGGCATCGAAGAAATTGAACAGCACGTCGCCCACCGCGCCGGCCTTCACCAGCGACGCGCGGTCGGCGTTCGAGATGAATTTCGACAGGTGCGCCGTCGCATCCGCCCCCATGCCAGCGGCGCCGAGCACCACCGCGTCGAGCGACTTGGCGAGTTCGAAAATATCGCCGAGACCACAGCGCTCGATCAACGTCTGCCGCGTGGCCGCGCTATCCACTACCAGCGGCGCGGTCATCAGATAGCAATCCGCCTGGAACAACGAGGCAAAACGCCAGGCGAACTCAGCCGGGTTGAACTTGCGCGCTTTCATAATGCCGCCGAGCAGCGACACCACCGAAAGGTTTTCGACGTTGCGCTCGCTCATGAAGGCGAGCGAGTTGACGAGGGTGCGTCCCCAACCGACACCAATCCGCATGTTGGGGCGCACCAGCGACGACACATAGGCGCCGGTCGCCGCGGCCACCGGCCCGGTTGCGTCAGCGCCGCGCACCGACAGCGGCACGACGATCACCTCCTCGACGCCGAAACGGTTTTCGAGCAAACGTTCCGCCTCGACGCACTCGGCCAGACGATCGCCGATGGTAATTTTCACCTCGTTGCGCTCACGGGCAGCCGCCAGCAGGCGTACGACAGTCACCCGTCCGACCCCCAGTTTCATGGCGATCTCGTTCTGCGTCATTTCCTCGACGAAATACATCCACGCGGCCCGTAAACGCAGGCGCCGCGCGGGATTCTGTTCGTCGTTCTCGACGCTTTCCGTGACAACACTCGCTTTCTGCAACCCCGGCTCCTATCATCAAAAAAAGTCGATCTGACTGCTGAACACTTGTGCTATCTTAACTTCAAATGTTGCACCATTGAGACGCTCATGGAGTCAAAATCGCCCTTGCCGCAGCATCTGAGCCGCGACATTAGCCAGCTCGGGCTGGCGCTGCGAGATTGTGCCCGTCAACTTCGTTACGCGGCGCGCAATGTGCCGGGACCGATCCGCAGCGACCGCCCGCTGGCGCCGCGCCCGTCATCTGCAACACCCCTCAAGCCCCCCTCCTACCTGTCGCTGGAATCGGTCGCCCATCTTGCTGACGACCTGATCGAAACGGCCGAGTCATTTGCGGGTCATGCTGTCCCGACCTTGCAGGATCACTGGAAGTCGCCGGTCCCGCTGCAGCCGCTCACCGCTTACCTCGAACTTTCGCGCGGTTCCGCGAAGACGCTGCGCAAATTTTCGATGGCGTATTACGCGGCAGCCAAGCGGATGATCATGCAAAGCGGCGCTGCCGACGTGCTGATTTTCGAGCACCGTATCTGCGCGACGCTCGAACAGATGGGCGCCGCGTCATCGGCGCCGCAAGCGGCTAGCGCGACGGCCTCGCGCAGCGCGCTATGCCTTGCCTGCGCGCAACTCGCGTTGTCGCTGATCGAGATGCAGCCGATCCGCAGCACCCGCTTCGAGACGCTTCCCGATGCCAACGCGCCTTGGTGGCTCGTCACCGAGCCCAACGCGTACGTGTTCCTCGTGCTGTCGCTCACCTCGCTCGCGAAAGATACCTGCCCTTCCGGCATTCCCACCGAGCCCGACGCCGCCGTGCGGTTCTTCTCCGACGTGGTAGGCGCACGCGAGGCAGCGTTCAGGCAGGCACTCAAGGGCCCGGAGCCGCAGCATGCGTTGAGTCAGGAACTCGAATACGTGATCACGCATCTTTGCTGATACCGCCGCTGCATGCCTGCGAGGAGTGCTTTGATGGGCCAACCGATCTGTAGCCTCGAAGTCCAGCAATTGCCGACATGGAAGCGTGTGCGCAAGCTCACGCTATGCCGCCAGTTGCTGCAACAGTGCTGCGACGAATACGGTGAACGGCACGCGCTGCAGATCGAAATCGACGACCGTCAATTCACTACCGCGTTTTTCGCCTGGATCGAAGTTGTCGAGCGCAACGCGGATTACCGGCACCAGAATGCGCTCGATTATTTTCAGTTTGTTTTCGGCGTGCTGTTGCGGGATCTGCTGCGCGAGAAAGCCATTCACGTGAAGAAAGACGCGTCGACGCAGTTGCGTCCCTCACCTGGCAACATCGCCGACTGGTGGCCCACCGGTTACGTGCTGACCTACTTTTGCATCGGCACGCTCAAAGCGACTGTGCACGAACAGTGTGCAGTTGAAATTCACCCCTCCGACGCGCTCTCGCAACCGGCCGTATGGCAATCGTTTCGTGAAAACATGATCGAAGAGCCCGGGCTTGCGATTGCCTTCTTCGACAAGTTCATGGGGCTCGAGCCGAACTGGCGCGAGCCGACTGAGATCAGCAATCGCCCCGCCGTGGCAGGGCGCTCCTCGAAAAACTGATCGCGGCAGCGTAACGCGCTGCGTTCGGGAACAGGGGACTTTCGTGCTCGACTCAAACAGCGCTTTCGCGGCGATTGGCAACTGCATCATTGGCTGCCGGTGAGTTTGCACTGGTCCGCGCCAATTCGAGCCGATTACCGCCAAGCGACTTCGCGCTGTATAACGCGCGGTCGGCGGCGGCCAACAAGTCGGCAAGCGTGGTGGGCGTTTCGCTTTTAGACTGCGCCAGGCCGATGCTGACCGTGGCCCGTATCTCGACGCCGTTAATCCTGTGGGAGATCGTCTCGGCGAAACGTCGAACAACGACCTCGCCCACCTCTTTTGCACGGTCGCTGTCATGGCCAGGCAACAGGGCAGCAAACTCTTCTCCACCAATGCGGGCGAGCATCGCCTCGGGTCCCACCACGCTCCGCGCAATCTCCGCAAACGCCTTCAGGACCTTGTCCCCCGTATCGTGACCGTATCGATCATTGATCGCCTTGAAGTGATCGAGGTCTAAGGCAAGAAGTGAAACTGGCTGAGAAACTCCGCCGTCGTGGATGACGCGCGTGCCTTCTTCGAAGAACCATCTGCGGTTGCCAAGACCGGTCAGATAATCCGTTTGCGATTCCTGCAAAAGCTGGCGATGCGCTTCCTCGCGGACGAGCATCAGCAAGGTCATCGGCAGAATGACCGAATACAGGACGCCCTCGTAAATCGTGATTTTGCCAACGACCGACAGCATGTCTTGCCCAAACAATGCCGCCAGCCAAGGCAAGATGAATGCTCTAACGGCGTAAAGCAGCGCATGGGCGCCCGACACCATCACAACGATGTGCCGCGATCGCAACGGTTTCAGCCTGTCGCTTCGCAATAGCTCGCGAGACGTCATGCCGCAAGCCACCGCGATTGGAATCGCACTCGCATAGGCCCACAGGGCTTCCTGCCACCGCCCGCCCCCGACCGCCCACGTCAGCGCCAGGACGAAGAGTATGCCGATCGAAGCTGCACCGTAGTGCCGGCCGCTCAGCGATGCGACACCGTGCAGAACTAACAGATAGCCGGTGACGATGATCAGATTGCTTAAGGCCGAGCCTGTCGCACCGGGCAGGTCGTGACGGAACGGCGCGGCCGCACAGCCGATTGCAAGCGTGGCGTATCCGGCTGCCAGTATCCTCAATTCCTTGCTGCGCTTCGGATGAGCCCGACGCTCCCATAGCGTCATTCCGGCGCTGGCGAGAAGGGTTCCGATTGCAAGGAAATAAGGTTGGTCAGTAAAAAGTGTGGGTGGATGGAGGCTCGGGGAGCTTGCCAAGTGCATGATAGAGCGCGATTTCCGTGGCTCTGAAGGTTCGGAAACCGTACGCTTTTCTCATGGTGACTTTGGCTTTGTTGTTCAACCCCTCGATGACGCCGCTGGAGAACTGTTTTCGTGCACGGAAGTAGTTGAGGATCAGCTCTCGGTGTGTGCGCACCGTCCGAGCGAACTTCTTCATCGGCTCGATACGTGAGCGCATTACCTGAGTGCACCACTGGTCGAGGAATTTGCCGGCCCACACGGGCGAGATGTAATCCCAGAGTTGCTGGAACTCTTCTTTGAGCAGATAGGCGCGCACGCTGCGCAGGTTGTACTGAAGCAAGTCACGCAGGCGAACGCGTTCCTTGCCGGTGAGATTCTCGCGCCGCTTGAGCAGGCACCAGCGGGATTTCTTTAGCACCGGCTCATAGCCGTCGCGAGTCATGCGCCGGGCTTCGTCGGCACGAACTTCGTCGATGGCCTTGTTCATCTTGGCGACGATGTGAAAGCGGTCGAGGATATTCAGGGCGTTCGGGCAATGACGCGCGATCATCTCCAGGTAGGGTTGCCACATGTCCGAGCACACGAATTCAACCTTCTCACATAGCGGCTTTCCGATCATGGCAAAGAACTTCGCGAAACTCTCTTTCGTGCGCTCTTGTCCGACCCAGAGCAGTCGCGTATAGCCGGCCTCAATCTGGTAGACGAGCGTGAGGTATTGGTGTCCGCGGCCATACTGGATCTCGTCCACGCCGAAAGCGCGGATCGTGCCGAGCTCGCGATGGCTCAGCCCCCAGTCGACGACCCATTCCACTGCGTTGAAGACCTTCTCCCAACTGGTTCGGAAGCTCAGTGCTGTTTCTTTCCAGGACAGCTTACGCGCCC
>Ga0302220_10000877_pt1 | contig 24230 bp, 20 predicted proteins | sample II_Palsa_E1_3_FD_194572 | JGI IMG/M metagenome (GOLD analysis project Ga0302220, IMG submission 194572) | Peat permafrost microbial communities from Stordalen Mire near Abisko, Sweden - II_Palsa_E1_3 | ecosystem: Environmental > Terrestrial > Soil > Palsa > Peat permafrost | place: Sweden...
TGCGGGAGCTGCCGAAGCTGCTGCCGGTGCTGCTGCCGAAGCCGCTGCATCGCTAGCTGCCGAAGCTGCTGCCGGTGCTGCTGCCGAAGCCGCTGCATCGCTAGCTGCCGAAGCTGCTGCCGGTGCTGCTGCCGATGCTGCTGCATCGCTTGCTGCAGCCGGAGCTGCCGTGTCGCTGCTCTTGCTGCAAGCGGCCAATGCAAAAGCTGCTATCAGGGAAGCTACGAGGAGGGATTTCTTCATGATCACGTCCTTTTATGGATAAATGTGAGCAACAACGGGGGTGAGCAAAAGCACTAAATTCCTGATCATGGTGCTCTATGACCAATTTGAACCGCGAGAACGGCGTTAAACGCAGAGCGTGTTACGACCTCTCACAGCTAGCCCGGAATTATATTCACTTTCAAATCGAGCGTCGATATCAACCAAGCCCGGAATTTGGCTTTTGCCTACAAAATTTCATCGTTTGGAATGCACGCTCTCGGTTAGGAGAACTTCAGCTAAATCGCATCCAGCCCGCACAATACCACTCGTACAGCAGGTGTGTCACGGGAGAATCGTGAGAGAGTGTTACAGAGATTTGCGGTGCGATAACGCGTGTGTTAGCCAAATTTTGTAATTCCCGGCGTAAAGCGGCTTTCAACGGCGCGTTTTCGCCGTTAATGTAGTAGTTGTGCTGGTCGTATAACAGGCGGGTTTTGGGGTCAAGTTCGGCGCCGCGTAGTTTAAGCTTTGTAAGGAATGCCGGTAACGCGAGCGGGCGTGGTGGGGCGTCGAAAAATACATTTTGCTTGGGTTCGCTCATATAGCGCCCCAGAAAATGGGCGATATCCTGTTCGCTCCAGCGGATCTGCGCGAGCATCTCGGCGACCTTCTCGGTCATATGGGGCGGGACTCGGGCCGGTTCCGCAGTGGCCGGCTGACCGGCATCGCTATAGCGGCGCTCAGCTTTTCCGTGGTTCGGCAATTGTTCGGCCAGCTGATATAAAAACTGGCTTTGCATCTCGCCGACCTGGGGTGCGCGAAAGCCGATCGACGCCGTGATCGACTCGCCAACGGCTACGCCGTCATGTGCAACATGAGGAGGGAGATACAACATGTCGCCCGGTTCGAGCAGCCATTCTTGTTCGGCTGAAAAATTTTGCAACACTTTAAGCGGCAGGCCGGGCGTCAACGATAAATCGTGTTGCGTGCTGATACGCCAGCGACGTTTGCCGTGCACCTGTAGTAAAAACACGTCGTAAGAATCGAAATGTGGGCCGACTCCTCCGCCATCGGTGGCATAACTGACCATGACGTCGTCCAGGCGGGCGTCGGAAATAAAGCGAAATTGCTGCATGAGCGCGTCGGCAGCCGGGTGATGTAGATTCACGCCTTGTACTAGCAAGGTCCAAAGTTTAGTTTTGAACGATGGGAGTTCGTCTGACTCGAAGGGGCCATGGTCAAGCTGCCAATTCGGTTGCACATTGTCTTGGCCTGGTGCAGATTTCTTTTTGCGACCTTGTGTAATCAGGCGCGCATCGATGTCGTCGCGGGCCGCCAGCTCGATCAATGTGTCGCGATCGATCAGTGGTTTATCGCCGCTATAGGCTTGGCGTATCAGCAAGGGTTTGCGGTGCCAGTGGCGGCGCATAAATTGGGCTGGCGTCAGCCCGCCCAGTAGTGAGGTTTTCTGATCGAGAGCTAAAGGCGTGGTCATGGGGAGGGGGCCGTACTTTATCAAATGAAGGGGCCGTGAAGGCATCGTATAATGTCGGCTGTAATTTGGAGATTCAAATGAAAATCGTGAAAAACACGGTTGTATCGCTGGCCTATAAATTGTCGGACGCGCAGGGCAATCTGATCGAGGAAAGCGACGAGCCGATGGTGTATCTGCACGGCGGCTATGATGGCACGTTCCCGAAAATCGAGGAAGCGCTTGACGGCCAGGAGCCCGGATTTGCGACGCAGGTCCAGCTCGAACCGACCGACGCATTCGGCGAGTACGATACCGAACTGGTCAAAATTGAGGCGCGTGGACGTTTTCCCGAGCCGCTGGAAGTCGGCATGCAGTTTGAAGGCACGCCCGAAGAAGGCGACGACGATCTCGACGCATTGATCTACACAGTGACCGATGTTGCTGAGGACAAGGTCGTGCTGGACGGCAACCATCCGTTGGCCGGCATGGCGCTGCGCTTCGACCTGACGGTGTCTGAGGTGCGCAATGCCACGCCCGAAGAAATCGAGCATGAACATGCGCACGGCGCCGATGGTGTCGAAGTGATGGATCTCGAAGACGAAGAAGACGACGAAGGCGGCCCGACCCTGCACTGAAGGGCTGCTTCGCTGTTGTAGCGCGGGTTGTTCTGTTCTAGCAAGACGTGTGCGGACCGGATTCGTCCGGTCCGCTGCTTTCCTCCTTGCCCATCTCCAGCTTGACTTGCTTGCTCGCTAACTTCCCGGTTGCGGGCTAACTGCGCTGCCGCTATCGGTCGTTCCCGGGATCTGTAGGACCGGCACCGGTAAGGCGACAGGCGGCAAGGCCGGCGTTGCGCCCGATACGGCTGGTGCCGGCACGGCGTTCGAGCCGGGCTCGGGAGCTTGAGCCGAGAGTTTGGCCGGCACTGTATGTGCACTGGCTCTGAAGCTGGTTTCGCGGCCTGGCACGATCTCGACGCTGACCCAATGCGTCGGGTCGCCGTGGGTATTGAGTTCGAGTTGCCAGATTTTACCGAGTGGGCTGCCGTTTTTGCGGCGCAGTGGCTGGGTCAGGCGAAACACGGGGGGCTGGGCGGCTGGCATGCCATGAGCGTCGCCGGCGCCATGGCCGTGCACCTGGTTGATCAGCAGGATGGGGCCATCGAATTGTTGGCTGAGTTTAAGCAGATCCTGTTTGAATTCCTGATACCCGTCGCGCTGCGATGCTAGCCGGAAATCGAGCCAGTCAAAAGGGCCGTGGTGGGATTGCACGCCCAGGCCGGGATCGCCTTCGACGGCGATCACAATCGCCGCGCAATGATGCAGGCGGGCGCTGCGCGCCGCATGCTCCAGCCAAAACCGATTGGCGATCGTGCGGTCGTCGAACTCGCCATTACGGCCGCCGCCATCGACGAAGTGGTTGTTGTTACCGGCGACATTTAAAGTAACAAATAACACGGTCCCCTGTTGCCATTCGGTATTTTCATGAAAATTGTGAAACCGCGCGACCTCGCTTTCATGCGCCAGCGGCAAGCTGTTTAAGCCCATCGAGTCCGATGTGGTGTAGATCAGTTCGCGCAGAAAATCGAGCCGTTCCAGCGGGTCAAAACGGCCTGCCGCAGCGTCTTGGCAATCGACCCAATCGTGTGCGCCGGGTGCAAATATCAACGGTTTCGACGAACTGTTCAATAAAGCCTGCCGAGCTTGCAGTAGCGAGTCGGTGCAGGTTTCCTGCGGACCTTTCAGATTGCCGTCATCGAGGATGAAGTCGATCTCGGGCTGGCTGGCGATTGCGCCCAACAACGTGCTCACCGATGTTTCCTGAGCGGGGCTCTCAGGGACGCTGCCGATCAGCGCAAAATGCACGGTTTGATGCGTGGCGAGATGCTCGGCTTGAAGCGTTGGGGCGGCTTGAGCGGCTTGAGTGATCAGGCCGCCGTTGATGGCCAGGCAGGTCAGCAGCAGTCCCCATCGCACGGTCCACGGTATGGGCTTGACCATCCTGGGGGGCAGCGTTTCATGCTCGCGGCGGCGACGCACGGAATGGGCGCTCATAAAGGTTCGCATCGTGAGGTATCTTGGTCTACCCGGCGTTTTGCTGTTGCGTATGTGGCTCGTCATGCCGGGTCAGCAAGCCACGCAGCTCGTACAACAGCTCCAGGGCTTCGCGGGGGCGTAGTTCGTCAGGATCGATGTCGCGCAGCCGCTCAAGGGCCGGGTGAACGACTGCTGCGGTTGCGGCGACTTCATCGGCCCGGACGGGCTCGTCAACCTCATCCCGGCTGTTGGGCGCCGCAAACAAATCGAGCTGCGGCGTTGCATGTGCGAGCGATTGTTGTTCCAGTAAGGCCAAGTGCTTACGCGCCGCGCGTATCACGGCGCCCGGTACGCCGGCGAGCTGTGCGACTTGCAAGCCGTAGCTCTGGCTGGCGGGACCGTCGCTCACCGCGTGTAGGAAGACGATGCCTTTGCCGTGTTCGACCGCCGACAAATGCACGTTGGCGGCTTGGGCGAATTCATCGGGCAGTTGGGTCAGCTCGAAGTAATGGGTGGCAAACAGCGTGTAACAGGCATTATGCGTCAGAAGATGACGGGCAATGGCCCACGCTAGCGCGAGACCGTCGAAAGTCGAGGTGCCACGGCCGATTTCATCCATCAACACCAGGCTGTGCGGGCTGGCTTCGTTTAGGATGGCTGCGGCCTCGGTCATTTCGACCATAAAGGTCGAGCGTCCGCCGGCCAAGTCGTCGGCGGCGCCAATCCGCGTGAAAATACGGTCGACCGGGCCAAAGCGCGCCCTTTGTGCGGGCACGTAGCTGCCGACATAGGCGAGCAGGGTAATTAGTGCAGTCTGCCGCATAAAAGTTGATTTACCGCCCATATTCGGACCGGTGATCAATAGCATCCGGCGCTGCGCCGTCAGCTCGCAATCATTGGCGATAAATCGTTCAACCTGGGCTTCGACCACCGGGTGCCGACCTTGTTCGATGCTGATACCGTCCTGATCGTCGAATTGCGGCGCAACCCAGTCCAGGCGCTGGGCACGCTCAGCCAAGGCGGCCAACACGTCGAGTTCGGCCAGCGCCGAGGCGACGCGTTGGCATTCGGCGATATGTTCGAGCAAGGACTGCAGCAGCGCATCGTATAGCACGCGTTCGCGCGCCATGGCGCGATCCTGGGCCGACAAGGCACGATCTTCGAAGGTCTTGAGTTCCGGCGTGATATAGCGTTCGGCATTTTTCAGCGTCTGGCGCCGCCGATAGTCGTCCGGGACTTTGTCGGTTTGGCCGCGCGTGACCTCAATATAAAAGCCATGCACCTTGTTATATTCGACTCGCAGATTGCCGATGCCGGTGCGTGTGCGTTCGCGGGTTTCAAGATCGATCAGAAACTGGCCGCAATTTTCGGAGATATCGCGCAGCTCATCGAGTTCGCTATCGTAGCCGCGCGCGATCACACCGCCGTCGCGCACCATTGTCGCCGGTTCAAGCGCAATCGCGCGTTGCAATAGTTCGACGCAGCCTAGCGGCGGCTCCAGGTCCGCGGCGATTCGGGTCAGCGCATCGGACTGCGCCGCTAGCGGCGCCAACACCTGGCGCAATTCCGGTAGCCGGACAAAAGTGTCGCGCAGGCTGGCCAGGTCGCGAGGGCGGGCGCTCAGTAGCGCGAGCCGAGCGGAAATCCGTTCGACGTCGGCGATTTGCCGCAACGCGCCGCGCACCGCATCGGTATCGGCGCCGGGGCGGCCTTGCAACAAAGCGCCTATGCCTTGCTGGCGCAACTGTGCAATACGCGCATCGCGGGGTGGATGATGCAGCCAGTGTCGCAGCAGACGGCTACCCATGGAACTGGCGCAAGTATCAAGCACCGACATTAAGGTCGGTGCTTCCGTGCCGCGCAGGGTCTCGGTCAATTCAAGATTGCGGCGGGTGGCGGGATCGAGTCCGATATATTCGGATTCGCTTTCGATTTTGAGGCTGCGCACATGCCTCAGCTGCTGGCCTTGCGTTGCTTGGGCATACAGCAGCAAGGCGCCGGCGGCGCCGAGGGCGGCCGATACGGGTTCGGATCCGGCTGGGCCGCTCGTCAAGACACTTGCGCCGAAGCCATCCAGACTGGCCACGCCGAGTTGGGCGCGCAGACGCTCGCTGCCGGTGACGGGGTCGAAATGCCAGCCGGGCACGCGTGTGATGGCGCCGTAACCGGCCGGGACGGCTAAAGGATCGGTGCTGGCGGTATCCTGGGGGGAATCGTAGCTGGTGTCGGCAATCAGGATTTCGGCCGGGCGGATGCGTTCCAGCGCGGCCGCAATGCCGTCTGCTTTGATTTCAGCCAGGCGCAAGGCGCCGCTGGCCAGGTTGAGCCAGGCCAGGCCCACGCCAGTGGCGGCGCCGCGCCGATTGCGCGCCACCGCTAGTGCCAGCAAAAAGGCGTCGGTCTTGTCGGACAGTAGTGCCGCGTCGGTTAGCGTGCCCGGCGTCACGACACGCATCACCTTGCGTTCGACCGGACCTTTCGATGTGGCCGGGTCGCCGATTTGCTCGCAAATCGCCGCCGACTCGCCAAGCTTGACGAGTTTGGCCAAGTATTGCTCGACTGCGTGATGCGGCACACCCGCCATTTTGATCGGATTGCCGCCGGACGAGCCGCGCTGCGTCAAGGTGACGTCGAGTAAGCGGGAGGCTTTCACCGCATCGTCGAAAAACAGTTCGTAGAAATCCCCCATGCGGTAAAAGACCAGCGTGTTGGGGTGATCGGCTTTGATGCGCAAATATTGCTGCATCATCGGCGTATGAGTCTGTGAAAGAGCTTCTGACATCTAAAACCTATGTAAATCGATCTTGTGGCGATCCTATGCGAACGAATCGTTGTAGTTAATAGGGCTCATTCATCAAGCAAAGAGCGGGCTGAAGCGCCTGCAGACCTTTTATCACAGGCCTGGCACGCACGAATCGTCAGCCAGAAAAACCATATAGATATCATATGGATTCCATCTTTCGTTATTAGTCGGCGAAGACACGGCAAGTATAGTTCAAGCATTGCATTCGCTGCGTGCTGGCGATGGACTTGCTCGAAATGAACTTAAAGCGCGTGCGCCGCCAAGGCGCGTGGGCGCCGACATATAGGCATCGCAGCCGTTCCGCGGCGGCTACTTCTGGCGGGTATTCAACATAGTGGCATAGCGCGCTTTTCGATGCAGCCGCATCCGCGGGGGTGTGCGTGATGTACCACGGCACCGGGTGTGTGAGCGGGGTTGCAGATGTGTTTCCTTAGCTTATGCGTCGCTCGGCGACAAAGGGGCATCATCCGAAAATTCAGTATATCAGATTGGATATGTTAGTTAGTTGTACTGATGTATGTAAGTGTTGTTTATAAACTTCGGTAAAAAATTTCAAAATAATTTTTGAGGAGATTGCCAAGTGCCGGTAGATCGCCGGCACACGTCATTTGGAAATATATAAGTTAAAAAAATTGTGAAAATAATTTTTTCCCCGAGTCGAAAAAGCTTTTGGGGATTGGATATACGAAAAGAAGATATGAAAAAGAATTCGATAATTAAAATGGGGTTGGTTGCCGTTATTCTTGGAGAGGCCGCTGTTGCGCATGCGCAATCGAGCTTGCAGCTTTCTGGAATTATCAATGATGGCATTTCATATGCCAACAACGTGGGGCGCTCCCATATGTTGGCGGCGGGCAGTGGGCAAGTATCGCCATCGCGCGTCATCATGAGCGGCTCCGAAGATCTGAGCAGCGACACACAAAGTACCTTCTTCCTATCGAACCCGTTTAACGTCAATACCGGGACTGGTAATGGCCGCGCCTTCAACTATGCTGATGTAGGGCTGTCCAGTAAAGCGTATGGGAGTGTGACGCTGGGACGTCAGCCTGATGTGGCGACGACTTTCTTCTATCCCTATACGTCGAACGAGCTCTGGGCCGGTGGTGCGGGTTCTCATATCGGTGACAATGACAATCTGAATCAGACTTTCAAGGTGAGTAATAGCCTAAAGTATCTGAGTCCGGTTCTGTCCGGCGTTCAATTCGGCGCTAATTATTCCTTTAGCGATTCCAGCGGGAGCGGCGGTGGATTTAACGTCAACCGACTGTGGAGTGTGGGCGGGTCATATAAATATGACCGATTCGGCGCTGCCGCCGGCTACCTTGTGCTTGATCAGCCAGGGCAAAATGCCGCGGGCGCTGTGGGCTCCGCAGGCGGCACAGTGGCGAATGATTACAGTAATATGTTTACTACCAGTCCGGTCGGAAGTAGCGGTGTTGCCAAGCAAACCATTTTCTTGTTGGGCGCCGGATACGCTTTCTCGAATATTAAATTAGGCGGCGTGTACTCGCACGTCATCTACGATTATTTCAATAATATTTCGACCAGTATCAACAACGTTGAGGTGAATGCAACCTACGCTGTTACGCCTTTCTTGCAGCTCGGTTTGGCTTATCAGTTCACGAAGGCTCTCGAGGGAGGTTCCGGCCAACGACCTGCATGGCAGCAGGTCAATTTTGCGGTCGATTATTTCCTGTCCAAACACACGACGATTTATAACCTGATTTCCGCGCAACGGGCCTCGGGCGGCGCAAAAGCGCAAATCGATACGTTTGCGGCATCCTCCACCGGAAGGCAGTTTGTCGAGATGGCCGGGCTTCTAGTCACCTTCTGATTGTCAAATTCGCAAGCCGGCGGGTGTCAATTGGGCCTTACCCTTGCGCCCGCCTGGCCGACGTGCTGCGAAGTCGGCCCTGCGCGCCTGAATTCGGTCGTATCAGCTGATATCGTCTCGATTCGCCGTTTCGAGAGGGTTTGGTCTAGAAAATTTGCACCACTCGATGCTATCCTCCACCATGCTGCATGGTGTTTGAGGCTTATTTGCGCATGCAAAAAATAACACGAATGGCCATATTATCGGCGGTTGAGACAAATCCGGAGTTTCCCGGCGCGCTGCGCCGGGCCATCGTAATGGTTAACATTCAATATATAGCACGTCATGAATTTTATTTTGTATTCGGCAATTGATGAAAAAAGCATCAATACGAATTTAGGGTTGCCTGAATACAGCTACTATTTTTTGGTCAAGGCATTTGGACGGGTTTTGGCGGCGCTCGGATCGGTTACCGTGGTGCAGCACCCGGAAACCGAAGTTGACCCCATCTTTGAAGCATGCAGGCAGCGCGGCGAGTCCTGTGTATTTCTGTCGTTTTCCCCTCCGAACAAGACGCTGATTAATCTTCAGTGCCCGACCGTATCCGCTTTCGCATGCGAATTCGGCAATGTGCCGATTGCGCAATGGAATGACGATGTGCGCAACGATTGGCGTATTGTGTTTGCTAAACACGGGCGTGCGATTACCTTGTCAGATTATGCTGCCCGCGCGGTTCGCCAGGCGATGGGCGATACCTTCCCGGTGTTCGCTGTCCGGGCGCCGCTTTGGGACAGTTTCGCGGCAACGCGCGCTGAACTCGGGTCCGCGCAGGCCACGGTGGCCGCGACATTGCGTATTCGTGGCCTGATTATCGACAGCCATACCGTGGGATTGTCCGCGGACCATCGGATTCAACATCTGTGGTGGCCGGGTAAGGTTGTTCCGGAGCCTGAAGTGCTAGTTGTCGAGGCGCCAGTCGTGCCCGAGGCTGAGGCCGTCGCGCCAATCGAATCGCAGCCCGCGGAATGCGACGCGTTGCCACCCAAAACGCTGCGTTTCCGCGTTGCGGCAACTAAGCGTCATCTCTTGGCGTGGTATCGGGAGGTGGTTCGGGATGCTCTGCCGTTATGGCTGGCCAAGGCCTTGGCATGGATCGCCCGCAAGAGCTATGTATTACTGCGCCGGATTTTGCGCTTGGACTCAAGGTCTGCTGTGCTGTCCGTGGTCGAAGCCGAGGCGCCCGTTGAGGCCGAGACCGCCGTCACTGAAGCGCCGATTGAAAGCCCGGCTGAAATTCTGCTTCCCGAAGAAATTTTGTCGCTTGACGGTATCGTCTACACCTCGGTGTTTACGCCCTATGACGGCCGTAAAAACTGGGTAGATATGGTGACGGCGTTTGTCTGGTCGTTTCGCGATACTCAAGATGTGACTTTGGTGCTGAAGACCGCTCACCCGGATTTGTCGCATTATCGTGAGGCGTTACTGGAACTGCTGGCGGAGTTATCGCCGTTTCAATGCCGCGTGGTGGTGGTGCATGCCCATCTTGACGACGCCGTCTATGGGGCGTTGATCGGTGCATCGACCTACTATGTCAACAGCTCGGTTTCGGAAGGGGCTTGCCTGCCGATTCAGGAGTTTATGAGTTGCGGTAAGCCGGTGATTGCACCCGCTCACACGGCGATGGAAGACTATATCGACGACGCAGTCGCTTTTGTGGTGAAAGCCAGCGTTGAGCCCATGCCCTGGCCTCATGACCCGCATGGTCTGTTTCGCACTTTGCGCTATCGGATCAACTGGGACTCGTTGTGCGATGCATATCGGGAAAGTTATCGCGTCGCTAAGGCGGCGCCTGAATGCTACGCCCAGATGAGCGACAGCGCGCGGGCCAAGATGAACGCTTATTGCTCGGATGCCGTGGTGTCCGAGCAATTGCGTACGTTTTTTGACTTATCTCAAGCAGCCGCTTGAAGAGATGAACTCCATGATTATCATCGTTTATTCCGAAACGACGGCCAGCAATATCGAAAGCAGTTTAGGGCGGCCTGAGTACAGCTATTATTTCGTGCTGAAGGAGTTTCGTCCGCTGTTGGAGCAACTCGGCATAGTGGTGGCCGTGGCCGATCCGGCGCGCGAAGTCGATGTGATTTACCGCAATGCCATAGCTCATGGCCAGCCCTGCGTGTTTTTGTCGTTTTCGCCGCCGCACAAAACCGAAGTCAAATTGACCTGTCCGACAATTCCTATTTTTGCGTGGGAATTCAATAGTATTCCGAATGAGATTTGGTTCGACGAGCCCCGTAACGATTGGCGTACGGTATTCGAGAAGGTGGGTAGCGCGATTACCCATTCGAACTTTACGGTAAACACCGTATTGCAGGCGATGACGCCCGATTTTCCAATTGTGTCTCTGCCGGCGCCTGTTTGGGACCGCTTTGCAGCGCGCTACGATAGCTCGGCCAAGGTTTTGCAAAAGCCGGTGGAGATTGAAGTCAGCGGCACGGTGCTCGATTGCGGGGTGATGGACTTGGCCTCCGACGGGTCTTGTCAGCACGAAGCCAATCCGCGAATCCTCAGATCCCGCGAGCAAGCAGGGCCGGACCCGGTGCGCGTCAGCATCGACGGCGTGGTGTATATGTCGGTCTTTAATCCCTACGACGGGCGCAAGAATTGGGCCGATATGATGAGCGCTTTCTGCTGGGCGTTCCGTGAGGTCGAAGACGCGACCCTGGTGCTGAAGCTCACGCATAGCGATGTGCAGGGCGCGCTCGACGTACTGCTGGAAACCTTGCGCCGGGTGTCGCCGTTTAAATGCCGCGTGATTATCATCCATGGCTATTTGAGCGACACGGAATACGAAAAGCTGGTATCGGCTACCAGCTATGTGGTCAATACTTCGCATGGCGAAGGACAGTGTCTGCCGTTGATGGAATTTATGTCCAGCGGCAAGCCCGCGATTGCGCCATGCAATACAGCGATGACCGATTATATCGATGAAAACAACGCCTTTGTGATCGACTCGGATCTGGAACCTAGCCACTGGCCCGATGATCCTCGGCGGGCCTATCGCACGCTGCGTTATCGAATCGACTGGGGCACTTTGCTGAATGCTTACCAGGAAAGTTATCGTGTCGCCAAGGAAGATCCGGCGCGCTATGCGCGCATGGCGCAGCATGCGGTGCGGTGCTTGCAGCAATACTGTTCTCGCGACCTGGTGCAAGACCGTTTGGTCGCCTTCCTCGCCGATCATCCTGGTTTGAAACGAGATCGCATGGCGCTCGCCGCCAAAGTGCCGCAGCGCGACGCGCAACTTGTTCATGCAGGCTGAGCACGCGGCGGTGGGCGGCATCGACACCACGGCTCTGGGCCGCGAGCCTGTGGCCCGGCCGCATCGGCGCATCGCGGATATCGAGGTGCTACGTGGCGTGGCCGTGATCAGCGTAGTCGTGCAACATGCTCATGGCAATCTGTTTATGCATTGCCCCGCCTGGGTCGAATACTTTTTTGCACATTTCGCCTGGTGGTTCGGCGTGGATCTGTTTTTCGCCATTTCCGGCTTTGTGATTGCCCGCGATTTGGTGCCGACCTTGAATCGGTGTCGTAGTCATACCGAGTTTTTTCATCATGCCTGCAGTTTTTGGATCCGGCGCGCTTTCCGCCTGCTGCCGTCCGCCTGGCTCTGGCTGGCGCTAATGTTGTTGGCCAGCGCGATTTTTAATCAGGCAGGCTACTTCGGCTCGGTGCGCACCAATCTCGCCGCGACGCTGGCTGGAGTGCTGAATTTCGCCAATTTCCGCTTTGCCGACTGTTTTTTTAAATACCCCTATGGCAGTAGCTTTGCGTACTGGAGCTTGTCGTTGGAAGAGCAGTTTTATCTGCTGTTCCCGGTGCTGATTTTTTTATGTCGCCGCTGGCTGGCCGGGATACTCTTGGTGAGCATTGTGCTGCAGTTCTGCTTATTGCGCACGCCATTGCTGATGGTGGTTCGCACCGATGCCCTAATGCTGGGCGTGCTGCTGGCGATGACGGAAGGTCAGGCGATTTACCGCAAATTCCAGCCGGTATTTTTGTCGCACAGCCGTTTGATCCGTGTTCTTGTCGTGCTGCTGTTACTGGCGATCATGGGCATGATGGCCTCGGATGTGTTTGGGCAATTTCGTTTTCGTGTCGGCATCATTGCCCTGTGCAGCGCAAGCTTGGTGTGGCTGGCCTCCTATGATCGGAATTACATTATGGGCGACAGCCTCTTGAAGCGCTGCTTGCTGTATGTTGGTAGCCGGTCCTACGCGATTTACCTGATTCATGTACCGACGTTCTTTTTCGTCAGGGAAATGGCCTATCGATGGCTGCATGGCGCCGATCCTGCTTCCTGGCAGATGAATCTGGGCTTAGCTCTCTCCACCTTCGCCGTGCTAGTGAGTTTAAGCGAACTCAATTATCGCTATATCGAGACTCCGCTGCGCGTGCAGGGCAAACGTCTTGCCGGCCGCTTACGCGTGCCCGCCACGCAATTCATCGCTCAACCCGGATGACGCCCAGGCCCGATGGCCTGCGTGCCTTACGCTCTAACTCAAGTTGACATGAGAAATTTCTTACGCAAACTGTTCTCACCCGAGTCGCCCGCGGCTTCCCCCTCTGCGCCTTCGGTGAGTTCCTCTATACCTGCTGCATCGCATTCTGTTGCGCCCCCGGCAGCCCACGCCGAGCAGGTCGAAGAGCCTACGCTGGTGCAGCGCACCTTGGATGATCCCCTCGGTCTCGGTTTGCGCGATGCCGTCAGAAGCGGTTGGTATCGTCAGGATACCGGCGAGTTATATACCGGTTTCAAAGTGTCGGCCGAAGATGTCGTGCTGGATGTGGGCTGTGGCGACGGCGGTAACGCCTTGTTCTGCGCCAATCGCGGCGCACATGTGATTCTCGCCGACATCGACGCGGCGAGATTGGCGAAAGCCGCACAGCGGCTGGCGGGAACGCCGGCGCGCGAGGTCCAGACCCTGGTTGGCGATACCAATCCGTTGGCCCTGGCGGGGGGCGTGGCGAGCAAAGTGATTGCCATGGAAGTGCTCGAGCATGTTGACGATACTGCGCAGTTCTTAAGCGAGCTGCTGCGCGTCGGCAAGCCTGGCGCCCAGTATCTGCTGAGCGTGCCCGATCCGGTGCAGGAGCAACTGCAGACGCACTTGGCCCCGGCGTTTTATTTCCAAAAACCGAACCACGTGCGAATTATTCAGCGCGATGAGTTTGCGCAGATGGTCAGCGATGCCGGTTTGGTGATCGAAAGCCGTGGCTCTTATGGTTTTTATTGGGCGGTCTGGTGGTCGCTATTCTGGAGCACCGGATTGGATGTTCATAATCCGTTAATGAATCCGCGACATCCGCAACTGGATAACTGGACGCGTACTTGGGAGGCTTTGCTGGACAATCCTGAAGGAGAGAAAGTCAGGCAGACGCTGGATGCCTTTATGCCCAAAAGCCAGTTGATTATCGCGCGCAAACCCTATGCCTAAGCTGGCGGCGCGGCATTTCGTTTGAGATAGGGTGCGGCGGCTCTGCAAGTAAGCGGGGCAAGCGTGGTGTACATGCTTGCCTGGATAGGGATGAGCCCCACCAGGCAAGCCCCTGTTACCGAAGTTTTAACGGCGCTTCAACACGTCGGCAATTGATTCGGCGACGAAATCGACGTTGCCGTCATTGAGGCCCGCGACGCAGATCCGGCCCGAACGCACCAGATAGACGCCTTTCTCTTCGCGCAGCACGTCGACTTCATCGGCAGTAATGCCGGTGTAGCTGAACATGCCGCGCTGCGTCACCAAATACTCGGCAGAAAATTCCGGCAGGCGTTGCTGTAGCACCAGTTTTAGCTTGGTCCGCATGCTTTTGATGCGCTCACGCATGGCCGTCACTTCGGACTCCCACAGGCTCTTTAAACGCGAGTCATGCAGTACCGTGGCCACCAGTTGCGCGCCATGCAAGGGCGGATTGGAATAGATGCGGCGCACCGCTGCCTTGAGCTGACCGAGCACGCGTGAGGCTTCGTGCGGGGTCGGGCAGACGACAGACAGGCCGCCGACGCGTTCGCCGTACAGCGAGAAGTTCTTGGAGAACGAATTACTGACGACAAACACCAGGCCGGCATCGGCCATGGCGCGGATCGCCCAGATATCTTCATCGAGGCTGTCGCCAAACCCTTGATACGCCATGTCCAGAAACGGAATCAGCTTGCGCTGCGTGGCCACGCGGATAATTTCACGCCACTGGTCTTTCGATAGGTCGATCCCGGTCGGGTTGTGGCAACACGGCTGCAGCAGCACGATACTGTGTTCCGGTAGCGCGTCGAAGCAGGCAATCAGTTCGTCGAACTTCAGGCCATTGGTGGTCGCGTCGTAATACGGGTAGGTGTGGACGGCCGTTCCGGCGCCGGCAAACAAAGCGCGATGATTGTCCCAAGTCGGGTCGCTGACCCAGACGCCGCTATTCGGGAAATAGGCTCTTAAAAATTCAGCCGCGACACGGATCGCGCCCGAGCCGCCGACCGACTGGATGGTGGCCACGCGTTGCTGACGGACCACGTCGCTATCCGCGCCGAACACCAGTTTCTGGACGGCTTCGCGATACAGCGCCATGCCTTCCATCGGCAAATAGGTGTGGGGGGCGTGTTGCGCGCGCACGATCTCGGAAGCTTGATTGACGCTGTCCAGCACCGGGATTTTGCCGTCGGCATCGTAGTACAGCCCGATACTCAAGTTGACCTTATGTGAGCGCGGGTCGGCATGGAAGGTTTCGAGCAGCGACAGGATCGGGTCGCCACCGTACAAATCGACATGTTCAAACATGGTGTTTCCAGTCAGGGAAATTAAAAAATAAGGCTTGCGGGCTGCATGGCCCGTGCTCAGGCTTAAATCAGCGTGCGCAGGCCCCACAGTTCTGGAAACAGTACCACATCGAGCATCTTGCGTAGATAACTGACGCCGGCAGTACCCCCGGTGCCGCGCTTGAAACCGATTACGCGTTCGACGGTGGTGACATGGCGAAAGCGCCAAAGCCTGAAGGAGTCTTCCAGGTCCACCAGTTTTTCGGCAAGGGCGTAAATTTCCCACCAATGGGCTGGATCGCGATAAGCACTTAGCCAGGCGGCTTCGACCGTTTCGTCGTATTCGGTGGCGAGCTTGACGTCGCGCGCCAAGCGCGCCGGCGCGATAGGCAGGCCGCGCCGGGCCAGCAACTGCACTACGTCGTCGTACAGCGAGGGGCTTTCCAGCGTCCCGAGAACCGCCGCATGGCGTTGCGGATGATGTGCATGGGGTTGCAGCATGGCCGCATTTTTATTGCCCAGGATAAATTCGATTTGCCGGTATTGATAGGACTGGAAGCCTGATGACATACCCAGCGACGGGCGCATCGCCGCATATTCGGAGGGCGTCATGGTCGATAGCACGGTCCAGGCTTGTACTAGTTGCTCCATGATGCGCGAGACCCGTGCCAGTTTTTTGAGGGCGTCGGCGACATTGTCCGCTCGCACCTGTAGCTGGGCTGCAGTCAGTTCATGCAAGGCGAGCTTCATCCATAATTCACTGGTCTGATGCTGGATGATAAACAGCATTTCATTGTGGTCGCTACTGCGCGGATGTTGGGCGCTGAGGATCGCGTCTAGGCCGAGATAATCGCCGTAATCCATCGATTTTGAAAAATTCATTTCGGCGTTATGCCAACTGGCATGCATTTCTTTGCCTGGCTCTTGCGGCTGTTCTGGCTTGCTCATGGCGGGTCTCGTGTGATGGGGCGGGGGCCGGCCGAGAGGGCCGGCAACAGATCCATGTTAAACAAAGCCGCGCCGAATAGGCTTGCGTTTTTCGGCGTGCAGTCACTCACTAATAGAATTTACTGCTGCTAATTGCGTCAATTCCGGCAGAAACTGCGCTTCTTGCACAATACGGCCGGGCGCTGCCTATCTCGCCCGTAGGCTCGCGCAAGCGTTGTAGCCAAGCAATTCGACGGGCAAGCAGCGAGTCAAATTGACGCCGCAGGATTCTTCATTCGTGTTTCGGACAAAATAGGCGTAATATACGGGCGTTGGTAAAGCGATGGCATATCCAGTACGATTGGACAGCCCCCTCCTTAAGGTAGTCGCTTTTGGCGACCCCCTTTCTCTAGACGAAGCGTTCAAGCACGTGGCGTGATGCCGCATTGGCCATATCGCGCAATTTCGATCGCGTCGGATGGGTCAGCCCCTTGAGCCCGTTATAGCCGTTGTTTGAACTATGTGATTCCTGAGTGTGTCTTTGCGCGCCGTCACTGGCCCGGCATCGATGCTGCCCGGAAGTCTGGTTCCTGCCCGCTTCGCGGGCGGCGCGGCGGTGGTGGCCAACAAGTTTTTAATGGCATCAGATGCAGGTTTCGCGCGGGATGTGCCGCGCGTGTGCAACCTCGCATAGGGTCTGCCGGTGTCTTATGCCGGCCAACATGATGGGAGTACAGATGGCGAAGGAAGAACTGATTGAGTTGGACGGCGTGGTGGAAGAAGTTCTGCCGGATACGCGGTTTCGGGTTACGTTGGAAAACGGCGTGGTTGTCGCCGCTTATGCTTCGGGGCGGATTCGCAAGAATCGCATCCGGATTCTTGCGGGCGATCGCGTGACACTCGAAATGTCACCTTACGATTTGACGAAAGGCCGCATCAATTTCCGGCATAAAGATGAGCGCGGTCCGGCTCCGGCGCGTAACCCACAGTTCCGTCGCCGCTAAAAGTAGGCTGTCGATCTTGTCTATTGCCGATTCGATATAAGAAAATCGCGCATTAGCTGCAATTTTGACGCAACACTAGAGCTCAACCCCATTGCGGGGTAAGGCCTTGCTCGGTTATGCTCGCAACGCGACCATTTGGTCGTGCACGTTAACCGAGTGGAGCAGAGCACATGAACAAGGGTGAACTCGTTGAGGCCCTCGCAAAAGAAACCGGCCTGACTTCAGCCAAGGCTGGGGATACACTGAATACGCTGATCGATATCGTCACTAAGGCGGTCACGAAAGGCGAAACAGTGCAAATCACTGGCTTCGGTAGCTTTTCTTTCACGAAGCGCGCAGCGCGTAAGGGCCGCAACCCTGCGACTGGCGAAGTCATCAAGATCGCTGCATCGAAGGCAGTTCGCTTCAGCGCCGGTCAGACTTTCAAAAACGCAGTGAACAAGAAGAAATAAAAAAAGCCCGCACCTATTGGTTGCGGGCTTTTTTTTATCAGCATTCGTCGGTGGTTGCGACGAGCCGGGTATGCTGGGCGTCAGCGGTTGGCGCCCAGCACCTACTTTGAATCGAACTGACTTGAGCTTTAAGCCTGCTTGGCTTTCAGTGTGCGACTGTACTTGCCGAGTATCGGCACCATCTGTGCAAACATCTTTGGGTTCCCTGCGGCAATCTCGCCAACATGCAGGAAATCCGATTCCCCGGTGTAGTTTCCAACAATTCCGCCCGCCTCGGTCACCAGCAGGCTGCCTGCAGCGACGTCCCAGGCGCTAATGCCTTGTTCGAAGAAACCATCGAGCCTGCCGGCTGCCACGTTGGCCAGATCGAGTGCCGCAGCGCCCGGGCGACGCAGGCCGGTACAGGCCAGGGTCATTTCTTTGAAGAGTTCGTTGTAGGTGTCGATGCCGTCGGCTTCGCGGAACGGGAAGCCTGTCCCGAGCAGCCCGTCTGCGATGCGGTCACGGCGGCCGACGCGAATCCGGCGTTCGTTTAGGAAGGCGCCGCTGCCGCGTGAGGCGGTGTACAAATCGTTGCGGGTCGGGTCGAAAATCACGGCTTGCGTCACTTGCCCTTTATGAGCCAGTGCGATGGAAACGCAGTAATACTGGAAGCCGTGGATAAAATTGGTGGTTCCGTCGAGCGGGTCGATGATCCATTGAAAATCGGATTCGCGCTCCGTGGCGCCTGATTCTTCGGCCAGGATCGCGTGATCCGGGTAGGCGGTGCTCAGGGTCTCGATGATCGCGGCTTCAGCGGCCTTATCGATTTCGGTGACGAAATCGTTGTGTTGTTTCTTGCTGACCTTGAGCAAATCGAGGTCGAGCGACGCGCGGTTGATGATTTGTCCGGCGCGCCGTGCTGCTTTGACGGCAGTATTCAGCATGGGATGCATAGGGGAATCCTTGTTCTATAGCGAATGGCCAGCCGCAAGCTGAGAGCGGGTAGCCCGGCACGGTGCCTGTCGCTAATCAGCGCACTGTGCTTGTGGGCCGCCGTATGCACCTTCGCAGCGTTCGACGGAAATAAATTGGATAAGAACGCGTGGCGCCTATTGCTGCGCCCCGACCGTATCACGCTCGCCTGATATTTCTGGCGAGACACCGCTCAAGGTGGTTCGCGCGGGCGGCTCGCTGGTGTGGCTAGATACGGGTGCGCATAGCGCAATGAGCGATATTTTAGCCGACTCGGGCCCGACGTGCCCGACCTATTTACGCAGAAGGCCGCTGGCGCGTTACCATTGCACCTGCGCACCAGCGTCGACCAAGCGCCCTAAACCCCCAGGCGACGGTCGTTCTAGCCTATTAAAGCCATTGAGAAATACCTTGGAACAGAAAGAAAACCCGCAACTCGGACAGCCGGCCGCGAATCTTGCCACGCCGTGCGCCGCGAGTGGCGCCGCATTTGCGGCGACGCGTTTTGTGCTGGTCGAACCCAGTCACCCAGGCAATGTCGGGGCTGCGGCCCGGGCCCTGAAAACCATGGGTTTCGGACAACTGCTGCTGGTGCGCCCGCGTGTGCCCGAGGTGTTGCGCGATCCGGAGGCGATTGCCATGGCCAGCGGCGCCGACGACGTGCTGTCGGCGGCGCGCGTGCTGGGCTCGTTGGAAGAAGCCCTGGTGGGCGTGCAATGGTCGCTGGCGTTGTCGGCGCGGCCGCGTGAATATGGCCCGCCGATTATCATGCCGCGGGTCGCTGCGGCCCAGGCTAAGGCCATCCTGCGCGACGCAGAGGCTGCGGTCGCGCTGGTCTTCGGTAATGAACGCACCGGTTTGGCCAACGAAGACGTCGATCGCTGTAGCGCGATTGCCCATGTGCCGGCGAACCCGGTCTACACCTCGCTCAATTTGGCGCAGGCAGTCCAGGTGTTGGCTTACGAGTTGCGTCTGGCTTACCTCGACGGTGCAAACCAAGCGCCTGAGACTGGGCGGGCGCCCGCGCAGCTGGCGTCCAGCGATGAAATTGAAGGCATGTTCGTGCATTTAGAACAGGCTCTGACCGCCTTGGATTTTTTCGATCCTAGCAACCCCAAGAAATTGCAGCCCCGCTTGCGCAGTTTATTTGCCCGCACCGGATTGGAGCGCGAAGAGGTCAATATCTTGCGCGGCATTGCCAAGCATATCTTGCTGAAAATCAAGCCTTAACTCTGTCCTGAAGGCGCGCCGAGCGGCTGATCGCAAAAGCCCATACAATGGCTTTCGGAGTTTTATGAAAACGTCCCCGCGGTGTGCCGCAGGGGCACGATGCTTTTTACCGTTAGCTCATTCCATGTTCTCAAGATTACGCGAAGATATCGCAGCCATCAGGCAAAAAGACCCCGCCGCCCGCAGTAATTGGGAGGTGCTCACCTGTTATCCCGGCCTGCAAGCCGTCATGTGGCATCGTGTTGCGCATGTCTGTTGGCAAGCCGAGATGAAATGGCTGGGCCGCTTTGTATCTCATCTCGGGCGTTTCCTGACCGGTGTCGAAATCCATCCCGGGGCGACCATAGGCCGCCGCGTCTTTATCGACCATGGCATGGGTGTGGTGATCGGCGAGACCGCCGAGATCGGCGATGACTGCACCATTTATCAAGGGGTAACGCTGGGCGGTACGTCGTTGACGCGCGGCGCTAAGCGACATCCGACGCTGCAGGCGGGCGTGATCGTCGGCGCCGGCGCACAAGTGCTGGGTGGTTTCACGGTAGGCGAGGGCGCCAAGATAGGTTCGAACGCCGTGGTGGTCAAGCCGGTTCCAGCCGGCGCCACGGCCGTGGGCAATCCGGCGCGTGTGATCGTCGGCACCAGTGCCGTCGGCGACGAGGGTGCTGGGCACTCGCTCAAACATGAGTTCTCGGCGTATGGGATTACGCCGAACGCCGACGACCCTGTGTCGCTCGCGATCCATGGCTTGATCGACCATGCCGCGGGCCAGTCGCGCAAAATCGAGGAAATGGTGATCGCCCTGGAACGTTTGGGCGCCCATTTGGAGCTGCTGCAAGAGGCCGGTTGCGATGTCGAGCGGCTGCGCAAGCTCGGTGAGGAACTGGAGGATTAGCGCCTACAACGGCCGCGCGCGCAGTCCTGTTGCATCCAGTTGCAGATAGCCGCCGCGGGCCGCGCCATGGTCGAGATCCCAGTCGGGCAGCACCCAGCGTTGATTGGGTCCCTGAAGATGGTGCGCCGGTAAATGCGTATGACCATGAATCATCGTGCGGGTATAGCTGCTGTCAAACAAATGTGTCACGGCATCGGCAGTGACATCCCACATGGGATTGCGGGTCTGCGTCTGCATGGGGGCTTGAGCCTGCATCGGGCGCTTGCGTAACTTGCGCGCCAAGGCAAGACGCCAAGCCAGCGGCCAACTGAGAAAGCAAGCTTGCACCCAGCGCCGGCGAGTGATGCGGCGAAACCGCTGGTAACCCTGGTCTAGCGTACACAATGCGTCGCCATGGGTGAGCACCAATCTTTGCTCAAAGGCCTGTAGCACAAAGGGGTCGCTCAAGAGGGTGGCGCCCGCCGCCGTGGCGAAGCGCGCGCCCAGCAGAAAGTCGCGATTGCCGTGCATCACATACAGCGCAATCCCACGCGCGGATAGGCTGCGCATCAACTCACATTGTTTGGCGGCCCACGGTGTGTCCAGCTCATCGTCGCCGACCCAATATTCGAACAAATCGCCGAGTATATAAACGGCCTGCGCTGTGGCCGCCGTGACCTCAATAAAATGTGCGAAAGCTGCAACGGTCTGTGGGATCGCGGGACTCAGATGCAGGTCGGAAATAAACAGCAGCGGCCGGACGTCGGTGACGGGGGCTGTGCGCGAGCGTGCCGCGGGTATCGCGTTTGGTGAGGGCGTAGCCGAGGCTGGCGAGCTGCTTAGGCTGGCCTGTGCGGTCTCAGGCGAAGGCACAGGCGCTGCCTGCGAGCGGCTCAAGCAGGCGCTTGCCGCGTCAGGCTGTTGCGGCACTGAAAGTGCAGCTTGCTGCAATGAGTGATCCGCTGTGCCGCGCCCGCCGCGATCGCGCACTTGGCGCTGCGTAGCAAGTTGAGGGCATAAGCGGATCACGCCTATCATTCAGTGATGATGGCTTTTTCGATGATAACGTCATCGACCGGCACGTCTTGGTGGAAGCCTTTGCTGCCCGTCTTGACTTTGCGGATCGCGTCGACCACTTCGAGACCTTCGACGACTTGCCCGAACACGGTGTAACCCCAGCCTTGCGGTGTCGGCGCCGTGTGGTTCAGGAAATCGTTATCGCCCACATTGATAAAAAACTGGGCGGTGGCCGAATGTGGGTCGTTGGTGCGCGCCATGGCGACCGAACCTTTAACGTTTTTCAGGCCGTTATTGGCTTCGTTGTCGACCGGATCGTCGGCCGGTTTTTGTTTCATGCCGGGTTCAAAGCCGCCGCCTTGAATCATAAAGCCATCGATGACACGGTGGAACACCGTGTTGTCGTAATGACCTTTTTTGACATAGTTAAGAAAATTTTCCACCGATTTCGGTGCTTTTTCGGCGTTCAGTTCAATCTTGATCACGCCATGATTCGTGTGTAGTTCGATCATTGCCATTCCTTGATATGAGATACGCAAAGGTGCTGATGCCTGATGCGTATGGGGTTACTGCTTGCAAAACCGGCAGATCGGGCCCGTCGCCGCGCCGCGTTTGTTTGCCGGACAGTTTACTTGGAGACGATGCTGGCCGATTCAATCAGCACGGGCGTACTCGGCACGTCTTCCATGCCACCGCGCATGGTGGTCGGGACCTGCTCGATTTTCTTCACGACGTCGAGCCCGCCGGTCACTTTGCCGAACACGGCGTAGCCGTGGCCGTCGCTGCCGGGATAGTCGAGTGCTTGATTATCCGCGGTGTTGATAAAAAACTGGGCGGTCGCGGAATCGGGGTCGCTGGTGCGAGCCATCGCGATTGTGCCGATGGTGTTTTTCAAGCCATTCTTGCTTTCAAGCGGAATCGGCGCGCGCGTCGATTTTTCAGTGAGCTTGGCGTCAAAACCGCCGCCTTGAATCATAAAGCCCGGGATCACGCGGTGAAATACCGTGCCGCTGTATTGTCCGCTGGACACATATTGCAGGAAGTTCGCGACGGTTTTGGGCGCGGCTTGCGGGTCGAGTTCAACCTTGATGTCGCCCATCGAGGTTTTGAATAGGACGGTCGGGTGAGCGGCTGCCGTGGTTTGCGAGAACGCCGGTGCGGTTGCGATCAGTGCGGCGCAGCCGAGTACGAGGGCCAACAATTTCATGCTGAAGTCTCCAACGAGTAAGTACAGGTAGACATAAGTCGCGGAATGGGATCCGAGTTTATTTCGCCTGATTCGGGTTCATCAACGATTGCGTCAAGGGATTGCTGCTGGTCGGTGCTTTATATCCCGTCGGCGTCGACGCGGCCGCGGCCGTAGCCGACGCGGCCACCGGAGCGGCCAGATGCATCATGTTGTCGAGCGCGCCGATGCGCTGCGTGGACAGGGTGTCATGCGGGTCTACCTTGCTGGCGCGCTGATAGGCTTGCAAAGCCAGCCGTAAATAAATCGTGCCCAGATTCTGGTGCCCCAGCGCGTAGGCCGGGTTCGCCGCCACGGCGGTTTCCAGTGTGACACGAGCCTGAGCCAGATCGCCGCGCTTGGCATAGAGCGCCGCGAGGTTATTGTACGGCTCGGGCAACTCGGGGTATTGCTGGGTCAAGGCGGTGAACGCGACGATCGCCTCATCGTCGCGATTCAGCCTAGCCAATACGGTGGCGCGCTTGAATTTCGCCTGGACATCGGCCGGGTTGCCGGCAATCCGCTGATTCAGCGTATGCAGCGCCGTATCCAGATGATTTTCGGCAATTTGTTGGTCGATTTCCGGCGTGCCGTCGGCGACTGCTGGCACGTGCTGCGCATGCGCCGCACCGCTTTGCAGGCAGAGCAGAGCGCAGGAAATGACGGATGCAGCAAGTGCGGTACGGCCGCGATAGGTTTTCATTGGCTTAAACCGGGAATGTTATACTCCGCCGCATTCTAACAAAAGGTCTGGCAACGGCGTGGATTGCTTGGTGCTAACGCCGGAATGTTCTTATTCCGTCCCTCACCGAGTGCGTTGCATTGTACCGCCGACAGCCCAACTTACCGCCTTAGTGTCTTTATGGATCCGCTTCGCATCTACAATACGCTTGCTCGCGAAAAGCAAACCTTCGTTCCGTTGATACCGGGCGAGGTGCGTCTATACGTCTGCGGCATGACGGTTTATGACTATTGTCACATTGGCCATGCACGGGTCATGGTGGTATTCGACATGGTGCAGCGCTGGCTGCGCGCAATCGGTTATCGCGTGACCTATGTGCGCAATATTACCGATATCGACGACAAGATTATTCGCCGTGCGGCCGAAAATAAAGAAACGATTGGCGATCTCACCGCGCGTTTTATCAAGGCGATGCACGAAGATGCCGCCGCCTTGGGTGTGGAGGAGCCGACGCTTGAGCCCCGTGCCACCGATCATGTGCCACAGATGCTGAACATGATCGAGATGCTGGAGCGCAATGGTTATGCCTACCAGGCCGCCGACGGCGATGTGAACTATGCCGTGCGCAAATTCGACGGGTATGGCAAGTTGTCGGGTAAGTCGCTGGCCGATTTGCGTGCTGGCGAACGTGTGGCGGCTAACGCGGCGAAGCAAGACCCGCTTGATTTTG
>Ga0302220_10000882_pt1 | contig 24143 bp, 28 predicted proteins | sample II_Palsa_E1_3_FD_194572 | JGI IMG/M metagenome (GOLD analysis project Ga0302220, IMG submission 194572) | Peat permafrost microbial communities from Stordalen Mire near Abisko, Sweden - II_Palsa_E1_3 | ecosystem: Environmental > Terrestrial > Soil > Palsa > Peat permafrost | place: Sweden...
GTGTTCTTGTTTGCTCGTCTATGAGTGCGTTGGCTGAACAGCCCAAGGGCGGTGCTCATGATTTCGATTTCGCGCGCGGGGTTTGGCATACACACGTGACACGAGTGCTCGACCCGTTCGATGGCGGGACCCACACCGAGACAATGGACGGCACCAAGACGTCGCGGCCGGTTTGGGATGGTCGCGCATGGCTTGAGGAAATTGAGGCCGACGGCCCAAGTGGCCATTGGGAGGGCGCGTCGCTCTTCGTCTATAACGCCAAAGCCCAGCAATGGAGTCAGACCTATATCGATAGCGACTCCGGTGAGATTGAGGCTCCGACGATCGGAAGCTTCAAAGACGGTCGCGGCGAATTTTTCGGCACGACCGTCTACAAAGGCCGCACGGTCCTGGTTCGCGGAGTGTGGTCCGACATCACGGCCAACTCTCATCGCTACGAGATTGCCTATTCCCGAGATGGCGGCCAAACATGGGTAACCGCGTTTAAAGCCAACCTGACACGGCTTAAGTGATTGCGCTCAAAGCTGTCCTTTGGGGTAACTTAATCGAACGCCCAGTCGCGGCTACGGAGGCCCGCATCGGCAAGCTTTAACCGCGCCGAGCGGCCTCGATCGCAGCGATATCGATCTTTCTCATTCCCATCATGGCATCGAACGCGCGCTTGGCTGCCGCCGGATCGGGATCGGTGATCGCGCTCGTGAGGGCGCGTGGTGTGATCTGCCATGACAATCCCCACTTGTCCTTGCACCAGCCGCACTCGCTTTCCTGGCCCCCATTTCCAACAATCGCATTCCACAGGCGATCCGTTTCGGCCTGGTCATCCGTCGCCACCTGAAACGAAAAAGCCTCGCTGTGCTTGAACGCTGATCCCCCATTCAAGCCGAGACAGGGAATGCCCAGTACGGTGAAATCAACTGTCAAGACGTCACCCTGTTTGCCTGCGGGATGGTCACCCGGCGCGCGATAGACCGTCTTGACCTCACTGTCAGGAAACGTATCGGCGTAGAACGTCGCGGCGTTCAACGCGGTGCCGTCGTACCAGAGACAAATCGTGTTCTTGCTGATCAAGTCAGTTCTCCCGAATCTGAGCGAACACCCGCACTCAGCTGCGTAGACAGTCGGACCACCTCGTCGCCAATACATACCATGGGCTGCGTGTACAAAATATTTAAGGATTTCCGAACGAACGCAGAGCATGCCCCTGAAACATTTCTAAGTCAGGGCGGCTGCCAGGGCAAAGGTGATAGCCCACAGTGATAGTTGGATAGCGAGCGTGGGTGCCACATGCCGAGCAAGGCGGCGTCCTGGCGCCGCGAACCAGAACATGATGGGGATCTGACCGAACATGAGAAAAATAGCGATATGGTCAGTAGGGCCTTCATCGTGGTGAGGCGCGTGCAACCCGTGTTTCCAAAGTTCAGCCGCGATCATCAGTAAAACAACGACAGACATGATGATGGGCATCGCACCGTCCCATTGTCGGATAGGGACGCCGCCTGGCAGTTTCCGGCTAGATGAACGTTCGGGTGGCATCTGAACACTATCGGGCAGAGTGGGAAAAGATATCCGCGGCTTGTGGCATAACAATGACGCTATTCTTGATGTTCTCAGGCGGGGCAATGGCAAGTTGAAATTTCGCCGTTCAGGTGGCTATTTTTTGCCGAACGTTCGATGGCAAGCTTGGGATGTCACTAAAATTGGATGCTGCGGATATGGCAAACAGGGGTGGGCGATGAGGGTGTTGCGTTTTCTCTGTCTTGGCATGGGCACTTTGCTAGCAAGCCATGCTTGGGCCGACGGCTGCCGCTTGAACAGCTACGGCACTTTGCGGATAGCGATGGTCGGCAGTCGAGCAACGACCATGGTGAAGATCAATGGAAATAGTGCGCGCTTCATTCTCGATACCGGTGCCTTCTTCAGCATCATGTCGAGTGCGAATGCGGCGGCACTTGGACTGAAGCTGCAGTCCGCTCCATTTGGTTATAGCGTCACCGGTATTGGAGGCAGTGCGGCTATCCAGCAAGCGCATGTCAAGGAGTTCGGTATCCTTGATACGACACTCAAGAATGTGGATTTCATGGTCGGCGGTACCGACTCCGGCAATGGATTGATTGGCGCCAACCTGCTCGATTTCGCCGACCTGGAAATCGATCTTGCGCACGGCAAAATGACCTTGTTCAAGGCGGAGCATTGCGACAAGGACGCGCTGGCCTATTGGGTCAAGGATGGCATGTACAACGTCGCCGATATCGAGCCTGCGGACAGTCAGTTTGACCGACGCACTTTTCTCAACGTGACGATAAATGGCAGAAAGGTGCGAGCGGTGCTCGATTCAGGGGCGTTTGCCACCGTACTGACTCGGGACGCCGCCGAGCGCATCGGCATCAACCTCAATGCGCCAGACGTCAAGGCTGGCGGTAGCGGCATCGGGCTTGGCGCCAAGTCGGTCAAGACGTGGACCGTGAACATCGATTCGTTCTCGGTCGGTTCGGAAACGATCCAGCACAGTCAGATGCAGGTTATCGACGGGAGAATAGGCGACAACACCGACATGCTGCTCGGTGTGGACTTTCTCCTTGCCCATCATATGTTCATTGCGAACAGCAAGAAGAAAGCTTATTTCACCTACAACGGTGGGCGCGTTTTTGCCCTGGCTGCAGCCCCGGGTGACGCCGACAAATCGAATGCCGGCACGGGTTCGGACGAGAAAAGTGCATCACCAAAAACTGCGGATGATTATGCTTTGTCAGGCCAGGCGCACCTGTCTCGCGGTGAACCGAAGGCTGCGATAAGCGATCTGGACGAGGCGATCCGCATGGCGCCCGATCAAGCCGCTTTCTATGTCGCTCGTGCGAGTGCGCATGAGGCCGACAAACGGCCCGATACCGCGCTCGCCGATCTGGACAAATCCTTGAGTCTTGATCCGAAGAACGTCGACGCGTTGCTGATGCGCGCCCACCTTCGCTTCGCACATGGTGACCGCTCGGGCGCGGCATCTGATCTGGCGGCTGCAAGCACAGTGGCATCTGCAGGCTCAACGCAGGCGCGTTCGATTGCCGCGCTCTACATGCAACTCGATCAGCCCGCTGCGGCGTTACCGATGCTCGACGATTGGATTGGCCTGCATCACGATGATGCCATGCTGGGCTCCGCGCTGAATCAGCGCTGTTGGGCACGCGGTCTCAGCAATCAGATGCTTGACGATGCCTTGAAGGATTGCCGGAAAGCGATCAGGCGCGATGGCGAAAATCCAGCCTATCTCGACAGCCTTGGCTTGGTTGAGTTGCGACTGGGACATTACCCTGAGTCGATCAAGACTTACGAGCAGGCTGTCACGCAAAACCCGCGTTCCGCGTGGTCGCGCTACGGTCTCGGCTTGGCAAAAATCCGCAATGGCCAGACAGACGCGGGCCATGCCGATCTGCTCGCTGCGCGTACGCTCGATCCGCAAATTGAAACGCGGGCCAGCAAGTACGGGTTAAGCGCGGCAGGGCCTTAATCCAGCCATGGGTAGATGCCTTGCCGAAGCGGTCGAGCTGACGCGCCGGCTCGGTTAGAGTAGGGGAGCGGTGTTGGCGAGCGTCGGGAGACTGTTGCCAGGGCATGGCTTTTAACCCTTCGGACTTATGGGCGCTCGCCAAGATCAATTTCGGGAAATTCTGGGGATTGCTCCATGGCCGAATTCAGGTTTCGCGGAAGGGAAGATAATGGTGCCTAATCACCCTATCGAAACCGGCTCGACCATGATCCGCAAGCGCGTCGTGCTTACCGCCGATCTCGCGGGCACGGTGGTGTTTGCGATCGAAGGCGCTCACGCGGCTGTCGGCGCCGGGCTGGATCTGTTGGGCGTGTTGGTGCTGTCATTCATTGTCGCGCTTGGTGGCGGCATGATCCGTGATTTACTGATCGGCGCGACGCCACCGAGCGCCATACGTGACTGGCGATATCCGGTGCTTGCCTTTGTCACAGGGCTGGTGACGTTCCTGATTCATACGCAAATCGAAGCCGTACCCGCGCTGCTCTTGACGACTCTCGATGCTGCCGGACTCGCACTGTTCGCGGTGGCTGGTGCGGAGAAAGCACTCGACTACAAGATCACCCCTTTTATCGCAATACTGATGGGGGCGATCACCAGCTGTGGAGGAGGTGTGATGCGCGACATGCTGCTCGCACGAGTGCCAATGGTGATGGTCGCGGACATCTATGCCAGCGCGGCCTTGTTAGGCGCGTCTGCCGTCGTCATTGGCCGACGGCTCGGCTGCCCCCCAGCCCTGGCGGCAGTGCTGGGTTTCGTCGTGTGCTTCGTGTTGCGAATAGCAGCGGTTCGGTGGGGATGGCAGTTACCAAAGATTGGCTAATGGTCACGTTCTGCTAGATATCCACGTGTGACCGCGCTCGATGAGTTCGGTGGCTTGATCATCGGAGAACCCCGTGATGAAAAAAGTGACTACGTATCGCCTCACCAGGCTCGCAGTGGGTCTTGCGGCGTTGAGCTTTGCCCCCTGGCTTCTGGCCGGCAACGGTCCTCAAGCTGCAACTGGCATTGTTGCCCAGGTGAGGGGCACATGGATGGTTACCAGGTCACCAGTGACCCTGCATTGAAGGTGGCGGCACTATGGGACAACGATCCCGCCTACCTTGGCGCTGTGCTGACTTTCTCAAATGATGCCGTGTCGTGGAATAGTGCAAAAACAAACGGCAAGGGCACTTACGACAACTGCAAAAAACCAAATTATGTCGCGTCGTCTGACGAACCTGGCTACTACACAATCAAGTGCGGCAGTGATTCGTCGGGCTTCGATACCACGATAAAAGCCATCAGTCACGACACGTTGATCTTGAATTGGTACGACGGAGGGATTTTGACCCTCACGCGCAAGAATTCCGCAGCGTAGCCTGCACTCCAGCGTGACCTTGAACGTTTGGCCGAGTTGACGTCAAAACGTCACTTGGCGCGCGAACAGGTTAAGTCGGAGTGACCTTGGCACGCGGTACCAGTCGTGCGCCAAGCGCCACCAGCGGCGCAAGCGTGATAAGAAATGTCAGGTGATACCAGACCGGAAATTTGTTCCAGAGGTGAACATGGTCCGGTACAAACAGTGCAAGGAGCACTAATCCGACTATCCATGGCGCCATGTTTGCGCGCGTGATGGTACGTACTAGCGCACCGGCGGCGATGGACGAAAGCGCCCCGATCGAGAGACGGGCGATTTTCATGCCGAGCGTGAATTGCATCGCCGGCTCGGCCTGCACATAACCCGGTAGCCAGGCCCGCAAACCGAAGTTCAGAACCGTTACCACAACAACCCAGGCCACGAGCCCGGCGATGATCCCCGCGATCGCACGCCACATACGCCTTCTCCCGTTGCAATAGTTTAATTAGACTAATACGATTAGACCATGAAGGCAAAGCTGCTCATTCTCGGCGTGCTGCATCGCGGGAACTTCCATCCTTACGAAATCAAGCGCCGCCTCGAGAACGCGATGGTGGAGTGCTACACCGACGTCGAAGTGGGGACGCTTTACTATGCGATCCGGCAGATGGAAAAAGAGGGCCTGATTTCGGCCGTGTCCCAACAGCGCGTAGCCCGTGGCGGCATGCGTACGATCTACAAGATCACGGCGAAGGGAAAGACGGAATTTCTGGAGCTGCTACATCGGCAATTTGAGGAAGAGGGACCGGTATCTCAGACTTTGTACGGAGCGCTCCTGTTCCTGCATCTAAGCGATCCTGCCATCGTCCAGGATCTCATCCGTGCCCGGATCGCGCGTCTCGACGAACAAATCGCCAAGCTCGGTCCGATCCGCAAAGAACTTCAGCCCGTACTTTCAACGGGCGGGGAACATCTGTTGCGTCATCTCGATCAGCAGCGCCGCCTCGATCGCGACTGGCTGAAAGGTCTGCTCGCGGACGTTAAGGCAGGCCGCGTACGGGACGTCGCGGACCCCAAGCGTCTCGCGATCGACAAGGACGGCCGGCGCTGAGGAAGGGTGTTGGTTATTGGTTGAGCACCAACATCAGGCCTGTCCATCGTGAGCTTGCTTGCAACGGCGGCCTCATCTGGTAGGTGGCTTGCCGGTGAAAACCACCAATTGAGCCGCGAAAGCACGCTGGTATGCGGGTCGCGCTTCGCCGCGGACGACATAGGCGGCCAGCTTCGGAAATTCGTCCAGGATGCCCGACGGTCTCATTCTGAGCAGCACCGACACCATCATCAGGTCGCCCGCGCTGAACGCACCGTCGAGCCATTCCGCATCGCCCAGGCGAGCAGAGAGTTGGTCTAGCCGATGGCGGATGCGATCCACGATCAGAGGCAAGCGATCCTTGGTCCAGGGCTGATCACCTTCCACAAACTTGGCGGTGACGAGTTCAAGAATCGGCGGCTCCACGGTGTTGAGCGCGGCAAACATCCATGTGATCGCCCGCGCCCGGGCATGGGCATCGCGGGACAACAGGCCCGTATGATGCTCGGCGATATGGAAGACGATCGAGCCTGTTTCGAACAGGGCGAGATCCCCTTCCTCATAGGTTGGAATCTGGCCGAAAGGATGAAGGTCCAGATGCGCGGGTTCCTTCATCGCGTGGAACGAAACAAGGCGAACCTCGTAGGGTTGGCCCGCCTCTTCAAGCGCCCAGCGAACGCGCATGTCCCGCGCCAATCCCTTGCCGCCATCGGGCGAACGTTCAAAGGCAGTAATGGTGGGGGTCACTGGGAACTCCGGGTGATTGCATGGCGCCATCCATGGAAGCTATGGCGACGACGATTATTCTCAACATCGGTCATTCCTATTGCCTGGTCTGAAATACGACGAACGGTCCGCCAATGAATCGACATGTTCTCAGCTCATAGCTCGGGTTTGTAGATCTGGTGGAACACGGACGGTTTCCGCGATGGGTCCGAATCGGCGGTGATGCGTTGGCCCTGATCGCGGGAACGCTCTTTAAGCTGTAAAGAGGCCCTGCTAGGTTATGCAGCGACTATTCTCTACCTATGGAGAAAAGATGAGCCTCCAGGTGGCTGCAGGGATGGACGGTGCGCAGGCAGCGGCAGAACGGCGAACGTCTCGGCGCGCGCCCATCGACCATCGTGCCAATTTGGCACTCCTTGGAATCGTCGCGACGGCCGTGCTGCTGCAGCTCATCGCATGGCCCTTCCTGTTGCGGCAATGGGGCGCGTCCATGCTGTGGCTAGCGCTGCCGCTCGTGGTGCTGACCCCGACGCATTGGGGGCTGATCCATGAATCAATTCATGGACAATTATTGCCGCAACGGAGGGCCAACGAATGGCTCGGGCGGGTATTGGCCATTGCCTTCTTGTTGCCTTACGACGCCGTGCGCTTCGGCCACCTGATGCATCACCGCTTTACACGCGAACCATTTGATCGGCCTGACGTGCATGATGGCGTGACGCATCACATACTTGCTCGCCTCGGCTACTACGCCTATTTGTTGGGTGGTCTGTATCTGGCGGAACTTGTGCTGCCGTTGCTCACATTTCTTCCGACCACTTGGGCGTGCCGACTTGTCGCACATAAACTCCGCAGCGAAGATCCGGCAGGCCGGCAAGTCGAGCGCCTGTTCTTTGGTTTTGCCGGAAATCCGCAGCGGCGCATCCATATACGGCGTGACTGGATGCTGTCAGTCACGCTCCACGTCGGCGCATTTTATTTCTACGGGGCATGGTGGCCTGCGCTTGCCATAACGATGGTTCTGCGCGGACTGTGGCTCTCACTGGCGGACAACCTTCCCCATTACGATGTCATGCTTGACGAAAAGGATCGGGCTCGCAATTTTCGTGCGCCGGCCATCTGGCGGCCAGTGTTGATGAATCATCATCTTCACCGCTTGCATCACCAGCACCCAACACTGCCGTGGACCGCACTTCCGGCGCTCGCGCGTGATGATGCCGCGATTCCTGCTTCCGCTACTGACGCTGGTTATTTCAGAGCGGCGCTCCGCCAGCTTCGCGGGTTTGGCAAAGTAGGCTGAAGGCGATGCGCCTTGATGCTACTTGATGCGAGATGTATGACCCCGAGCGACCCAAAAAAACAAGGCCGCTCAAAGAGCGGCCTCATGATCAGCATGGCTGCGACGATGGATCAACCAGCGGAAGAAGCGCTTGCTGGCGCAGTCGATGTGGCGTGCTTGTGCGGGGCGTGAGCGGCCTTCTTCTTGGCCTGTTCATTGCGGTACAAAGCATCGGCTGTCGCCTTCTGCTCGGGCGATAGCGCGGCGTACAAATCGCTGAAGGCCGAAGACAACTTCTGCATGTTTTCCGCGTGCTGCTGTGCAAGGGCTGCGTACGACTTCTGGACATCGTCCGCGTTCATCGTGGAAAACTTGGCCGCACGATCACGGAAGGCGGCATCGGTTTTGGTGGCGTTGTCGCGCATGGTCTGCGCAAACGCATCCCACTGCTTGGACTGCTGAGCGGTGATGTTGAGCTCACCGTGCAGTTGAGTGATGCGTTCCTCCACTACGTCGGCGCGCTTTTGTGCGTGGCTCTTCGCTGCCGACGGGGACGTCGACGCCGCTGCTGGCGCCTGCTGCGCAAAAGCGGATGTCGTGAGGATAGCGAACGACAACAGGGCCGGTACGGCCAGGTTACGAATGGTTTGCTTCATGCTTGATGCTCCAATTCAGATGGTGTGATCGACAGCGGCCGGACCGGCGCGTCGCACTGATTAGTAGCCGTTCTGCGGCGGCGGGTAGCCATTGTTGTAATAAACAACACCCGGCGGCGGCGGCGGCGGTGCTGACGAATAGACCACATCCGGCGGTGGACGCTGGGCCGAATTGGCAATCACGGTACCGGCGATAACACCCAGCAGGGCGCCGGCAACAACGGCTCCGCCGTTGCTGCCACCGCGGCCGCGATAGCCGCGATTGTCATAGCGTGGAGCGGGTCGGCCGCGATAGCCGCCGTGCCCGTAACGTTGCGCATGGGCAGGTAGCGCCGGTACCGCCATCGCCATGGCGACAAACGCGACAGCGACGTAGCGGTAAAGCCGATTTTGAGCGGTGTGAGTCATGAACGTATGCTCCTCACTGTTTGGAAATAGTCGCCTGCATCAGCCAGCATGGGATGCACGCGCGGATAGAAAGCACCGCGGCACGAACTTCAACGCCAAGACGCTTGGCATGTCAATGTGCCACGACCTGGCAAATCTATGCCATATCGTGTGAACAAGAGCTTCACTGTTCTGGCAATTCTCCAGAGGCTGTCTGATGGCCGACCGGAGTGTGCCGTCCTTGCGGTTCGAGGTTTGACGTCTGGGTGTGCGTTCTGGGGCCGCCCGAAGCGCAACGCGTGCTAAAGCTCAGAGCTGGCCACACGGGTTCCATCCGACAGACTCGCATGGCTTTCTTTGGACAGTCCCAATGCTCTTGTGTTGCCGCTCGGGCTGGATCAACGCTGCTTGCTTACCGGCGTCTGCGGGCCTGCGCCGTGGGCGAGCAGGGCGATGGCGTGTCGGGCGATTTGCTTTGCGCCAAGTTGGCTTAGGACCGGATCGTTGCGCCAGGCCTTCGCTGCTGTCAGCGGCAGGATGGTCAGGCCGAGTAGGGACAGGAACAGTAGCGATGGTTCGAGGTCGGCGTTTAGCCGTCCTTCGGCCTGCCATTGCGCTATGGAATCAAGCATGGACTTCTGGTTTTTATCGCCGAGGCGCTTTCGGATCTGTCGTTTGAGCAGACCATCCTCGCTGATCACTTCGCGCATCCACAGCGGAGCAAACCACGGATGTTCCGTGGCAATATCCATGAGCCGTTGCGTCAGCTGCGTGATGGCGGCAACGGGATCGTCCGAGTTCGCCTTGAATACGTCTGCGACGGATACCCGCACCGGCAGAAAGCGTTCCTCGATCAACAGGTCGAGCAACTGATCGCGCGTCTTGAAGTAGTAATGCACCATCGCCGGTGTCACGCCCGCCTCGCGGGCAATGGCGGCGAGCGTAGTGTCGGCGATGCCATGTCGCGCGAACAGCGTCAGTGCGATGTCGAGTAGCCGGCTGCGCTGATCGACGCCGGCGGCGTTGCCCGTGGGGCGGCCGGGACGGCGTGGCACAGTCGCACGCTTTCTCGGGGCTTTGAGCTCGCGTACTGCAGCCTTGCCGGGGTTTCGCGGAGCCATCATCAGCCTGGGTTATTGACCCGTCAGGGCGTCGTTGTGTATATTAATCACTCAATTAATTAATTTCAAGAACAACCGACCCATGACTGCCGATTCCTCCACCAGCGTCGAGACCGTCGACATGGCTGCCGACTCATCGCACGCCAAGGCGCCCGATCACCCGCCGGTACGCTTGCTGTTCTCGGCGTTGATGCTGGTGATGCTGCTTGCGGCGCTCGACCAGACTATCGTGTCGACCGCGCTGCCGACGATCGTCGGTGAGCTGGGCGGCCTCGAGAGCCTTTCGTGGGTGGTCACAGCATACTTGCTGGCGTCGACCATCGTCGTGCCGCTCTACGGAAAATTCGGCGACCTCTTTGGCCGAAAGATCGTGCTGCAGGCGGCGATCGTCATCTTCCTGGTCGGGTCGGTGCTGTGCGGTCTCGCGCAAGACATGACGCAGCTCATCCTGATGCGGGCGCTGCAGGGTCTCGGCGGCGGCGGGTTGCTGGTGGTAACCATGGCAGCGGTCGGCGACGTCATTCCGCCAGCGGAGCGCGGACGTTATCAAGGCATGTTCGGTGGCGTATTCGGTCTGGCGACGGTGATCGGGCCGCTCATTGGCGGCTTTCTGGTCGAGCATCTTTCGTGGCGTTGGATCTTCTACATCAACCTGCCGTTGGGCATCGCGGCGCTGATGGTGATCGGCACGGTCTTCAAACCGCATGTTGCCCATGTGAAGCACAAGATCGACTACATGGGCGCTGGCTACCTTGCGCTGGCGCTGACGTGCATCATTCTTTTCACCAGCGAAGGCGGTTCCGTGCTTCCGTGGTCGTCGTCGGAATTGTGGTACACGCTGGTATTCGGACTCGTGTCGATCGCTGCCTTCATCTACGAAGAAACCGTTGCCGCCGAGCCCATCATTCCGCTTGAACTTTTCCGGGAGCGCACTTTTCTGTTGTGCAGCATGATCGGGTTCGTGATCGGCATGTCGTTGTTTGGCGCAGTGACGTTTCTGCCGCTTTATCTGCAGGTGGTCAAGGGTTCAACACCTTCGCAGGCCGGTATCCAGTTGCTGCCGCTGATGGGTGGCCTCTTTATCAGCTCGATCGTCAGCGGACGCATCATCAGCAAGATCGGTAAATATCGGTTCTTTCCGATCGCGGGTACGTTGCTCGCTGGTGTGGCCATGCTGTTGCTGGGCACGCTGAAGAATTCCACGCCGGTCGAGGTTCTGTACGTGTATGTCAGCCTGCTTGGTCTTGGCCTGGGCATGGTGATGCAGGTGCTCATTCTCGCCGTGCAGAACAGCGTGCACTTCAAGCATATGGGTGTGGCGACATCCGGCGTGACCTTGTTTCGATCGATCGGTGGCTCGATTGGCGTGGCTGCGTTCGGTGCCATCTTTACCAATGGATTGCATACAAGGCTCGAGGCGATCATTCCGGCGGGTACCGAGTTGCCGCAATCGCTGGGGCCGAAGACGATCCACTTGCTACCCACCGAGCTTCGCAACGATTACCTGCTGGCATTTGGTGGCGCGTTGCACACGCTTTACCTGATCGCCGCGTGCGTCATAACGGTGGCCTTTGCGCTGACGTGGCTGCTTGAAGATGTGCCACTGAGAAAGAAGTAGCCGTCCGGATTGCAGCTTGAGTGATGCAGCGAGCAGCCGAGATTATCTCGCCGTGCTTAGCAAATCCTTGAATCGTTCGAGCTCCGACTGTCCCATGTCTGTCACGATCGCCGCGGGCTGGCCGTCGAGATTCACCATGGCCAGCACATAGCCTTGCGACTGGGTACGCTGATCGATCGATGTTGCTGCGTTCTGCGGCAGAACGAATACGTCGATCAGGTGCTTGCCAAAACGGTAGACCAGCACAGGCACGCGTTCACTACCAACGTAGTCGATGCGGCCGCCGATAAGCGCATAGCCCTGGCCGGCAAAGTCGTGCACGACGGGTGCAATGGCGATCTTGCCGGCGAACCAGGGTTTCACCGTGTGCTGGTCGGTGGATACCACGTCGATGGGTGATGTCGCCGCGAGTGCACGCCAGTGACTGGCAAACAGGTCGCGTGTGAGCTGGGTTTGCGCAACGCTGGTGGTCGAGGTGCGTTGCCACGTAGTCACCATGGCGCCGCCAGCAACGAACGCGAGTACCCAGGAGGCGGCCAACGCGAGCCAGCGTGAGGATGTCCTACGTGAAGACGCTCGCGTGCTCGACGCTGGGGCCTTGTTTTGAATACGTGCGCGCAAGGCATCCGGCGCCTTGTAGCGCGGCGCGTCCTCGCGCAACGTATGGCGCAATGCATCCAGCTCGATCAAGGCAGCGCGGCAATCGGCGCATGCATCAAGATGTGCTTCAAACTCGCGGCTGGTTGCGCGGTCGAGTTCACCGTCGAAGTACAGCGGCATCAGGACATGGGCGGCTTTACAGTCCATAAGGTGCCTGCGTGTTGATGTTATCGGTCAAGTTTTTTTGCAGCACTGCGCGAGCTCGCGCCAGGCGCGACATCACCGTGCCGATGGGGGTCTGCAGCACGTCGGCGATCTCACGGTAAGACAATTCTTCGATCTCCCGCAGGATCAGCACTTCGCGAAAATTCTCGGGCAGGTTTTGCAGGTGCTGCGTGATCAGCTGCTGGCGTTTTGCGCTATCTGCGCGGTCTTCGACGTCGTCAGCTTCGGTGCGCGGCATCCAGTGTTCGGCGGCTTGCGGATTCTTGTCGATGGCGACATTGCGCTTTTCCTTGTTGCGTACGGCAAGTCGGGCGAGACAGCAGTTGCGCACAATCGCAAGCCACCATGCACGGGCATTGCCACCAGCATAGGTATCGGAGGCTCGCGCCGCACGCACGTAGGCGTCATGCACGGCGTCGGCCGCGTCTTGCTCATTGCCGAGCAACCAGCGGCCGAGGTTGTAGGCAGCATCGAGATGGCGCAGCGCCAGATCGTCGACGAAGGCCTGGGTACCTGCCGGGTTCATGGGCGGCGCACTCTCATGAGGCTCATCCCCTCAAAACTTATGTCGGTCATGCGCGCAACATACGCCGGATGACACTGTCGCGATCGATGAAGCGATGCTTCAAGGCGGCTCCAATATGGCCGATCACGAGAATACACAGAAGCCATACGAGACTCACATGCAAGGTGTCGGTAAGCAAGCGCAACGGTTCGTCCTTGCTGATAAGCACCGGCAAATAACCCAAGCCGAAGAAACTGATCGGGTACCCACCGGCCATGCGATGCAGGTAGCCGGTCAACGGCACGAGCAACATCAACGAGTACAACGTCCAATGCAGTATATGCGCGATGGTTTGTTGCCATGATGCGATGCTGGCGGGTAAGGCGGGCGGTTTGTGCGTGGATCGCCACAGCAGACGAAACACCGCAAGCATGAAGATCAGGCTGCCGAAAGACGCGTGATAGAACAAGACAGCATCGTGTCCGGGAGCGCTTTTCGGAAAGCTCTCCATAAAGATGCCAAGGCCGACATTGAGAAAAATTAGCAGGGCTATCAGCCAATGCATGGCGATAGCTGTTTTGGTATAGGACGTCGGTGACGCGGACGACGTCGAGTAAGTCGCTTGAGCGGAAGCAGACATGGCGAAACCTATCGGTGGGACACAGCAGGAGTGCTTGCGATAGGTAAGATCAAACAGGGGCCAAGTTTATTCCCGACCCTACGATGTTTCTTTCATGAGTCACGCTGCATGAACTACGGCTTTCGCTGGAAATCCATGGTCCAGTTGGTTTCCCAGGTCTTGCCGCCATCGGGAGAGTAGGCCTGCTCCCAGCGCGCAGTGGTGGCCGTTATCTTTGACCAGACGAAGCGGACGCGGACCGGTTTTCCCCTTAGCGTGTCGTTCGCGTAGAAGGTGCCGACACCGTTGACGAAGCGCCCTTTGACGGGTGGGTCGAGGTCGCCGAACGGACTGCGGCCGTCCAGCCACCAAATGGCCCATTGCGCTGTTTTCGGGTCATAGGAACGAAGGCCAACGCCTCGATAGGTGCCCTCAGGTGTTTTGAATATGTTGTCGTCGACATTGGCATAACCATCCATCAATTTGCGCATGCTGAGGCTGCCCTCGAACTCGTCCCAGTCACGGCTGTTGGCAAGCCGCTCCTTGAGCTTGCGATGATGGACTTGCCAGTTGCCTACGAGGAAATCGAAGTCGTGCAGACCGGAGAGGTCAACAGTGCCCTGCATCGATTTGGGAGTGTCTTGCGAGGCGTATGCGGGAAGCCCAAAGCCCAGCGTGACGACCGCCACAACGGCGGCGAACACAGCGCGAAAACCTTTCATATAACGGTCCTTCTGCGGTGGTTTGCGGAGACAACGCTCTTGAAATGCTGACTGCTCGATCCCGGCCCCAACAGCATACGAACATTACCAGCAGGTTTGCCGACCAGCGCCATTCTGCTCATTGCTACCTATCGGTGCAGGAAAAGCTCGTACACGCTGACGTAAACATAACAAGCGCGGGTGTTGAATGCGCGGACACGACGGAGGGACGCTCATGAAGATTCGCACCCGCGGCATGGCAATAACCTTTGCAGTCACCCTGGGTCTCACCTGTGGCGCGAGTAGCGCACAGGACATGGGAGCACTTGGCGGCAAACTCGGTGGCATGATGCCTGGCAGCTCGATGACATCGGGCAGTATGGGCAATGTCGCGGGCCTGCTGCAGTACTGCGTCAAGAATAATTATCTTGGCGGCGCGTCGGGCGCATCGGGCATCCAGAACCAGCTGCTCGGCAAGATGGGCGGCGCGTCCAGCCCGGCAGCCAGCGGCGAGGATTACACCAGCGGCGCCAAGGGCATCCTGCAGGCCGGCGATGGCAAGACCATGGACTTGTCCAGCGTCGGTGGCGGTTCGAGCGACATGAAGTCGAAGATCACCACGAAGGTCTGCAGCACCGTACTGAAACAGGGCAAGTCGTACATGGGCATGTGATAAGGCGTGCGCGTGACGCAGGTCGAGATTAACGCGCCACGACGTGCGTGTTTCTTGCTGGGTGATAAATGGTTTTGAGCCGCTGGTAGACCGTCATCACAGCGGTGCCATAGTCCCTCGCCAGTTCGGGTGTGTGGCTGTGGTAGTAGCCGACGCCAAGCACCGGGTCGCGGGTTTCGTGCATGCCATCGCGAAGGATCTTCGCGGCGACCGAGATGTTTGTCTTCGGGTCGAGCAGGGTCAATGGATCGCGAACGGCATCCCGGTGCATCGGGTAATAGACCTGCATGATGCCGACGTCCTGGACCGCTGATCCAAGCTGGCTTGCCACCGCCATCTCCAACTGCACATGGTGTCGCTCGCCCAGGATCAGGCGATCGTTGACCCTGAACAACCACGGTGTGGGCGCAACCTCCCCGCCGGGGTGCAGCGATTTGGATTCGACCAGCGCCACGCTGTACAGAAGTAGCGGGTCGACGCCGGACGCATTGCCGACTTGACTCCACAGACTCTGTTGCGAGGCGATGTTCAGATCGGGCTCGGCGATCGGCATCATCAGGTCCATCGTGCTGACATCGGACAGCAGCGACGCGGGAGTGTTTGTTCCGGTGCTGGTGTCGGGAGGTGAGCCTGCTTGCGCCGTAAACGATGCGGATTCTTCAACAACAGCCGTTGGGACGGGTGCAACAGCGACGCTGGCGGCGGGCTGTTGCCACACCAGTGGAGTCGCGATGGAAGACTTTTCCGGCTTGGGCTGCGAATGGGCCACACCCATGCCCAGCAGTACCGCCACCACCCCGGTCACGCCGCAGAACGAGGCCGCTGCCAATATCCGCCGATCCGCTGCGTGCTGTTTCAGCCACCGCGTCATACCGGCCTTCGACTGTAATGTGGCTCTCGCGAAGTTGCGTCGATTGACCGTGGCAACTATCGCGGCAGATGGGCGGGCCATTTGGGCTGTCGCGGACGCCCGATGTGTCGCTGGTTGTTTTGTACAAACAGTAACGGCCGAATCCGGCGCCGACCATTTTGCGGCCCACTGAGTAGGAGCGGGCGTCAGGGTCGACCAGTCCATCGCTTCGATGTGCGCGCCCGATCGGGCCGATTTCCAACGGGCCGGCGCCATCAGATATACGCGCCTGGAGCGACGCTTTGCGGCAATCGGGCCGACACGTGATGGCGTCAGCGGCTTGCTCGGGGTGTCGCTGGGGCCGCTTTGCCCTGGTTGGCGATGGGTCATACGTTGGGCTGCTACCGGTTTCACAGTCCCCCAGTGTAGAACCCTGCAAGGCTTTTGGGTTGGAAGGGGTTCCGCGCACCAGACAACGCGGCCCTTCGCAAGGATGACCGCTTGACTCCAGACCTGGATCAAAGCTCTAGACTTGCCCAATGGACACAGCCAAGCCCTCGTTCACCATCGGTGCCATCGCCAAGCGGGTCGGCGTGGCCATCGATACCATTCGTTATTACGAACGCGAAGGCTTGCTGCCTCAGCCTGCACGGCGTGCTTCGGGTTACCGCAGCTACGACGACAGTGCCATAGCCCAGTTGCTTTTCATCCGGCGTGCCAAGTCGCTGGGCTTCACCCTGGACGAGATCCGCGATCTGCTGGCGTTGTCAGCCGATCGCCAGCGCGGAGTGAGGGCGGTGAAGCAGCGTGCGCTCCAACGGTTGGCCGCGATCGACACGCGCATTGCCGAATTGCAGCGCGTGCGTGATGGGCTGGAGCAACTGGTCGAGGCGTGCCCGGGTCACGGCGCGCCCGAGCAGTGTCCGATCCTGCGTGCGCTGGTCCAGGCGGAGCCGCCGCCCTGAGGGAGCGGTATTCGTTGCGTCTGCACTGATGACGACTGTCACTGGCGATGACTGACGGTTGCTCCTGCCTGAAATACCGCCGTCTGCGGATGATTACTCCACACCATCCAAGGCGGGGAGAGCGACATGAACGTTGTCAACGACACACGCAGTACGCTGGAGAAACATATGCCGTTGTTGCTTGGGCTGCTGGTGGCCCTGCTCGCCGGCAAGGCACTGAAAAAGATGTTCTGGATGGCGTTTGGCATGTACTGGGCACTGCACGCCAGCGGCCTTCATCTGTTTGGCTGAAGATCGGCTGCTCAGGTCGGGGAACGAGCCGGTGCCTTGGCTTACTTGAAACGTGAAGTCACTGGGTCCCTGCCTGCGCAGGGATGACGAGAGGGATGATGAAGCGTTTAAAAAGGATGATGGGTAAAAAAGGATGGCGAGCAGCGTGACGCGATGCTTTAAGCTGAATAGTCGTTCGTCAGCGCCGGATAAGTGGCGCTGACGTCCTTCCTTTCAACCTACAAAGTTATCGCATGGCCCGCACCCTCGCCGAATGGCTGGCATATCAGGAACACGTCAATCCGCGCAGCATCGAGCTCGGCCTTGATCGCGTGCGTGAGGTATGGCGGAGGCTGGGCGCACCGGCGCCGGCGCGACGCGTAATCACGGTCGGTGGCACCAATGGCAAGGGTTCCACCGTAGCGTTGCTCGAAGCGATGCTGACGGCGGCAGGTTCGCGAGTCGGCAGCTTCACCTCGCCGCATTTGCTCAACTACAACGAGCGGGTGCGCATTGATGGTACAGATGCAGACGATGCCTCGCTGATGGCCTCGTTTGAACGCATCGAGGCAGCGCGTGGCGCAGAGCAGGACGATGCCGTTCCGCTGACTTATTTCGAGTTCGGCACGTTGGCCGCGCTGGATTTGTTTGCCCGGGCCGGACTGGATGTGGCAATACTGGAAGTGGGCCTCGGTGGTCGCCTGGACGCGGTGAACATCATCGATGCCGATGTCGCGATTGTCACCACGGTCGACCTCGATCACATGGACTGGCTTGGACCGGATCGCGACAGTATCGGACGCGAGAAGGCGGGTATCGCTCGCGCTGGCCGGCCGGTCATCGTGGGCGAACTCGATCCACCGGCAGGCTTGCTTGCTGCACTGGCTGCTTGCGGCGCAAAAGTCGAACGTGCCGGAATCGATTTCCACAGCGAACGCCACGCTGGCGGCTGGCAATGGCGCCACCGTGACGGCAGCGCGATGGCGCTGCCCGATCCCGCGCTGGCGGCCCCTGCACAATTCGCCAATGCAGCAGCGGCGATCGCCGCGCTGCATGTGTTGCTTTCTCACGATGAATCGATCACGTCGAAAGATCTATACGCAGCGGTCAGCGCTGGTCTGACGACCGTCAAGATACCGGCGCGCCTGCAGTCCCTGGGCGGTGATCCACAACTCATTGTCGACGTCGGCCACAATCCGCAGGCAGCGCGCGTACTCGCTGAATGGCTTCAGGCACAGCCTTTCCGCCGGGTGCATGCCGTTTACGGTGCGCTGGCGGACAAGGACGTCGCCGGAGTGATCGGCGCGCTCGGCGATCGGATCAGCCACTGGCACCTGGCCGGATTGGAACAGGCCACGCCGCGGGGTCTGTCGGCCGCCGCTCTGGCATCGATACTACGGAAGGCGGTGCCGCAAGCATCATTCGATGCGCACGCCGACGTCATCAGTGCACTGGCGGCGGCCTTCGCTGGAGCCACATCGGGTGACTGCATCCTGGCCTTCGGTTCGTTTTTTGTGGCCAGCGCGGTCATCGCCGAACGCAGAGCCTGAACACTCCTGTGGGGTCGAATGGCCGCCTCGCCATGGCGTTTGGCGCAGGCAGGTATAATCGCGCTGGTACATGCCGCGTTTGCCGCCTTGGAGCGAAGTCTTGAAAACACGCCTGCTGGGTGCCGCCATCCTGTTTGCCTTGGTGGTTCTGTTTGTACCAATGTTCTTTTCCAGCAAGCCGCCGGCACCCGGTGGCGATCAATCGGTGAGCCTGGCGATCCCGCCGGCACCGGATCGCGACCTGCAGACCAAGACCATGAACCTGAGCCCGGATGCTGCCCCCGGTACATCGACTGCGCCGGTTCCGGCCCCGGCGGCGTCGGCCAGTCAGCCGGCGATAACGGCTGTCACGCCCGGATCGGGCAATCAGATGCCCACGGTCAACATCGCATCCAACCGTCCGCGCGACGTGCAAACCGATGCCGCTGCCGGCAAGGCTCCGGCGCCGACCACGGTAACCACGGGGTCGGGCGCAGCGTCCCAGCCAGTCATTCCCATGCAGACCAAGCCGTCGGCGAATACGCCAGCTGGCAGGCAGCCGTCGGTTGCTGGGGCCGCCAGTGCGGCGGTCCCGGCGGCTCCAGTCGGGTCGGGTGGCTACAAACTCAATCTCAGTGCTTATGCGAACGCCGCAGGCGCCGCCAGCCTCGAGCGTCGCGTGAAGGCCCTCGGCTATCCGGTGAGCAGCCATGCGCTTACCCAGGCTGGCCAGCAACGGACCCTGGTGATCGCCGGGCCGTTTGCGACCCGGACGTCAGCCGAGGCCGCCCGCCTGAAGATCATCCAGTCCATTCCCGGCGTGCCGGCGCGGCTGGAGCAGGACGCCAGTCATGACATCGAAACCGCCGCCAGCCCGGTAGCGACCCAGCCAACAATCCAGCCGGCGCCAGCGAAGGGATCCAGGGCAGGCGGTTGGGCCGTGCAGCTGGCAGCCATGAGCAGCCAGGGCGACGCCAATGCATTGCGCGACAAACTGCGTGCGAATGGTTTCGATGGCTTCGTGGACACCGTGCAGGCCGGCGGCAAGCAGCTGTGGCGTGTGCGCGCCGGCCCGCAAACCCAGCGCGACGATGCGGTGCGGCTGCGCGAGCAGATCAAAACCAAACTAGGTGTGGACGGCAACATCGTCCCGGTGTCGTAAGCATGCATGTCGCAACACCTATAAACCGGTGCGGATCCTCCGCATTGGCAGCGTGGATCAGGTGGGTGAACGGATGAATTGGACCGACTACATCATCATCGGCATCATCGCGCTGTCTGTCCTGATCGGGCTATGGCGCGGATTGATTTCCGAAGTACTGGCGCTGGCGATCTGGATCGTGGCGTTCTGGTTTGCATGGACGTTCGGCCCCACCGTGGCTGCGCATTTCGACCCCATGATCAAGCTTCCTTCGGTACGCATCATTGTCGGCTACGGCCTGTGCTTCGTGGTCGTGCTGATTCTTGGCGCCCTGGTGCGCTTCGCCATCAGTCGGTTGGTGGAAAGCACGGGGCTGTCCGGTACCGATCGCCTGCTCGGCACGGTGTTCGGCTTCCTGCGTGGCGTGTTGCTGGTGGCGCTGCTGGTATTCCTGGTCGGTTTCACCGCCTTCACGCGTGATCCGTGGTGGAGGGAATCGATGCTGCTGCCGCAGTTCCAGCGAGTGGCGTCCTGGCTGGAGCAACGCGTACCGGCCGATGTGCGCGAACACATCCACCCGGATGCGGTACTTGACCATCTTCCGAGCTTGCCGCCAGCGCCACATGCCCCCATATCGGGCGCGCCACCCAGTCCAGCCAGCACGGTGTCGCCGCCGGCTGCCACAAGCGCGACCAGTCATCCCGCGTCTTCCTGACATACGACTTTACTGAAGCAGGCAACAAACCATGTGCGGAATCATCGGCATTGTCGGTACCACCGAAGTGGCATCAGCGCTCTATGACGGGCTGACTGTATTGCAGCATCGTGGCCAGGACGCCGCCGGCATCGCCACGGTGGATGGCTCGCGACTGCGTCTGCACAAAGGCAACGGCCTGGTGCGCGACGTCTTCGGCCAGGCCGCCATGAGCGGTCTGCGCGGACGTATCGGCATCGGTCATTGCCGCTATCCCACGGCCGGCTCCGAAGGCTCGGCCGAGGCACAGCCGTTCTACGTCAACTCACCTTACGGCATCGCGTTCGCGCACAACGGCAACCTGGTGAATACCGAGTCGCTGCGGCGCGAAATGTTCCAGGATGATCGCCGCCACATCAACACCGAGTCGGATTCCGAAGTGCTGCTCAACGTGCTGGCGCACGAGCTGCAGATTCAGGACCGCATGGCGCTGACTCCCGATCACATCTTCAAGGCTGTCGCTGGCGTGCATGCGCGCGCACGCGGCGGCTACGCCTGCGTTGCACTGGTGCTCGGCTACGGGCTGGTCGCGTTCCGCGATCCACACGGCATCCGTCCGTTGGCGCTCGGCGAACGGGTTACCGCGGAGGGTCGCGAATATGCGGTTGCGTCCGAGTCGGTGGCGTTCGACGTGCTCGGCTTCAAGCTCGTGCGTGACATCGCGCCGGGCGAGGCGGTGATCATCACCGACGACGGCCAGTTGCACACTCGCCGCTGTGCCGAGGGCGCGGTGCACTCGCCGTGCATTTTCGAGTACGTCTATCTGGCGCGGCCCGACTCGATGATCGAAGACGTGTCGGTGTACCGGTCACGTCTGCGCATGGGCGAAAGACTCGCCGAAAAAATCCTGCGCGAACGGCCCGAGCATCATATCGATGCGGTGATCCCGATCCCCGATACCGCACGTACCGCAGCCAGCGCTTTGGCCGGCGCACTTGGTGTGCCGTTCCGCGAAGGCTTCGTCAAGAATCGCTACATCGGCCGCACGTTCATCATGCCGGGGCAGGGTGAGCGGGTGAAGTCGGTGCGTCGCAAGCTCAACGCAATCGATCTGGAATTTCGCAACAAGAACGTGCTGCTGGTCGATGACTCGATCGTGCGCGGCACGACCTCGAAGCAGATCATCCAGATGGCGCGCGATGCCGGCGCCAAGAACGTCTACTTCGCGTCCGCTGCGCCGCCGGTGCGCTACCCGAATGTCTACGGCATCGACATGCCGTCGACCTCGGAGTTGGTTGCCGCCGGTCGTTCCGAGCAGGAAGTGGAGAAGATGCTCGGTGCCGACTGGCTGATCTACCAGGATCTGGAAGATCTGATCCGCGCGGTGCAGGACGGCAACGAGAAGCTGAAGCACTTCGACACGTCGTGCTTCTCCGGTGAATACGTCACCGGCCTGGATCAGCGCTATCTGGAGCAGATCCAGATGCTGCGCTCCGACGACGCCAAGGCCGCACGCCGCGCCGTGTGATTTTGCAGCTCCGTCCTCATCAAAACGGACGGGGTGCAACGGATGTGCGTGCCGCGTGCTTAGCCTCCTCTCCCCCGCGGAGGAGAGGATTGAGGTGAGGGGCGGGTGCTTGCGGGAAACCACCAAATGAACGACCTCCACGCCGCCGCCAAACGCTGCCTCGATGCCACCGACCCGGCCGAAAAGTTGCGACTGAGCCATGCAACCTGGGACGCTGTGCAGGCCGGCGAATTGCGCGCCGATCCCACGTCGCCGCCACCCGAGCCGATCACTGCGCCCGGTCGTCCCGATCGGCCGCGGCTGGTCAACGCGCGCCAGGTGCCGCAGCGTGGAATGGGGAGTGCGGAAGGCCGCGCCGCGTTGGTGCACGCGGTAGCCCATATCGAATTCAACGCAATCAATCTGGCGTGGGATGCGGTGTATCGTTTTCGCGGTAAGCCGGACGCGTATTACCGCGACTGGTCCAGCTGTGCGAATGACGAAGCGCGGCATTTTGTCATGCTCTCCAGCCGCTTAAGCGAACTCGGCCATGCCTATGGCGACTTCGACGCGCACGACGGGCTGTGGCAAATGGCCGAGAAAACCGCAAACGATGACACCGCCCGTATGGCGCTGGTGCCGCGCGTACTGGAAGCGCGTGGGCTCGATGTGACCCCAGGCATGATCGAGCGCCTGCGGCACCTTGGCGATACCCGCACAGTAGCGATCCTCGAGGTGATCCTGCGCGAGGAAGTCGCCCATGTTGCTGCCGGCACTCGCTGGTATCACGATTGCTGCGAGCGCGATGGGCTCGAGCCGGTCGCCACCTTCTTCAACTTGCTGCGTGACTACATGGGCGTCAGCTTACGCGGCCCGTTCAATCTGCCGGCTCGCCGCGAAGCGGGCTTTGTCGAGGAAGAGCTCGACCGGCTGACCACGATGGCGATTCAGAGCCAGGGTCCATCATAGAAGCTCGGTTTTCTGCAGGCCTGAGTTTGGTGCGATGCCGCAATAAAACCGTGAAAAGATTTTACACATGTTGTGGCAAGATGCGCTCTGCAAGATCACCCGTAATGTTCGCTGATTCGAAGCTCCACCATCACGAAGGAGTTTATTTTATGAAAGCGCGCAAATTCATACAGACGTCCATCGCATTGAGCGTTCTTGCTTTGTCCCAGGTGGCTACTGCAGCTGATTTTGACTGCAGGATGCATTTCAATCTGTCGGGTTGGTCAATTATCTACAAGCACTCCAGCGGTACCGGTGTTGTTACTTGTACAAACGGCCAATCGATGAAAGTGAAAATTGTCAGCAATGGTGGAGGTCTCACCGCCGGCAAGTCGAAGATCGAAAACGGGCTAGGTAAATTTACCAATGTCACGAGGATCGGCGATGTTCTTGGCACGTATGCGCAAGGCGACGCCAGCGCGGGTGCAGGGAAATCCGGAACGGCCCAGGTGCTTACCAAGGGCACTGTGTCACTGGCTCTTTCCGGTAGCGGCCAGGGAATCGATCTGGGCGTCAGCATCGGTGGAATGACCATTTCAGCGGACAATTAAGTTCGACCGTTTCCGCAATTTGCCTGATGCATATTTGCCGGAGTTCGTTGAGAATAAATCACCGGATATTTACGCGAGACATGCTAACTGTGGCTTCGCGATTCATCGCATCTTTGGGGCATCTGGAAGTAAGACGGTAGCTTTGTCACTTGAAGGCGGACGTCTGCCCATGTCGACAGGGAGCGTGAAATGAATGGACGGTGCGGCGGTAACGATCCGGCGATACCTTTCGCGTGCTTTAGTGCGGCCCGTATTTCGGCGAAGCGAACGTCCTCTCGCGACCCGCCATCCTTCGTTCAGTTGCTCTGTCTCCCTGTAATTTACGGGCTGCTGACAATGGCACCATCCCCGCAAAAGCCAGGCTTCGGGCTGTACTTCCGAAACGCGCCATCGCGCTGACCATCTCGCTGCTATTGACCTCGCATGCGGTGGCGCAAAGCGTTCCCGACGGCGCCAATCTGGGCACCCTGGCTGCACCGACCAGCAGCACTGTGTGGAACTTGTTGGGCGACGCTACGCTTTACCAAGGCTCTAGCGCCTCGTTCAAAGAGGTA
>Ga0302220_10000892_pt1 | contig 24013 bp, 14 predicted proteins | sample II_Palsa_E1_3_FD_194572 | JGI IMG/M metagenome (GOLD analysis project Ga0302220, IMG submission 194572) | Peat permafrost microbial communities from Stordalen Mire near Abisko, Sweden - II_Palsa_E1_3 | ecosystem: Environmental > Terrestrial > Soil > Palsa > Peat permafrost | place: Sweden...
CACATCTTTCTTCACCGACAGCGAGAGCCGATCCAGCTCCACGGGGCTGTTAAATCGCGCCGAAAGCGTCTCGACCACTTTTTTTCGCATCATCGGCTGCATCTGCCGCAGCGCCCACTCCACCGTCGCCGCCCCCACCACCGCCAGCACCACAAACACAACGCCTGTCCACACGAACCACCGTCTCCGCCACCACTTCCGGCGTTCCGTCCCTGCATCGCTCAAGTTGTACTCCTGTGCGTTGGACGCTGATTCTTCTCCAAAAGCCTAAACCGGCTGGCAAATTCCCAAACGTTGTAGCGGCATAAAACTCGTCTTCACAAACGCCGCAGGCTCATGAAAAAATGCTCGTCATCTGGCCCGAGCCTGCCGAAGGGCAAGAACCCCGGTATTTCGCCTTTGTCTTTGCTGTTGCTGTTCTGTTCTCGTCTGCAAAACTCCGGATCGGATCTGGAGAATCCCGCAACCAAAAGGATCAGGTGACCCATGAGCGCTCTTGAAAGCTATCCCCGCGTCACGCCCTTTCTCTGGTTCGACTCCAACGCCGAAGAGGCCGTCGACTTCTATCTCTCCGTCTTCCCCAACTCTCGCCGCCTCGACGTGCTTCACAACACCTCAGCCACGCCCAACCCGCCCGCTCCCATCCTCACCATTGCCTTCGAGCTCGACGGCCAGAAGTTCACCGCGCTCAACGGCGGCCCCATCTTCAAATTCACCGAAGCCATCTCGCTCGTCGTCCGCTGCGACACCCAGCAGGAAGTGGACGAATACTGGTCGAAGCTCTCCGCCGGCGGCTCTGAAGGCCAGTGTGGCTGGCTCAAAGACAGGTTTGGCCTCTCCTGGCAGATCGTCCCTGGCCGCTTCCCCGACCTCCTCAAACACCCAAAGGCCATGCAGGCCATGCTGCAGATGAAGAAGCTCAACATCGCCGAACTCGAACGCGCCGCCGAATAAATACGTGCTGCTCAATAAATAAAGAGCAACCGAAAGGTTGCGTTTTTCGCTGAGGCTGCGCTAATATGCAGCCAGGAGGTTGCTTATGAGCGACCGTATCGAAAAACGTATTGAACTCAAAGCCCCGGTCTCGCGTGTCTGGCGCGCCCTCACGGACTACCGTGAATTTGGCGAGTGGTTTCGCGTGGAACTGGAAGGCCCCTTCGTCGCCGGCCAGATCTCGCATGGCCGCATGACCTATCCCGGCTACGAGCACGTCATCTGGCAGGTCGTCGTCCAGAAGATGGAGCCCGAAACTCTTTTTTCCTTCACCTGGCATCCTTACGCCGTCGACCCCGCTGTCGATTACTCCACCGAGACTCCCACGCTCGTCGAATTCAAACTGGAGAAGGCCGCGACCGGAACCCTGCTCTCCTCACCGAATCCGGCTTCGACAAAATCCCCGCCGCCCGCCGTTCCGAAGCCTTCCTCAGAAACGACGGAGGCTGGACCCAGCAGATGAAGAACATCGAAAGCCATGTCGCCCAGACCTCGTAGTGGCATGGCCGCCAAACGCCAGGCCCCGGTCTTTGCCGCGCTGGGCGACGAAACGCGGCTGTCGCTGCTGGTAAAGCTCTGCAGCGGCCAGCCGCATTCGATCTCTCAGTTAACCAGGGGCACCAGGCTCACCCGCCAGGCGATCACCAAACACCTTCGAGTGCTGGAGAGCGCCGGAATCGTGCACAGCGTCCGCACGGGCCGCGAGAGCCAGTTTGAATTCGATCCGAAGCCGATCGAAGAGATGAAGCAATACCTCGATCTCGTCTCCGAACAATGGGATCAGGCACTCGCCAGACTAAAGTCCTTCGTCGAAGATTGAGTGTCTGGAGTGAAGCAGAATCTTCACGCCACGCCGAAGCAGGTCTCTAAGTTATTGAGTTTCGTAGCCATCTCCGGTGTTTCTACGCGAGAAGAAATTAAACGGGCGATCTGCCCATGCTGCAACGCTGTTCGTCTGCCTGGCCTGCCGAATCGGTGGAGTCGGAAACGGCACCTCAGCATCATCCGTCCACCAATGAGAAAATAGAAGTTGAATGCTCCAACTTTCCTCAGCCGGCAAACGCTTCGGCCAAAAACTCCTCTTTGAAGACGCCAACTGGCTCATCACGCCGGACGAGCGCACTGGCCTCGTCGGCGGCAACGGCACCGGCAAATCCACCCTCCTCAAGGTCCTCGCCGGTGTCGAAACCCTCGACTACGGCCAGCTCACCCGCGTCAAAGGCATGACCCTCGGCTACCTCCCGCAGGACGGCCTCGCCCTCCGCGGCAAAACCGTCTTCGCCGAGTGCCTCTCCGTCTTCGACCACCTTCATGAGATGGAGCGCGAATCCATCGAACTCACCACCGTCCTCTCCGAGGCTGACCCAAAATCAAAAGAGTACGCAGCCGCAGCCGAGCGCTACTCCGACATCGCTGACCAGCTTCACGTCCACGACATCTACAATCTCGACTCCCAGGTAGGCGCTGTTCTCGGCGGCCTCGGCTTCTCCAAAGAGGACTGGGAGCGCAAAACCGAAGAGTTCTCCGGCGGCTGGCAGATGCGCATCGCCCTCGCCAAACTCCTCCTGCAAAAGCCCAGCCTTTTACTCCTCGACGAGCCCACCAACCACCTCGACATCGAATCCCGCAACTGGCTCGAAAACTACCTCCACGACTACCCCAACGCCTTCATCCTCATCTCCCACGACCGCTACTTCCTCGACGTCACGGTGAACAAGACCGTCGAACTCTGGAACAAGCGCATGCACACTTACCACGGCAACTACGAAAAGTATTTGACCCAGAAGGAAGAGCGCCGCACGCAACTGCTCTCCGCATACAAGAACCAGCGCGACCGCATCGAAGCCCTTGAGGCCTTCATTAACCGCTTCCGCGCCCAGGCCACCAAGGCCAAGCAGGTCCAGTCCCGCATCAAGGAACTCGAAAAGATCGAGCGCATCGAGGTGCCGGAGGACGAAGCGACCATCCACTTCTCCATCCCGCAGCCGCCGGCCTCAGGCCGCACCGTCCTTGAGGTCAACGACCTGAAGAAGGTCTACCCCACGCCCAGCGGCGGCGAAAAACTCATCTTCGAAGGGCTGAACTTCACCATCGAGCGTGGCGACCGCATCGCCCTCGTCGGAGCCAACGGAGCCGGAAAATCCACCCTCATCCGTCTCCTCAGCCATCAGGAAGAACCCACCGCAGGCACCATCAAAGAGGGCCATAACGTCCTCTCCGACTTTTTCGCTCAGGACCAGTACAAGGTCCTCGACCCCAACGCCGGCATGCTCGACGACATCAGCGGAGCCGCCACCAAAGTTCCCGTCGTCGAACTCCGCAGTCTCCTCGGCTGCTTCATGTTCTCCGGCGACGATGTCTTCAAAAAACTAGGCGTACTCTCCGGCGGCGAACGCAACCGCTACGCCATGGCCAAGATGCTCGTCTCCCCCTCCAACTTCCTCCTCCTCGACGAGCCCACCAACCACCTCGATCTCCGCGCCAAGGACGTCCTCCTCGACGCCATCCGCAACTTCACCGGCACCGTCCTCTTCGTCTCCCACGACCGTTACTTCATCGACGGCCTCGCCACCCGCGTCTTCGAGGTCGAAGACCACCGCCTCCACATCTACCCCGGCAACTACGAAGACTATCTCTGGCGCAAACAGGGCGGCCCCGACAAAGTAACCGAACAGATCAAAAGCTCCCTGCCCCAGCCTTCAAACGGAGCCGCAGATTCGGGTGCCCCATCCTTCGCGTCGTCTGCGAAGGATGGGGCATCGAGCGAAGCGAGACCGTCCTCCGCCGAGTCCGAACCCGCCATCCCCATCAAGCGCCTGAACCCCATCAAACTCAAACAGCTCGAAGACCGTCTTCACTTCACCGAGTCCGAGATTCCCCGCCTCGAATCCACCATCGCCGCCGCCGAAGAGAAACTCGGCATCTTCACCACCGCCGAGGACGCCCAGCGCACCGCCGCCGAGCTTGACTCCCTCCGCACCCAGCGCACCGCCCTGCTGAGCGAGTGGGAGGAGCTGTCCCTGACCCTCGAAGAGCAGCAACTCGCCTGACCGGGCTCAGAGAACGGGCAAGGCAGCGGAAGGGGACAGAGCTGAAGCCGAGCCTTTCCGTCTCCTCAAAAAAATATTTCAAAAAGTTGGCGTATTTTTTCGCGCGTAAAAAACGGTCATAAAGTAACCACGTTTCACCACGCAATCACCACGTTTTTACCATCAAAAAACCACGAAAAACGAGACCAATTCCACGCATCGGCCCATAATCAGGAACATCTTATAAAAAAGGCGGGATGGGGCTCGCGATGCGATTGTAGGACAATAGAAGGACGACAGATAGAGGGATTAGTAGATGGTGGATGAGCGGGTTGTAGGGATCGATCTGGGTACGACGAATTCGCTGGTGGCATTTATGCAGGGCGATACGCCGGTGGTGATCCCCGGTGAGGATGGCGAGCGGCTGGTGCCGTCGGTGGTGGCGTGGACAGATGATGGAGTGGTCGTAGGGAATGGCGCGCGGGGGACGCTCCTGGCGGATGCGGCAAGTGCGGTCTATTCGGCTAAGCGGCTGATGGGCAGGGACATAGCCGATGTGCAGGAGGAGTTGAAGCTGTTCCCCTTCAGGCTGGCGGAGGGGCTGAAACCGGGTGAGGTACTGAAGGTCAGCGTGGGTGGGCTGCTGCTGACGCCGCCGGAGATTTCGGCTTATGTGCTGCAGCAGTTGAAGAAGAATGCAGAAAGGTTTTTTGGCGGCCCGGTGACAAAGGCTGTGATTACGGTTCCGGCTTATTTTAACGATGCGCAGCGGCAGGCTACGAAGGATGCGGGACGGATCGCCGGGCTGGAGGTGCTGCGACTGGTGAATGAGCCGACGGCGGCGGCGCTGGCTTATGGGCTGGATAAGAATAAGGACGGCCTGATTGCGGTGTATGACTTTGGGGGTGGGACGTTCGATGTTTCGATTCTGAAGCTGCATGAGGGAATCTTTGAGGTGGTAGCGACAGGTGGGGATACGCACCTGGGTGGGGACGATATCGACAATCTGCTGATTGCGATTGCGCTGGATGATATTGCCGGGGATCTGGACGAGGATGTTCGGGGAAACGGCGAGGCGGTGCAGGCGGTTCGCAAGGCAGTGATTGAGGCGAAGATTTTGCTGTCGGCTGTGGAGACGGCAACGCTGAACGTTGCGCTGCCGAGTGGGAAGCGGTATCTGCGGGAGATTACGCGGGCGCAATTTGATGAGCTGGCGGCGGGCGTGATCGCTCGGACGGCAGCGCCTTGCAGGCAGGCGCTGAAGGATGCGGGGCTTACGGCGGCGCAGATCGATGAGGTTGTGCTGGTGGGCGGATCGACGCGGATTCCTGCTGTGAGGAAGCTGGTGGATGATCTGTTCGAGATGAATGCGCGGGGGAAGAAGCCGCATACGGAGCTGAATCCGGACGAGGTGGTGGCGCTGGGGGCGGCGGTGCAGGCGCAGATTCTTGCGGGCGGGTCGGCGGCGACGGAGGATTTGCTGCTGCTGGATGTGACGCCGCTGTCGCTGGGGATTGAGGCGCTGGGTGGCGTGGTGGCGAAGATCATTCAGAGGAACTCGACGATACCGGCCAGCGCGACGGAGCACTTTACGACGGGCGTGGACGGGCAGACGAATGTCGCGATCCATGTGGTGCAGGGCGAGCGGGAACTGGCGAAGGACTGCCGGTCATTGGCACGGTTCGATCTGAAGGGGATTCCGCCGATGGTGGCGGGGCTGCCGCGGATCGAGGTGAAGTTTCTGATCGATGCGAACGGGATTCTGCATGTGAGTGCGCGCGAGCAGAGGAGCGGGAAAGAAGCCGAGGTTGAGGTGAAGCCGACGTATGGGCTTACCGATGAACAGGTCGAGACGATGATTCTTGAGTCGTTCGATTACGCCGAGGCGGATATTCAGGAGCGGCAGGTGATCGAGGCTAAGAATGAGGCTGAGACGATTCTGATCGCGGTGAAGAAGGGTAAGAGCCATGCTGCCTGGCAGATGCTGACGAGCGAGGAGAATAAGAAGATTGAAGAGGAGACCTCATTTCTGGAGGCTGCGGTACCCGGTGGGGATCACAGGCAGATTCGGCAGGGGATTGAGCGGCTGGACAAGGCGACCCGACGGTTTGCGGAGCTAATGATGGATACGGCGGTCTCAGGCGCGATGCAGGGCAAGACGATGGAGGCCGCAGGTGAGAGCATGGGTAAAGGGCCTACGGCACCGCATCCGTTTGCGAAGGCGCAGGTGCTGAGCTCGGAGCCAACCCGCGATGCTGAGGCGAAAAAAAATGAAGATGCAACGAAGGATGAGGCTACGGCCGGAGAGTCGACGGAAGATTAAGTTATGAGTGAGACAAAGAAGAGTGCTGAAGTTGTGGACCTGTCGAAGCCTGCGGGCGAGGGGATGGTTCGTGTGACGTTTTTGCCTGAGGGCAGAACGGTGGAGTTTCCGTTCGATACGCTGCCGTACGAAGGGCATGGGCTGCCGATGTCGTTTCTGGACGTGGCAGAGAACTATGATATTTTTCTCGACCATGCCTGTGGTGGAGTTTGTGCGTGTACCACCTGTCATATTCATGTGAAGGAAGGGGCTTCTGGAATCAGCGAGGCAGAGGACCTGGAGCTGGATCGCATGGAAACGGCGGCGGATATTCAGCTGAATTCACGGCTGGGCTGTCAGGCGGTGATTGAGAAGCCGGGAACATATGTGGTCGAGATTCCAAAGTGGAACCGGAATTATGTGCAGGAAGGCAAGCCTGCGCATGGGCCGGGTGCTTAGGCGTTTACCGGCCGTGCCGGATGGCCTGTGCGACGTGATGGATATAAGGGAGAGTTCTATGCCGCGTGAGATTGACTGGACGGATTCAGAAGAGATTGGGATTCAGCTGCAGGAGAAGTTTCCGGAGATTGAGCCGTACTCGGTGCGGTTTACCGATCTGCATAAGTATGTGACGGAGTTGCCAGGATTTGTGGGTGATCCAGGGAAGTCGAACGAAGGGATTCTGGAGGCGATTCAGATGGCGTGGAATGAAGAGTATGAGGATGCGAAATAAGGAGCTACCGGCGACGAAGAATCTGTCGCGGGAGGGTTGAGCCGGTCGCCACGAGCGTGAGTCCTGCTACGGCAGCCCAGGCAATGGATGCGGCGGCGATGGTAAGGATGTCTTTTGGGTGGGTCGAGACGGCCGGCAGAAAGTGCGCTGCGGTGGCGGTTGCGACATAGGCGAGAAGCGCGGCGAGAAGCGATTGGCCGAGTTCGGCAAACTCGAGATGGTGGAGGCTGGCGAGGCGCTTGCGATGGAGCAGGAAGGCGAGCGAAGCAGTCTGGGCGAGGATGCCGATATCGGATGCGATGGCCAGTCCCTCGAGGCCAAGCGTATGGAACAGGCTGGCGTATATCGGGATGGAGAGCAGGGTGATGAGGGTGCCGGTAATGGCGGGAGTGCGGGTGTCGCTGGCAGCGTAGAAGGCGCGGGCATAGATGCCCTGCACGGCCCAGACGGCGAGCGTGATGGCGAGGACACTGAAGAGATGTGTGGTGCCAGCGGCGGCGGCGTGGCTGAATTTGCCGCCGCGGAAGAGGTCCATGAGCCAGGGGGCGAGGGCGATCATCCAGGCGGAGACGATCATTCCGACCGAGAACAGGCGAGAGACGGAGCGACCAACCGAGACGGAGAAGTCGTGTGCGCGGCGTTGCTGGAAGAGCGAGGCGAAGAAGGGCAGCGACGCGGCTCCGGCTGCCGGGCCGATGACGTTGAAGGGCGCGTTGAAGAGATCCTTCGCATTGCCGATCAGGGTAATGCCGCCGTCATGCAGAGAGGCATAGTAGTTGAGGAAGATCCCGTCGAACATGACGAGCGAGACACCGATCATCAGAGGGAGAGAGAGTTTGAGCCACTCGAGAAACGCCGGGTCGCGGAAGCCGATGATGGGGCGGTAATGGAGGCCGGTGCGGATGGCTCCGATGGTGTTGATGAGAGCTGAGCCGATGAGTGTGCCGGCGAAGACTCCGACAGCGAGGGAAGAGACGCCGAGCTGGCGGTGGAGGAAGACTGCTCCGAGGATGATTCCCGTGTTGTAGATGATTGGCGTGAAGGCCTGGTAGAGAAAGATCTTGCGTACCTGAAGGCGGGCGCTCATGACGCTGCCGATGAAGAAGAATAGCTGGGCAGGGATGATGATGCGGGTCATGGTGGTGCAGAGAGCGACTTTGGCGGCGTCGTTACGGAAGCCTTTGTTGGCGAGGCGGACGTATTGGGGAGCGAAGATCTCCGCGAGCACCGCGCCAACGCATAGGACTATGAGCATGGTGGTGAGGATGACGGAGAGCGCGCGGTCGCCGCCCTCTTCGTCACCTGCTTCGCGGTAGCGGTTGAGTACGGTGATGAGCGAGATGGAGGCGGCGCCCCCGATGAGGAAGTAGGCGAGCAGGTTGGGGAGGGCGAAGGCGGCGCGATAGGCGTCCTGCGCGATATTGGCGCCGAAGAGGAAGTTGATGTACTTGATGCGGACGAGGGCGAGGACGCCGGAGAGCAGCGTCGAGAGCATGAGGAGGAGGGTAGCGGAGTATGCGCTGTGTGTAGCGGAAGGGCGCAGGAAGGCGAGGAGGCGGCGGCGGTCGGGTGTGGACTCGATGGGGATTTCGAGGGGCTGCAGCGTCGGGTTGGGCTCTTCGTTTGCGGGCACGGGTGGTTAACTTGATTTTATCGGCAGCGTCACCCTGATAGGGTGGCGGTGCTGGTTCGCTGGTGGGTTCAGTTGCAACAGCAAAGGCGCGATGCAGGACGGGAGAGATTTGTGGCAGAGAAGAGGGTTTCTTCACTGCGCTGTTCACAGGTGGGTGAGCAAGCATCGGTCGAAATGACGGTATTCGCGGGGGTAGAGAACAGGTAAAGCGTTCTGGAAGTGGACTTCTTACAAAGGCGGTTAGGATTCAAGGACGGATCGGCGGGTGACGGGACGAGCGGGAGCGGTGGATTCGCGGATGACGAGTTCGGGATCGACCTTTACCGTGTCTGGCAGCTTTTCGTGGGCCAGTTTTTTGAGGAGAAAGCCTGCGGCAAGACTACCCATGTGGTGCAGTGGCTGACGGATGGTGGTCAGGCTGGGGACAATGTAAGAGGCTGCCTGAATGTCATCGAAGCCAACGACGGAGACGTCGCCGGGGACACTGAGGCCTGCGTCATGGAGGGCTCGAATGGCACCGATTGCAGAGACGTCATTAAAGCAGAGGACGGCGGTGAAGTCTCCTCGGTGCAGCAGGAGCTGGTGGATGCCGGGATAGCCAAGTTCCGGCGAGTGCATGTCCTTATCGAGGCGGATGATCAGGTTGGGGGAGACGCGCAGAGAGAGTGTACGGGCGACCTGCATGGTCGATTGCCAGCGGTTTTGCGAGTCGGAGCTGAAGGGCTGGCCGCGCATGTAGGCAATTTTTCGGTGGCCGAGGCGGTAGAGGTGTCCCAATGCAAGTTCTGCGGCGCGATGGTGGTCGAGAACGACGTTGGTGACTCCGGGGAGTTCGGTGTGACCGGCGACAGAGACCGCTGGTGCGGGGAGCGCAGCCTCCAGATGGGTGTCGATGGCGAGAATGCCGTCGACGCCTCTTGCCTGAAGCAGTCGTGGGTACTCGGCGACGAGGTCTTTTCTGTGGCGGTGATGCGCAGTGAAGAAAAAGTAGCCCTCCTGCATGAGGAGATCACCAGCACCGCTTAGAACCTGGGAGTGGTAGCCTTCGCCGAGCTCGGGAAGAAGGATGCCGATGGTCTGTGTCTTTGAACCCTGCAGTGAGCGGGCGATCAGACTGGGTTGATAGCCGAATTTTTTTGCGGCCGCCTTGACTCGTTCGCGCGTGGCGGGAGGGATGGAGCGGCCAGGCGAGTTGTTCAGCACAAAAGAGACGGTAGCCGGACTGAGGTCCAGGTGTTCGGCCAACATCTTGAGGCTGACACGGCGCCCAGCCTCCGGTACGGAAGGACTCTTTTTTGGCATAAATGATCAGGAACCAGTCTAGTCGAGCCAACGCTATCAGGAGATGGCAAAGCGGATGTTCTTTTAGAGGGGCGCTTCGAAGGGTGGTGGTTCTCGATTTGCAACCTGAGGATCACGGATGGAGGTGGACATTTAGACAAACGTTTGTCTAATATGGTTTGGCCCGCTAAATCAACGAAAGACAATCGCCCTAAAAGGTGCAGGTTTTTTGAATATCCTCGCCGCGGCGTCCGGTCACCTCATCGGGTGGGGACGTCAATTGCAATCCGGAGCTTACGAATGCTTTTTTCACGCAGCACACGCGTCTTTTTTCAGAACGCGGCTTCCACTGGTATCACTCTTTCGCTGGTTCTGGGTTTTGCTCCCACGATTTCGCCAGCTCAGCAGCAGAACACTTCGGCTGCGCTGGTCGCTGCGGATGATTCCGAGGCGGCACGGTTTGTCCATGAGTTGATGGGCAGGATGACACTGGAGGAGAAGCTGGGGCAGATGACGCAGATCGCGTTTCAGGAGGAGGACTCTGCCTCGCGTGACGAGCATACCCGGAAGGAAGAGGTTGGATCATTTTTGTTTGTCACCGATCCGGTGGAGATCAATCGACTGCAACACATCGCAGTCGATCAGACGAGGCTGCATATTCCGTTGATCTTCGGTTTCGATGTCATTCACGGTTTCAGCACGATCTATCCGATTCCACTGGCACTGGCCGCATCGTGGGACCCGGCAGAGGCCGAGAACGCGCAGCGGATGGCGGCCAGAGAGGCCAGCGCCGTAGGCATTCGGTGGACGTTTGCGCCCATGGTCGATATTGCCAGAGATCCGCGCTGGGGCCGGATTATGGAAGGCGCCGGCGAAGACCCTTACCTTGGCTCGCGCATGGCAGAGGCTCAGGTTCGCGGCTTTCAGGGTGACGTGATCGGCAGTGAAGATCACATCATTGCCAGCGTGAAGCACTTTGCCGGTTATGGCGCTGCCGATGGGGGCCGTGATTACGACTCGTCGAATATTTCAGATGAGCAGCTGTGGAACGTCTATCTGCCGCCGTTTTATGCAGCGGTGCAGGCCGGCGCCGCCTCTGTGATGAGCGCCTATATGGACCTGAACAGCGTTCCTGCTACGGGGAACCGGTTTCTGCTTCATGATGTTTTGCGGGAGAAGTGGGGCTTCAAAGGTTTTGTGGTGAGTGACTGGAGATCGGTGGAGAACCTGGCGACGCATGGCTTTGCTGCAAGCCCCGCGGATGCTGCAGTGCGGGCCGTCAACGCCGGCGTTGATATGGAGATGACCAGTCATGTGTTTCGCGACTACCTTCCGGCTGCGGTGAAGGACGGCGCAGTCAAAGAGTCCACCATCGATGATGCGGTTCGCGAGATTTTGATGATGAAGTACCGGCTGGGGCTGTTCCGCCATCCGTATGCATCGCTGGATCACGCGAAGGTGGAGTTGAACTCGATCGCGCAGCACGAGGCGGCACAAGTGGCAGCGGAGAGAAGTGCAGTACTGCTGCGCAATGAGAGTGGCCTGCTTCCGCTCAGCAGGCCGCTCTCTTCCATTGCGGTGGTTGGTCCACTTGCGGACTCTAAGCCGGACACGATGGGTTCGTGGAGCATTGCGGGCAACATTGAAAAGACTGTCACTGTCCTTGAAGGTCTTCGCAGGAAGGTCGGTTCGGCAGTCACGATCAACTATGCGAAGGGTGTTGAAATCGAGCGCGGACAGGTCTCTATCTTCGACAAGCAGTTTGCCAGCCCGAAGCCTGTGCTGACGACACAGGCGGAGCGCGATGTTGAGTTTCAACACGCTCTGGAGATGGTTAAGAAATCGGACGTAGCGGTGCTGGTGATGGGCGAGGCGCAGAATATGAGCGGCGAGAAAGCCTCACGTGCCACGCTGACATTGCCAGGTAGGCAGCAGGAGTTGCTGGAGGCCGCTGTCGCCACTGGAAAGCCGATCGTGTTGGTTTTGCTGAATGGCAGGCCGCTTGATATTACGTGGGCTTCAGCGCATGTGGGCGCCATTCTTGAAGCCTGGTATCCAGGTACCGAGGGAGGCGCCGCTGTTGCAGATCTACTGATGGGCGATGCAAATCCTGGAGGCAAGCTGCCTGTCACGTGGCCTCGCAGTGTTGGGCAGATTCCGACGTACTACGCACAAAATCTTACCCAGATTCCTCGCGAGCTGAGTACGCGTTACTGGGATGCTTCGAGCGCGCCGCTATATCCCTTTGGATATGGGCTGAGTTACTCGAGTTTCAGCGTCGGCAATCCAAGGCTCGATGCTTCATCCATGCGCACGGATGGATCGCTTCACGTGGCTGTCGACGTTCAGAACACGAGCGCTGTTGCCGGCGATGAGGTTGTGCAGATCTACACGCATCAGCGTGCTGGGAGCGCTTCTCGGCCTCGGCGAGAGTTGAAGGGGTTTATGCGGCTTCGTCTGAACGCCGGAGAAAAACGAACAGTGACGCTTACGCTACAGGCCAAAGACCTCGGTTTCTGGAGTCCGCAAACGCATCAATGGTCCGTAGAACCCGGAGACTTCGATTTATGGGCAGGGGAGGATTCGACGGCCGCAGAGCATGTGACGTTCTCTGTCATTCAGTAGCAGCACCAAACTATATCGGTTGGTATATTTTCGCTGCTGTTGTCACCCTTTGAGCGTCTGGCTGGCTAAAACAGGCTAATGCGCATTGGCCTGACCATGGGATGGAGGTTCTGAATGCGAGTAGAGATGGCTATACCTCTCTCAATCGTCATCCACCTAAGACTAACGTTTGTCTTTATTGCGTCATTTAAAAAATAAAGCTTGACAGTTCATTAGCCGATGTTTTTTCATGTTGACCGTTGCAGCAAACTACAACTCATGTTGTTGGTTGAAACTAATTATAAAAAAAGCGCCGAGACGATCGTTCTTTTTCTTCACCCAAGTCAAAACGATGTTGAACGTGCTCGAACAATGCAGCAATTTTGAAGGAGAGCCCATGCAGAACCCCTCACCCCGAGTAGTCTTCGGCCGACTTTGCCGCGGTTGCACACTTGCATCGCTGATGCTGATTTCAATCTGCTTCCTGTTTACGGTTGCAGCCTTTCTCCGCCCTACGCGCATGATGGCGCAACTGACAACAGCTACCATCGTCGGTAACGTCACAGACGCCACCGGAGCAGTTGTTCCCCACGCGACAGTCATGCTGACTCAGACCGAAACGAATTTCACTCGTACAGCGACGACCAAGGACGATGGCTCCTATCGCGAGGAGTTCCTTCCGGTAGGTCCGTATAAGATCGTTGTTACGGCCCCGGGATTCAAGACGCTGCAGCGTGCCGGCGTCGTCCTCTCCGTCATGCAGGAAGCCCAGGTCATCCTTGTGCTGGAGATCGGCGCGACAACGGAAACAATCAACGTCACAAGTGGTGCTCCTCTCATCACTCTGAGCGATGCCACACTTGGCCGCACCGTGTCCAACGTGGAAATCGACAATCTTCCGTTGGTAGGCCGCAACGTTTATCAGTTGCTCAGCCTGACCCCGGGTGTCCAGCAAAACACCAACACAAACAGCCTGGGCTTCCCGGAACAGCACGTTTACATCAATGGTTCGACGGACGACTTCACCGGTCAGGTTTCGTTCTATCTCGATGGCGGTCTCAATATGACCGGTCTCCGCAACAGCGGTAATGCCATCCCCAACCCGGATGCGGTCAGCCAGTTCGAGGTTCAAACGAACAACTTCAACGCGACGCTTGGACGCTATGCAGCCGCCGTCTCCAGCGTTGTGACCAAGTCGGGAACTAACCAGTTCCACGGCTCGGCCTTCGAGTTCTATCGCACCAAGAACTTCACTGCAGTCACGCACAATCAGATAACCAAACAGCCCTATGCCCGCAACGAGTTCGGTGCGACTCTGGGTGGCCCCATCCGCAAAGACAAGGACTTCTTCTTCGGCAGCTACGGGGGGCTGCGTGACACTACATCTCCGGCATTTAGCGGCAATGTTCCCAGTGCTGCCCAGATCGGTGGTAACTTCGCTGAGAACCTGCCGTCCGATATCACTGCCTGTTCGCAGAGCCCCTCTGCGGCCGACAATACGAACTTCAAGTTCCTTGTCTGCAACCCGGCGACGAATACGCCGTACCCTGGCAACATCATTACGTCCCCGCTCGACCCAACGGCGGTCAGCATTTTGAACTATCTAAACTCCAAAGGGGTCAAACCGGGCGTTGGAGCAGGTCAGTTCGGCGACAACCAATACACCTACAGAGAGTATGACCCAACACCGGAACAGTACAACCAGTATCTGATCAAGACAGACCACCAGTTGACTGCGAACCATCGTCTCACGTTGAGCTACTTTCTGTATGACTACAGCATCAGGTCTAATCCCGGTGGCCTGACACCATCACAATGGAGTTATTCGGACTACGCAACCAAACAAACCAACGCGAATGCGAGCGACACCTGGACAATCAGTCCGCGTACAGTCAATCAGGCATGGCTAAGCTATACGCGGCAGGCCGGTGGCCGCATCCCGGTTCCGGGCAATAGTACATTCGCGGACTTCGGCTCTGACTTCGGGATCTCTGGATCTCCTTCACGCGGGCAGGTTGGCATCGGCAGCTGGTTCACGCTTTCCCAGGCTATCACCGGTCCCAAGGCAGGCACCAACCAGTATGGTTTCCGCGATGTGCTAAGCACGACGCGCGGCAAGCATACGCTTTCTATGGGTGCTGAAGCCGGCCTCGAAAAAGACTTCCAACTTACATCGCTCGATAACTACGGCGTATTCTCGTACTCGACAACCAAAAGCACCCGCACCTCGAATGCTCTGTCCGACTACATCCTCGGTCGCCCAAATACCTATGAGCAGGATACCGGCGAATACGCGGAAGCTAACTATTGGAATTACGCCGCCTTCCTGCAGGATGACTGGCGCATTCGTCCGAACCTGACCCTCAATCTAGGTCTACGCTATGACTGGCAGCAGGCTCCAACTGACACGCAGAATCGGCAGACCAACTTTGTACCCGGAGTCCAGTCCCATGCATTCAAAAACGTAAGTATCGCCGGCAAAACAGGGCCGCAGCTGGCTCCTATCGGCATGCTATTTCCAGGTGACCCTGGGGTGCCCTCCACCGGAGCCTTCACGCCCAACAATCACATCTCTCCCCGTTTCGGTCTCTCGTATGATCCTTACGGCAATGGCAAGACCGTCTTTCACGTCGCTGGCGGTCTCTTCTATGGCGGAATCGCCGGCAATCTGTGGGAGCTTCCCTCGAATTTCGCTCCTTACGCTGTCCGCCCGACATTCAGCAAGGTTGTTTCGATGGCCCATCCTTATTCGAACGATCCGACTGAATTTCCGGGTGGGACGAACCCGTTCCCGAGCCTGACATTCGTAGGCGGCAGCGGAAACGCCAGCTTCCTGGCGCTCAACCAGGTCGCCTCTTTCGATCCAAACTTCCATTGGCCGGTTACGTATCAGATCAACACCGGCATCCAGCAGCAGTTCGGCAATAGTTTCGCGTTGAGCATTAATTATGTCGGTTCCCTTAACCGGAAATTGCCGATTTACCATGACCTTAATCCTCCACAGTTCAACATTACTGCTGCTGGTACGTCCGGTCCAAGCTGCACGGATCTGACAAAAGCCTGCGCTTATGCGAACACAAGCAGCACAGTAAACAACCGCCGTCCGCTGAACTCGGAGTTTGGGCTCTCGGCTGCAAGCCCCACCTATTCGAACGTCTACAACCTCCAATCGAGCCAGAACTCCAACTACAACGGTCTGCAAGTGACCCTCGAAAAGCGTCTCTCTCACAACTTCAGCGCACGAGGGTACTATGCCTGGAGCAAGACGCTAGCCAGCAACGCCCTGGATGGAACCAATCTTGCCAGCAACTTCGTCGATCCGAACTACCCGCAGCTGGAAGCGCATCAACGTTCGGACCAGGACAGGCGCAACATGATGACAGCTTCCTTCGTGTGGAACCCTGACTACTTCACTTCCTATAACCGGATCATCCGAACTGCATTGAACGGCTGGACAGTGACCGGCATCATCACGACGAACAGTGGTCAGCCATTCACTGTTACCACTGGAACCGATGTCAACGGGGATGGACAGACGAACGATCGACCGAGCGTTGCGTTCGGCAAGGTCCCACACATTCTCGGCGGCAAACGTTCGCGCGTTGCGGCGGAGCAAGAGTGGTTCGATACGACGGCCTACTGCGTACCGGGCACGGCAGGTTGTACCGGCGTCGGTCCCCTGAATCTTCTCGGAAACACGCGCCCTGCACAACTCGACGACCCCGGTTATCGGGATGTCGACGCCTCGCTCTTCCGTACTTTCGGTATCTTTGAATCCCTTAAGTTCCAGCTTCGTGGTGAGGTCACCAACGTCTTCAACCTGACCAATCTTGGTACGCCGTCAACCGCAATGAACAGCTCAACCTTCGGCGAAGTCACCGGCAGCGGAGGCAGCAACCGCATTATCCAGGTTGGCGGACGTATCCTCTTCTAACGTTTGACCAACCCAACTCCAATCGGGCGGCACATATGTGTCGCCCGATTTTTGCAAATCCATTTCAAATTTCCGGTCTTAGCGGCCAGAGATTCTTAGAAGTTTTGGTGAAGTAGGTTGAAAAGGTTGTCGATCATAAGGAATGCGAAGGCGAGGTAGTGGAAGGTGCGGAGTGTTGTGGCGAGCCGCCTGGGTCTGTGCCCCCTTCAGTTAAGGGCAGCCTGTCAGATGTGAGCTCTTACCGTCGACAAACGCTTATCTATAACCGAACATGTTAGACGAGGTCTCCTGATGCTGCTTCGCCGGCTTATCTTCTCCACTCTTGTCACCTGCTGTCTCGTCTCGACAGCGGCTCAGGCTCAGTTTGCACACACCCGGGGCAAGGAGATTGTCGATGGTGCGGGGAAGCCTCTTTTGCTGCGCGGCATCAACCTCGGCAACTGGCTCGTGCCCGAAGGATATATGTGGCACTTCGATGGCGGCCCTGAATCTCCGCGTGAGATCGAGGCTGTTGTTACCGAATTAATTGGGCCGCAGAGAGCTCATGTGTTCTGGAAGAGCTATCGTGAAAACTACATTACGCAGGCGGATATTCATTTGATCCGGCAAAGTGGCTTCAACTCCATCCGGGTTCCTTTGCATTATAAATTTTTCGAAAGCGATGATGCGGAAGGATTTACGCTTCTGGACCACGTCGTACAGTGGGCCCATCAGGAAAATCTTTATCTCATCCTCGACCTCCACGCTGCACCTGGTGGACAGACAGGAAAAAATATCGACGATAGCGATGGGTATCCCTGGCTCTTCAGCGATCCATCCGCGCAGGATCATGCGGTTGCGATCTGGCAGCGGCTTGCACGGCACTATCGCAACAATCCCACTGTGCTTGGCTACGATCTGCTCAATGAGCCTATTCCCAATTATCCGAAGGTTGAAGTCCTCAATCCGCTCCTTGAGCCGCTCTACAAGAGACTTGCAACCGCTATACGAAAGATCGACACGCATCACATTCTTATTCTTGGCGGCGCTCAGTGGGACGGAAATTTTTCCGTCTTCGGCCCTCCTTTCGATAAGAACGTCGTTTATACCTTCCATCGTTATCATGCTGCACCCGAGGATGCGACCGTTCGCAAATACATCGATTTTCGTAATCAATACCAGGTACCAATCTGGCTTGGGGAGTCCGGTGAAAATTCCGACGAGTGGATTGCGGAGTTTGTCAGGGTTCTGGAAAAGAACGATATCGGCTGGGCCTTCTGGCCATACAAGAAGATGCAGGCGACTACTTCCGTCGCCAGCTTTGCGGCGCCAGAAGGCTGGGACAGCATTGTGCAGTTTGCGCGTCTGCCTCGGGCTACCTCCGAAGAGGCGTCCCGGTTGAAGTCGAGACCGGAGCAGGCTGTGATCGACCGTGCACTTGAGGGGATTCTGACTAATATTCAACTTAGCCAATGCACGATCAATCACGGGTATATCCGCGCTCTTCTTCCTTTATCTTCATCACAGCCGGATTCGAAATGAATGGCGTGAGTCTTCGCCCTTCTTCTATTATTACTTTCTTCCAAAGATGAAGACGAAAAGACGGCAACGGTGCTCGCTCTCGCGATTGCCGGTCTTGCCGTGCTCGTTGGCGTAGCTTTGATGTATGGAAATCGTGCGGGTAGTGGCGGTCACCTCCGAGTCGTACAGATGCCTATACGATGTCGCAGGCGCACGATCTGCTCAGTCTGCTGCTTGGCCAGGACGGAAAGACAATGCGGCGATTGCGGGGTTCCGCAAGGCATTGCAGATTGATCCGGCCTTTGGCTCATCGTATCTGAATCCGGCGATGGCGCTTGTCCGCAAAGGAGACAGCGCAGGAGCTCTGGAACGGCTGCAGGCTGCTGTTGCAGCGGATCACACAGCAGGCACGTGAGATGGAGGAAAGCTTAGAGTGCACTGAGCAAAAAGCCAAGCTGAATAATTTTTGTCTCGGGCTGTGGCCATTAATTAGTTGGCGCCAATTGATCAAAATTCGATTGTATAGACGCAACTGGTCGAAGCGTTAGAAGATGGGAGATGTCTGTCTCTCGCCTGCGATCTCTTGCTTTAATTCCAAATAAGTTAAAGAGGTCGCAAATGTTGACGGCTATGCGTTTCTTCCTTGTTGGAGTGGATAAGTTTTGAATCATTGGACTCAGCTTCCGAAGCAATTGCACTCCGTGGTTGCAGCTACCCCCGGTTCTGTTCTGCTTCAGACCTCGCGTTTTGATGAATCCAATCAACGGAGTCTGCTTTTCGTTGATGTGGTGCGAACGATATCGGCGTGCGAACTCGATGAAATACCAGAGCTGTTTCGTCAGATTGAAGAAGCTCTCGCCGATGGGATGCATGTGGCGGGATATGTCGGATATGAATGCGGACATCACTTTGAGCGTTTCAGTGGTGTTACAGTTCGGGCAGATGAGGTGCCGCTGGCGTGGTTTGGTATCTATCGAGCACCGTTGATCTATGACCATGCGCGGGGATGTTTTGAAGAAGCAGTAGATCTACCTGAGATGCCGTGTGGCTTCGATGATATGCCGGTGCGCTTTGCTGAGCATGTGGATCTGGAGATCTCCGAAGAGGATTATTGCGCGAAGATACAGCGGATCAAAGAGTACATCGCTGCCGGGGAGACGTATCAGGTCAATTTCACTGACAGGGTGCGTGTCGCCACGAAGGTCTCTGCCGCCGTGGCGTTTGGAGCGTTACTGCAGCAGCAGCCCGTGGCCTACAGCGCTTTTTTGAATCTCCCCGGACATGCCATTCTTTCGCTTTCTCCTGAACTGTTTTTCAAAGTTGAAGATGGCAGGATCATTACTCAGCCTATGAAGGGAACGATGCCTCGGGGTATGAATACGACCGAAGACGTAGAGTCGGCGCGCCGACTGCAGAACGATGAAAAGAATCGCAGTGAACATGTGATGATCGTTGACCTGCTGCGCAACGATCTGGGTCGCATCTGCGAGATGGGTAGCGTGCGAGTGGAGAACCTTTTTTCAGTTGAGAAATATGAGACGTTGCTGCAGATGACCTCGACCGTTTCGGGTACGCTACGGAGCGGGCTCTCGTATTACGAGATCTTCAAAGGGTTGTTTCCGAGCGGCTCCATTACCGGCGCTCCGAAGATTCGGACGATGCAGATCATTCATGAGCTGGAACGGGGGCCGCGTGGGGTTTATACCGGGGCGATTGGTTACATCGCGCCGAATGGAAATGCTGCTTTCAATGTGGCTATCAGGACGGTTGTGATGAAAGATGGCGAGGCGCGGATGGGAGTTGGGGGTGGGATCGTCGCGGACTCACAACCTTTAGATGAGTATCGGGAGTGTCTGTTGAAGACGGAGTTCCTTGTGCGGCCTCCGCGCGATTTTCAGCTGATCGAGACGATGCTGTGGGATAGCGAGGTTGCGTTTCTCGATATGCATCTGGATCGGCTTGAGTCATCGGCGGAGTATTTCAACTTCAAGTGCGATCGGTCTGCTGTTGTGGGGAGGCTGGAGGAGGAGGCGAAAGGCTTTGAGCGGATGGAGAAGTATCGAGTGCGGTTGTTGATGGATGCTGCAGGGGTGATTACGGTCGCAGCGTTGAGATATCGTCCAGATCCGTGGACGGGTCGTGTTCGTTTGTCGGCAGAACGGAACTCCTCGACGGATGTGTTCATTCGGCATAAGACGACGCGGCGCGGGTTGTATGATCGACAGCTTGCGGAGGCTCGAGCGGCTGGATTCGATGAGGTGATCTTTCTGAATGAGAGAGGAGAGATTACCGAGGGGGCGATCAGCAATATTTTTGTTCGGAAGGATGGCAGGCTGCTGACTTCGCCGACGCGTTGCGGTGTTTTACCGGGAATCTATCGTCGTCATCTGCTGGAGACGAGTCCGGATGCTGAGGAGCGCGTGCTTACGCTGGACGATCTGCGGTGTGCCGATGAGGTTTTTCTTTGCAACTCCGTTCGAGGCATCCAGGTGGTCGGGTCGATCGACTTCGGTGACCTTTCGACGTAGCGCAGAGACAACTGCAGTTGTCGATTCGTTCCGGGGCGGTGCTCGCGCCTGATGTGTCTCTGGGGCCCAGAACGGTAGAAATAATTTTTTCGCGGATTGCCGGTACTGGGTTTTAGAGGGGTACCCCCCTGGGGGGGTACCCCTTCGTAAGTTGCTTGTTTTCTCTGGCTTACTATTTATCGTGCCTGCAAAATTGTCATTCCAAAGGGGTTACGGATAAAATCTTCTTTCTAAATGAGTTAGCGGATTGTTAAGGTGAAAAAGCCCCGAATTTATCGGGGCTTTCTTTTTCCTCTGTATCCAGTATAGCGGATGGAGGGAAACTACTATGCCACGCGGATCTCTCTGATTGGGGAGGCTTTAGGTGGTTTTGGGGGTTGACAGGTTTTGAGGACTTCGAGGAATTGGTAGCGGTGAATGCCAAATACAGAGAGCTCTTCGACGTGGCGACAGAGATTGGCGGTGGCAAACGGCAAGAACAGGCAACGGCAAAAGCAATATCAGTCGTTTCGGCTTCGCCTTCACTCGGGCCTTCGGCAGAGCGGAGGTCGCTTCGCGACGGCTTTTGACGCGGGGCTGAAGCCCCGCTCTACCTTAGAAGCAACGGCAACGGCAACAGCAACAGCAACGACAACAGCAAAAGCGACGGCAAACAACGGCAATGATGGATTGCTTCATGCTGTCTCGGACCAGAGCAATGTTTTTGCGTGCTGCCTGTGAAGGCAATTGTCCATGGCGGACTGGATTTTTGGTGGACAAAAGATGGTTGCATCGTGGCAGAATGCGGCATATTCGTGGTGGTTTGTTGCGTTGAAAGAGCGGCTTCGCTGATGGCGGCCTGGGGCATCGCCAGTAGTAGTACCAGGTCGGCGGGGTCTTCGCCTGCGCGTTGCAGGATTCGGATTGCAACTGCATCGCCTGCATCGGCGCATTGTGCAACGATGGGGGCGAGCTGAGAGGGGTCCGGGCCGGGGATGCGGTTGCCGTGTTCGATTGTGGTGCTGATGGACGAGATTCAGAGCGGCGATCTTCCTGCTTCGGAGCACGAACTGGCGCGTATCTGTCAGGTGAGCCGAGCGACGGCGCGGCAGGCTGTTCCTCATCTAGAGGCACCGGACTATGCGGTTGGAAAAAGAAGATACGGTACGTTTGTGACCCGTCCTAAGGTGGAAGTATGAAGTAGTAGTTGCAGGGATCTGAGCAGCGGCGAGAGTGCAAGGATTTTTGACGCGGCTGGATGGAGGCCTGTCGATGGCGATGAGGCGGTGGAGTTGTGGCGGTTTTGTACGAACAAAATAGTGCAAAAGTGTTTATTGGTTTTTTGCGTTTATGTCTTTCGTGGCTTCCGCATAGAGCATGTCTCCTACAGCCTTGTGCACAGCAGTGGAGGGATGACTCTGATGGTAGAAGTAGTGGGTCTCCGGCGTTGCGCATGGTGTGGGATCTTCGTCTTTTAGCACGCGGCCCGCGCAGGTGTCGGAGGTATCGGTGATGCCGTATTTCGCGGGATGCTCCATGACCTCGTCGAAGAAAAGACCCCAGTCGCTGTTGGCGATGTGAATGTCCGGATGCTTTGCACGCATGTCCGACGGGATCGTTGACAGTTCGGGGTTGAAGCGGGTGCCTGCTGTTGCGAATGACGGGATTTTCGTGGGGAGGAGAGCCACCATAAAGCGGCGTGCGCCCAGAGCGTAGAGGGTCTCGATCTCTCCTTCGATGTTCGCGACGGTTGCACCGTCGGGCAGGCCACGGTCGTTAAGGCCGCCTGCGAAATAGAACATGGTCTGCTTCGGGTCGAAGGTGACGGTGCCGTTTTTTACCAGCGCGGCGAAGTCGGCTACCTGGTTCGCCATGCCGCGGCTGAGTAGTTCTCCATGCTGGTAGCGAGTCCCCTGGCCTTCGCCTGTTCTTGCTCCACTGACAGCGAAGTTCAATCCCTTGCCTTTGCTGTTGGGGTCGCCGAAGTATGTGAATGGAATGTTCAGGCGTCGCGCCAGATACACGACAGCGGTGGGGCCGTTGCTGTCGATATAGCCTGCGCCTGAGTCGGAGTAGCTGTCTCCGAAGACGTACAACATGGAGTAGGGACGATCGGCTGCTTCGCTCCTCGCAACAAATATCGCCAGAATCGCCGCAACTACCAAACAAATCCGTCTCATCGGTTTTCCTCTGTGTCAGTATGGGCTTCGCTCTTCATCCATGGTATCGGGATTATTTTGTGGATAGTGATGAGTCGTTGCAGATTGGCGTTTCGATGAGCGTAGTCGCCGATATGGTAGATTAACGTCTATGGAACTGCTGCTACAAAAAGCCTCCCTCGGCTCTTGTTGTCGTTGTTAAGCACATCTGCGTATCCATCCCTGGACGCGCTGGTTCCTATCCATTCAAAAAAATATTCAGTCCGCAGCTAAGTGGCTGTTTGGCATCGCTCACAGGTATATTGCATTGAAATCGTCAGCCTCAAACAATAACGGCAAGGCTCTCGTCGTAGTCTCTCGCGACGCTGTGCGTTGTTGTTGTTGCCGCTGATCCTGTCTCCTCTCCTTCCATAAAACTAAAAACAGAAAAGCCTGATCCGTTTCCACGGATCGGACGTTGCGTTACTTCTTTTGAGGCTTATTCCCATGTTCCGTCGCGCTGTCATTTTCTTTCTTCTCTCGGTTGCTGCAGTTCACGCCCAGGTCGTTGGGGGCACTATCAACGGCACGATCGCGGATACTGCCGGCGCTGTTATTCCTGGCGCGACCGTCATCATCAGGAACCAGGAGACTGGCGGCGAGCGCCATCTCGTTTCCGATGCCTCGGGCGTCTATGCCGCACCCTCTATTCCGATTGGCGTCTACACCGTCTCCGTCACGCGCGATGGATTCGCCCCGCTGACTCGCACGGGGGTCTCGCTTACCATCGGCCAGGCTATTCGCATCGATCTGACGCTCCACCTCGGCAACGTTGCGGAACAGGTCACGGTTACAGATGTGCCCACCTCGGTTAATCTTTCCACCCAGCAGATTTCAGGGCTGGTCGGCGAGCGCCAGGTGAAGGAGCTTCCGCTCAACGGCCGGTCGTATGATCAGCTCATCACGCTGAACCCTGCAACCGTGAACTACACAGCGCAGCGCAGCGGGTCGGTGGGTACGTCGAACTCCTCGGTCGGTAATATGTTCGCTGTCTCCGGTCGCCGTCCTCAGGACAATCTTTATCTGCTCAACGGCATCGAGTACACGGGCGCCTCGCTGATCAATGTCACTCCGGGCGGAACCAGTGGGCAGCTGCTGGGAGTTGAGGCGGTTCGCGAGTTCAATGTCGTCTCCGATACTTACTCCTCGAGCTATGGCAAGCGTCAGGGAGCGCAGATCTCCATCGTTACCGCCTCGGGCACGAATACTCTTCACGGGTCTGCGTATGAGTTTCTGCGTAACTCGTTCTTCGACTCGCGCAACTACTTCGATCCGTCGCGTATTCCCAACTTTCAGCGC
>Ga0302220_10000893_pt1 | contig 24004 bp, 20 predicted proteins | sample II_Palsa_E1_3_FD_194572 | JGI IMG/M metagenome (GOLD analysis project Ga0302220, IMG submission 194572) | Peat permafrost microbial communities from Stordalen Mire near Abisko, Sweden - II_Palsa_E1_3 | ecosystem: Environmental > Terrestrial > Soil > Palsa > Peat permafrost | place: Sweden...
CAGCGGAACATCAATTGCAGCATCGCTGAGAGCATCGCGCGCTTCGAGCCCGTCGCTCGGGCCGCCAAGGAGCATGGCGTACGGATTCGCGGCAGTGTCTCGTGCGCGCTCGGCTGTCCGTATCAGGATGAGGTGCCGGTGTCGTCGGTGGTGGATGTGGTCAAGCGGTTTGCCGCGCTCGGTTGCGACGAGATCGATATCGCGGACACGATCGGCGTGGGCACGCCCAAACGTACGCGCGAAGTATTTGCTGCGGTCACCGAAGTGTTTCCGCGCGAGCAACTGTCGGGGCACTTCCACGACACCTACGGCCAGGCACTTGCCAACATCTACGCCGCGCTGCTCGAAGGAATTGAGATTTTTCACGCATCGGTAGCCGGGCTCGGCGGTTGTCCGTATGCGAAGGGCGCCACCGGCAACGTCGCTACCGAAGACGTGCTGTATCTGCTGCAAGGACTCGGTATCGAGACCGGTATCGATCTCGCCCAGGTCGTCGCGATCGGCGATTTCATCTCGACCTCGATCGGCAAGCCGAACAACTCGCGCGCCGGTAAAGCGTTGCTCGCCAAAGCACGCAGCGAACCGGCCTCGTGCGTCTAACTCACCTCTCACTGGAAAGTGCTTTATGACGGACAACGCTCCTACCCACGCCGACGATCTCAACGCATTGCCGGACTCGGCACGCCGCGTCGCATTGCTGCTGCGTGAGCGCGGCCACGCCGGACAGATCGTGATGCTGCCGGAAACCGGCAAGACGTCGGCCGAAGCTGCTGCAGGACTAGGCTGCGAGGTCGCACAGATCGCCAAATCGATCCTGTTTCGCCGCCGCGAAGACGATGCGCCTGTGTTGGTGATCGCGAGCGGCGCGAACCGCGTCGACGAGAAAAAGGTCGCAGCACAGGTCGGCGAGATTGGGCGCGCTGATGCGAAGTTCGTGCGCGAAAAGACCGGCTATGCGATCGGTGGCGTCTGCCCGATCGGCCACGCCACGCCGCCGGTTACGCTGATCGATGCAGACCTGCTGACGCTCGACACTCTTTGGGCCGCGGCTGGCCACCCGCATGCGGTATTCAATCTGTCGCCGCAGGAGCTGGTCGCCCTGACCGGCGCGCCAGTCGCCGACGTGGCGCTACGAGAAGCCGAATGACGACGGCAAGCACCGTGGACCAACAGAACACGGTTGCACCCGTGCCGTCGCCGTGCATCAATGTGTGCCGGATGGACGAAGCGAGCGGCTGGTGTGAAGGGTGTCTGCGCACCATCGATGAAATCGCGTGCTGGTCCACCTACGACGATGCCACCAGGCGCGCGGTCTGGGATGCACTCGACGATCGCCACGCGCAGTGGATGGCGCAAAACCGGCAGGCCGCGAAATGAATGCGGCGCCGCGCATCGTGATGCCGAAGCCCATGCAGGAGTCCGCTCAGTCGGCCCAGGAGTCCCATCCATCATGAGCTTACCGGCGTCGATTCAGGTGTTCGAGCGCGGCTGGTTGTCGTCGAACAACGTGCTGCTGGTTGACGATACCTGCGCCGCCTTGGTCGATACCGGTTACTCGACTCATGCGCCGCAAACGCGGACCTTAGTGCAGGCGGCGCTCGGCGAACGGCCGCTCGATCTGATCGTCAACACCCATCTGCACTCCGACCACTGCGGCGGCAACGCGTTACTGCAGGCGGCGTGGCCATGCCGCACGGCAATCCCCTCCGCTGAGGCGGAAGCGGTGCGCAACTGGGATGAGGCTCGCCTGACGTATCGCGGCACCGGCCAGACCTGCACGCGCTTCACCTTCACCGAGACGATCGCACCCGGCATGCACCTCAAGCTCGGCGCGCTCGACTGGGAGGTGCTCGGCGCACCTGGCCACGACCCGCACTCGCTGATGCTCTATTGCGCGGCAGAACGTGTGCTGATCAGCGCGGACGCACTATGGGAAAACGGTTTCGGTGTGATTTTTCCGGAGCTCGAAGGCGAAAGCGGCTTTGCGGAAGAACAAGCCGTGCTGGAGACCATCGCCAAGCTCGATGTGCGCACGGTGATCCCGGGTCACGGCGCGCCGTTCACGAATGTTGCGCAGGCGCTGGAGCGAGCGTTTTCGCGAGTCGCATGGTTGCGCGCCGATCCGGCGCGCAACGCGAAGAATGCACTGAAGGTGCTGATCGTGTTCAAGCTGCTCGAAGTGCGGACCATGACCTTCGATGCGCTCACACGCATGCTCGACAGCGCCAGCGCGATGCGCGCGGCTGCCACCATGCTCAAGCCGCGCGAGGAATGGCCAGCGCTGCTGCGCGGGCTGATCGAAGAACTGGCTGTGCAGGGCGGTCCGTTGACGGTGGATGGCTCATGTATCGTCGCACGCAATACCGTCACGCGTAGCGCGTGATCAGCGCCTAAGCGGAAGACAAGCGCCGTCGCTCAACAAACGTCAAAAACCGCGGCACAAAAAAGAAAGCCGCTCGCAAAGAATGGCGAGCGGCGGAATTCGGTCGACGTGATCATCGTCTACACAAATGATACCTGCGCGGGTTTTTTGACCGCATCGGTGATTTCCCTACAAAAGGTTGACACTGTGATCTCGGGGCACGCCGACTCAAGTCGGCGAATAGCGGCGCTGCGGCACGAGGCGCCAGCCGAAGTTGACGCCTGCGGCAGCAAGCAGAATCAGCACAGCGCCGAACACCTGCACCCATGCAAGCTTCTGGCCGAATGCAACGCGATCGACAATGATCGCAACAACCGGATAGATGAACGAAAGCGCGCCGGTCATCGCCGTCGGCAGCTTCTGGATCGCGCCGTAGAGCAGCACATACATGATGCCGGTGTTCACGACGCCGAGCGTCACGAGTTCAAGCCAGTGCGCGCCGGTGGTAGGCAGCGCATCGAAGCGCACAAACGGCGCCAGCATCAGCACGCCGAGCCCCACCTGAATCACCGCGATCAGATGCGGCGGCGTGCCTTTCAGATGTTTGGTGATGATCGACGACACCGCGTACATCGCCGCCGCGCCAACCGCATAAGCGATTCCTTCAAGGTACCGGCCCGGCACCGCGAGCACGGCGGGCTCGACCCGCACGACGAGCACGAGGCCACCGAACGCCACCAGCAACCACGCAACCGTCGAAGCGGTGATGCGTTCGCGAAACACCACCGCACCGAGCGCGACCAGCATGAATGGCTGCGTGTTGTAGACGGCGGTGGCCATCGAAATCGACGCGCGCGAATACGCCGCAAACAGCAGCACCCAGTTGACCACGATCGCCACACCGCCGAGCGCGGCGAGGCCCAGCATGCGCCAGGAGAACAGGTTGCGACGGAACAGTCCTAACGCCGCGCACACGAGGGCCAAGGTGGCGCCGCCGAACACGCAGCGAAAAAAAACCACATTGAACGCGCTCTGTTGCGACGATACGACCAGCCAGCCGATTGTCCCCGACATCAGCATCGCCACGGTCATCTCCACCGCCCCGCGACTGGTGGCGCTCCCGCGCATTTCATTGGCAGCCATCTTCGCTCTCCCTGGATTGATCACTGTATGAGAGTCAGTGTATTTAATCCGGATGGTCGAATATATGGCTAAACTTAGGCATTTAACTGCCCAAACCTAATAATCGAAGGCAACCATGGCAAAGCGCCTTACGCCAGCTAGCCCCCCAGCTGCACTCGACGACACCGACCGGGCGCTCCTGGCGGCGCTCGCCGAAGATGCACGCCAGCCGGTCAGCGAACTGGCACGGCGGGTCGGCTTGTCCGCGCCCAGCACCGCCGAGCGTCTACGGCGGCTCGAGACCCAAGGCGTGATCGAGTGCTTCACCGTGCAGATCGATCCGCGCGCGCTCGGCTACACGCTGCAGGCAATCGTGCGCGTGAAGCCGTTGCCCGGGCAATTGCATCTGGTCGAAGACGTGATCCGGCGTATCCCGGAGTTCGTGGAGTGCGACAAGGTGACCGGCGACGACTGCTTCGTCTGCCGTCTGTATCTGCATTCGATCGAGCAGCTCGATGAAATCCTGTCGAAGGTGACGGAGCGCGCGGAAACCAGCACCGCCATCATCAAGTCGACGCCGGTCGCGCGCAGGCTGCCGCCGCTAGGCTGAGCGCGACCGAGCTTCTACTGCTCCACAGCTTCGAAGAAGGACAACATCTCCGAGACCAACTCCGTTGGCGCTTCCTCTGGGATGTAGTGCCCGCACGACAACGCTCGCCCGCTGACATCGCGCGCCACCTGGCGCCATTCCGCGAGCGGCTTGAAACACTTCTCGATCACGCCCTCCTCACCCCACAGCACGCGTAGCGGACAGCCAATCTTGTGGCCGCGTTCGATGTCGGCGCGATCATGGTCGAGGTCGATGGTCGCCGACGCACGGTAGTCCTCGCACATCGCATGCACCGCACCCGGTTGCCGCAACGCGCTGCGATAGGCGTCGAGCGCTTCGGGCGCAAACGGCGCCAGCCCGGCGTGGCGGCTGCCCATCACGCGGTCCACGTAGACGTCCGGATTGGCGCCGATCAGCGTCTCCGGCAAAGGCTCAGGCTGGATCAGGAAAAACCAGTGGAAATACAGCGTGGCAAAGGTGCGGTCGGTGGCTTCGTACATGGCGAGCGTCGGCGCGATGTCGAGCAGCATCAGACGCTCGACGGCGCCCGGATGATCGAGCGCCATGCGGTGCGCGACCCGCGCGCCGCGGTCATGGGCGCAGACCAGAAAACGCTCGTAGCCGAAGTGACGCATCACAGCGACCTGATCGGCCGCCATCGCACGTTTCGAATAAGCGGCGTGAGTGGCGTCGCTTGCCGGTTTGGCCGACGCGCCGTAGCCGCGCAAATCGGTGGCGATCACGGTGAAGTGCTCTGCGAGTTGCGCCGCGCACCGATGCCAGATCAGGTGCGTCTGCGGATGGCCATGCAGCAGCAAGAGAGGCGGCCCTGCCCCGCCCTTGACCCCGTATATGTCGACGTCGCCCGCGGCGACCCGGAAGGGCGTGAAATCCTCGAAGGGCATAGCGAGAGTCTCTTGTCGTTGTTCGTGAAAGCATTGTAGGAGCGCTGTGTGTCCATACGGGGTGGGATAGGGCACGTAAGCGTAGAACCTGAACACTTCCTCCAACTGCGCCGACGCTGCAATCCGGCGGTCATTCGCCTATAATCGAACGATCGTTCGCAAACTGCAATGGCTTCATGGAGCTCAGCGGATTGCGGACGCAAGTCGCACAACGCACGCAGCAGCCACCTCAGACTCAGGCTGCGTCTTGTGCCACTACACTTCACATATGCCGGGCGTTCGACCCGCACCGGCTTGCCTGATAGGAGACTTGCGCCATGGCATTGCCCGCCGTCCTGCAGCACCTTGCGCTGCCCGTTGTTGCCTCGCCGATGTTCATCGTCAGCTACCCCGATCTGGTTCTCGCCCAATGCAAGGCCGGGATTGTCGGCTCGTTCCCGGCTTTGAATGCGCGGCCGGCGGAGCTGCTCGACGAATGGCTCACGCAGATTCAGGCGTCGCTCGCCGAACACAAGGCAGCCCATCCGGACGCCGTGATCGGTCCGATCGCCGTCAACCAGATCGTCCATCAGTCAAACGTGCGGCTCGAGCACGACGTGCGGGTGTGCGTCGAACATAAGGTGCCGATTTTCATCACTAGCCTGCGCGCGCCGGCCAAGGAAATTGTCGACGCGGTGCATAGCTACGGCGGCATCGTGCTGCACGACGTGATCAATATCCGTCATGCGCAGAAGGCGCTGGAAGCGGGCGTCGACGGTCTGATCCTGGTCGCGGCGGGTGCGGGCGGCCACGCAGGCACGACCTCCCCGTTTGCGCTGGTCGGCGAAGTGCGCCGCATGTTCGACGGCCCGATCGTGCTTTCCGGCGCGATTGCCAACGGCGGCTCGATCCTCGCAGCGCAAGCGATGGGCGCGGACCTCGCGTACATGGGCACGCGCTTTATCGCGACCCAGGAAGCGCATGCGGTGGAAAGCTACAAACATGCGATCGTCAACTCGAGCGCCTCGGACATCATCTACACCAACCTGTTCACCGGCGTGCACGGCAACTACATCCGCGAAAGCATCCTCAATGCCGGGCTCGATCCGGATGCGCTGCCGGCGTCGGACAAGACCGCAATGAATTTCGGCAGCGACAAGGCCAAGGCGTGGAAGGACATCTGGGGCGCAGGCCAAGGCGTCGGTCTGATGGACGACGTGCCGAGCGTCGGCGAACTGGTCGAGCGTCTGAAGAAGGAATACGACGAAGCGAAGGCGCGGCTGGGAATTGCGCGCTGACCGGCGAACGAGGCGCTTAGCTCACCGCGAGCGCCTTGATCTGCTCGAGCGACGGCCACAGCGCCTCGTTGGCAAAGCGCGCTACAAAAAAATCGACGAACGAGCGCACCTTCGCCGATAGATGGCGCCGGCTCGCGTACACGAGATGAATCGGCAGTTCGCGCGGCGTCGACTCGGCGACCAGCAGCGGCAGCAAGCGGCCGGTGGCGAGATCGTCGCCGATCACCTCGGTCCCGAGCATGGCGATCCCCGCCCCTTGCAACACAAGAACGCGCTGCGCTTCCAGCTGATTGACGATCAGGTTGCCGGACAGACTGACCCGCGCGCCGCCATCGCCGTTGGACGTAACGAAGTCCGGCGCCGATACGCCTGCGTACTGCAGATAGTTGTGACGCGCCAGGTCGGCCCGTTTCTGCGGCGTGCCATGCCGGCGCAGATAATCCGGCGAGGCGCACAGCACGAGGTGCGCGGTCGCAATCTGCCGCGCGATCAGCGAGGACGACTTCAGGCCGTGCGGCGAGGCCCGGATCGCGACATCGAAACCCTCGTCGATCAATTCGACCACACGGTCCGACAAGGTCATGTCCACGGTGACCTGCGGATACTGCGCGGCATAGTCGGCCACGGCGCTCATCACGTGACTCAGGCCGAATGCCGATAGCGACGACACCCGCAGACGGCCCTGCGGCACGATGCTCGCGGCGCCAACTGCCTGCCCCGCTTCGTCGAGTTCGGTCAGCACCTGACTCAAACGCTCGTAGTACTCGCGGCCCGCCTCGGTCGGAGCGACGCGCCGCGTGGTGCGATTAAGCAGGCGGGCGCCGAGTTGCTGCTCCAGATGCATCACGTGTTTGCTCGCCATCGCCGCGGACATCTCCATGCGCTCGGCAGCACCGACGAAGCTGCCCACCTCGACGACGTGGCGAAACACTTTCATGCTGACGAGGGTATCCATGGCAATCGCTCGTGAGAGGAATCAATCGATGCCATTCTGCCGTCTTTATCAAAGCAGCGTCAGCAAACCTGCGGTCTGAGGTACCGGTTGATAAAGCCAAAAACGACAAACCCCGCCTTCTCCCGAAGGCGGGGTTTGCAAAGCACAACGAAACGCGTGGCACCCCGAACCGATCAGAACTTCGTGCGGATACCTACGCCGTACGTCTGGCCCGAAGTCTGGCTGGTGAAGTGATCGTACATATATGCCGCGTAGACATCGGTGCGCTTGGACATCGGATAGTCGTAGCCGATTGCAGCTGTCTGACGCGTCTGGTCCAGACCGCTGCCGTCGCGCGAGTACGCGAACGACGCCATGATCGAACCCGGGCCCGCCGGAACCGTCACGCCGCCTTGTGCCGTGTTCACATGCCAGCTGCCAATATCCTGCGCGTTGTACGTGTACATGTACTGGCCGAAGAACTTGACGTACTTCAGGTCGTACGACACCCCAAGTTGAGCGACGCTCTGGCTCTTCATGTTCGGAAGCCCAACGCTCTGCGCGAGGCCGGTCAGGTCGCCCGGGGCGTCGTTGAAGTTCACGTACTGATAGACGCCGGTTGCCGCGAACGCGCCGTGGAAGTACAGGAACTGGGCGCTCCACTTCTTCGCGCCGTTCTCACCCGCCGTATTGCCGAGGGCGTACATCACGTTGGCGCTAAAGCCGTTGAAGTTCGGCGACGAATATTCCACCGCATTATTCCAGCCCGAGTCGCCGGCTACACCCTGGTCGGTGTTGTAGGTCGGGAAGGTGCCAAGGCCGAGGTAGGTATGCCACACCATCGGCGAGAATTCGTACGAGTCGACGAACGGGTTGAACAGGATCGTCGAGACGAACAGCGGCGTAGTCAGACGCCCGGCCGTGACCGTACCGTACGGAGACTCGATACCGACGTAGGCGTTACGCGAAAAGAACGTATCGCCCGTGAAGCGGCCGTACTGGCCAGTCTGCGGCAGAAAGAAGCCTTCCAGTGTGAAGATCGCCTTGTAGCCGTTGCCCAGATCCTCCGCTCCCTTCAAGCCCCAGTAGGAAGTCGACATACCGCCGCCGGACACCTCCGCGGCACCCTTGCCGTCCGGGAATTTCTGATCGCCGACCCAGGCATCGACCTGACCATAAAGTTGCACGCTCGATTGCGCGAACGCCGACGATGCGCCCCCGGCCAGCAGGCAAGCGATGACGCTGGTCTTGAGAGTCGTATTGAGCGCACGGCGGAAATTTGTATTCATGGGTTCTCCTGTCTTTGTCAAAGGGTGTGGCTGCTGTGCGGCGGGGAAGCTCGCGCTACCGGTTTCTCAGTCGTCCGTTAGATCAACGAGCTAATCTGGGCGGGACCATCTTTGCGGACCATTTTTATGGACAAAAATATGGGTTGTTATTGCCGGTATATCGGTCCGATTAGTTTTGTCGTTTATCGGACTGATAAAGCACGATTGACTCTCGCCCGTACCGCGGCATACCTGCCCCGGCAACCGGCTGTGAGGCCCGCCAGGCCTGCAGCGCAAAGACAGATAACGGATCAGGGACCGCGCCGATGACGGCCGGCCCGGCGAAGGACAAAATTTGATGATTCGGTAAGGTGCCGTGCGTCGTGCTGTCACGAAAGTGTGGCGTGCAAACGTCACTTGGACGGGCAGACACGACACCGTATGACCAGGCGCAGGTTAGCTGACAGATTGAAAGCAGGAGAAAGTGGCTGGCGACGCCGTCTGCGTGACGATGATGGTGAGCAGGCCGACCGGCCTCGTGCGAGCGAAGCGCGCACCGGTCATTGAGGAACGTTCAGGAAAAGGCTAGTTGCGGTAGGGCGACTGCCCCGGCGGCCGACTCAAATACTCCGGCGGGTGCGGAACCGGGCGAGTGGCGCCGCGCTCTTCGTTGTAGCGCGCGACGTCGGCGCGGATCGAACCGGCCCGCACCATCGTTTCGTCCTCGGGCGGACGCGGCACCGAGCGGACCTCGGTGCTCACCGTGGTAATGGCGCCGGCGTACTGGAATCCGCCACGCGGGTCGGCGCGGGCGTCGCCCCTGTAGCCGTTATACCCACCACCGCCGTTGCCGGCAACGCGTGGCGACTGCGCGTTCGTGTAGCCGCCATGGGATGCAGCCGCGTTGCGCGCAACCCGGGCGTTGCGTTCAGAAGATGCGCCACGCTCGGCACGAGCGTCGGAAGCACGCGCATTATGCTGGACGCCGGCATGAGCAAACCCGCCGCCGAAATCACCGCCGTGCGGTGCTTGCGGCGCTCTGGCATGGGCGAACGAACACAGCACAGTCACGACTGCGCCCAACACCCACTGCCTGGTTCTCACCAACCCTGCGTCCACCATGATTCACCTGCCCGAAGACCCGCCTGAAGCCTGCCGTTCGAGCTGCGGCGAGGCTTGTTCCAGGATTTGCGTACCCGCTGCGGTCAATCCGCAACTTATGCATCCCATTGGCCTTTGAGCAGTAATTTATGGGTCGGTCGGGGGGGTGTCGAGCCAAAAAGTGTTAGGCCTGACACTGCCTTGTAACACCATGTTACTGCGACGTTTTTCCGCGACAAACGCCTTGCACAAGGGGCAAATCAGGACCTCCTGATTACCGCCTGGAGCGCCCCATTACACCCCTCGCACCCGTTCCGCCAAGCGGGCTTCGACACACCTGAGAAGCACAATCCTCATCAATCGATTCCGCAAATGAATTTGATTTTTTAATCACGATCCGTTACTAATGACCGCTTCCCCCTACAGCAAACGCCACGTGCCAGCGCGCACGCGTGTCTGTATTTCCGCGTTACCCGCGTCACCCGAATTGAGTTGAGATTGCGAAATGGCTCGCCCGAAACTGCTTCCCGATAACTTCACGCTGTGCCTCGTCGGCACGGTGATCTTCGCCAGCCTGCTGCCCGTGCATGGGCAGGCGGCCGTCTGGTTCAACTGGCTGACGAATTTCGCCGTCGGGCTGCTATTTTTCCTGCACGGCGCCAAGCTCTCGCGCGAAGCGATCGTGGCGGGCGCGACGCATTGGCGTCTGCATATCGTCGTCCTGCTAAGCACGTTTGCGCTGTTTCCATTGCTCGGGCTCGCGCTCAAACCGCTGCTTTCGCCCCTTGTTACGCCTGCGCTCTACGCCGGCGTCCTCTTCCTCTGTACGCTGCCATCGACGGTCCAGTCGTCCATCGCGTTCACTTCGATTGCCAAAGGCAATGTGCCGGCTGCCGTATGCAGCGCCTCGGCGTCGAGCCTGCTCGGCATCTTCATTACGCCGGCGCTCGTCAGCCTTGTCGTCACGAATCAGGCAGCCGGCGGCACGTCCGCATGGCACACGGTCTGGAACATCGTGCTGCAACTGCTGGTGCCGTTCGTGGCGGGGCAGTTGCTGCGCCCGATGCTCGGCAAGTGGATCGAGCGCCATCGCAGCGTGACGAAGTTCGTCGACCAGGGTTCGATCCTGCTGGTGGTGTACGGCGCCTTCAGCGAAGCGGTCACGGAAGGCCTGTGGCGGCATACCTCGCTGGGCGCACTGGGCGGCCTCGTGCTCATCAACGCCGTATTGCTGGCGCTTGCGCTGGCCGTCACGATGTTCACCAGCAAGCGGCTCGGCTTCAACCGCGCGGACCAGATCACCATCATCTTCTGCGGCTCGAAGAAGAGTCTCGCCTCCGGCGTGCCGATGGCGAAGGTCATCTTTGCTTCGCACGCGGTGGGCGCCGCCGTGCTGCCACTGATGCTGTTTCACCAGATCCAGCTGATGGTATGCGCCGCCCTCGCGCAACGCTGGGGCGCGCGCGACACGAGCGCGGAAACCCGCGCTGCCGCAGAGGACCGCCCCGCGGCCGCCGTTGCGCGACACTGACGCGCCGAGCCTGTCGAACAAAAGATTCATAAAACGCCCTCCCTGAGCCTGTCTGAATAAAGCCGCCCTCACGCGGCTTTTCCGTTATTTCACGCCGAAATGCTCGCGGCGTCGCCCTGGCCTGAAGGCATAGGCGCAATGCAAACAAAACGGCCGGACGAACCCGGCCGCATCTGGCCCCAAGCCAAGACACGGCGCGAGCGCACCACGTCGGTGCGTCTTGTCATTAAAAATTCACTTAACTTCTCCGTGCCGCCGCCGATAAGCCGACGGTTCACCGCTTTGGCCGAATGCCATGCCACTTCGCTCGCCCCCTCGTTCTGCCACGCCCAGCATCGAGGATTTGATCGCCCGGCGTGATTTGTTCGCAGTATTTCAACCGATCGTGGATTTCGACGACGGGGCAATTCTTGGTTACGAAGGGCTGATTCGTGGGCCCGCCGGCTCGCCACTCGAGACACCATTCGCGCTGTTCGCGCTGGCAAACGCCGAGGGCCGCGTGCTCGAACTGGAACGCGCTGCCGCGCTCATCTGCGTTCAGGCATTCGCGCAGTCGGCCTGCGACGGCAAACTGTTTCTGAATTTCAGCGCAGGCGCGCTGCGCCAGCTCGCCGAAGCACGCGAGGACGCGCTCGGGCTGCTGCGGCAATCGGGTGTGGACCCGGAGCGCATCGTGATCGAGCTGACGGAGCAAAGCGCGATTCCCGACATCAGCCAGTTCCTGCCGGCGCTGGCGAGCTTGCGCACCGCCGGCGCGCAATTCGCGCTCGACGACTACGGCACCGCGAATGCGAGCATGAATCTGTGGGTACGCCTGCGACCGGACGTCGTGAAGATCGACCGGTTCTTTATTCACGACATCGCGAGCGACCCGCTGAAGTTCGAGGCCGTGCGCGCCATGCAGCAATTCGCCAGCGCGAGCGGCGCGAAGCTGGTGGCCGAGGGCATCGAAAACGAAGCGGATCTGATCGTGCTGCGCGACATGGGCATTAACTGCGGGCAGGGTTATTTCTTCGGCCGGCCCAACGCGAAGCCGGCTCGCATGGTGACGGGCGACGCACGCCAGGCGATTCGTGCCGGCCACATCGCCGTGTTTCCGGAGGCAACGCGCGCAGTCAGCGCATCACCTTCGGGTGGTATGGCGTCGGCCAAGATGATGGTGCATGCGCCTGCGCTGCCGCGCCAGGCCACCAACAACGAGGTGCTCGAACTGTTCAACCGCTTGCCGGATCTGCACGCGGTAGCCGTGGTCGAAAACGACGAGCCGGTGGCGTTGATCAACCGGCGCGCCTTCATGGAGCGCTACGCCTTGCCGTACCACCGCGAGCTGTTCGGCAAACGCCCCTGCCTGCTGTTTGCAAACGCGTCGCCGGTAATCATCGAAAAATCGATGACGGTCGAACAGATGGCCAAGCTGCTCGCGAGCGACGACCAGCGGTATCTCGCCGACGGCTTCGTCATCACCGACAACGGCAAATACGCGGGCCTCGGCACCGGCGAGAACCTGGTGCGCGCCGTCACCGAAGTGCGCATCGAAGCGGCGCGCTACGCGAACCCGCTGACCTTCCTGCCCGGCAACATTCCGATCAGCTCGCACATCGCGCGGCTGCTCGGCCACGACGCCGGGTTCTACGCCTGCTATGTCGACCTGAACCATTTCAAGCCCTTCAATGACCAGTACGGCTACTGGCAGGGCGACGAAGTGCTCAAGTTCGCGGCCGCAGTCCTGGCCGACGTGTGCGATCCGACTCGCGACTTTCTCGGCCACGTGGGCGGCGACGACTTCCTGATCCTGTTTCAGAGCGACGACTGGCGCGAGCGGGTATTGCGCGCGATCCAGTTGTTCAACGAAGGCGCGCAACGTTTCTACGCGCCCGAGGACCGGCTCGTGGGTGGCATCCACGGTGAAGACCGGCGCGGCAATGCAACCTTCTTCGGCTTTGTGACGATGGCGATCGGCTGCGTGCACATCGAGTCCCATGTCGGTCCGACGCTGTATAGCAGCGAGGAAGTCGCTTCGGTGGCGGCGCTCGCGAAGCGGCGCGCGAAGCAGGACCCGGGCGGGTTCGTGCTGATCGAGGCGGATGAAAGCGACGCGCTCTTGCAGGGGCATACCGACGCGCGCCACGCCGCATTCGACTGAGGCGACGGCTGCGCTGCCCTAACTGGGGGACGTTCCTCGCAACAGCGGCGACTCTCGCAGACTGATGGATCCGTTTACCCGGCGCCGACGCCGCCGCCGGTTCCAGCTCTTCACCCCACCGAATAATGCTTCGGATTCCTACTGTTCACCCCCTAAAACTCACCTTTCCCGCAAATTTAGTCGAATGTTTAGTTAATTTTACTAAACATAATGAAACCGCTATTCCACCTTATATACGGGTATTTACGCGTACCGATTCGCGTGACTACAGGGACTTTTCCGCCTGTTTTACTATACAATCCCCCGAAATCAACTTAGCCAGCGGCCAGCACTGCGTTCGCCGCCCACCCAGATGGCCACAACCATCCGCGATGTCGCCCGCGCCGCCAGCGTGTCGATCGGCACCGTCTCCCGCGCGCTGAAGAATCAGCCAGGTCTCTCCGATGCCACCCGCATGCGGGTCGTCGAGGCCGCGCGTCAGCTCGGTTACGACCCGGCCCAGTTGCGCCCGCGCATCCGCCGGCTGACCTTTCTGCTGCACCGCCAGCACAATAATTTCGCCGCCAGCCCATTCTTTTCGCACGTGCTGCACGGTGTCGAAGATGCCTGCCGCGAGCGCGGCATCGTGCCGTCCGTGCTGACCGCAGGACCCACGGAAGACGTGATCCAGCAGATGCGCCTGCACGCACCCGACGCGGTCGCCGTCGCCGGCTTCGTCGAGCCCGAAACGCTCACCACGCTCGTCGCCATGCAGCGCCCGCTTGTGCTGATCGACCTGTGGGCGCCAGGGCTACGGTCAGTCAACCTCGACAACGCGGCCGGCGCGGCGCTGGCAATGCGCCATCTGTTCCAGCACCGCTACAAGCGCATCGCCTTCATCGGCGGCTCGCTCGCACATTTCAGCATCGCGCAGCGCGCGCTCGGCTACCGGCGCGCGTTCTTCGAGGCCGGTCTGCTGTTCGACCCGTCGCTTGAAGTGACCATCGACGCCGGGCTCGATCCCGACACCGGCGCCGCCTTGGCCATGCAACGCGTGCTGGATGCGTCTGGCGAGCGTCCCGACGCCGTGTTTGCCTACAACGACGCCGCCGCGCTTGCCGCGCTGCGCGTCTGCCTCGCGCGCGGCCTGCGCGTTCCGCACGACATCGCGATCATCGGTTTCGACGACATCCCTGCCGCCGCTCACGCTACCCCGCCACTGTCGACGATCGCCGTCGACAAGGAAGCGCTCGGCCGGCGCGGCGTCGAACTGCTGCTTGAAGAGTCGCCTGCCCAACTCGAAGTCCACCTGCCCGTTCATCTCATCGCACGTGCCAGTACCTCGGTGAAAACACCATGACGCAATCCGAACAGATCCAACCCGACCATTCCAACCATCCGGGCGCCGCATCGCCCAAGGCGCCCGCTGTCGCCAGCTTCCGCGAGCGCGAGTTTCTGCTCTCGCATATCCAGGACACGTTGCGCTTCTACGCGCCGAACGTGTTCGATCCAAGCGGCGGCTTCTATCACTTCTTCAGCGACGACGGTTCGATCTACAACCGCACGACGCGCCACCTGGTCAGCAGTTGCCGCTACGTGTTCAACTACGCGATGGCATACCGTGAGTTTGGCGATCCGAAACATCTCGAGTACGCGCGCCATGGCCTGGATTTCTTGCGCGACGTTCACTGGGACCCGGAACTCAAAGGCTACGACTGGGAGTTCGACTGGCGCGACGGCACCAAGCACGTGCTCGACGCCACCCGTCATTGCTACGGACTCGCCTTCGTACTGCTGGCGTATTCGCATGCCGCGATGGCCGGCATCGAAGAAGCCAAGCCGATGATCGGCGCCACCTTCGAGCTGATGGAGCACCGCTTCTGGGATGCCGCCGCCGGCCTCTACGCCGACGAGGCAACACCCGACTGGCGCGTGAGTTCGTACCGCGGCCAGAACGCCAACATGCACACCACGGAGGCCCTGCTCGCCGCCTATGAGGCGACCGGCCATCTGGTGTATCTGGACCGGGCGGAACGCGTGGCGTCGAACATCACGCTGCGTCAGGCGAAACTCTCGCAAGGTCTGGTGTGGGAGCATTTCCACGCGGACTGGTCGGTGGACTGGCACTACAACGAGGAAGACAGTTCGAATATCTTCCGCCCGTGGGGCTTCCAGCCCGGTCACCAGACCGAGTGGGCGAAGCTGCTGCTGATCCTCGAGCGGCACCGCCCGTTGCCGTGGCTGTTGCCGCGCGCCATCGAACTGTTCGACGCGGCCATGACCCACGCCTGGGACGACGATCACGGCGGCCTGTACTACGGCTTCGGCCTGGACCGCACTGTCTGCGATCACGACAAGTATTTCTGGGTGCAGGCCGAGACCTTCGCGACCGCCGCGCTGCTCGGCAAGCGCACCGGCAACGAACGCTTCTGGGACTGGTACGACGAAATCTGGCGCTATAGCTGGGCGCATTTCGTCGATCACAAATACGGTGCGTGGTATCGCATCCTGACCTGCGACAATCGCAAGTACAGCGACGAAAAAAGCCCGGCCGGCAAGACCGACTATCACACGATGGGCGCGTGCTACGAAGTGCTGATGCATGCACTGCCGCACGCCCCGTCCACCACGACTGAACCTGCACGGTGAGCACCATGAGCGCGAGCACTGAACTTCCCCTCTTCGTTTCGGCCGGCGACATCCTGACCGACCTCGTGCGTACCGGCGACTCGCAATGGCTATCACGCCCTGGCGGCGCGGGCTGGAACGTCGCCCGCGCGGTCGCGCGGCTCGGCCTGCGGACCGCCTGCGTCGGCTCGCTCGGCACTGACAATTTCTCCGACGAGCTCTGGGAAGCCAGCGTCGCTGCAGGCCTCGACATGCGCTTCATGCAGCGCGTTGAACGGCCGCCGCTGCTGGCGATCGTTCATCAGACGCACCCGCCTGCGTACTTCTTCATGGGTGAGAACGGCGCCGACCTGGCCTTTGATCCCTCGAAGCTGCCGGACGGCTGGATGGGTCAGGTGAAGTGGGCGCACTTCGGCTGCATCAGTCTCGTGCGCCAACCGCTCGGCGATACGCTCGCCACGCTGGCCGCGCAGTTGCGCGAACGCGGCGTGAAGATCAGCTTCGACCCGAATTACCGCAACCTGATGGCGCACGGCTATGAGCCGACGCTGCGCAAGATGGCCGCGCTCGCCGACCTCATCAAGGTCTCGGACGAAGACTTGGGCCTGCTGTTCAAGACCAGCGAAGCCGACGCGCTCGCCCAACTGCGTGCGATGAATCCGAAGGCGACCGTGCTCGTCACGCGTGGTTCGGAGAAAGCCACGCTGATCGAAGGGGATACGATCATCGAAGCGCAACCGCCGCGCGTCGAAGTGGCGGATACGGTCGGTGCCGGCGACGCGTCGATTGGCGGCCTGCTGTTCAGCCTGATGACGGCGCCGCAACGCGGCTGGCCCGAGCATCTCGCCTTTGCGCTGGCGGCCGGGGCGGCCGCTTGCCGCCACGCCGGCGCGCACTCGCCGTCGCTCGATGAAGTGGTGGCATTGCTGGAGGGCTAAGTTTCGCGGCGCGCCGGGATTCGTCGGCGCGCGAGCCGAGGTGTCACGCAGATGGCCGGTGAGCCGCGAATCGGCGTGCTAGGATGGAATCTCCCCCTTGCTGGAGATGCATCATGGAGGACGTCACCTACACCAAAGGACTCTACACGGCGATTGCCACAGTGCAGCCGGTAGACGGCGGAGCGTACCGCGGTCTCGTCACGCTCTCGCGCGACGAGGGCGGCGAGCTGGAGAACACAGTCTACGAAGTCGAGGCCACCTCGGCCACCGAGGAAGAGGCCCTCGAAGAAGCCAAAGCGCTGGCTCACCGCATCCTTGGCGAAATCGAATTCTAGGCAGGCACCCCACATGCTGGTGCCGTTGGTGCCGCCGGCACGTTCGCGCTGCGCGGCGCCCTTAAGGAAACAACCGGCTGGAGGCAATGATGGCTGAACAGCTCTTCCTCTATGGCGTGTACTCGATCCACGTCCGACCTCTTGGATTGCAAGGTGCGCGGTGGGATGCGGAATATGAAATCCGCCATCTCGAACGCGCGGTGCAGGCGTGGACCACCGTCGGCGGCGACGCCGGCTACGCCAGCGAAACCGAAGCGATTGAAGCGGCTCATCAACAGGCGATCACGGATATCGAACACGGCGCGGGAATTCCGAAACCGCACACTTTTCCGTGATGACGTGAGTTCGCACGAAGCGGATTGAGGCCGCATCGCAGCGTGCGATGAAGCGCCCAAAATCTGCAAAGACACGCCGTGCGGCGTGCTACGCTTTGCGCGTTTTCATGCTGACAAACACGCAATGGCCACCAACACGTCAGACCGTACGACCGGCCCGAGCTCAGGCCCAGCCGCCAGCCCCGGCGCTATGCCCGGCATCGGCGCGGGCGCCCACTCTGCCGCGGCGGACGCCGCGACCGCGTCGCGCAAGCGGCTGCCCCGTGGCAGCCGCGAGATTCCATTCGGTTCGCGCACGATCATTGCGCACGGCATGCCGGTCCGCTTCTGGCAGGACATTTACCACAGCGCGCTGGTGGTCAAATGGCCGGTGTTCTTCGTGTCGCTCGGGTTGACGTTCTTGCTGCTCAACGCGACGTTCGCCTCACTCTACATGCTCGGCACAAAGCCGATTGCCAATCAGTATCCCGCCGGCTTCGGCGGCGCGTTCTTCTTCAGCGTCGAAACGCTCGCGACGGTCGGCTACGGCGACATGCATCCGCAGACTGTCTACGCCCACTGGATCGCCACGCTCGAAATTTTCGTCGGCATGTCAGGCATCGCGTTGGCGACCGGCCTGATCTTTGCTCGCTTCTCGCGGCCGCGCGCCAGGATCATGTTTTCGCGCTACGCCGTGGTGCGGCCTATCGACGGCCACATGACGCTGATGGCACGCGCGGCGAACGGCCGGCAGAATCTGATCGCGGAAGCGCACGGCAGAATGCGCCTGATGCGCGTCGAAACCTCTCCCGAGGGCTACATGTTGCGCAAACTCTACGACCTGACGCTCGTCCGCGAACAGCATCCCGCGTTTCTGTTTAGCTGGACCCTGATGCATATCATCGACGAGACGAGCCCGTTATTCGGTGAGACAGCCGAGTCGATGAAAGCGCGCGAAGCATCCCTGCTGATTTCCATCGAAGGCGCGGACGACCAGACCGCGCAAACCATGCAGGCGCGTCACACCTGGGAAGCCGACGCGATTCGCTGGCAGCACAAGTACGTCGACCTGCTGCGTGAAGAAGAAGGGGTGAGCCATATCGATTACGCCCACTTCGACGAAGTCGAACCGCTTGAACCCATGGCGCCGCCGGTCCCGGCCGCCGCGATCGACCCGCGGGCGGTGCCGGGCGCCTGATGTGCGTAAGACGGGCGCGCAAGGCAAATAAGGCTCCCTCGGGCTGACCGGCAAATCCATCTCAAAACCGGGCGAATTCGCGAAGTACTTCACTGCTTTGCGCGAGCAAACCCGGAAAGTAGCAATAATCTTCTCCAATCGGCGCTAAAAAATAGAGTCTCTTTCGACGCGAAGCCTTTGTGGTCCCCATCCACCTCGCGCGAACGCATAAAAACGGAGACTCATCATGACCGCCCGCTTGCCCATCGACGGCACGCCTGCCCTCGCCGATTACAAGCTGACCGATAACCTCACCGCCACCCGTGGCCGCATTTTCCTTACCGGCACGCAGGCGCTGGTGCGTCTCGTGTTGATGCAACGCGCGCTCGACAAAGCGCGGGACATGAACACCGCGGGCTTCATCAGCGGCTATCGCGGCTCGCCGCTCGGCATGGTCGACCAGCAGTTGTGGAAGGCGAAGAAACTGCTCGCAGCGAGCGAAATCCGCTTCCTGCCGGCGATCAACGAAGAACTCGGCGGCACCGCCGTGCTCGGCACGCAGCGGGTCGAATCGGACCCGGAGCGCACCGTCGAAGGCGTGTTTGCGATGTGGTACGGCAAGGGCCCTGGCGTCGATCGCGCCGGCGACGCGCTCAAGCATGGCAACGCCTACGGCTCTTCGCCGCATGGTGGTGTGCTGGTGGTGGCGGGCGACGATCACGGCTGCGTGTCGTCGTCGATGCCGCATCAAAGCGACTTTGCAATGATGGCCTGGCATATGCCTGTGGTGAATCCGTCCAACGTTGCCGACATGCTGGAGTTCGGGCTGTACGGCTGGGCGCTGTCGCGCTTCTCGGGTGCGTGGGTGGGCTACAAGGCGATTTCGGAGACCGTCGAATCCGGCTCGACCGTCGATCTCGATGCGCTGCAAACGCAATGGACCGTTCCGCAAGATTTCGTCGAACCCACCGGCGGCCTGCATAACCGCTGGCCGGATTTGCCGAGCCTCACTATCGAAGCACGGCTCGCGGCCAAGCTCGACGCGGTGCGCCACTTCGCGCGCAGCAACAGCATCGACAAATGGATCGCGCCGAGTCCGCATGCGAACGTAGGCATCGTCACGTGCGGCAAGGCGCATCTGGACCTGATGGAAGCGCTGCGCCGGCTCGACCTCACCGTCGCCGATCTCGAAGCGGCAGGCGTGCGGATTTACAAGGTCGGGCTGTCCTTTCCGCTGGAGATGACGCGCATCGACACATTCATCGAAGGTCTCTCCGAAGTGCTGGTGATCGAGGAAAAAGGCCCGGTCATCGAACAGCAGATCAAGGATTATCTGTACAACCGGCAAGACGGCGCGCGCCCGGTGGTGATCGGCAAGCATGCGCAAGATGGATCGTTACTGCTGTCGTCACTCGGTGAGTTGCGGCCCTCGCGCATCCTGCCGGTGTTCGCGAACTGGCTCGCCCGGCATAAGCCCGCGCTCGATCGCCGCGAGCGTGTGGTCGATCTGGTCGCGCCGCAAATCCTCTCGAACGCTGCCGATGCCGTGAAACGCACGCCGTACTTCTGCTCCGGCTGCCCGCACAACACGTCGACCAAGGTGCCGGAAGGCTCGATCGCGCAAGCGGGTATCGGCTGCCACTTTATGGCCTCGTGGATGGAGCGCGATACCACCGGGCTGATCCAGATGGGCGGCGAAGGCGTCGACTGGGCCTCGCATTCGATGTTCACGAAAACACGTCACGTCTTCCAGAACCTCGGCGACGGCACCTATTTCCACTCGGGCATTCTGGCGATCCGCCAGGCAGTCGCGGCGAAAGCCACCATCACCTACAAGATTCTCTATAACGACGCGGTCGCGATGACGGGCGGTCAGCCGGTCGACGGCAGCATCTCGGTGCCGCAAATCGCGCGTCAGGTGGAAGCGGAGGGGGTGTCCCGCTTCGTCGTGGTGAGCGACGAGCCGGAGAAATACGACGGTCATCACGACTTGTTCCCGAAGGGCACCACGTTCCATCATCGCAGCGAGCTCGACGCGGTGCAGCGCGTGTTGCGCGATATCGACGGCGTCACCGTGCTGATCTACGACCAGACCTGTGCGGCCGAAAAACGTCGTCGCAGGAAGAAAGGTGAGTTTCCCGATCCGGACAAACGCCTCTTTATCAACGAAGAGGTCTGCGAAGGATGTGGCGATTGCGGCGTGCAATCGAATTGCCTGTCGGTCGAACCGGTTGAGACTGCGCTCGGCCGTAAGCGCCGCATTGACCAGTCGTCGTGCAACAAGGACTTTTCTTGCGTGAACGGCTTCTGTCCGAGCTTTGTAACGATCGAAGGCGGTAAGCTCAAGAAGGCCGCGGGCGTGGCATTCGATGCCGCAGCGCTGGCTGCGCGCGTCAATGCGCTGCCGGTGCCGGCCACCCAGCTCGATGCTGCGCCGTACGACATTCTGGTGACGGGCGTCGGCGGCACGGGCGTTGTGACCGTGGGCGCGCTAATCAGCATGGCTGCGCATCTGGAGGGCAAGAGCGCTTCGGTACTCGACTTCATGGGCTTTGCGCAGAAAGGCGGCTCGGTGCTCTCGTTCGTGCGTTTTGCCGCACGTGACGAGTGGCTCAACCAGGTGCGCATCGATACGCAGCAGGCCGACGTGCTGCTGGCTTGTGACATGGTGGTGGGCGCGAGTTCCGACGCGCTGCAGACCGTGCGCCACGGCCGCACGCGGATTGTCGTGAATACCCATGCGATTCCGAATGCAACCTTCGTCCAGAACCCGGACGCGAACCTGCAGGCCGACGCGCTGATCGACAAGATGCGTCACGCGGCAGGTGAAGAGCGCATGTCGAGCTGCGACGCGCAGGCGCTCGCCACGCGCTTCCTGGGCGATACGATCGGCGCGAATATCCTGATGCTCGGTTTTGCGTGGCAACTCGGTTTGGTGCCGGTGTCGTTCGGCGCGATGATGCGTGCGATTGAATTGAACAATGTCGCAGTGCAGATGAATCAGCTGGCTTTTTCGATCGGTCGCCTCGCGGCGGCTGATCCAGCGGCGCTCGAAGCATTGTGGCAAGCACGGCACGGCGCGCAACAACCGGTGCGTATCGATACGGTGGATGAACTGATCGCGCACCGCGAAGCACGTCTCTCGGTATATGGTGGCGAGGCTTATGTGAAGCGTTATAGTGCGCTGGTGGATGCGGCACGGCGCGCCGAGGCGAGTATCGGCGGTGCTTCGTCGGGCGAGCGAGTGACGCGTGCAGTCGCGACGACGTTCTATCGCCTGCTGGCCGTGAAGGACGAATACGAAGTGGCGCGCCTGCATACGGATAGCGCGTTTCGGGCCTCGCTCGAAGCGCAATTCGAAGGCGTCGCGGGCAAGGACTTCGGCGTGAAATTCAATCTCGCTCCGCCGACTTTGTCACGTCCCAAGCATGGCGCGAATCCGGTGAAGAAGACATTCGGTCAATGGCTGTGGCCGGTGCTTGGCACGATGGCGAAATTCCGCGGGCTGCGCGGCACGATGCTCGATCCGTTTGGCCGAACGCTGGAACGCCGGATGGAACGCGAACTGGCGGACGATTACGAAACCACCCTGCAACGCGCGCTTGCAAAGCTCGATGCGGACAACGTCGAGGAGATCGTCAAGCTAGCGGATCTGCATGCTCGTGTGCGTGGATATGGGCATGTGAAGCTGGCGAACCTGGCCGGTGTGAAGCGCTCCGAACGCGAACTCGCTGCGCGTCTACAGATCGAAGCGGCGACGGGCGCAGCGGTCAAGCAGGCGCTGGAAGAGGCGAAGGGGGCTGGAACCTTGCGCGGAATTCCGGTGGTAGTAGCGAAGTGAGTTAGCAACGTTGCACTGCTTCGAGCAAGGTTCGAAGCAGTGCTAGTCTATTCCCAGCAGCCTTTCGGGAGCCGAAAGCGAACCGCCGTTTTACAAGCCCTCGTGCTCCTCCTCCACCCAATCAATATCCCCGCACAACACGCAAGTCTGCTCACCGACATGCGTCACCACCGACAGCGTCACGCACGGCAACGCTTCGTTGATCGACAGATACGGCCGGGTCACATGCACCCTATCCGGCGCATTGATCGCCGCGCGAAAATACGGGCGGCGCAACCAGTTTGCCCCCTGGGCATCGGCGAGCGGCAAAAAGCGCGTCTCATGCGAGGCCCGATCAGCGCGCAGCACCACGTTGCGCCCCGCCTGACGGCCCTTCTCATCCAGCAAAAAGCAGCGTGCCGCGTGATCGAGCGCGAGAAAGTTCCAGCACACCTCATCGAGCAACTCACCGGCCGCGAGCCGCTCCGCGGCCCGTTCGAACGCGCGGATATACGGCGCCAGCCGGCTCGCGTTGCGCCGCTCGCGGGCTTCGGTCTGGTTGCGATAGCGTTCGGTGACTTCGCTGATGCAGGTCACGGACTGAGCGCTATCCGCCGCACCCGGGTTCGGGCGGCCAAAGAAAAAGCCCTGCACGAAGTCGGCATTGCAGCCGAGCGCCATCTGCGCCTCGTGCTCGGTCTCCACGCCTTCGATCAGTACGAGCTTGCCCGCTTCGTGCAACAGCGCGACGAGGCCAGGCAGGATCGTCGCCATATCGGCGCGATGCGCGGCATGCGAGAGCATGATGCGATCGAGTTTGACGATATCGGGGTTCAGTTGCCAGATCCGTTCGACGTTCGAATGCCCCGCGCCGAAATCGTCCAGTGCGATCAGGAAGCCGAGTTCGCGGAACTTGCGCACCGCATCCGCGAGACGTTCAAGGTCTTCCGCGCGTTGCTCCAGCACCTCGAGCACAATGCGCCGCGGCGACAGATCGAGGCGCCGCAGATTCGCAAGCAGCGCGGCGGCGTGGTACGGATCGGTCAACGCCCCCGGATGGACGTTCAGAAACAACCACTCCTTCTCGGCGCCAAGCACCTTGAAGTTCTCCAGATGCAGCGCCTGCGCCAGCCGGTCTACTTGCAGCACATCACCGAGCCGTGCCGCCTGACCGAATACGTCGAGCGGCGACACCGGCCGGTCGAGCGCGTCGTGGGCGCGTAGCAAACCCTCGTAGCCGACCGCGCGCATATGCGACAAACTGAAGATCGGCTGAAACACGCTCGTCAGCTCCAGATCCCCATGTCGCACCGAATACCGCTCGAGCCCCGAAGTCACACTCACCTCGAAGCCGTGCGGTGCGGCGGCCGTTCTTTCCTGTTGCGCAATCGTCATGCATTCCTCTCACGCGAGAGCCGGGCCGGTCCAACCGTGGAGGCGAACACCCACGGCGCCGGTTCTCAAAATGTGCGTCATCGATACTCCATAAGCAAGGTCCGTGCGCACGCTGGCGCACGTTCAAGCGAAGTTTGCATGCGCCGCTGCACCGACTAAAGCTGC
>Ga0302220_10000896_pt1 | contig 23892 bp, 23 predicted proteins | sample II_Palsa_E1_3_FD_194572 | JGI IMG/M metagenome (GOLD analysis project Ga0302220, IMG submission 194572) | Peat permafrost microbial communities from Stordalen Mire near Abisko, Sweden - II_Palsa_E1_3 | ecosystem: Environmental > Terrestrial > Soil > Palsa > Peat permafrost | place: Sweden...
CGAGTTCAAGGCCGCGCCTAATTTCCAGATTCACGTGCTGTCGTCGCTGTTCTTTCGCAACAAGGCGGCGTATATAGTGGGCCGGATCATCAACGGTGATCTAGTGATACCTTTCGTCGTGCCCGTGCGTCACGCGTTACCCGGCCTGCTTACGCTCGATACGGTCCTGCTGCAGCGCGAACAAGTGCTGATCATCTTCAGTTTCTCGCACTCGTACTTCCTCGTCGATATGGAAGTGCCGTCCGCGTATGTGCAGTTCCTGCGCTCGATCATGCCGGGCAAACCGAAGGCGGAAATCTATACGTCGGTGGGCTTGCAGAAGCAAGGCAAGAACCTGTTTTATCGCGACTTGCTGCATCACCTCTCGCATTCCAGCGATAAATTCGTCATCGCGCCGGGTATCAAGGGACTCGTGATGCTGGTGTTCACGCTGCCGTCGTTTCCGTACGTGTTCAAGCTGATCAAGGACACCTTCCCGCCGCCGAAGGAAACCACGCGCAAGAAGATCCAGGACAAGTATCAGCTCGTGAAACGCCATGATCGACTCGGACGCATGGCCGATACGCTCGAATATTCCAGCGTCGCGTTGCCGATGTCGCGCCTGGACGATGCACTGCTGAAAGAGCTCACCAAAGAAGTCCCTTCAATGATCGAATACGAAGGCGATAACCTCGTGATCCGGCACTTGTACATCGAGCGCCGCATGACGCCGTTGAATTTGTATTTGCAGAACGGCACGCTGTTGGAAATCGAGCATGGCATCAAGGAATACGGCGACGCGATCAAGGAACTGATCCAGGCGAACATCTTCCCCGGCGACATGCTCTACAAGAATTTCGGCGTCACGCGCCACGGCCGCGTGGTGTTCTATGACTACGACGAGATCGAGTACCTGACCGACTGCAACGTGCGCCGAGTGCCGCAAGCGCGCAATGAGGAAGACGAGATGTCGGGCGAGCCGTGGTACACCGTCGGGCCGCATGACATCTTCCCGGAAACCTACGACACGTTCCTGCTCGGCGACCCGCGCGTGCGCAACGTGTTCATGAAACATCACTCCGATTTCTTCGACCCCGCTCTCTGGCAAAAGCACAAGGAACAGATCCTCAACGGCGAGCTCGCCGATTTCTTCCCGTATGAACGCAGCATCCGTTTTTGCGTTCGTTATCCTGAGCGTTTTCTGGACGGCGCACCCGCAGCACGCGCCGCATGAAACCTATCCGCACTGACTATCATGTCCAACATCGACAACCCTGAAAGCCAAGACAACAATCCGCTCTCGCACCTATTCGATAACAACCTGAAGTGGGTCGATCGCAAGCTCTCGGAAGACGCCGAATACTTCTCCCGCCTGGCGCACCAGCAAGCGCCCGAATATCTGTGGATCGGCTGCTCGGACTCACGCGTGCCGGCCAACCAGATCATCGGCTTGCCGCCAGGCGAGGTGTTCGTGCACAGGAACATTGCAAACGTGGTCGTTCACTCGGACCTCAACTGCTTGTCCGTGATCCAGTTCGCCGTCGACCTGCTGAAGGTCAAGCACATCATGGTGGTCGGGCACTACGGCTGTTCCGGCGTGGGCGCGGCGCTCGTGAGCCGGCGTGTAGGCCTGGCCGATAACTGGCTGCGTCACGTGGAAGACGTACGCGACAAGCACTCGGGGCTGCTCGAAGAATGGCCGATGGGCGAGGCGCGCAATCGTCGGCTGGTGGAGCTGAATACGATTGAGCAGACAGTGAACGTGTGCCATACGACCATCCTGCGCGATGCGTGGGCGCGTGGTCAGGAGATCACGGTGCACGGCTGGACCTACGGCGTGCACGACGGCCGTGTGCGCAACATGGGCATGATGATCAACGGGTCGGAAGAAGTCGAGCCGACCTATCAGCAATGCATCGCGGCGCTGGCGCGCGGTGGCGCGCATTCATCGGAGAACGATGTGCTCGCCTCCGATGCCGCCCGTCTCGGCGATGTCCCGGCAATCGTGAAAGGTGTGATCAAGGAGCTGAAACATGACTGATTTTGCAGATGATCCGGTGGTGATCGTATCGGCTGTACGTACGCCGATGGCTGCTTTCCAAGGCGACTTCGCCACGGTGACAGCGCCGCAACTCGGCTCGGTGGCCATCCGCGCCGCGGTTGAGCGCGCCGGGCTGAAGCCTGAGCAGATCGAAGAAGCTGTGATGGGTTGCGTGCTGCCCGCCGGACTCGGTCAGGCGCCTGCGCGGCAAGCCGCGCTCGGCGCAGGCCTGCCGCTGTCCGTCGGCAGCACCACGGTCAACAAGATGTGCGGATCGGGCATGCGCGCCGCCATGTTCGCGCACGATATGCTGCTAGCCGGCTCGGCGGACGTGATTGTCGCTGGCGGCATGGAAAGCATGACCAATGCGCCGTATCTGTTGCCCAAGGCGCGCGGCGGCATGCGCATGGGCCACGGCCAGGTGCTCGATCACATGTTCCTCGACGGCCTTGAGGACGCGTACGAAAAGGGCCAGCTGATGGGCGCGTTCGCGGAGCAATGCGCCGGGTCGTATAAGTTTTCGCGGGAAGCGCAGGACGCGTTTGCGGTGGAGTCGCTGCGTCGCGCGAAGCGGGCCAACGAAGACGGTTCGTTCGATTGGGAAATCGCGTCGGTCACCGTTGCGGGACGCAAGGGCGATACCGTTATCGATCACGATGAGCAGCCGTTCAAGGCGAATATCGACAAGATTGCGACGCTCAAACCGGCCTTCGCGAAAGACGGCACGGTGACGGCTGCCAATGCATCGTCTATTTCCGATGGCGCCGCCGCACTCGTGATGATGCGGGCATCGACAGCGAAACGGCTCGGCGTGACGCCGCTCGCGCGGGTCGTCGGACACAGCACGTTCGCGCAGGAACCGGCGTTGTTCACGACTGCACCGGTAGGCGCGATCCGCAAGCTGCTCGATAAAAACGGCTGGCGCGCGAACGAAGTCGATCTCTTCGAGATCAATGAAGCGTTTGCCGTCGTCGCGATGGCTGCCATGCGGGAACACGACTTGCCTCACGACAAGGTCAACGTCAACGGCGGCGCTTGCGCGCTGGGGCATCCGATCGGCGCATCGGGCGCACGAATTCTCGTTACCTTGATCGGCGCGTTGCGTCAGCGCGGCTTGAAACGGGGCGTGGCGAGCTTGTGCATCGGCGGCGGAGAAGCGACGGCGATGGGCATCGAACTGGTTTAGTGCTTCGTGCAGGAGAACGAGATGAAAACCGTATTGATCGTGGGTGCATCGCGTGGCCTCGGCCACGAATTCGCGCGAGGATATTGTCGCGATGGCTGGCGCGTGCTCGCCACCGCTCGCGACGAAGCGTCGTTGAAAGCACTCGACGCCATGGGCGCAAAAACCTTCTCGCTCGACACCACGCAACCCGAGCAGATCGCAGCGCTCGGCTCGCAGCTCGATGGCGAGAAGCTGGATGTCGCGATCATTGTGTCGGGCGTATATGGTCCGCGAACGGAACACGTGGAAACCATCACGTCCGAAGATTTCGATCAGGTCATGCACACCAATGTCCGCGGCCCGATGCAACTGCTGCCCATTCTCCGGCCGCACACCGACGCCGCGCATGGCGTGCTCGCGGTGCTGTCGAGCAAGATGGGCGGGATCACGGAAATGAACGCGACAGCGGGCTGGCTGTATCGCGCGAGTAAGGCCGCGTTGAATGCGGCGTTGAAGGCGACGTCGCTGGAAGCGCGCGGCTCGACTTGTATCGCGTTGCATCCGGGATGGGTACGCACGGAAATGGGCGGTTCATCGGCGGCGATCGACCCGGCGCACAGCATTACCGGAATGCGCGCGGTGATCGCCGCGGCGGCGGCAAACCCCAAGAAATTCAACGGCTCGTTCGTGCAGTACGACGGTACGCCGCTCGCGTGGTGAGCGCCGTTCACTAGCGCAGCTTCCGAAGTCAGCGTTTCAATCAAACTAAAAGGACACGAAGTGGCGTATCAAGTACATGGCGTGGCGTCATCGGGGAATTGCTACAAGGTCCGGCTTGCACTTGAACAACTGAGCCGGCCGTATGTCTGGCACGAAGTAGACATGATGAACGGAGGCACGCGCACCGATGCGTTTCGTCAGTTGAATCCGAACGGCAAGGTTCCAGTGCTGCAGATCGATGAGCACACATGCCTGTTCGAATCGGACGCGATCCTGTTTTACCTCGCCGAAGGCACGCCGCTACTGCCCACGGACCGTCTTTCGCGGGCGCGCGTCCTGCAATGGATGTTCTTCGAGCAGTACAGTCACGAGCCCAACATCGCGGTTGCGCGCTTCATTCTTCAGTTCGTCAAACACCCTGACGATCCTCGCCTGCCCGAGAAAACCGCTGGTTCGTATCGCGCGCTCGACGTGATGGAGACGCATCTCGCGACGCGGACGTATTTCGTCGATGAGCAATACACCATCGCGGACATTGCGCTGTATGCGTACACCCATGTCGCCGATGAAGCCAACCTCGACCTCGGCCGGTACCCGGCCATTCGCGCATGGCTTGCACGCGTGAAGGCGCAGCCGCGGCACATCGAGATGCCGGGCGTCGACGTATGACGCAAGGGGTGGAATGCCCGTGCGGCGGGGCGTCGCCGGGATCGAACAATGCCGTTAAGCGCCCGCCGGATTACGCGCAATGTTGCGGACGCTTCATAGAACGCGGCGCGCCGGCGGGCAACGCAATGGAACTCATGCGTTCCCGCTACACCGCCTACGTGCTTGGCAACACGGCGTATTTGCGCGCGACCTGGGCCGAGACCACCTGCCCCCGTGATCTGGAATCCTCAGCGGACCCCGCCACCCGCTGGCTCGGCCTGCAGATAAAACGCCACACGCCCATTGACGCCGATCACGCCGAGGTGGAATTCGTCGCCCGCTACAAGCTTGGGGGCCGCGCATTCCGGCTGCATGAGACGAGCCGCTTCGAACGCGATGCTGCCGGGCTGTGGCGTTATGTCGACGGTGATCTCCGCGATTGAATCGTCGTAGCGACGAATCTTGCTGCATCGCGGCAATAATTTCCTTAACGTCTGCTTTCGCCGAAAAATTAGTGTGCCACGCGGGTACTTTCTAATTGCGCCTATTCATTTTGTCCGGGTACTCTAGCTTTTCGCCAGTCGCTGGCGAATGATATTAAGTTGCTGTTTCATAAGCCAAATATCTGCCGGCGCGACGGTGTTGCGTATTGAAGCCCATTGTCATGTCTATTCGGGACATGGCTTGACGATCCGACCAGTGATACTGATTGACAGTACGAACGTCCGGATCGATGGATTGTGACAATAAGCTGGCTCGTGCTTTGAGAAATCAGCCGGGTCGAGAAGCGGGTGGAGTTTCGGGGATGGCATTTAGGCAAGTGTTGTCAGGCTGTGTAATGGTGTGTGCGCTCGCGGCGGTGTCCGCCTCGGCGTTTGCAGAGCCGTTTTCGGGTGCGCAGCAGTACGCGAAGCTCGAGGCACCCGCCTTCGGCACGGTGCCGCAGTCGTTCGACCCGTCCCTTCCCGTTGTTGAGGCAAACCTCAACGAATCTGTCATCGAAGTGCCTTCGGGCGACGTCTCGCTTGAAACCACCATCTTCAAACCTGATGGCCCGGGCCCGTTCCCGATGGTCGTCTTCAATCACGGCAAGCTCCCAGGCAATGCACATGACCAGACGCGCGCGCGTCCGATCGCGTTTGCGCGCGAGTTCGTGCGCCACGGGTATGTGGTTGTCGTGCCGAATCGCCGTGGCTTTGCGGAATCGGGCGGCGAATATACCGGCAACGGTTGCGACGTCGAAGCCAACGGTTTCACGCAGGCGCGCGACGTGGCAGCCACGGTGGCTTACATGGACAAGCAAGCGTTCGTCGACAGCCAGCACGTGGTGGTGGCGGGCGCTTCGCACGGTGGGCTGGTGACCATGGCCTATGGCGCGCGCGATGCGCGTGAGGCGACGGGCGTGCGTGGCCTGATCAATTTCTCCGGTGGCCTGCGTCAGGACGAGTGTCCCGGCTGGCAGAAAAACCTGACGAGCGCGTTTGGTGAATACGGTGAGCACGTGAAGTTGCCGTCGTTGTGGATGTACGGGACCAACGACTCGGTGTGGCAAGGCAACTTGCCTGAGGAAATGTTTGCTTCATATAGCGCGCACGGTGCGAAGGCCGACATGGTGAATTTCGGCGCGTATAAGAACGATGCGCATCGGCTGGTTGGGGATCGTGACGGTGTGGCGATCTGGTGGCCGCGCGTGAAGACGTTCCTCGAGGATGTTGGCATGCCGACCGATCGGCAATATCAGGTTTCGGATCCGCAGGCGCCGTCGCCGACGGGTTATGCGACCGTGAATGCGGTGGCTGCAGTGCCGTTCCTCGATGAGCACGGCCGCGAGGGTTACGAAAACTTTCTGCATCAGTATTCGAGCCGCGCGTTCGCGGTGTCGGATTCGGGTGCGTGGTCGTGGGCGGAAGGGGGTGACGACCCGATGTCGGTGGCGTTGAACGGCTGCCAGAAGCAGAGCAGCGATCCATGCCGGTTGTATGCCGTTAATAACGCGGTGGTCTGGAATGATCGTAGTGTTGGGCAGACGCAGACAGCCTCGCGATAGGCGCCTTTGAGGCAGCCAAAGGCTGGTAGCTGGTGGGGGTTCTCTGCCGGTGGCTCGTGTTGGTGCCGAGTTGCTAGGGTCTGACGTTAGCGGTCTAAGTCAATGCCGGGTTGCTGCTTTCTGTGTTAGCGGTCTGCCCGAGTTGGCTAATTTCTTTATCGCTTTTAGCCACTGTGCGTGGCGGCACGTCATTTCTTTGCCCAAAGCGGCAAAGAAACGAAGCAAAGAAAACGCTTTCAACCACGCTACCCTAAGTGTCCACAGCGTGCAGTTTCCATTCATAGGTGCCCCAAAAGCACGGTGCTCGCCAGAGCCACGGATGTGTGAAACCCTCCTTCTCCGAACACAGGTTCTGACTCGCTTCGCCACCAGTGATTGAACCTGCCCAAAGAGCACCCCGCGCTATCCGCGTGAACCAACCTCCAAATAGGTATGCGCAGCACAACCACGCCCCGCACCTGAAGCACGTCTGCATGCACATGAAAAACCTTCGGCCCCGCTCTTGCGCGAAATAGCCCCTGAACCCCACCCAGATCCTCCACGATAAGCGAAGTTAGCCACGTCTCCACGCAATCGCCGCTCGCGCCCCACACCCACCGTAGGTTCTCCAGTCTCCCAAAATCGAATCCCGCGACGAATTTAGAGATAATTGGTGCTCAGCGAAACACCAAGTCGCGCACATCGAGAAACCCCCATGACCGATGCAATGAACCTGCAGCGCCTGAAAGTCACCGTCGACGGCTACGTAGCACGCGTCACGCTCAATCGCCCCGACGTCCGCAACGCCTTCGACGAAGCCACCATCGTCGAATTGACAGCGGCTTTCCGCGCGCTCGCCGACGATACATCCATCCGCGTCATCATCCTCGCCGCAAACGGTCCCGCATTCTGCGCAGGCGCCGACCTCAACTGGATGAAACGCATGGCCACCTACTCGGACGCAGAAAATCGCGCCGATGCACTCGGCCTCGCCACCATGCTCAACACCATTTACGCGTGCAACAAACCCGTGATCGCGCAGGTCCAAGGTGACGCGTACGCGGGCGGCATGGGGCTCGTAGCCGTCGCGGACATTGCCATCAGCGCAGAATCAGCACACTTCTGCTTATCCGAGGCGAAGCTCGGGCTGATGCCCGCCACCATCGCGCCCTACGTGATCCGGGCAATCGGCGCGCGCGCATCGCATCGATACTTCGTGACCGCCGAGCGTTTCGATGCCGCCGAAGCACTGCGCATCGGCCTCGTGCATCAAGTCGTTGCAGCAGAGGCGCTGGATGCCACCGTCGATGCAGTCGCAGCCGCAATCGTCGCCAATAGCCCGAATGCAGTGCGCGAATGTAAGCAACTCGTGGTCGATCTGGCAGACAAGCCAATCGATGAATCGCTGATCTCGGACACCGCCGACCGTATCGCACGCATTCGCGCCTCAGACGAAGGCCGCAAAGGCGTGCGCAGTTTTCTGGAAAAGAGCAAGCCGTCGTGGCTCGCCTGAATGTGATCGGGAGCGTTGCCTGAGTGCTCGTGTGACCACTTGTGTGACCACTTGTGTAACCGCATGAATGGCCGCTCCCCTGGAGTCGTTTTGAACCTGAACAACCAGCCAAAGCCTGCACCCGATGACTGGGTCGCACGCTCGCTACGCGCCGTATGGCATCCGTGCACGCAAATGAAACATCACGAGCGCACGCCGCTCGTGCCCATCGCTCGCGGCAAGGGCGCGTGGCTCTATGACCACGACGGCCATCGCTATCTCGATGCCATCAGCTCGTGGTGGGTCAACCTCTTCGGCCACGCAAACCCTCACATCAATGCAGCGCTGAAAGATCAGCTCGACACGCTCGAACACGCGATGCTCGCCGGTTGCACGCACGAACCCGCCGTCCTGCTCGCCGAGCGTCTGCAGGTCCTGACACAGCACACGCTGGGCCATGCGTTCTTCGCTTCCGATGGTGCGTCGGCAGTCGAAATCGCGTTGAAGATGAGCTTCCACTTCTGGCGCAACAGCGGCCGCGCGGAGAAGCGCGAATTCGTGTGCCTCGCGAATAGCTATCATGGCGAGACCATCGGCGCGCTCGGCGTAACCGATGTCGCCTTGTTCAAGGACGCCTACGATCCGCTGATTCGCCACGCGCACGTGGTGACCTCACCCGATGCGCGTCAAGCCCGCGAAGGCGAAACGGCTCGCGATGTCGCCCAACGCGCGCTCGCCGATATGAAAACGCTGTTCGACGCCAAAGCCTCGCAGCTTGCAGCCGTGATCGTCGAGCCGCTCGTGCAGTGCGCCGCCGGCATGGCAATGCACGATCCCTCGTATTTGAAGGGCCTGCGTGTTTTGTGCGATGACTACGGCGTGCATCTCATCGCCGATGAAATTGCTGTCGGCTGTGGTCGAAGCGGTACGTTCTTCGCGTGCGAACAGGCTGCGATATGGCCGGATTTCCTGTGTTTATCGAAGGGAATCAGCGGCGGGTATTTGCCGCTATCCATCGTGCTGACACGCGATGAAATCTACGCCGCGTTCTACGATGACGACATGACGCGCGGCTTCCTTCATTCGCATTCGTACACGGGCAACCCGCTCGCATGCCGCGCCGCTTTGGCGACGCTCGATCTATTCGAAAGCGCGAATGTGCTTGAAGAGAACCGCCGCAAATCGTCGATGTTGCGTGCTGCGTTGAGCCCGCTTCAAGATCATCCGTACGTCAGTAATCTGCGCGAACGCGGCACGATCTTCGCGTTCGATGCGATCATTGAAGACCCTGCTCAAGCACGCTCATTTTCGCGGCGTTTCTTCGAAAAGGCCTTGAAACACGAGCTATTGTTACGACCGATAGGCAAGACCGTCTATCTGATGCCGCCGTATATTCTCAGCGACGACGAGCTCGCGCTGCTCGCCGAACGCACGCGCACTGTCTTCGACGCCACGTTATCGGAGGCTGCATGAGCCTTACATCGCCCGCTCTTTTCGAGTCGCTGAAAGAGGGTCTCGCCGATATCGAGCGCAACGGTTTGCGTCGTCGCCGACGCATCGCCGACAGCGCCTGCGCCGCTCACATGACGGTGGACGGACGCGAGATCATCGGCTTTGCAAGCAACGATTATCTCGGGCTCGCAGCGCATGAAACCTTGAGCGAAGCACTTGCGGAAGGTGCGCGAAAATACGGCGCGGGCAGCGGTGGATCGCATTTGCTCGGCGGCCATTCGCGCGCCCACGCGCAGCTTGAAGATGACCTCGCGGCGTTCTCAGGTGGCTTCGTCGATCAAGCCCGGGCGCTGTATTTCAGCACAGGCTACATGGCGAACCTCGCGACGCTGACCACGCTCGGCGCTGTTGGTAAGTCAGGCGGCCGCGACACGCTGATGTTCTGCGACGCGTTGAACCATGCATCGCTGATCGATGGCGCGCGCTTGTCGCGTGCGGAGATTCGCATTTATCCTCACGCCGACGCAGAGGCGCTCGACGCCCTGCTTGAAGCATCGGCGAATGAGGGCGGCACGAAGATCATCGTTACGGATTCCGTCTTCAGCATGGACGGCGATATCGCCCCGCTTGGCTCGCTGCTCGAACTAGCGGAGCGTCACGGCGCGTGGCTCGTTGTCGACGATGCGCACGGCTTCGGCGTGCTCGGTCCGCAAGGGCGCGGCGCGCTGGCAGAGGCCGCGTTGCGCTCACCGCATCTGGTTTATGTCGGCACGTTGGGCAAGGCAGCAGGCGTGTCCGGTGCGTTCGTGATCGCGCATGAGACGGTGATCGAATGGTTCGTGCAGCGGGCGCGGCCGTACATCTTCACGACGGCATCGGCGCCGGCCGTGGCGCACGCGGTATCGGCGAGTTTGAAGATTATCGGCGGCGATGAAGGTGACGCAAGACGTGCGCATCTCGCTACGCTCATCGACAGTACGCGTGCCATGCTAAAGCGCACTCGATGGTCACCCGTAGACTCTCATACAGCAGTTCAACCGTTGATAATCGGCGGCAACGAAGAGACGCTGACGCTCGCCGCCGCACTCGATGAATACCGCATGTGGGTGCCCGCGATCCGGCCGCCAACCGTGCCGGCGGGGACATCGCGCCTGCGCATTTCGCTGTCGGCAGCGCATAGCCACGACGACCTCGCGAAGCTCGACGATGCACTGCAAACCTTGAGCAATCGATCATGACCGCGCCACTCTCACTCTTCGTCACCGGCACCGATACCGAGATCGGCAAGACGCTGGTATCGGCTGCTTTGCTGCATGGCTTCGCCGCACTCGGCCTGCGTGCCGCCGCGATGAAACCCATCGCCGCGGGCGCGTTCGAACGCGATGGCGAATGGCACAACGAAGACGCCGATCAACTCGATGCCGCCGCGAATGTCGCGCTACCGCCATCGATACGCACGCCATTCCTGCTTAAAGAAGCCGCCGCGCCGCACATTGCGGCGGCGCGCGAGAACGTGTCGCTGGACATTGCGCGGATCGTGGAAGCGCACCAGTTCGCCGTGCAGCAAGCGGACGTGGTCGTGGTGGAAGGCGTGGGCGGATTCCGCGTGCCGCTCACCGATGTCCACGATACCGCCGACCTCGCGTTCGCGTTGAACCTGCCAGTCGTACTGGTGGTCGGCATGCGGCTTGGGTGCATCAGCCACGCGTTGCTGAGCGCTGAGGCTATAGCGGCGCGGGGGCTGCATCTGGTGGGCTGGGTGGCTAACCAGATCGATCCCGGCATGCTGTTTCCTGCTGAAAATATCGAAGCAATCCGGCTGCGGCTGGACAGTCAATACAACGCGCCGTTGCTCGGCACGATTCCTCGCCTCACGCCGCCGGATGCTCGCGCGGCTACGACTTATATAGATACCTCCCTGCTGCTGGACACGCTTCGTTCAGCCGGCGCGGGCCAGTAATTCATCGTGATTCGCAAAACGAAAAGGATCCTCACATGACGCAAGTGCAATCCACCGACAAGACGACTCAACCCGCCGCTCAACCCGCTGCACCGCAAACGCTGGCTCGCTGGCGCGTGGCGGATATCGTCGCGCTCTACGACCTGCCGTTCAATGACTTGATGTTTCGCGCGCAGGCTGTACATCGCGAACACTTCGATGCCAACACGGTTCAGCTCTCCACGCTGTTGTCGATCAAGACCGGCGGTTGCCCGGAAGATTGCGCATATTGCCCGCAGTCGTCGCATCACGACACGGGGTTGAAGGCCGAGAAGCTGATGGCCGTCGATGAAGTGCTGAAGGCTGCCGAAATTGCCAAGTCGAACGGCGCGACGCGTTTCTGCATGGGCGCGGCGTGGCGCAATCCGAAAGACCAGCATCTGGAACCTATTGCCGACATGATTCGCGGCGTAAAGGCGATGGGCCTCGAAACCTGCGTGACGCTCGGCATGCTGGAAGCGCATCAGGCGGAACGTCTGCGCGACGCGGGACTGGATTACTACAACCATAACCTCGATACATCGCCGGAGTTCTACGGCCAGATCATCTCGACGCGCACGTATCAGGATCGTCTGGATACGCTCGAACATGTCCGCGATGCCGGCATCAACGTGTGTTGCGGCGGGATTGTCGGCATGGGCGAAACGCGGCGTGAACGGGCCGGGCTGATCACGCAACTGGCTAACATGGAGCCGTATCCGGAATCAGTGCCTATCAATAATCTGGTGCAGGTGGAAGGCACGCCGCTGACGGGTACCGCGCCGCTGGATCCGTTTGAATTCGTGCGCACGATCGCGGTTGCGCGCATCACGATGCCTAAGGCCATGGTGCGGTTATCGGCGGGACGCGAGCAGATGGATGAAGCGCTGCAGGCACTGTGTTTCCTGGCCGGCGCGAACTCGATTTTCTACGGCGATCAGTTGCTGACGACGAGCAACCCGCAGGCTGAAGCCGACCGGAAATTGCTGGAGCGTCTGGGGATGCGCGCGGAAGCGTCGCAGCAGATGCAAGCGGCCGAGGCTTGTGACGTGAAGTGCGGGCACGCGCAGGTGCAGTGACCGGCAGGTCGTTTTGCCGTGATGGCGCGGTGAAGCGCTGTTGATGTACAGAATCCCCCGCGATCGTCAGATCCCGGGGGATTTTTTGATTGCGCCCGCTTCTGCTCGTCACAACAGTGACTAACTGGAGCCGCCCTTAGGCTCACCACTCAAGCGCTACTGACCTCTGGTTCACCGGCGCTTAGATGCACAGTCAGCCGCTGACAAAGTCACTCCGCGAGCGTACGAGTTCCGTCAATGTTGTGCAGTTGAAACCGCGCCGGAGATTCCTCCATCGCATGGGTCTTCTTCAGGTTCTCAATGACCATGTCCAGGTCGCTATAGTCAAATTGCGCACACCAGCGCGCCATTTTGGCCAGGCTCCGGACAAAGTCGATGGGCTCATTTTCTTGCGTGAGCTTGCGCAGACAATCGACGAACTGCGGATGGAACAGAGTGGGCACGATGATTCGATGCAAGCCTGTGCGCGAGAGTTCGGCATTCATCACGAGACGCGAGATCCGCCCATTGCCGTCGACGAACGGATGAATTTCCGCCACCAGAAACATGTAGAAAACAGCACGAGCTATTCCCTCCGGAACGCTGAGAGCGATGCGCGAACCTTCTTCGAAGGTTCCCCGTACCTGCGCAGGGTGCACGAACTGGGTCGTACCGGCGTAGTTCGTCTGCGTCTTAATATTTCCAGGGCTGGCTTCAGGCCGCGCATGCAGCATTTTTGCGTGCCACTCCAGTAACGCGGGCAGAAACTCTTCTCCCGATACCGGCGGGTTGTGCCGGTACGGCGCTTCGACCGCCAACTGATATACACCGAGAACGTCGTGCGAGTCCTTTGGCCGCGTCGTCACGACCTTGTTGTTAATGACAATGTCGCGCGCTTCTTCAATAGAGAATTTCGTGCCTTCCACGTAGTTCGAAAAATACGACTCGATGAATGCCCGATTGTGCCGCGCGACGCCAGCCGGAACCGCGTCTTCGATGCGGGGCAGAGCAGCCCCACGCAGGTAGGCGGCGAGCAAGTTGAAGCGCTCCATACGCTCCCGGTCGACCGGTTTGCCTTTCGACACAAGAATTCCGTCAGTCGTCTTCAGTTCACCCTTCTCGTGCGTCCCGAGGAGTGCGCCAATCATGCTGCGCAAGGTTACAAGCTCTTCCTTCATGCCAAGTGGTTCCGCCAGCGACGCAGCCTTGTCACGCAATTCGTTGAGAAACCCCTCTCCTGATGCGTTCAGTCGCTCAACAAGCCACTTCTCTACCTCCTCCTGACCCACCCGACGCGGCGCCTTGCGCCCAAGGTTTTCAAGCAGCATCCGCGGCTGGCTCGCCCAGTGGAGTCCGCTCTGACTGAGAGGCATATCCCCTGGCAGCGGCCCGGGCCCTTCGACGAGCTGGAAAGTGAGCCCTGGCAATTCGAGCCTTTTACGCACGAGGCTTGGGTGCGAGACCGTCCAGATATGGTCTTGCGGCTGGCCGTGGAAGGCGCTGATATGCGAAACGACACCGCCTGGAATAAGCATGCCGCCGATATCCACCCATTGCGCACGCACTCGCCGCTCTACTTCGACCTGTCCGCCCTCATTGCTGACATACACGCCTTTAAACACACGGGTCAGCTCTCCAGCAGACGCGCGGCGTTGCACCTTGCGCCGCGCGGCGGAGGTAAGGCGCGACAGGAAAATGATGCCCTCCGTCGCGAGCTGGACGGTAGCGGTCTTCTTGATGATCGTGACGGTCATGGAGGCGGAAGAGTTGTCGTGTAACGTCACATCTTACAGACCAAACACTCCATTTTGTCGCGTAGCGCCTCCGAAACCAGCTTATTTGTCGCGTAGCAGCGAAAAAGCTTGGTTTACATTCCTCTACCATCAGCGGAAAAAGTGTCGCTTTCCAGCGAAGAAGTCGCTCAATAATCGCGAGAATGTCGCGTGGCGCCTCCAAAATCCGCTGTTTTGTCGCGTAGCATAGAAAGAAGCAATTGTGCTTGATGCCGCAGTGGGGCTGCTTCAGCGACTATGGATGTATCTTGCCTATCATCTGATGGCGCTGGCCGGGGACATGGCCATGACCATGTCCGAGTGCCGACCGCCGGAAGAAAGCGGGCAGTATCGCGTTGATATTGCCCCGCTCACTGGCGCCCTCAATTCTTATCCACGATCACCTGATCGAACGTGCCGCCATCGGAGAAATGGGTTTGCTGCGCTTTCTGCCAGTTGCCGAAAACCTGCTCCACCGTGAACGTCTTGATCGGCTTGAATTCGCTTGCGTGCTTGGCAAGCACTTCGGCGTTACGCGGCCGCAGATGATGTTGCGCGATGATTTCCTGCGCCGCCGGTGTCCACAAATAGTTCAGGTACGCCTGCGCTTCCTTGCGCGTCCCGCGCTTGTCCACGACTTTCGCAACCACCGCGACCGGTGGCTCGGCTAACAAACTCACCGACGGATACACCGCGTCGAAATCTTTGCCCGACGCGCCCGCATTCATCAACGCGACTTCGTTTTCAAACGTCACCAGCACGTCGCCAATTCCGCGTTGCGTGAACGTCGTCGTAGCACCTCGACCGCCCGTGTCCAGCACCGGCACGTTCTTGAAGATGGCTTTCTCGAACGCTTGAGCCTGTTCATCGGTTGCACCTTGCAGCTTCTTGTAACCCCACGCCGCCAGATACGCATAACGACCGTTACCCGACGTCTTCGGATTCGCGATCACGACCTGCACGCCGGGACGCGCGAGATCGCTCCAGTCCTTGATGTTCTTCGGGTTGCCATGGCGCACAAGAAACACCATGGTGGTCGTGTACGGCACCGCGTTATTCGGCAGAAGCGTGCGCCAGTTGGCTGGTATAAGGCCGCCGCGCTCGACCAGCAAGTCGATGTCGTTCGGCTGGTTCATCGTGACCACGTCAGCCTGCAGACCCTGCATCACCGACAAAGCCTGCGCACTCGATGCCCCATGCGACTGGCGTACCGAAAGTGTCTCTCCGGTCTTCTGCTTATAGTCGGCGATAAACGCGGTATCGATGTCCTTGTACAGCTCGCGCGTGACGTCATAAGAGACGTTGAGCAACGCCGTATCCGCGTGTGCGAACGTAGTTAAACTCAGCGCCGCGATTGCTGCCCAGTGCTTCAGACCCGCCATACATCCCCCGATTGTTCGAATAGTGAAAACCGCTGCGAAGCGGCGATTCTATCGAAAAGCCGGGGCCGGAATGCATCGGACACCTCATCCATAGGCCGCCTGTTCAATGTGCTCGAAGCGGTCGAACACATCGGGTTGCTCCGCGAAATGCGCCGGGGCCGCGCAATGAATCAAGGTATCGACGAAATATTTTGCGCGCGGCCACGGACCGAACCCTGCCGCCGTGTTGATGTGCCCGGCATCGCCGAGATTCACGAACGCGCTACCGAGCTGGCTCGCGAGGCGCATCGCCTGGTCGAAGGGCATCCACGGATCAGTCATGCTCGCAATCAGCACCGATGGCACCCCAAGACGACGCGGTTCGAATGCACCGGCGAACCGGAACTTGTCCGGACTGGCAGGCGCGACAAACAGCACGCCGGCCACGGCGTCGCCTGTCAGCCCTTGTGCGATAGCGTGTGCGGCCGCGAGGCAACCGAAACTGTGCGCGGCAAGAATGACGGGACCGCGAACGCTTGTCACCGTATCCGCGACGGATTGCGCCCACGCGTCGAGTTGAGGCGCGTCCCAGTCGTCCTGCTCGACGCGTCGTGATTTCGGCAATTGCCGCTCCAGCCACGTTTGCCAGTGCGCGCCCTCGCTGCCGTGCAAGCCCGGTACGGTAACGAGCCGCGGTGGCCAGGCCGATGTGCTGCATGAACTCATGTGAACCTCGCTGCCAACTCGTAGCCGGCATGGTGAGGAACAATTCTGCTGCGTGCGCGCGCCGGCGCGAACCAAGTTTTCGTCATTTGGTTATCGGCGGCGATCGGGCGAAATAAGTGGCGTAGTCCCCGGCGCTACGCGTGCAAATCGGCGAAATCACGGCGAAACCGTAAAATAGGCTTAATTTCAGAAACAATTCAACGCTCGATCCGCGCGCCCTTACCCCGTGAATACGAACCTTCGATGAAGATCATTCTCTACGAGCACCACACCGAGGCCTCGCTCTGGCTTGCCGATCTGGCCCACGCGCTTCCCGGCGCCGATGTGCGCCTGTGGCAACCCGGCGACACCGCCCCCGCCGATTACGCCGTCGTCTGGCGTGCGCCGCCCGAGTTATTCGCGAACCGGCCGGATCTGAAGGCGGTGTTCAATCTGGGCGCGGGTGTCGATGCGATTCTTGAGATCGAACGGAAGCTTCCCGGCACATTGCCGCCAAACGCGCTGCTCGTGCGCCTGGAAGACAGTGGCATGGGCCACCAGATGGTCGAATACGCGGCCCACACCGTGCTGCGTTACTTGCGCCGCCTGGACGAATACGATGCGCTCCAGCGCGAGTTTCGCTGGCAGAAACTACCGCCCTATGCGCTAAAGGATTTCACGGTCGGCGTGCTGGGCATGGGCGTTCTCGGCGCGCGGGTCGCGCAGGCAATGGCAGCGTTCGGCATGCCGGTGCGCGGTTTTAGCCGTACCAAGCGGGATGTTGAAGGCGTCAAGACTTTCGCTGGCGACGAACAGTTCGAGCCCTTCCTCGACGGCACGAGAGTGCTCATCAACCTGCTGCCGCATACGCCGGATACCGAAGGCATCCTGAACAGGCGCACGTTCGCACGGCTTGCACCGGGCGCATATCTCGTCAACCTGGCGCGCGGCGGGCATCTTGTAGACGAGGATCTGCTTCACGCCATGCAGACCGGTCAGATCGCCGCCGCGACACTCGATGTATTCCACACCGAACCGTTGCCGGACAATCATCCGTTCTGGCGCACGCCACGCCTCACGATCACGCCGCATATAGCCGCCGAAACGTTGCGCGAGGAAAGCACGGAGCAGATCGCGAACAAGATCATGGCGCTCACGCGCGGCGAGCCGATATCCGGCATAGTCGATGTGAAACGCGGGTACTAAAGCCGCAAAGACAGACACGCATTCAAAGGAGACAGGCATGCTACCCGCCAAAGTAAAAATCGTCGAAGTGGGACCGCGCGACGGCCTGCAGAACGAGAAGGAATTCGTTGCGACTGACATCAAGATCGAACTGGTAAACCGGCTGGCAAACGCAGGTTTGCAGAACATCGAATCGGCGTCGTTCGTCTCGCCAAAATGGGTGCCGCAAATGGCCGACGGCGCCGCCGTCATGGCCGGTATCAAGCGGCGTGCGGGCACTATTTACTCGGCGCTCACGCCGAATCTGCGCGGCTTCGAAGCGGCGCTGGACGCGAAAGTCGATGAGATCGTCATCTTCGGCGCGGCAAGCGAAGCGTTCTCGCAGAAGAACATCAACTGCAGCATTGCGGAAAGCATCGCGCGCTTCGAACCCGTCGCGAAGGCGGCGAAAGAAGCGGGCTTGCGCGTGCGCGGCAGCATTTCGTGCGCGCTGGGTTGTCCCTACCAAGGCGACGTTCCGGTCGATGCGGTCGTCGATGTCGTGCAGCGCATGAAGGCGCTCGGCTGCGATGAAATCGATATTGCCGACACTATCGGCGTAGGCACCGCGGGCCGCACGCGCGAGGTGATGGCGGCGGTATCGAAGGTATTTCCACGCGAACGGCTCTCCGGCCATTTCCACGATACCTATGGTCAGGCGGTCGCGAATATCTACGCGTCGCTGCAGGAAGGTATCGAGATTTTCCACGCCTCCGTGGCGGGCCTTGGCGGTTGTCCTTACGCGAAAGGTGCGACCGGCAACGTCGCGACCGAGGACGTGATCTTCCTGCTGAACGGACTCGGTATTGATACCGGCGTCGATCTCGATCAGCTCGTGGAGATCGGTGATTTCATTTCGCGGGCGATCGGCAAGCCGAGCGCGTCACGAGTGGGACGCGCGTTGCTCGCGAAAAAACGCGACGGCGTGGCGCCCTGCGTTTGATTGTCGGCTCATTATTTTGGACAAAAACACGATGAACGAAACACTCGACGCCCTGCCCGAATCCGCTCGCCGCGTGGCGCTCCTGCTGCAGGAACGCGGACATGCCAGCCCCGTTGTGATGCTCGCCGAAACCGGTAAGACATCGGCTGAAGCGGCGGCAGGCCTTGGCTGCTCGGTCGCGCAAATCGCCAAATCGATTCTGTTTCGCCGCAAGAAAGACGACGCGCCGGTGCTCGTGATTGCCAGTGGCGTGAATCGTGTGGACGAGAAGAAAGTGGCCGAGCGCGTAGGCGAACTCGCCCGCGCCGACGCCAAATTCGTCCGCGAGAAAACCGGCTACGCAATCGGCGGCGTGTGCCCGATCGGACATGCCACACCACCGCTGACGCTGATCGATGAGGACCTGCTCGCGCTCGACAGCCTCTGGGCCGCCGCCGGTCATCCGCACGCAGTGTTCAACCTGACGCCGCAGGAACTGGTCGCGCTGACAGGCGCGCCGGTCGCCGATATCGCGTTGCGCGAGACGGCGTGATGACTGAGGCCGTTGCATCGCCGTGTATCGATGTATGCAGGATGAATCCATCAACGGAGCTTTGCGACGGCTGTTTTCGTACGATCGATGAAATAGCCGAGTGGTCTTCGTTCGATGACACGCAAAAAACCGCGGTCCTGACGCAAGCGCAAGCACGCAAGAAGGGGCCGCGCGTGGTGCGCATTGGCGAGCGCTTCACGGCCACGCTGGCGTTGCCACCCGATTCCATCAAGTCGTTCGCCACACTGGTGAACGATCACAACCCGCTGCATCACGACGATGCCTACGCCGAGGCCAGCCGCTTCGGTTCACTGATCGCATCCGGCACGCAACCCACGGCGCATTTGATGGCGATGCTCGCGACGCATTTTTCCGTCTACGCCCAGCCGCTCGGCCTTGAGTTCAGCATCAAGCTCGTGCGCGCGGTCAAGGCGAACGACGTGCTCGCGATGAGCTGGCGGGTCATCGAAGCGCACTGGAAGCCGAGCTTGAACGGCGATCTCGTAAAGCTGGAAGGCCAGGCGCTGAACCAGCACGGCGAGATCGTGGTCAAGGCGAGCGCGACCATCGTCGTGATGCCGAAGGGGTCAAACACATGATCACGTTACCGGCTTCCATGCGGGTGTTCGAGCGCGGCTGGCTGTCGTCGAACAACGTGTTCTTTATAGACGGTGCCCGCACCGCGCTAGTCGATACCGGCTACGCCACTCACGCGCCGCAGACGCTGGCACTCGTGCGGCAAGCACTTGCTAGTGAACGCAATGACCGCACGCTCGATCTGATCGTGAACACGCATCTGCATTCGGACCATTGCGGCGGCAATGCACTGCTGCAATCGAACTTCGTCTGCGAGACGCTGATTCCGCAAACAGAGGCCGACGCCGTGCGTGAATGGGACGAAGATCGACTCACGTTCCGCGCGACCGGGCAGACCTGCGAGCGCTTCGGGTTCACCGGCACGATTGCGCCAGGGGCGACGCTACAGCTTGGCGGCCTCGACTGGTCGGTGCTCGGCGCACCCGGTCACGATCCGCATTCGCTGATGTTGTATTGCGCTGAAGAACGCCTGCTGATCAGCGCCGACGCGCTGTGGGAAAACGGCTTCGGCGTGATCTTTCCCGAACTGGAAGGCGAGAGCGGCTTCGCGGAACAGCGCGCGGTGCTCGACCTGATCGCCACGCTGGACGTGCGGGCGGTGATTCCCGGCCATGGCGCGCCGTTCACGGACGTATCGAAGTCGTTGGATATCGCTTTCTCGCGAATCGATTATCTGCGTGCCGATCCCGTGCGCAATGCGAAGAATGCGCTGAAGGTGCTGATCGTGTTCAAGCTGATGGAGTTGCGCTCGATGCCGGTCGGCGAGTTGTTGCTACTCGTCGATAACGCCGGGGCCATGCGCGCCGCCGCTGACCTGCTCTCCGATGATCGGCCGGGATTAGTACGCAAGTATCTCGCCGAATTGGCAGCGAGTGGCGTGCTGAGGATGGAGGGCGAGACAGTGAGCGTTGTCTGAACGCAGAGGCATGACACCAACGGCCAAAAAGAAAGCCGCTTGTCAGCTATCGATTTATCGTCGAACGGCCAGGCCCAAGCGGCGGAATTTTGTTGACGTGATCAGCGCCGACTGAATCGTAGCGCGCCTGTTTTTGAGACGCATCGGTGCTTTCCCTACAGACTTATAACAGCCGGCTGAACGTGGAATCACGCGCACACGCCGCGCCCTTATGCGGCCTCGGTCGCCTCAAAAAACGCGAGCATCTCCGCGAGTAATTCATCGGGTACTTCCTCCGGAATATAGTGGCCCGAAGGCAACGCCCGGCCGCTGACATCGCGCGCGACACGACGCCATTCGACCAACGGCTCGAAGCATTGCTCGATCACGCCCTCCTGCCCCCACAACACCCGCAGCGGACACGCGAGTCTGTTGCCGCATTCAATATCCGCCCGATCATGCTCGAGATCGATGCTGGCCGACGCCCGGTAGTCCTCGCACATTGCATGCACCGCGCCTGGCTGACGCAACGCGTCGCGATATGCCTGCAACGCATGCGGCGCAAACGGCGCGAGACCTGCGTGGCGACTGCCCATCACGCGCTCGACATACGCGTCCGGATGCGCACCGACCAGCAATTCCGGCAACGGCTCGGGCTGGATCAGGAAGAACCAGTGAAAATAGGCGGTGGCGAAGGCGCGATCGGTGGCCTCGTACATGGCGAGCGTTGGCGCTATGTCGAGCAGCATCAGACGGTCGACTGCCTCCGGAAAATCCAGCGCCATCCGGTGCGCCACCCGCGCGCCACGATCATGCGCGCAGACCATGAAACGCTCGAACCCGAAGTGTCGCATGACAGCGACCTGATCGGCGGCCATCGCGCGTTTCGAATAGGGTGTGTGCTGCGCGTCGCTGGGCGGTTTCGCCGATGCGCCGTAACCGCGCAAATCGGTCGCAATCACGGTGAAATGCTGCGCCAGGACACCAGCCAGCCGATGCCAGATCTCGTGTGTCTGCGGATGGCCGTGAAGCAGCAGAAGCGGCGGCCCGTTACCGCCCTTCATGCCGAAAATATCGACGCCCGCGGCATCGAAGGTGAACGGCTCGTAGTCTTCGAACGGCATGGCGTGAATATTCAGCGTGACGGGAAAAGCATTGTAGGCGTCCTCGGCGATACTAAACTGCTTGCTGGCAGGCGCTTTCGTAGAAGCTGAAGACTTCTTCCAATGTCCCTGGTGATTGCGCATGGAAAGATTCGCCTATAATCGAACGGTCGTTCGCATGCCTTCAGTGCACGCGCCAGAGCTTCGCCCGAGTCCGGCAACAACCGCCATGCGAAGGCTTCACGCAGTTAAAGCGCGGTTATTGTGACCCCACGTCAGATGGACGCGCGCGCATCGCCGGCTTTCACATTCAATCAGGAGACACGTGTCATGGCACTTCCCGCCGCTCTGCAACACCTCGCGCTGCCCGTCATCGCTTCACCGATGTTCATCGTCAGCTATCCCGAGCTCGTGCTCGCGCAATGCAAGGCGGGGATCGTCGGCTCGTTTCCCGCGCTGAACGCGCGGCCAGCCGAGCTGCTCGACGAATGGCTCACGCAGATCGGCGAGGGGATCGAGGCGCACAAGGCGGCGAATCCTGGCGCGCCGGTCGGTCCGGTCGCAGTCAACCAGATCGTGCATCACTCGAACGCGCGGCTTGAGGCGGACGTGCGGGTGTGCGTGGAACATCGCGTGCCGATCTTCATTACGAGCCTGCGCGCACCGGTCAAGGAGATGATCGACGCCGTGCACAGCTACGGCGGCATCGTGTTGCACGACGTGATCAACCTCCGGCACGCCGAGAAGGCGCTGGAAGCGGGCGTCGATGGCCTGATCCTGGTCGCGGCCGGCGCCGGCGGGCATGCGGGCATGACCTCGCCGTTCGCGCTGGTGGGCGAAGTGCGGCGTATTTTCGATGGCCCGATCGCGTTGTCCGGGGCGATTGCCAACGGCGGCTCGATTCTCGCCGCGCAAGCCATGGGGGCCGATTTCGCGTATATCGGCACACGGTTCATTGCCACGCGCGAGGCGCACGCGCTAGAGGACTACAAGAGTGCGATCGTGGGGTCGAAAGCCGCTGACATCATCTATACGAACCTCTTCACCGGCGTGCACGGCAACTATATTCGACAGAGCATTCTCAATGCCGGGCTCGATCCGGACGCGCTGCCTGCATCGGATAAAGCAGCGATGAATTTCGGCGACTCGGCGATCAAAGCCAAAGCGTGGAAAGAAATCTGGGGCGCGGGGCAAGGTGTCGGCCTGATGGACGACGTGCCGACGGTGGCGGAACTCGTGTCGCGGCTCAAGCACGAATACGACGATGCAAAAACGCGGCTAGGTATTTCGCGATAAAGCAGTCCGGCGAGCGGTGGCTCGTGAAGCTTTTTGGATCTCTTGCGCGCGTGTCAACAAAGCGCCGCCCTTGGGCTTCAGGGGCGGCGTTTTGCGTTGCCGGGAGTCAGCGCACAACGCTCGCTCTGCTCGCTTAGAACTTCGTGCGAATGCCGACGCCGTAAGTATCGCCGCTCGACATGCTCGTGTACTTGTCGTTCAAGTACGCGGCATAGACGTCGGTGCGCTTGGACAGCGGATAGTCATAGCCGAGCGCCCAGCTCTTGTGGGTCTGGTCGAGCCCGCCGTTGCTGCGCGAATACGCGTACGACGCCATCACCGAACCCACGCCAACCGGAATGGTCACGCCACCTTGGCCCGTGTTCACGTGGAACGAACCCGGATCGATATCGTTGTGCGTGTACATGTACTGCGCAAAGAACTTGACGAATTTCATGTCGTACGACGCGCCCAACTGGCCTACGCTCTGGCTCTTGTAACCGGCCACGAACGACGTCAGGTCACCCGGCGTTGCGCTGAAATTCACGTACTGATATACGCCCGTCGCCGCAAACGGGCCGTGGAAATACAGGAATTGCGCGCTGTATTTCTTCGCACCGTTTTCTCCGGCCTGATTGCCGAAGCTGTACATCGCGCTACCCGACAAACCGCTGAAATCAGGCGTGGTGTACTGAACGGAATTGTCCCATCCCGAATCACCGACAACACCCTGGTCCGTCGTGTACGTCGGGAACGTGCTCTGACCGAGGAACACGTGATAAACCATCGGCGAGAACGTGTACGAATCAATAAACGGGTTAAACAGGATCGTCGATACAAAAAGCTGCGTGGTCAGCCGTCCAGCGGTGACCGTACCGTACGGCGACTGAATACCCACATACGAGTTGCGCGCGAAAAATGTATCG
>Ga0302220_10000900_pt1 | contig 23865 bp, 17 predicted proteins | sample II_Palsa_E1_3_FD_194572 | JGI IMG/M metagenome (GOLD analysis project Ga0302220, IMG submission 194572) | Peat permafrost microbial communities from Stordalen Mire near Abisko, Sweden - II_Palsa_E1_3 | ecosystem: Environmental > Terrestrial > Soil > Palsa > Peat permafrost | place: Sweden...
CATGCTCGAACTCCTGCGCCTCCCCGGTATGGGTCCAAAGACGGTAGCCCTCGTCTGGTCCGCCTGCCAGGTCTGCGACATCGACGGCCTCGAAGCCGCCGCCAAAGCAGGCGAGCTGACGAAGCTCCCCCGCATGGGCGAAAAGTTCGTCACCAAACTCCTCAAGGGCATCGAGGACCATCGCAAAAACTCCAGCCGCTTCCGCATCGACAAAGCCCAGCAGTACGCCGACACCATCGCCAACCTCATCCGCGCCTTCCCCGGCATCGACGAAATCACCCCTGCCGGCAGCCTCCGCCGCGGCCGCGAGACCGTAGGCGATCTCGACCTCCTCGTCACCGGCCCGGCCTGCGAACCCAACGTCGTCAGCGCAGCCGTTGACCACGTCGCCGCCCTCCCCCTCATCGACAAGCTCCTCGCCAAAGGACAAAACAAAGTCAGCTTCACCCTCCGCAACAACCTCCAGGTCGACGTTCGCCTCCTGCCCCGCGCCAGCTACGGAGCCGCCCTGCAATACTTCACCGGCTCCAAGATGCACAACGTAGCCCTCCGACAGCGCGCCATCAAGCGCGGCCTCACCCTCAGCGAATACGCGCTCCTCCGCCTCGAAGACAACGTCATCGTCGCCGCCGCCACCGAGGCCGACATCTACAACGCCCTCGACCTCGACTACATCCCGCCCGAGCTGCGCGAAAACTCCGGCGAGCTCGAAGCCGCCGCCAACCACACCCTCCCCACGCTCATCACCCTCGCCGACATCCGCGGCGACCTCCACATGCACACCGACGCCACCGATGGCCGCGACACCATCCGCCAGATGGCCGAAGCCGCCCTCGCCCGCGGCCTTGCCTACATCGCCATCACCGACCACAGCAAAAACCTCGCCATGACCAACGGCCTCGACGACGCCCGCGCTCTCGCCCACATCAAGCGCATCCGCGAAGTCGACGCCGAGATCGCAGACCAGTACGAAGGCCGCATCCGCATCCTCCCCGGCATCGAGGTCGACATCCTCGCCGACGGCGCCCTCGACCTCGACGACTCCACCCTCGCCCAAATGGACATCGTCGTCGCCAGCGTCCACTCCCACTTCGCCCAGCCCATCGAAGAGATGACCGCCCGCGTCCTTCGCGCCCTTGAAAACCCACACGTCCGCATCCTCGGCCATCCCACCGGCCGCAAGGTCCTCAGCCGCGAAGCCTACGCCATCAACATCGACGCCATCCTCAAACGCGCCGCCCAACTCGGCGTAGCCGTCGAACACAACGCCAGCCCCGCCCGCTCCGACCTGAACGACCTGCATCTGCGCGTCGCCAAACAGCACGGCTGCAAAATCGTCGTCGACACCGACGCCCACGCCACCGAAGAGCTCGACCAGATGCGCTACGGCATCACCCAGCTCCGCCGCGCCTGGCTCACCAAATCCGACATCCTCAACACCCATCCCACCGCCGAAGCTCTCCTGAGCCATCTCCGCCCCAAACCCTGAACGCAATCTCCCTCGCCGCCACACCGCCCAAACGCGCTATCCTTACGGTGTGGCTACCTCCGCGACAACCGACCCCCTCCTCGCCCCCGCGAAGCCACATTCGCTGCTCAGCGACTACGCCACCCTCTTCAAGCTCCGCATCTCCACCATGGTCATCATCACCGCCGGAGCCGGCTTCTATCTCGGCTGTCTGCGCAGCGGCATCAGTCCCTTCCAGCTCGACGCCATCAAAGCCCTCGTCGGCATCGCCATCGTCACCTGCGGCTCCAGCGCCCTCAACCAGGCCCTTGAGCGCAAATCCGACATCCTCATGCGCCGCACCGCCGACCGCCCCATGGCCGCCGGACGCATCTCCCTCACCCACGGCCTGCTCCTCGGCTTCGGGGCGACCTTCCTCGGCTCCCTCTGCCTCGCCCTCACCACCAACCTCATCACCGGCACTCTGACGCTCCTCACCGCCATCGCCTACGTCGCCATCTACACGCCGCTCAAGCGATTCACCACCCTCAACACCTTCATCGGAGCCTTCCCCGGCGCCCTCCCACCCCTCATCGGCTGGACCGCCGCCCGCGGCCTCATCGAGTGGCCCGGCGTCGCTCTCTTCGCCATCCTCTTCGTCTGGCAGTTCCCTCACTTCATGGCCATCGGCTGGATGTACCGCGAAGACTACGCCCGCGCCGGCATCCGCCTCACCCCAACCCTGCCCAACACCCGCTACGCCGCCCAAAGCACCGTCATCCAGGCGCTCTTCTACGCCGTCCTCATGATCCCCGTCAGCCTCTGGCCCGCGGCCCTTCACATCACCGGCCCTGCCTACGCCGTCGCCGCAACCATCCTCAGCCTCGGCTACCTCTGCTACACCATCCGCTTCGCCCGCATCCTCCGCAATCCCGACTCCGAAGCCTCCCACAAATATGCTCGCGACCTCATGCGCGCCTCCATCATCCACCTTCCGCTCCTCCTCGCCGCCATGATGCTCGACGCCAAAGGACGCCTCTTCTTCTAATGCAAACCCAGATGCAAACCCAGACCACCCGGCCCGCCGCAAGCCTCCGCACGCCCCCCGGCATCATCGCAACCATCATCCTCGTCAGCGCCCTCGCCAGCGCGCTCATCTGCTATCTCGTCTACTTCCACGCCCCGCTCGACGTCACCGGCGCGCACCTCCGTTCCCTTCCTCTGCTCAACGCCGTCCTCAACGCCCTCTGCACCATCGCTCTGGTCATCGGCTTCGGTTACATCCGCGCCCGCCGCATTCCGCAGCACCGCGCCGCCATGTTCACCGCCTTCTTCTTCTCCACCATCTTCCTCGTCTCCTACCTCACCAACTTCACCCTCCACGGTGAAACCCACTTCAACCGTCTCAGCCCCTGGTGGCCCTTCTACTGGAAGCTCCTCGCCTCGCACATCTTCCTCTCGGTCGTCGCTCTTCCGATGATCCTGATCACCTTCTTCCTCTCGCTCACCGGCCGTTTTCCCGCGCACAAAAAACTCGCCCGCTACACCTTCCCCATCTGGCTCTACGTCTCCGTCACCGGAGTCATCGTCTACGCGATGCAGGCCCTGATCCACTAACCGTCCCACCCAAAGCCCACGCGTCACCCTATGCAGCCAGACACCCGCAAGCTCCTCCGCACCGGCACCCTGATCTTCGGCACCGGAGCCATCGCCGTCCTCCTCATGTTCACCCTCTTCGGCGGCGTCACCCGCCAGGGCCCTCACACCAACCTGGGCTGGCTGGCCCTCATGCTGGCGATGGGCTGCCTTCCCACCGGCTGCCTCACCCTGCTCCTCGGCCTCCTCAAGCTCCTCGGCGACCTCCGCCGCTGAACTGTCCCGCACTCACCCTCATCTGCTATCCTCAACCTTTAAACACAGAACCGGAGCACCCAAACACATGGCAAAAGGCGTCAACAAAGTTCTCCTCCTCGGCAACGTCGGCAAAGACCCCGAAATCCGTTCCACCGCCGGCGGCATGACCGTCGCCAGCTTCTCTCTCGCCACCGCGGACCGCCAGAAGGACGCCCAGGGCAACTGGACCGACAAGACCGAGTGGCACAACCTGGTCTGCTTCCAGCGCACCGCCGAGGTCGTTCGCGACTACGTCAAGAAGGGCACCCAGCTCTTCGTCGAAGGCAAGATCCAGACCCGCTCCTGGGACGACAAGACCAGCGGCGAAAAGAAATACAAGACCGAGATCCTCGTCAACGAACTCACCCTGCTCGGCGGCAAGCCCGGCGGCGAAGGCGCCTCCAGCGGTGGCGGCTACTCCAAATCCAGCTCCACCACCTACGACCAGCGCACCCCTGCCAGCAACAGCCAGCCCGACTACGCCGACGTAGGCATCACCGACGACGACATCCCCTTCTAAAAACAGTTTTCTATCGTGTCCATCGCCCCCGATAGAAAGCTCTAAAACAGCGTGGGAGGAGGAGTTCCATACCTTGCGACTCCTCTTCCTCCGCGCCGGTCTTGCGACCCTCCCCGACACGAACCGAATCGCGGCGAGCATCTCCTCTCACTCAATAGCCGGGAAGAGTAAATCGCAGATCCCGCATCAGTCCTTCATACCTCTTCCAACGCGCACGTCGCTGCTCCTCCGTCTCCACTGACAAAGTGTGCGCCGCTCCCTCAGTCCGCGCATCCACCAGAGCAGCAACACGCTCCTCTCCATCGATATAAGCCAGCATGTAGCTGCGATATTCGTTCAGATAAAGCAGCGAAGCCTCCGGATGCGCCATCAGCATCTGATCGGCAAGCTGCTGCCCTGCCCGCACAAACTCCAGCCGACCATCCAGATACTCCCGCGCGATAGCCGGCTCCGCGGACCCCAGCTCTCGCACGAGGCTGCTGATCGTCACATATCGTTCTGCCTCCGACGGCGGCAACCCCGCAAGCGGAAAAAGAATATCGCGTTCCACCTCAGCACGCTCCTCCGTCGTGAACGCCATCCGAGGCGCATACGCGGCAGCCGCCTCCGAGACATACGACTGCGGACTGAACGTAAGCTGCACCTGCGCCTCCGCCCATCCGCGCTGCTGAACCAGGGCAACATCGCGCAGCGTGTTGAAGACGTGATGCCCAGGGTATCCCTCATGACACGCCAGCTCCAGCGCATCGTCCACCGTGATCGGCAGATCGAGGTTCAGTTGAATCGTGCTGTGCGCATGACCGCGATAGCGGCTGAAGGCGCTCCACGGCTGGTTCCGCACAAAGGTCAGGTCGACTGACTCACCCGCAGGCAGCGTGAGATAACTCAGCGTTCGCTCGCGGCAGCTCTTAAGCGCCGCAGTCATCACCACGGCAAGCCGCTCCGGCGGCACAAGAAACCGGCGGTCATACGCGGCATAACGCTTCGCCGGCGAAAGCCCTGCCGCACCATGCTGCCCCGGCAACAGAGCCGCAACCCGCGCCAGCGCACCGCGACGCTCTGCGACAAACGTGTCCGGCAGGCGCGTCGTCGCAAACAGCGCATGCGCCTCGCTGTCGAAGTCGAGCATACGGCCACGCAGCATCGCCGTACGCGCCTCAATCGATGCAAGCTGCAGCGCAAGAAACTCCGCTCGCACACGCTGATCCGCGGACACATCAGAAGAATGAAGTTGCGCCGACAGTGCCGTTGCCTCGCGATCGATCGCATCGAGCGAGGGATAGCTTCGATGCACCTCCGCGCTCACATCCTCCGGCGCAATCGAGAAGTCGAGCGAGTCCGCATCGCGCTCCCCCAGCGCAAGCGCCAGCCGCACATACGATCCGGCAATGGAGTCAAGCCCCGTCGAGCCGTTCTTCCGCGAAGCGTCGTACAACGCGGAACCCGGCGATCTCTCATTCCGATGACAACCGCTGAACGTCAGCAATGCCAATAAAAAGAGCACAACTCCACGCCGATCATATGGTTCCATCCGACGTCCTGCATCTCGCCTCATCTTTTATCTATACCGTGCATTGAAGAAAACCTACAGCGAAAGCTCGCCCCGAATGCAGCACTGCGGGCTTAGCCTATAGCGCGTATAGAGCAGCCGCTTACACCTTTACCCTCCCTGGAATCGCTGCTACAACTGAATCAATTACCCAAACGTAACATTTGGCCTGCACCGAAACGAGAGCAGTTTTCGTACATGCAGTCACAGTCTGGCATACGTCCACGTCGCCGGAAAGCCGCTTCACCCCACGTGTTGACAGGATGTATGAGGAAGTCGGGTCGCACACGGTGCGGCTCGGGCGTCATCGTACCACTGACTTAAAAATTCAGGAGGCTTCACTTGGCACTTGTTTCTGGACACCGTTCGCTACTCGTTCTATGGCTGGCTTTTCTCCTTCTCTTTCTCCCATCCTCTGTACGACTGAATGCACAGGCCGTCACCGCGCAACTGCAGGGCACCGTCATGGACAAACAAGGTGCAGGCGTGCCGGGTTCCAGTGTCACCGTCCGCAACACCGCGACAGGAATCACACGTGTCGTGAAGTCCGACGAGCAGGGCCGTTATGAAGCGCCGAACCTTCAGCCTGGCCCCTATACGGTCACCGTCGATTCCCAGGGCTTCTCCGGCAAGGTCTTCACCGGCATCACCCTGAACGTCGGCGACATCATCCGTCTCGATGCGCCCCTCGATATCGGCAGCACCTCCGAGAGCATCGACGTCACCGCCAGCGAATCGCTCCTCCAGACCCAGACCTCCTCCAACGGCACCCTCGTCGACAACAAGCAGGTCGTCGAGCTTCCTCTCGCCAATCGCCAGTTCTACTCCCTCGCCCTGCTCTCGCCCGCTGCCTACCAGCCCGCGCAGAACTCCACCCTCGGCTTCCGCGGCGGCATCAACATCGCAGGCACCACCGAGACCAGCAATCAGTTCACCGTCAACGGCATCTACGACAACGACATGGGCACCCTGCAGCCCTCCTTCCGTCCCTCCGTCGAAGTCATTCAGGAGTTCCGTCTTCTCACCGGCGTCTACTCCGCAGAGTACGGACGCAATCCCGGCGGCCAGCTCATCATCATCACCAAGTCCGGAACCAACTCCTTCCACGGCTCTGCCTACGAGTTCATCCGCAATCAGGTCACCGACGCCAAGCCCTTCTTCACCGCCCTCGGCGCCCCCACCCCTGCCTTCAAACAGAACACCTTCGGCGGAACCGTCGGCGGCCCCATCTGGAAGGATCGCGCCTTCTTCTTCTTCGGCTATGAAGGTCAGCGCATCCGCCAGGCAGTCTCCGCGCAGGCCACTGTCCCGACACCAGCCATGCTGAGCGGCCTCTTCAACACCGGCGAGACCCTCTACAACCCCAGCACCGGCCAGCCGCTCACCCCGGTCGCCCCCGGCACCTACAACCTCGCAACCTCGCTCGCCGGCACCGGCCCCCTCCACTGGGGTTCCACCGGAGCCATCGCCGGACAGACCATCGCGAAGTTCGGCTTTCCCACTCCCACCTACTCCACGCCGGGTGGCCAGCTACCCAGCAACAACTACGCCTTCCAGGAGACCCGCGTCGAGAACATGAACGAGTTCACCGCACGCGGCGATGGCAAAATCAGCGACAAGGACTCCATCAACGGCAGCTTCAACCTCTTCAAGGACCCTGCCTTCGAGCCCTCCAACTCGCTCTGCTCCTCCTACGTGCTGCCTAACTTCGGCTGCTTCACCAACCAGATCTCTACCCTCGTCAACGTCACCTACGACCGCATCCTCACCGCCAACCTCTTCAACGATCTGCGCCTCGGCTTCCAGCGCCTCCAGCAGCCGCGCGTCCAGCAGGACGACACCACCATCGGCTCGGCCTATCCTGGCCTTCCCGGCGGTCCGTACTTCACTCAGACCCCCTACGCCAACAACCTCGGCCTGCCCAACACCGCCGTCAGTGGTTACTCCACCATCGGTGGCGCAACCAACCTGCCTCAGAATCGCTGGGATAACCACTACCAGATCGCCGACACCATCACCTGGAACCACGGCGCTCATACCTTCAAGGCCGGCGCTGACCTCCTCCTCGTCCGCACCACCAACCTCATCACCAGCGACGGACGCGGCGCCTTCTCGGTCAACGACGCCAGCATCCAGGGTCAGAACGCCAAAGCAACCTCCCTGCCTCACCTCGGTTCCACCGGCGACTCCATGGCGGACCTGCTCCTCGGCCTCACCTACACCTCCACCGTCGGGCCCACCGCCAACACCGTCTACCTCGACTTCCAGAGCCAGCACTTCTTCGTCCTCGACGACTGGAAGATCAAACCCAACCTCACCCTCAACCTCGGCCTGCGCTACGAGATCGACAATCCCGTCTACTCGGCCAACAACGGCGTCTCTAACTTCTCTCTGACCACCCAGCAGTTCCTTCAGGTCAACACCAACGGCTACACCAAGGGTCTCTACCACAGCGACTACAACAACTTCGCTCCTCGCGTCGGCTTCTCCTGGCAGCCTTTCAACGACAGCCAGAACACCGTCGTAAAGGGTGCCGCCGGCGTCTTCTACAACATGCCCATCACCTACAACGAGTTCCTCACCAACGGCACCCAGGCTCCGTTCCGCTTCGTCAGCACCTACACCACGGCCGCCAGCGTCGCCGCATCCGGCGCCGTCAACACCATCTCGCTGGCCGCTCCGTTCTCCGTACCCAACACCGCCGTCGCTCCTCCCTGCGTCACCGGAGCACAGACCGGATGCGCAGCCACCCTCTCTCCCCTCGAAATCAACCCCAACTACCGCACTCCCTACATCACCGAGTGGAGCCTCGGCGTACAGCAGTCTGTCAGCAAGTCCATGGTCTTCGAGTCCACCTACTTCGGCTCCAAGGGAACCAGGCTTCCGCTCAGCGTCTCGCTCAACGTCGTCAACCCCGCGACCTACGCGGTCGGTGCCGGCGCTCCCACCCAGGCCAGCCGCCCCTACCCCAACTTCTCCACCCTCACCAGCTACGACACCAGAGGCAACTCCGAGTTTCACTCCTGGCAGAACAGCCTCAAGCAGAGCTACAACAACGGCATCACCTTCATCCTCGCCTATACCTTCTCCAAGTCCATCGACGGCGGCAGCGGTATCGGCAGCGGTTCCAACTCCTCGGGCACTCCGCAGAACCCCTACGACCTGCGAGCCGACCGTGGCCTCTCGGACTTCGACGTTCGGCATCGCGTCGTCTTCAGCCCCGTGGCCGAGCTGCCCTTCGGCAAAAGCAAAGCCTTCCTGAACCATGGCCCAGCCGCCACGCTCCTCGGTGGCTTCCAGCTCTCAGGTATCTTCAGCTTCCAGACCGGCCGCCCCTTCACCGTCTCTGACTCCTCCACCAACAACAGCGGCTACTACGGCAACGCCGACCGCCCCAACGTCATCGCCAACCCCAACGCCCCATTCAACACCGCCACCGGTGCCAAAACCCACACGGTAGCCCAGTGGTTCAACACCGCAGCCTTCACCCCGGCGCCCACCTTCAAGGTCACCAACGGCGTCGTCACCCAGGTGGGTCAGTTCGGTAACGCAGGCCGCAACATCGTCACCGGCCCCGGCTATACCGATCTCGATCTCACCCTCGCCCGCAACTTCCACATCTGGGAGCGGATCGGCGGCCAGTTCCGCATCGAATCGTTCAACATCTTCAACCACCCTCAGTTCTACGCCCCACTCACCGCCGGTGTTCAGGATGGCTCCTCAAGCTTCGGTGCCATCACCCAGACCGCCAGCAACGCTCGAAACATGCAGTTCTCACTGCGCATACTCTTCTAACCGCAACACCAAAAAACAAAAGGGCCGGAGCAAACGCTCCGGCCCTTTTCCTTGCCCATCCCTCCACCAAATTTGCAGCCCCAATCACCACGCCGACGTTCGCAAGTGCAGTCGCATCGTTCAGTCGTATCGTGAAGTCGCCTGTCCTTCCCTCCCCCAAACAACCAGTCATTTCAACCACCCCTCCGCGTAGTCAAAAGCGTGCTCACACTTTATGTAAGCAGCCCCGCGGAGCAACCCGCCTCTCTCCCCCCGCCCCGTAACCTCCGTTCCTCCGTCGCTTTTACTTGTCCTTGTACTTGCCCTTTTGTCCTTTTGTTTGTCATCCCGTCAGGGATCTGCGTTTGCCGTTGCTGTTGCCTTTGTTTGCCGTTGCTGTTGCCTTTGTTTGCCGTTGCTGTTGCCTTTGCCCTGTCTGTTTTTTGCCTGTCCTTGCTGTCATCCTGAGCGAAGCGAAGGACCCCGACGCTCTCCTCTTACCCCAACCGTTCGACCCTTTTCACCCCAACCATTCGTCCACCTCTCGTCGTTGCTGCCGCTTTTTGTCGTTCCTGCTGCTGTTGCCTTTGCTTCCTGGCCGTTGCCTTTGCCTGTTTTCTTCCACCCTCTCCAAAATTGTCATCCTGAGCGAAGTGGCTCACGGCATCTTGTGAGACACGCAGTCGAAGGACCTGCGGTTGCCCTTGCCGTTGCTGTTGCCCTTGCCTTTGCCGTTGTTTGTTCCTGCTGTCATCCTGAGCGAAGCGAAGGACCCCGACGCTCTCCTCTTACCCCAGCCGTTCGACTCTTTTCACCCCAACCATTCGTCCACCTGCCGTTGTCTGTCCCTGTGTTGTCATCCCTAAGAGATCCGCTCTTGCCGTTGCATCTGAGGTAGAGCGGAGCTTTAGCCCCGCATCAAAAACCCGTCGCGAAGCGACCTCCGCTCTGCCGAAGGCCCGAGCGAAGGCGAAGCCGCAGCGACTGATCTTTGCCGTTGCCTGTTCCTGCCGTCATCTCCCTCAAAACCTGACGAATGAACACCACGTTTTCACCATCATTTGACCTCTAAGAACCACAAAAAAACACCCTGGCCACCACGCAGCGGAGCAAAAACCTGTCAAGTCCCCAACCCACCTAACCCCTCACCAGACAACGAGATCCACGTGGCGTAGCAGTTACCCTCCATCCGCTATACTGGATACAGAGGATAAAAAAAGCCCCGATAGATTCGGGGCTTTTTCACCTTAACAATTCCTCCAACTCCTTTAGAAAGAATAATTTACCCGTAACCCCTCTGGAATGACGATTTTGCAGACACCTAAAATCGCAAATAAAAGAAAACAAGCAACTTAACCAGGGGTACCCCCAGGGGGGGGGTACCCCCGACAGCCATACCAAAGCAACCGAAACTAATTCAAGCGCGGCTCCTCAGACAGAAGGAGCCGCCCTGGCCCTTTACTTCGCCGCCGGTTCTGCTGGCTTCACCCCATGGCCGAAGTTGTAAACAATCGACGCCACGGACTTCTCCGCACCCGCCAGCCCATAGGTCTTGCCCGCGCCCTCGATGATGAAGTACTCGTTCGCCGCATGAGCCCGCCCGCCAAGCCCGACGCCGCCTGAGGCGATCGGCATCTCCACCGGCGCCACGCGCTCTCCAACCGCCGTGTTCGCAAACAAATACGCTGGCCAGTAACCGCCAAGGATGGTCTCCTCTGCGGTCGGCTTCTGATACTTAATGCCGAACTCGTCAAACGTACTCGCCACCGCCGCGGCAATGTCGGTGTCGTACCGCATCTTCGCCCACGGCACGTCGCCGATCAATTTAATCTCAACGTCCTTATAACCATTCTTATCGAGCTGAGCTCGCAGCTTCTTCACGATATCGAGACCATTCATATTCGGAATGTAGCGGAAGTTATGCTTGGACGTGATCTTGTTGGGAAGAATCGCGCCCGCCCCGCCCGCATACATATTGCCCCCCCAGATGCCGTCAAGATTAAAGCTCGTGCCATAGCGCGACATCTTCAGCATCGTGAACGGATCATCCGAAATATACCGCGCAACGCCGAGCCCGTCCGCGGCCACCTTCAGATCCAGCTTCTGGCTCGCCTGCTTCAGATCCGCAGTCTCGGTCGGCGAAAGCGGCTCCATATTGTCGAAAAAGCCAGCAATCTTCGGCGTATTACCATCATCCGAAACCAGCGAACTGAGCATCTTGATGTGACGCCACGCCGGACTGTCGACCGACCGCTTCCACGAACCATGAATATCGGACACCGTCGGTCCTTTACCCCAGCTCTTGCCGCTCGTACTCAGCTCCACATAAACGCAGCCTTCGCTGCCGCCCGACATACTCGCCGTTCCACCTGGATTCTGCCACCCAAACCGCAGCATCGCATCCGCGCCCTTGAAGAGATCCGGATGATCCTTGACGAACTTGCGCAGGCCAATATCCATGCGCTCCTCATCGCCCTCGGCAACGAAGATGATGTTGACCGGCAGCTTACCCATCGTTGCCTTCATCGACATCAGCGCCTCAAGCTGCGCCAGCTGCGGTCCCTTGGAGTTCACCGCACCGCGCCCAATCAGCACCTTCTTGTACGCCGGGTCGATTCCCGCAGTCTTGCCGTCCACAATCCGTCCCTCGAACGGCGGCGCAACCCACGCATCCGGCTGCGTTACCGGCATCGTGTCATACATCCAGTACAGCACCAGCGTCTTCGGCGCGCCCTCATCACACTTCGCATAGACCACCGGGTTTCCCGGCGTGCCATACTCGGTAATCCCCACGTCATAAACACGAGTCGTCTGGCACCCCAGCTTATCGAAAAATCCCTTCACCATCTCAGCCGACTCAGGAATTCCCTCGCCGCTGTTCGAAATACTCGGCTGCTGAATCCACTTCTGAAAGTCCGCCACATGATCGTCGATATGCGCGTCGATGTAGTCGTAGACCTTCTTGAGGTCGGCCGGCGTACGCGTCGGATCGGGTGCAATCGTCTCGTCGCCATGCGGACGAATATTCAGTGCAGCGTGTGCCGTCGATGCGGGTTTCGTCGTCGCGGGGTTCTGCTTATTACATGCTGAGGTCAGCATAGTTGCGGCGGTGAGAAAGACAAGAGAGATAGGTCGAAGACTCAAAGTTGCACACTCCGGCAGTAAGAATGCCTCGCCCGGCAGGCGCGAGGTGGTACGTCGTTTGCGCGGGAGCAGCTCCTGATTCCAGGCTACTCATACCGCAGCGAAGTCATCGGTGTCATTCGCGAGGCCTGTCGAGCCGGATAGTAGCCAAAGAGGATGCCCACCGCAGCCGAGATCGTGAACGACACCGCAACAGCAACCCACGAGAGCTCGGTCGACCACTGCACCAGCCGCGCAACCATCAGAGATGCGCCGGCGCCGAGCGCGATCCCAAGCAGACCGCCGCCAACACTCAGAATGACCGCTTCCAGCAGAAACTGTTGCATCACCTCAGCCGACTGCGCACCAACAGCCCGGCGAATACCGATCTCGCGCGTACGCTCTGTAACCGACAGCAGCATAATATTCATGATTCCGATACCGCCGACCACCAGCGAGACAGCCGCGATGGATGCCAGCAGAATCGCCATGGTGCGACTGGCATGCTCCAGTGTCTGGCTCAGCTGCGCAAGCGTTACCTTGTCGAGCCCGTCAGCGTTACCCATCATGGCGCGTGAGATGTCGGTACGCATGCCGCCCTTCGCAATCGCAGACCGCGCCTGGCTGGCAACAGTGAAGTCGTCCGGTGCAGTGGCAGCAATGTGATGACGTGTACGAAGTTCGACGGCGATCTGTTTGGTAAGCCGCGTCACCTCACCAGTCGACACAGTTGAAACGGTCACAGTATCCAGATAGTCGCGTCCCAGCATCTGCTGCGCCGTACGCACAGGAACGTAAACCGCATCGAACTGACCGTCGCCCGGCGCGGAAGGCACCATCCAGCTGCCGCTTGCGATCGTGCCAATTACTTTAAATGCTGTGCCTCGAAGAGTGACGCGCTCCCCGACAGGATTACGATCCCCGAACAGTCGCTGACTCGCGATACTTCCCAGAACGACGACAGGAGCACGTCGAGCATCCTCCTCTTCCGAGAAGAACCTTCCGTGCGTCATCACCCAGGCTCTGCGAATCGCCGGAAGCGATGCCTGCTCTCCACGCACCTGAGTCATCCAGGCTGCGCTGCTGCTCGTAGCGCTGACGTTCTCATGCACGCCGCCGGATGTCGCCTGCACTCCGCGTAGTACCGCAATCGCGCCTGCATCGGCGAGAGTGAGTGTCGTGGCTGCACCAAGCCCACCCATATTTTCGCCACCACGGGCAAAATCCTGAATTGGATTACTGGCCGGATTACCCTGCATGCGCCGCAACACCGGCGTTGAATCACCAGTGCGGAAGACACCGTCCTGAAGCAGCTTTGAGGCATGACCAAACCGCCGGTTGTCCGAGCTCCATGCAGTGGGTTCTTCAGCCTCGCCCTGGCTGGTCCACTGTTGCGGCATGCGATAGTTGCCGCTGGTGACGACGATGATGTTCATGCCTGCCGCGCGCACCTGCCCCGTAATCGATCGCTGCGCACCGCTGCCGACCGCGATCATCGCAAGTACAGTGCCGACACCGATCGTCATGCCGACAATCGTCAGCAGCGTCTGCAAACGATTGCGTCGCAAAGCGCGGAATGCGATCAGAGAACTCTTTCGAAGAGACACCATGCACCTCAGGCGGCAAAGTAGCCACAACGGTTGGCGCTGCTATTCAAAGCGCAGTGCATCGATGGGGTGAAGTTGCGAGGCACGCCGCGCTGGGTAGAAACCAAAGAAGATGCCCGTTGCCGCAGCCACTCCAAACGACAGCGCCACTGCGCCGATTGACACATTCGCAGGCCACTGCAGAAAAACGGTAATGGCTAACGAAGCGAGAAAACCAAGCGCAATGCCACACACACCGCCTGCGACACCAAGCGTGACTGCCTCCACCAGAAACTGCAGCAGCACATCGCGCGAACGCGCACCAACCGCACGGCGAATACCGATCTCACGTGTGCGCTCGGTCACCGATACCAGCATGATGTTCATAATGCCGATACCGCCCACGATCAGCGAGATGGTCGCAATCGCCGCCAGCAGCGCGGTCATCGTCTGCCCGGCGCGGCTCAGCGTGCCGGACATCTCCTGCAGATTGACCTGGTCCATCTGTGGCATGTTCGCCAGAATAAACGCAGCGACAGAAGTATTCAGTCCTTTGGTCAGAGCCTCAGATGCCTGCGTCTTTACCGTAAAGTCATCCGGCGTACCGCCTCCACCGCCGCCAACGCCCTGAAAGCCCCCGAGCCCGGAACCGGCCGCAGGAGAACTCTTCGGCTTATCCAGATTGTGTCGCTGACGCAGCAGCGGCACGATAGCCAGGGAGATCTGCGAAGCATCGCCAGCCTGCTCGGCCGAGACCGTCACCTGATTCAGATAAGGCACGTTTGTAAGCTTCTGCAGCGCCGTATAGGGCACAACTGCCATCGCGGCCTGGTCTTCATCGCTGCTGGAAAACCATCCCTTTACCGTAAAGGCCGTCCCATGAATCTCAATCTGCTTGCCCACCGGATTCTCATCCGGAAACAGCTGATCGCGAAGCGTCGAGCCGATCACAACAACATTTTCCGCGCCGTCCACCGAGGAGCTTTTGAAGAACTTCCCCTTTTCCAGGTTCCAGTCGTACATCTTCGGATAGTCGGCATCCACACCGTAGATCTGAGTAAATTCACGGTTCGCACCTCGGTCGATCCAGCTCCGAATACGCACCAGACTCGAAGCATGCGCCACACCAGGTAACGCCCGAATCGCGGCCGCATCGTCAGCCGTCAACGTCGACGCCGAGCCCATACCGGTAGCGATCTTTGTCTCTTCGCCGCCTTTGGTAAAGTTTCCTGCACGCACAAAGAGCAGCGTGGTCCCTGCTGAGCGCACCTCGCTTGAGACGTTCTGCTGCGCACCTGTGCCAAGCGCGAACATCGTCAGCACAGCGGCCACACCGATAGTCATGCCCAGCATAGCCAGCCCCGTGCGCATCTTGTTTTTTTTCAGGGCAGCGATTGCGATCTTAAAACTTTTACGCAGCATCACTCATACCTCAAAGAAGCCAGTGGTGGAACACGAGAAGCCTCGCGCGCCGGATAGTAACCGAAGAAGATGCCAACCGCCGTCGAGATGCCGAACGCCAGAGCAATCGCCACAAAAGGCACCGAGGTCGACCAGTGGGCCGCGCGCGCGATCGCCATTGCAGCGATAACGCCAATCGCAACACCCGCCAGACCACCGACCACACTGAGCGTGATCGACTCCATAAGAAACTGCGCCAGCACCTCGCGCTCCTGGGCTCCAACCGCACGGCGAATACCGATCTCACGCGTTCGCTCCGTCACCGAGAGCAGCATGATGTTCATGATGCCGATGCCGCCCACGATCAGCGAAACCGTCGCAATACTCACCAGCAGCGCCGTCATGGTTCGACTGGACCGGTCAAGCGACTTACCCAACTGGTCGAGCGTGACCTTCTCGAGACCCGAGACATTCCCGATAACAGCATGTGCAACCTCAGGCCGCATACTGCCTTTGGTAAGCGCCTTGCTCGCCTGCGATGCCACCGTAAAGTCATCCGCCTTGCTCGCAGTAATGCCGTGGCGTTGACGCAGCAGCGTGGTGATCGCTTTCGATACCCGCGTCACATCCCCGGTAGAAACAGTCGTCACAGTAATGTCATTCAACTTCGAGAGATTCAGCAGATGCTGCATCGTTGTGACCGGAATGTAGACCGCATCGAACTGATCGTCACCAGCCTCCGGCGTCGAGAGCCAGCTCGAGCTGCCAACAACACCGACGACCCTGAACGGCTGTTTCCACAGCGTAACCGTCTCACCCACCGGATTCGAATCACCGAAGAGTTGTTTCGCGGCAACCGCGCCAAGAACCACCACCTGATCATTCTTCTTCTGCTCACCAGAGGAGAAGAACCTGCCATGCAGAAACGTCCAGGATCGGCGGATATCGGGCAACGCAGTGTCATCGCCGTGCACACGTGTAAACCAGCGGGTATTCGCTGCGTTCACAACATGTACATTCTCATGAATCCCCTCGGAGACATACTGTACGCCCGAGATCTTACGAATCTCATTGGCATCCGCGATGGTCAGCGTAGCCGCTGAGCCGAGCCCTGCCTCGGAATCACCAAGCCGTTGCCGCGCTGTTGGATGATCGTGAATCGCAAACGGGTCGTCCTCCGGGTGAAAGTACGCGAGACGAAAACGCGGACTGCCGCTCCATGTCGCCTCCATCAACACAGGGCGCGAACCACCATCATCTCCGCGCTGGAAACTCCCTGGAGCTTCGCTGCGGCCCATCTCGATTGCATCCGGTGGCGGGTCTTCACGCTGCGCCTGATAATTACCCGCCGTAACAATCAGCATATTCATGCCCGCAGCCCGCACCTGGTCCTGAATAGCGCGCTGTGCGCCGGTTCCGAGCGCCATCATGGCGAGCACCGTCGCAACACCCACCGCCATACCCAGCATCGTCAACGCAGACTGCAGCTTGTTGCGCTTCAGGGCCTTCGCCGCAATCCCCCAGGTCTTTGCAAACCTGCTCATGGAGCCTCCTCGCCAGCAATGACGGCCAGTTCAGGCTCACCGGCAAATCGGCGCTTATCATTCGGCGTGTCGGAGACGATATTGCCATCCCTGAAGGCCACGATGCGCGAGCCATATTCCGCAACATCCATCTCATGCGTGATAAGAACGATCGTGATCCCGCGCTCCTGCTGCAGCTTCTGAAAAATATCCATGACCTCCAGGCTGGTGCGGCTGTCGAGATTACCCGTCGGCTCATCCGCAAGCAGAATGGAAGGACTGTTCAGCAACGCACGTGCAATAGCAACGCGCTGCTGCTGTCCGCCGGAGAGCTGGTTGGTGTGGTGCTCCCAACGGCTTTCAAGGCCCACCGCCGCGAGAGCCTCCATGGCACGGCGACGACGTTCCGCAGCCGACAGATCGCTCTTGCCATAGAGCAGTGGCAGTTCCACATTTTCAAGCGCGGACGTGCGCGTAAGCAGGTTGAAGCCCTGGAAGACGAACCCAATCTGCTCGTTGCGCACCAGTGAAACCTCGTCGTCATTCAGACGCGAAACGTCCTTGCCATCCAGAAAGTATTGCCCGCTGGTCGGTTGATCAAGGCACCCGAGGATATGCATCAGCGTCGATTTGCCCGAGCCGGACGGACCGATCACCGATACAAATTCACCGCGCTTTACATCGAGCGAGATAGAGCGCAATGCATGCACCTTATGTTCGCCCAGTTGATAGGTCTTCGTGAGTTCGCGGACTGAGATAACGGTGTCCATCGTGCGCGTGTCCCTCCGTGAAAGCTTTCGGGGTGAAGCACCGATCGCGACCGTCGCGGTCGGTTATCCGCAGCGCAATCGTTCTGCCGCGCTGAAGAGGATTCTGTATATTTCCTCTGCTGCGGGTACGCTCCAAAAAAGAGCGTACCCGCAGCGGAGGGGCTGTTACTTCACGTGCGTCTTCGGTTTCGGCGGCGTGGTGGTGGTCTGCGAGTACTCCCAGATGGCCGCTACCACGATCTTCTCAGCGCCGGCCATGCCGTTGTCCCAACGCGAACCTTCAACCGCATAATACTCGTTCGCTGCGTGCGCCCGGCCACCCTGGCCCCCGCGTACGCCCATGCCCATTGGAATCGACACAGTACCGACCTTCTGTCCGACCTCACCATCGGCGAAAAGATAGCTCGGCCAGTAACCGCCGGTTGGCTCCGACTGGTTGACGCCCAACGGCTTCAGCCTGCCGTCTATGTCATAGTGATCTGCCGTGGCCATCTGGAACATACCGCCGTCCCCGGTTAGACCAAGCATATCCGCAGCCTTGCGATGCGCCACCGAAATGTCCGCGTTCGGCGAAGAGCCGCGCGACCACGGCACATCCCCAATCAGCTTCATCTGGACATCCTTATAGCCATTCCTGTCGAGTTGAGCGCGCAACATCTGCACAATGTGCATGCCGTCCATCTTCGGAACATAGCGGAAGCCATGCTTCGACACGACCTTGTTCGGCAGAATAGCTCCAGCGCCGCCCGCATAGAGATTGCCGCCCCAGATGCCATCCAGATTGAAGCTGACACCGAAGCGACCGTCTTTCAGCACCTCAACCGGATCGTCGGACATATAGCGCGCAACACCCTGAGCCTTCGCCAATTTAGCCAGGTCAGTCTTTGCAGCGCGCTCTTTAAGCTGTTGCATCTGCTCGGGGGTGGGGTACTCCCGTCCATCCTCCCAGCCTGTGATCTGTGGGGTATTGCCATCCTTGGAGATCAGCGATGCAAGCATCTGAATATGGCGCCACGCAGGACTGTCGGTCGTACGCTTCATCACGCCGTGAACGTCAGAGTCTGTCGGTCCACGACCCCATGCTTTCCCGCTGGTCGTCAGCTCGACATAGACGCAGCCTTCTGACGGGCCACCGGCGTAAAGCGCATCAGCCTCCGACAGCAGGTCCGAATGGTCCTTGATAAACTTCCGCAACCCGATGTCCATGCGTTCCTCATCGCCCTCAGCGACGAAGATCAGGTTGACGGGGAGCTTGCCATTGACGGCTTTATAAGCCATCAGGGCATTCAACTGCGCCATCTCAGGCCCCTTGGAGTTGGTCGCTCCGCGTCCGATCAGCACCCGCGGAATATCCGGCAAACCAGCCTGTGAGCCAGGAATGACTTTGGCTTCGAAAGCAGGCGTCACCCACGCGTCAGGCTGCGTCACCGGCATCGTATCGTACTGCCAGTAAATAGCCACCGTCTTCGGCGCGCCCTCGTCACACTTCGCGTAGACGACCGGATTACCCGGCGTGCCATATTCGGTAATACCCACGTCATAGACCCGTGTGGTCTGGCAGCCCAGCTTGTCGAAGAAGCCCTTCACCATCTCAGCAGATTCCGGAATACCCTCGCCGCTGTTCGAGATGCTCGGCTGCTGAATCCACTTCTGCAGATTTTCGACATCCCCATCGATATGAGCATCAATATAATCGAACGTCTTCTGCACTTCGGGGGGAGCGCCCTTTACGGTCGGCGCCACGCCATTCGCGCCATTCGGCTTAATCCCAAGCGTTTGTTTCGGCGCGGTACTGGCTATGTGGGTTGGCTGGCTGCTCTTGCATCCGAGCGGCAACAACAGAGTTCCTGTCAGAAAACACCCTATCCAACGTGACTGCATCGTAAATCCTTCCTCCTGCATGGCTGAAGATCACTAGTAGTGAAAAACCATCATCTTTGAGAAATGTCTTTTTTTATGCGAACTAATGCCGGGCACATCTGGAAAAAACTTATGAGGCGACAACGCTGCAACCACTTTCAGCAGAAGCGCTGGACTCTGAAGGCCGCAAACGCTGAGCCTGATTTACAGGTCGTAAAGCAGAGTCAGCCTTGCATGCCTGCGAGGGGTTTCCAACATCTTCGTCTTACGCTTTATGAAGCCAATATATTCCAACGCGAGCCGGGGTCCGCGCAGGTATAGATGTCTTCTATGGGTCGTATGGCAAAGTTTCGCGCATGCTTGTCCCCATGTTCCATCGTCTCTACACTCAACACCATGCGCGCACATTTCTTCATGGAGAACCTGTGAAAGCAGCCCATCTGCTTCTCTCGTTGCTTTTCGCCACCACTACGATCGCCGGAGCGCAGTCGCAAACAATCGTCGGACAGTTCGCGCTGCAGGGACAAAAGGCGCAGACCGAAGGCCATCTTAAGGTGACCTCCCTGCCCGGCAACCCCCTGCAAAAGCGGCTCGATCTCTGGCTGACCGACCCCGGCAAGGTACAGCCAATCCGGAGCTACCAGGTCGAGATGACCAAGAAGCTCCATATGATCATCGTCAGCAGCGACTTCAAAATCTTCATCCATGATCACCCTCAGCTCGGCCCCGACGGTCATCTCACATTGACGCAACTGTTTCCCGCACCCGGCACGTATTTCATCTACGCCGACGGCCTGCCCAATCAGCTCAACCACCAGGTCTTCCGCTTCCAGATCAATGTAGGAGCGCCCGGCACGATGACACGCACGCTGCCGTCCACCGGTATGGGCGTCCAGGCAGGCCCGTACGAGGTCGACCTCAGCACTCTCCGATTGCGCTCCGGCATGATGAGCATGCTCGACATTCAGATCCTGAAGGACGGCAAGCCCGCGACCGACCTGCATCCGTACCTCGGGTCGCCCGCGCACGCAGTCTTTCTCAACGCGCAGGATCTCTCCTACGTCCACGCTCACCCGATGGCGATGGGCGAGATGATGGACATGAGCGTGAATCCTCCTCCCATGCCGGAAAACGGACCTTCGCCCTCCGAGATGATGCTCCACCTCGCACTCAGAGAGCCGGGCAGCTACAAGCTGTGGCTTCAGTTCCGTGGCGGAACGCAGCTCTATGTCGCCGAATTCACCATCACAGTCATCTAGACTTTTTTAGTACTGAAGTCGCAGGAGGAGTTCGCCCATGCTACGTCGTATCTTCTTTCGTCTTTCCCTTGCAGCGATTGCATTTCCGCTGGCAGTCGTTCCGGCCTTCGCTCACTCGCGTCCAAAGACGATGACCCCGGCAGCAAACTCCACCGTCAGCGCTCCAGCCGAGGTCTCGGTCTTTTTTTCGGAACCGCTCGAACCGAAGTTCAGCTCCCTGAAACTCACGAATGAAAAGGGCGCGGTTCTCAGCGTGGCCGCCTCCACGATGGACCCGGCCGACCCTACGCACCTCACCCTCGCGCTTCCGAAGCTCGCCCCCGGTGTCTATTACGTCCACTGGGTCTCTGCCGCAACCGACGGTCATCGCATGGACGGCGACTACACCTTTACCGTGAAGTAACGTGCACCACGTGGATTCCCTGCTTTGGCTGCGTGTGCTCACCTCATTCGCCGTCGACGCAAACCTCGCCGTGCTCTGTGGCCTGCTCCTCTCCATCCTCTGGCTGCGCCCGGACTCCATTCCTGCTGCGAGCAGAAAATCTCTTCAGCAACCTCTTCTTCAGGCCTCCGCGGCCATTCTGTTCTTCGCCCTCTGCGCACAACTCATTCTGCTCAGCGCCTCCTTCAGCGGGCAGACTGATCCGCAGGCCATCTTCGCGGCGTTGCCGGATGTACTCTCAACCCACGCCGGACGAATCCTCTCTCTCACCATCGCAGCGGCGCTTGTTCTTCTCTCGACCACCCTGCTGCGCCTGGCCGATACGATGCGCCTGGCCGTCTGTTCCACCTCTCTTCTACTCTGCCTTGTGCTGCGATCCGCAACCGGCCACGCCGCCACTGACGGCGACTTCACCACATCCGAATTGCTGCAGCTCTTTCATCTCACCGGCATGGCCCTGTGGAGCGGCGGCGTCCTCGTCTCCGGTCTGCTCGTCCTCCCGCGTCTTTCCTCGACGGCATCCCGCGACGATCTCGCTCTACCCCCGACATCTGCAAACGAGCCGCACCACACAGCCTCTCCCGCGCGCCGCTATCTCCAATCGCTCTCCGGTCTCAGCACATGGGCAGTCCTCGTGGTCGCGCTGACCGGCCTCATCAAAAGCTACCGCGCAGCCGAAGGAACCCCGCGCCTGCTTCTCCATAATCTCTGGGGATACATTCTGTTCGCCAAAATTGCCTGCGTCGTTGCGGCGCTCACATTGGGCGCATTGAATCGATGGCGTCTCGCCTCCGCTGTGCCATGGAGCATCCCCACACATCGTCGTGCCGCACGCACACTTCGCGCCGAAGCATACCTCATGGCTGTCATTCTGCTGCTCTCCGCCTGGCTTGCGAACATGCCGCCGCCAGGCGAGTAGATCCCCTCGGTCGCGCACTTTGCGAACAGCGCAACCGAAGGACCTGGCGGTCGCCTCTGTCTGTCCTCCTGGATATATGCTCCTGCATTTGCACGCACTCCAGGAACCCTAAAAAAGCTCCCACCAGCTAAACTAGACCTATGATCGACGAAGCAACCTTCCGCCGCGAATCCGACCTCGCCCTCGAGTCCCTCAAACAGTCCCTCATCGCCGCCGAGGACGATGACGGCACCTTCGAGTTCGAGGACAACAACGGCGTCATGAACATCATCTTCGAGAACGGCTCCAGCAAGTTCGTCATCACCCCCAACACCCCCATCCGCCAGGTCTGGATCTCTGCCCAGGCCACCAGCTTCAAGCTCGACTGGTCCGAGTCCGCCCACGCCTTCACCCTTCCCAAAACCAGCGAGGACCTCAAAACCCTCACGCAGCGCCTCCTCCGCGAGCACCTCGCAGACCCCACGATCACTCTCCCCTGACCCATCGCCCGGCGGCACAACAGGACCGCATACCCTGAATTCAGCGCTCAGCCACCACTCCACCGGAGCCGTGGCGCAATCCCCTCCACGCAAGCCGGTACAATAACGGCAGCACCCTCAAATATCAGCTCAGTAAAACTTTTGAAGCCCACAGTACCTCTGTCTCCAGACGAACCAGTCTCTGGAAGATGCGAACGAAGTTCTGCATCATCCGCAAACGCAACCATTTCCAGCAATCCATAGCAAAAATGACCTTAGGCAAGTAGCTCAAACGAAAACAGCTTATTGTTCGTCGACCCCAGGCCCGGGGAAAGGGGGTCCAGCCCATGTCACCAACGCTTTCCGTAGCCATCATCACGCTCAACGAAGAGGCCAATCTGGCCCGCACCCTCACCAGCGTCCAGTTCGCCGACGAGATCATCGTCGTGGACTCCGGCTCCACCGACCGCACCCTTGAGATCGCCGCCTCCTTCAAAGCCAAACTCTCCCTCGAACCATGGAAGGGCTTCGCCGCGCAAAAAAACTCCGCCATCGAAAAATGCACCGGCACCTGGATTCTCTGCCTCGACGCCGACGAAGAGCTCACCCCCGAACTCCAGACCGAGATCCGCGCTCTCCTCCCCCGCAACCCCGTCATCGACGCCTACCTCCTCCGCCGCCGCAACCTTTTCCTCGGCCGCTGGATACGCCACGGCGGCTACTATCCCGACGCCAAGCTACGCCTCTTCCGGCGCCACGCCGCCAACTTCGCCCCTCCCGCCCGCTTCACCGACCGTCCCGTCCACGAGACCATTGCGTTCGATGGCAGCCTCGAAACCCTCAACGGCGACCTCATCCACCACGCCTACCCCACCATCGAAAGCTACATCGAGCACATGGACCGCTACAGCACCCTTGGCGCGCAAACCATCGTCGAAAAGGGAAAAACCAGCCAATCCTGGCTCGCCTTCTACTACAACGTCCTCGTCATCCCCGCCCTCACCTTCCTCCGCGACTACATCTTCCGCCTCGGCTTCCTCGATGGCCGCGAAGGATTCCTCCTCCATCTCTACTACTCCACCTACAACAGCTGGATGTACGCCAAAGCCTGGCAAACCACCCGCAAGCAGTAACCCTCTCCGCACACAAAACAGAAAAGCCCACCTTTGCTCTTGCTTTTGACCTGCGCGAAACCCTACCCAAAAAGCCTGTCAACCCCCAAACCCACAAAGACCGCGTCAAACAGGCAAAATCGCGTGGCGTAGTAGTTCTATCCCACACGCTATACTGGATATAGAAGATAAAGAAGCCCCGGAATTGTTCCGGGGCTTTTGCATTTAC
>Ga0302220_10000901_pt1 | contig 23864 bp, 23 predicted proteins | sample II_Palsa_E1_3_FD_194572 | JGI IMG/M metagenome (GOLD analysis project Ga0302220, IMG submission 194572) | Peat permafrost microbial communities from Stordalen Mire near Abisko, Sweden - II_Palsa_E1_3 | ecosystem: Environmental > Terrestrial > Soil > Palsa > Peat permafrost | place: Sweden...
TTGCCAGCGTACCGGTTCTCATCGTCGACGACTTCGCGCTCAAGCCGCTGCGCTCGCCGCAGGATGAAGACTTCCACGACCTGATCGCGGAAAGGTACGAGACCGCTGCGACGATCCTGACCAGTAACCTCGACTTCAGCGAATGGGGCGATGCGTTTGCCGGCAACCGCATCCTCGGCGCCGCCACACTCGATCGCCTGCGACACGGCGCCTATCGTATCGTGCTCGATGGTGACAGCTTCCGCACGCCCAGGCCAATGCCTGAACCCGACCAGACACGACTTGCGAAATCAACCAAAAAAACGCATCCTTGAGTCCGTTCGAATCCGCGTTTTACTTCACTTCAAACTGGCGCCATTACGGCGATCATCCCCGGCGTCATTACGCCGATCCGTGACACGGCCTTGGTCGGTCCCAGCTACTGATTCGACGGCGGCGGAATTCTCAACTTTTTCGCGCTTGCGTGGTTTCGCTAGCGACCTGAGCTTTTGGTCCGCATCTCTGACACACGAATCGCATTTGGCAAAATGGCGGCCAAGCGCGTAACGGAAGGGGAATTGCCCGCGTGTCTCAGGCATAGCTCATCTCGCCGATGCTTCGCACGGTCCCGACTCTCAGTCAGAAATCGATCTCCTCATAGCTGGTTCGCCAAGATCAAGACGTACGCAACGGAACTTCCGGAAAAAGCCGCTCACCTCGAAAATGCTGCTGCCGATGCCCGCTGTCGACGCCCGGGCCATCTCCCTCGAACGCCACCTCGCGCTGGTGATGATGCGCAGCACGGACGTTCAGCACTCGATCGGTTTCGCGAGGCTGAACGCGTGCTCAACCGAACCGCGGCGAACGCGGAGCTTGAGGGGTAGCTGGTCGCTACCGGACGCAGGCTGTGCAATCGTTGAGACAATCCTGGCATTGCATGATCAGCAACTGGCTTCTGCTCCTGCGCACCTACTGATGACCGCGCAAGAGCGACTTAACCGGTTCATTGCCAGCAACCGTGTTTCGTCGATTACACCCGATACCGCAGTTCACGCCGCTTCACCGTAATCGAATCCCGGAGTAAAGTTTCATGGACTATCGCGTCGGCTACGAGAACAGGCGTTGTTGCAAAAAGCGAACGCTGCAGGGGGTGACGTTTACGCGCAACGGTCGTGGGGCTGCCTCTGTTAACTCGTGGAGGAATTGCGTAGATTCTCGATATTTGGCGGGAAGATGCGCAAGGACAAATGCAAGAGCCGTGAGTCTAAAGGCGTCTATCGAGTCAGGAACTGGTCGGAGTACAACGCAGGGCTGATCTCACGAGGCAGCTTGACCATGTGGATCGACGAGAGCGCATTCACGAGCGGGAGCGAAGCGAGACCTCTCAAGCGCGGCAGGCCACAGATCTACTCCGACGCAATGATTCAGGCCGTGCTCACGCTCAAGCACGTTTATCATTTGACGCTTCGAGCCGCTCAGGGGTTTGTGCAAAGTCTTCGTGACCTTGCGTTTGCGCACCTGCCTGTTCCCAACTATACGACGCTAAGCCGCCGTTCACAGGAACTACAGGTGACGTTGCCCGAGATGGCGAGCGGCGACCCGATTCATCTCGTTGTCGATAGTACGGGCCTGAAGCTCTACGGCGAAGGCGAATGGAAGGTGCGCAAGCACGGCTACTCGAAGCGGCGGAGCTGGCGTAAGGTCCATCTCGGGCTAGACGTGAAGACGGGCCAGATACGTGCGGCGCTGATGACGCATCAGGACGTCGACGACGCAAGTGCATTGCCCGGTTTGTTGGCGCAGATCTCAGCCGATGAATTTATCGATACGATAGGCGGCGATGGTGCATACGATACAAAGCAGTGCCACAAAGTGATCGCCGGGCGCGGCTCCACGCCGTCGATTCCGCCGCGCGAGGGCGCGAAACCTTGGTTTGAGAGCACACCCGGAGCAAGCTGGCGAAATGAAGCGATCAACGGTATTGCGCGAGACGGCCGGGACGAATGGAAGAAGCGCAGCGGCTACCACCGACGTTCGCTGATCGAAAATACGATGTACCGGTATAAAACGCTCACGGGGAATTGTCTTTCGGCGCGCTGCATTGGTTCACAAGCGACGGAGGTCGCCATCCGGGTTGGCATCGTCAACCACATGGTCACACTTGCACGCCCGCAGTCCGTGCGCATTTCATGAATTTAAGATCGCGGGTGTACGCCCGCCTGCACTGTCGATTTTTGCAACAACGCCACGAGAACAGCCTGGCAAGCGCGCCTCACGACTCTATCGTGCAGGTCCGGTCCCTGCTGGTCGAGGATGTACCCGCGAACATTCCCCGCGCACTGCTTCCGGAATTCATCGCGAACCTAATCTTGAGCCGGTCCCCACAGATTGGGTAGATCCGAAATCTACGACTCCTTTAGCACATGTGCATTCTCGCGAAGGAACGCTCGGAAGGCCCGATGCACGCTTGCACGCACCGGCGGCGACGAGTTCACCGTGATACTGGAGGGCGTTAGCAACCTGCCTGAGGCGGAGGCGGTCGGCGATGCGCTGCGGAAGTCCGCTCGACGCCCCGATCATTCTCGAGGAGAAACCGTACCATCGTCTCTTTACCGAATACGACATGCCAAGAACTTGACGTCCTACACTTTCACGAGCGCGTTGATCGCGCTAATGATTCGTTCCTGAGCCAGGACACGAGTCTCAGTGTCCCGCTTGATCAACTGCAAAGAAACCAGACCATGCACGATGATTAACAGATCACGCGCAGTGCCCTCGGGATCCAAACCCTCGCGAAGCTCTCCATGCTCGATCCCGTCGGCGATGAGACGCGACCAGAACTTGAGCTGTCGATCAAAGCGCTCGCGCTGGTTCTTGTGCATTTCATCGTTTCGGGTGCTGAATGCAAGACAGTTCGCCCAGAACTGCCACCACCGGTCTTTATCTCCTCGCAGAACATAAAACAAGGAGATGCGCCGAAGCTGCGCCAGCGGAGAACCCTCTAAGCTTCGCCAATCTTTAGGCAGGCGATAAGCCTCCACCAGCGCCGTGATGATCAGGTTCTCTTTATTTTTGAAATGGTAATTAATCGTGCCAGTACTAACATTGCTCTTCTCGGACACTTGGCGCATTGTCAGAGAATCAATACCGTGTTCGGCAATCAGGTCATAAACGACGCCAAGTAAGAAATCCCGCTTGAGCAACCCTCTGCGCGTTCCGAAAACTACTTTTCTGTCGCCATCGTCTAGCTCTTCTTCTCTGTCGACAGCTCCTGATAAATCCGCCATTCCAAACCTCCAGATACAGGACGAGCAGCGACCCACCTCCACATAGCGGTCGGGGTGGAAATGCTCGCTCCAAGCCTCTTGACTGACATTGACCAAAATGTGGAGGCCCCCTACCGCCATTCTATCGTACCCTCATTCCCGCCCACGCCTACTGCATCGTGACAGGCATGCCGACTCGGCCCCGTTGAGGGCCATGAATCGAGCCAGGTGAAAGTCCTGATCGCCATGTTGATGATCGATCATAACAAGTCGCTTCGCGTAGTGTGCCAATGGTAATTCCCAACTCATTCCTATTCCACCGTGAAGTTGGATACATTCTTCAGCAACACGGGCGCCTACGCGTCCGACCGTGAATTTCGCACTCGACAAGGCGCGTTCGCGCGGTATCCGGAGTTGATCCAGAGATGCTGCGGCATTGATGACAGCTGAGCGCACCTGTTCAATTTCTATGACCAGATCGGCAACACGATGTTGTAACGCCTGGAAGTTACTGAGTTCAGTGCCAAACTGACGCCGTGTCTGCAGATACTGGATTGTGTCCCGTATCGCAACGTCCATTGCCCCGAGAGCCTCAGCGCACAGCGCTACAAGGCCCAAACCCTGGATTTGCTCGAGAAGTGAATCAGCGAGCCCTGGGCCCGCGAGCAACGCATCACGAGGTACGACCACCCTGTCGAAAATGACATCAGCAGCGCAGCCGCCGTCTATTACAGAATATGGCAGCGTAGACAACCCAGGTGAATTGGACGGGACTAAAATCAGAGCCACGCCGTCCAGAGTCATCGCAGACACCAATAATACATTCGCAACTGCCGCGTACGGCACCACCGCTTTACGACCCTGGATCAGCCAGCCATCAGCGCTGTGCTCCGCGCTGACGGTCACCTGTTGCGGAGCGACAGGTTCGCCGGGCTCGTCGTGCGCGAGCGCCGCGATCAGGTCGCCTTCCATCAAGGACGCCAGCAGCGACCGGTGCGCTTCATTCTTTACAGCCTCAATAGCGCGCCCAACCATCATCGTGCCCATGATCGGCTCGACGACGAGCTTTCTACCGAGACTCTCAAAGACAGTGGCAATGTCAAATCCCCTACCCCCGAACCCCCCTGCCTCCTCAGGGAAAAGCGCAGCAAGGGCACCGATCTCTACCAGCTTTGTCCAGATGTCTAGGCTAAATCCGTCGCCGCGCTGGACGATCGACATCCTTGTTTCGAAGCTGTAGTTCTCGCTGAGAAATCGATCAAGCGAATCGGCGAGCATCTTGTGCTCAGAACTTTGTTCGAAATTCATGTGACCCTATCGTCCCATCATCATCTTGGCGATGATGTTTTTTTGAATCTCATTTGATCCGCCAAAGATCGAGAGCTTCCGTTGATTGAAGTATTGCGCTGCGGCGGATGCCGCCCCTTGAGGAGCGGACAATCCTGGCGACTGCCCATCACCTGGGGAGGCTTCTGGGAGAGGACGCGCATAGACACCCATCGCGCGGCGATTCAAGGAAGTAATTTCCTGCCGGATTTCCGTGCCTCTAATCTTGAGAATTGAAGTCTCCACGCCCGGCGCAGCACCGCGGGCAGCGGAAGCAAGAACACGCAGATTCGTCGTCTTCATGTTCTCCAGTTCGATTTCTACTCGAGCAAGACGGGCAGCGAACAGCGGATCCTGTAGCAACGGTCGGCCGCCTCGATGCACCGTCCCCGCTAGTTGCCTCAACCTGGACAAAGCCGCCACCGATTGGCCGACACCTGCAATGTCCGTTCGCTCGAAGGTCAGCAAATACTTGGCGCAATCCCAACCCTTGTTTTCCATTCCTACGAGGTTCTCTGCAGGAACCCGAACATCCGTAAAGAAGACTTCGTTGACATCGTGCGCGCCGTCAAGCGTGATGATCGGCCGAACCTCGACGCCCGACGTTTTCATGTCTACCAGCAGAAAGCTGATGCCTTCTTGTTTCTTCGCTTGCGGATCCGTTCGCACGAGGCAAAAAATCATGTTGGCGTGCTGCGCCAGTGTTGTCCAGATTTTCTGGCCATTGACGACGTAGCATTCGCCTCGTTCATCTGTTCGACGAACGGCGCTGGTCGTTAGCGCCGCGAGGTCCGATCCGGCGCCTGGCTCAGAGTAGCCTTGGCACCACCAGTCGCTGCCATCGAGCATCCTTGGCAACCATCGTCGTTTCTGTTCTTCAGTTCCATATTTGATCAGCGCCGGCCCCAGCATATGGGTGCCAAAGGGTACGGGACGCGGCGCGTAGGCCTGCGCGCATTCGTTCTCAAAGAGAAATTTCTCGATTGGCGTCCAGCCTGGCCCGCCCCACTCCTTCGGCCAATGACTTGCCAGCCATCCGCGCTGCTGCAGGATCGCATGCCATTCCTGCATATCGGCTTTGGTGAGATGCGCCCCCTCCCGAACCTTGTCTGCCAGATGTCGTGGCAAACGTGTATCGAGAAAACTGCGCACTTCGTCCCGGAATGCGATTTCTTCCTGGCTGAAATTAAGATCCATTTCGTGACTCCCTGAATGCCCCGAAGCTGGGCGCGCGCTGCCGCGTCTGGCGATAGCGGCCCGCTCGCGACGTTACTTGGCCTGCGCGATCAAATGATGGATTACAAAGGACGCGTGCGACTCAAATGACTTTGCCAGATCAATTCGCCGATCACTTGACGAAAGTCTCTGCAAGTTGCCGCTTTTGTACTTTTCCCGAAGCGGTTAGCGGCAACGCTGCGACGAATCTCACATATTTCGGTTTCTTGTAACTCGCTATTTGCTTTGTGCACCACTCAATCAATAGATCCGTCTCCATTGTTTCGAGTTTCTTCAGAACGACAAACGCTGCAACGGCCTCACCGAACACTGGATCGGGCACGCCGATCACCGCAGCCTGTGCGACATCGGGATGCGATTCCAAAGCCATTTCTACTTCTTTCGTGTAGATGTTGTAGCCGCCTGATAACACCATGTCCTTCTTTCGATCGACGATGTAGATATATCCATCGCTATCAAATCGGGCCATGTCGCCCGTCTTGAACCACCCGTTGACAAAACTTTCTGCGTTCGCCTCGGGTCGATTGAAATAGCCCTGCATGGTCAGAAAACGGCCAGGTTCTCCCGAACGAACCCAAACCTCGCCCACCTCGCCTTCGGGGACGGTGGCACCGGCATCGTTGGTGAGCCTGACCTCAAGCCCGGGCAGGATGCGACCCGCAGAGGCCGCGTGGGAGACCTGTTCTTCGGGTCGAAGCAGACTGATCGCGCCAATTTCAGTCATGGAGTAGAACGAGAAGATTTCCGCCTTCGGGAGCCAATGCGCGAGCTCCTTCTTCAAGTCAACCGGGAACGCCTCACCGGTCGCCAGAATTCGTCGTAGCGATGCAAATTTCGCCGAGGCCTGACTGATCGTCGGCATGAGCAACCGACCGACCGTGGGGACCATGCCGAGGATCGTAATACCGTGCGACGCTATCGAAGCGGCAACAGCCTCCGCGTCGAATTTCGGCAAAATGACCAACGTAGAGCCGAAAACCAGCATATTGCCAAGCCGGGCAAATGCAGTGCGGTGTGCAAGTGGCGTCGTAAGAAGGATGCGATCATCGTGTTGAATGCCCCAGTAAAGCGCATTCAGGAAACCATTCATCACGATGTAGTTCGACTGGGTAATTACCGCCCCTTTCGGCCGGCCCGTTGTGCCCGACGTATAAGAGATCATGCAGGCGTCTGTCTCGACCGGTAGCTCGCGCAGAGGCGGATATTCCTTCTCCAGCAACTGCGAATAGTTGAAGAGCGCCTGCGGATGCGGCTCTCCCACTACGATCGTCTTCGCCTCGTTCACCTCGCCACAGGCCGCCGTCAACTCATCGACATTCGCGCTACTAACGAAAATGAATTTCGGCCGCGAATCTTCGACAATGAATCGCACCTCGGGTGGGGCGAGCTTGTTATTAACCGGTACTGCAATTCCGCCCGCCTTGACGATGCCGAGAAACGAAACGATAAATTCTGCACAGTTCGGCATATAGATGCCGATGCGTTGGCCCGGTTCAAGCCCATTTGCCTGGAGTGCAGCGGCCAACCGCGTGCTGGCCTGCTCGAGTTCGGCAAACGATAACGACGTACCGCCGCAGATCAATGCCGGCTTCTCTCCGTACAGCTTCGCACCTGCTGCGAGATATGACGCGAACTTCATGCCCCGCCCCCCCCACTGATGACCGGCTTGAACGCCGGGTAAGGAACGCCTTCGTCGAGACTATCCCAGGTCAGTTGAACTGGCATCCCGATCCGGAGTTCCTCCAGCTTGTAGTCAAGCAGGTTGCACAGTAGACGGGTGCCCTCTTTCAGCCTGACATAAGCGCAGATGTAGGGCAACCGGTCTTCATGGCCTGGCCAGGCTGAACGGGTGACGGTCCAGGAATAAAGCGTCGCCTCTCCCGAAACATCAACCCAGCTTAAATCGCGCTTTCCCGTGTAGATACTGACCGGCCGCGGAGGCCATTGAAGCTTTCCCGTCTGGTTGCAACGCTGCACCATGAGGCGCCTTTCCTTTGTGCCGTCCCAGAAAGGCTGGGTCTGGGTGTAACTATTCGCTGCTGGCACTGCTCGCTTAACCGTAGACATGGTCACTCCCTTCACTGTTCAAGAACAAGCACCCCGGAACTGGACCAGTTCCGGCCGATGGGAATTGTTCCAATTCCGGTCACAACAGCGTTCCCAATGTTTTTAACCTGACGGTCGGTCGCTTCCCCGAACATCTGGCGCACAGCTTCGGTGAGGTTGACGCCCCCACCGGCCAGGCCGGGTTGGCCAGCGGAAATCTGACCACCGCCTGTATTAAGCGGGAGATTGCCCCGATAAGAAAAGTTATTTTCCAGAATAAAGCGTGAACCCTCACCCACCTTGCAAAAACCAATCTGCTCGAGTTGCAAGAGGATGGCGACGAGAAAGTCATCATAGGGATGAAACATCGCGACATCTGCGGGTTTTATGCCCGCCTTCGATAGTGCTTTCGGGCCAACTACTGAGAATCCGCCTTCGGTAATCTCCGCGTCCGGTTCGAAGGCCTTATAGTTGGTGATTTCCGCGTATGCCGTCGGAAAGACCATCTTGTCGAGCCCCTTCTCGCGCGCCTTCTCTTTCGTCGTGACGAGAACGCCATTGGCACCATCACATACCATCACACTGTCCAACATGCGCAGTGGATCAGAGACGTACTTCGATTTTACGTAGTCTTCAATCGTGAGGGGCTTACGCAGTTTTGCACAGGCATTAGGATTGAGGAGTCCATGTTCCCGCTGGGTCACCGCCAGTTTTCCGAGTGCCCGGTCGTCCAGGTCGTGCAAGTGGCGATAGCGTTGAGTCAACAGACCAAACGCTCCAACGGGGCCGCGCAAACCCGTCGGATACTGGAATTCCGGCCGCTGCCCGCCTTGCTCCGACTGATTCTTGGAGGACTGCGCATCGGTTGAAAGTACTAGGACCGTCGTGCAGAATCCGGCCTCGATCGCAGCAACAGCACGCGCGACGCCTCCAACTGCTGAAACGCCGCCCAAGCCCAGCAACTCCAGCCAGGTCGGTGACAGGCCAAGCATGTCAGCCATATACGCCGCCCAGAATGGGTTCGCCGTATCGCTCATGGTTTCCGCGACTGCCAGGCCATCAATCTCACCGGGTTCGAAACCAGTTTTCTCAAGAATGCTCTCAAGCACCTCGGCTGCCATGTCATAGCTGCTGCGCCCGCTGGCCATGACGATCTTCGTTTCGGCATAGGCTGCAATGCCGATGTTTCTATCCTTGTTCATGGTGTGTCCTTGATATTGATAGGCGCTTATCAGCGGCCCTTGAACTCTGGCGGACGCTTTTCCTTGAACGCCGACAGCCCTTCTTTCCGATCTTCCGAGAAAGAGACGGCGAAAGAGAGATCGCCCTCCTGCAGCAGCCCCTGGCGCAGCGTCATGTCCACCCCCTGATCAATAAGCGCCTTTGCGTACATGATCGGAAGGGGGGCGTTTTTACAGATATCGTTCATAAACGACCCCGCGTCTGCCAGCGCCTGCCCTTCGTCTGAAAGCGTTGAAACGATGCCTAAAGCTTCCGCTTCAGTTCCGGATATTCTCCGACCGGTCCAGATCAACTTCTTTGCAGCAGCCCGGCCGATCACCCGACTGAGGGTTTGCGTCCCGCCCCCACCTGGCAACATGCCCAACTTGACTTCTGGCAAGGCAAATTGAGCCGTTCGGGAGGCGAAAATGACGTCACACATCAAGGCCAGCTCAAAGCCGCCACCCAACGCGTAACCCTCGACAGCGGCAACGCAGGGCTTCGTGAACTCCGGAAGGCTGGCAAAAAGCCGGCTGATTTGTCGTGACGTTCGACGAGCACGCCATTGCTCGTACGGACCACCTTCGGGCTCCGCAAAGGAAGAGGTGTCAACGCCTGCACTGAAATGACCCTCGCGGCCGTGCAGAATCACCCCGCGCACTGACACGTCTTTCTCTGCATCGCGCAAGATTTCCAGCAATTCCGCCGCCGTTTGCTCCCTTATCGCATTTCGTCTTTCCGGACGATTCAGCCCTATTTCCAGCCATGGGCCCGTTCCACGCTCTACCGACACGTCTTCGTACACCACTGTCTCTCTCCCATTCAAGTTCCTCCGCGGGCGCAGCAAACCTAGGACAGTCGCTCACCTTGTATCCGAACGACTGCCGCGTCATGCTACTAGCACATACGAGCTATATTATTAGCACATTTGAACTATTTGCCAAGCGTTTTCACGATTGATTTGACGCCGGTCGCGCGTGCCTTCGCATTTTGTTGAGTCGGCCCCGCTACCCGATGCCGGAAGGGTACGAGGCCTGCTCGGCCTGCGCGCGGCTTTGGAGATTCCGGGGCGGCTTGAGCACGCGCCGTCTGATCGCCTCCGCGCCGTATCCCGGCACTATCGGCGCAGCTCAAGAGAACCTCTAGTTGAGGAGGTAAAGCAAACAATGCGATTCAAAGGGGCATCCGTTTCTCTCGAGCAGTCCGAGCATGTACGGCATGGCCTTGACGAAGGAAAAAGAGTCCATCGGGTCTGATGCCGGTCAGTTAAGCGACTGAAGGGGATTTTCTTTTGAGGTGCACAAACCGGTTGTAAACATCGGCTGGCGATGTTAACTTGCATCGCCTTGCTGGCAGATGCCCTCATCCCTCGCGGACCGGAGAACTCCATCACGGTGTTCGACAAAGGCTTCTTGTCGGCGCAGATCCTGGGCGCGCTGGTTGCAGGTGGCCAGAATCGGCATTTCATCATTCCCGCCCAATCCAATACGTGCTGGGATGTGATAAAGGGCCAACTAGGCGACCAGATGGTTCGCATGCGCGTGCCGTCTCAGGCCCGCAAGAAATGTCCCGGGTTACCCGAGTTCTAGCAGGCGCGCGTGTTTCTGAGCGTCCATTCTCTTGGGCGCCAGCGCACCCTGCTGACCTCGCTGACCGACAGACGACGCTTCAAACCGGCTGATATCGTTGTTTGCTGAGAGCGTCGCTGGCAGATCGAGAGCAGCTATCACGTTGAAGCAATTCATGCTGGGCATGGAGCTGACCTTTGACTGAACGGCATTAGGCCGTCGAGTCACCGTTTTTGGCTTGCGCTGTCACAAGAGAACCAATTCGACGAGCGCTCAAGAACCCGCGGCAGCCATCCAGATACAGGATATCTTTCGATCTGCAACACCATTCGGGCCTGCATGCTCTAAGCCTTTGAAAGCGTGGAACGCTGAATTGTCTCTTACGTGTTCCGTCACGGGCCAGCTCAAGCTAGGGTATACCTTCGCCATATATAATTTTATGGTCATATAATATATTTCGGCAAGCCAATGAAAACTTGTCGTATCCGACGGTCCGCCGGAAGTAGGCATTTCACCTAACGCGTCGCCGCCACGACGGCCATTGAACCTGGAGGCAGGATGGGAACAGCGAATGTCAGTATCCACGACGTGATCGATCGCGAACCCATTGGGAGAACGCAGATTGTCGCGCTTGTGCTTTTTGCGCTGCTTTTGCTCTTCGACGGATTTAACATACAGGCCACCAGCTATATCGTGCCGGTGCTGGCAAAAACGTGGCATCTGCCCAAGTCCATTCTGGGGACCATATTTTCAGCTGCTTTCGTAGGGCTGCTGATTGGGAACTTTTGTATTTCGCCTCTTGCGAATCGGTTTGGCCCTAAGAAGATGGCAGTCATCTCAACAGCCGCGTTCGGTTTATTAACCCTGCTGACGGCGTTTGCGACGAATGCCACCGAGCTGATTTCCCTGAGACTCTTAACGGGTATTGGTCTCGGGGCCGCAGTCCCTTGTGCGATCGGGCTCACATCTGAGTTCAGCCCAAAACGGATGCGCGCAACCTTCGTCCTACTTATTTACGTAGGATATTCTTTTGGTTTCAGCGTTGCAGGTTTCTGCAGTGGCGCCCTTATCCCTACCTACGGATGGGCTGGGCCGCTTTGGGTAGGGGGAATCGGCCCGCTCGTTCTAACACTTTTCCTTCTACGTTTGATCCCAGAGTCGGCACCCTACGTTGCACGTCAGCGCGGCACCGAAAATCTTCTTTCGATGCTCAAACGGTTTTATCCACGTCTAGATCTGCCAGATGGCACGAAAGTCACGTCTAATGATCCGCAGACCGAAAGCACCGACGTCAAGGGTCTTTTCTCCACGGATATGCGCGCAGGGACGTTCCTGATCTGGGCGGTGTTCGTCCTTAACACGGCCGAATTCTTTTTCTTGCAAAGCTGGCTACCGACTGTACTTACTTCGCTTTCTTACTCGGCTCAAATTATCGTGTGGGCGACAGCGGTTAGCACGATTGGAGGCATGGTTGCCGGGATTGCCATGGGACCGCTGATGGATCGCATCGGCCCATACATGATTCTGTCCGCGCTTTATCTGCTTGGTGGCATTTCGATGCTCGCGATATCCGTTGTGCTCGGTGGCGAGAGTTGGCTGCTCATATTTACAGTGTTCTGCTGCGGATTTTGTGTCAGTGGCGGCCAGAAAGGTGCTGTGGCGCTAGGTTCGCTGTTTTATCCCGCGGGACTTCGGGCGACGGGAGTCGCATGGGCGTATGGCATCGGCCGGATCGGTGGGGCCAGCGGGACTTACCTTGCTGGCGTCCTGTACGCCGAAAACTGGTCGCCCGGAGCGATTTTTCGTGCAGCGGCCGCGCCGGCGTTCATCGCCTCGATTTGCGTGGCGATCATGGGTTGGTACTACAGTGCAGGCCGCGACAGACTGTCTACACCGTCCAAAGCAGAGCGCGACGCTTAATAACATTACCAGGAACGGAAGGCACTGTTTGGTCGGTCCGGCACAGAAGGAATTGGAGTAGGCAATTTATGCAAGAAATTCGAGGTTTCTGCACATTATGTCGTTCTCAATGCGGCACCATCAACACGGTCGATGGAGATCGGCTCGTTTCAGTGCGGAACGATCCTGGTCACCCGACAGGCGCCGCTGTGTGCATGAAGGGGCGCGCCGCCCCAGAGATAATCGAGGCTTCGAATCGAATCCTCTATCCTATGAAGCGGACCAACCCCAAGAACGCGAGCGACCCAGGCTGGGTGCGGATATCTTGGGAGGAGGCACTTCAAACTGTGGCAGCGAAGCTGTCTCAGTTTCGTACTGAGTCGGGTGCTGAGTCCGTGGCGTTTGCGGTCACCACGAAGAGTGGAACTGCGATTGGAGATTCGATAGAGTGGATCGATCGATTCGTCCGCGTCTTTGGTAGCCCAAACGTCGTTGGTTCTACTGAGATCTGTAACTGGCACAAAGACAACGCGCACAAATTCACGTTTGGAGTGGCGATCCCGACGGCAGACTACGCTCGCGCCGAATTGTCTATTCTTTGGGGACACAATCCCACGAGCACCTGGCTCGCACAGTCTGAAGCGATCTCCCAGGGGCGTAAGCGCGGAGGAAAGCTTATTGTGGTCGACCCGCGCCCCACGCCCCTCGCATCGACGGCCGATGTTTGGCTTCAGGTTAATCCTGGAACGGACGCCGCGCTCGCTCTTGGCTTATCGAATCTTATATTGCGTGAATTCCGCCACGATGATGAGTTTGTCAGAAACTGGACAAATGCGCCTCTTCTTGTAAGCAAACAGACGGGACTTTTCCTTCGCGGAAAAGACATCTGGCCCGATGGCAACGACAACTTTGTCGTTTGGAACAAGAACTCATGCGCGCCGCAGGCTTACGACACAACCTTGGCGGCGGAGCTTCAGGGCAGCATGGCATTCGATCTGGACGCTTCGTTGAGGATTGAGACTCTAGGTGGGATGCAATACTGCGATACCGCGTTCAGCCTGTTTAGAGCGCAATGCGCCGAATGGAACCCTGAAAGGGTAACAGCAGTGACGGGCGTTTCTATCGATAAACTGCTGCAGGCCGCAGAGTTGATCGGATCGAGTAAGAAGATCGCCTATCACGCCTGGACAGGCGTCGGACAGGGCACCAACGCTACTCAAACCGAAAGAGCACTCGCTACATTGTATGCGCTGCGCGGCTGTTTCGACGATGTTGGCTGCAATCGTATCTATACGAAGCAGCCAGTCAACAAGGTAGATCGGCTTGACCTGATAGAAAAGGCTCAACTTGCGAAAGCGGTTGGCTTATCTGCGCGCCCTATTGGTCCGCCATCGGAGGGGCGCGTCAAGCCGACCGATGTATTTCGTGCAGTCAAATCAGGCGAACCCTATCGGATTAGGGCCCTCGTCGGTTTTGGCACAAATCATCTCGCAACCCAAACCGATGTGGATGAGGTTAGGGCTGGACTGGAGAAAATGGAATTTCACATACAGTGCGACATGGTCGAAACTCCAACCGCTCGCTGCGCAGATATTGTCCTCCCGGTGAGCACTCCATGGGAACGTGAGTCGCTTCGGATCGGCTTCGAGATCAGTGAGGACGCGGAAAATCTCATCCAGCTTCGCCCCGCATTTGTTAAGGCTAGAGGTGAAAGCCGATCAGATCTTGACATCGTTTTCGACCTTGCATGCAGGCTTGGATTCAGTGAGGAGTTCTTTGGGGGGAGCATCGAGGCCGGCTGGAACCATATCCTTGCGCCGCTGGGATTCACGGTAGACGACCTGCGGAAAAGCGATTACCGGATGGTTCGCCCACTCAATCACCGCAACCGAAAATACTCGGAAGTGAAAGATGGCAAAGTCGTTGGCTTTGCTACAGAAACACGCAGGGTTGAACTCTATTCGGAGAAATTTCTGCGATACGGATATCCAGCGCTGCCATTTCATTCGGAACCGGTGGAAAAGGACGATCAATATCCGCTCGTCTTGACTTGCATGAAGAGCGGTTACTACACCCACAGTTCGTTTCGCTCGATCACAAGCCTCCGTAAGCGGGCACGCAATCCTGTTATTCAGATGAACGAAACGGTCGCATCCAGATTCGGTATCCGTGCCGGGCAGTGGGTGCGTGCTACGTCCAGGTCAGGCTTTGCCTGTTTCGTGGCGGAGATAGAGGGTCGTTTACATGACGACGTCCTGGTGGGCGATTTTGGGTTTTGGGAGGGCTCGGAAGGACTAGGCATTTCTGAGACGAAACTATTTGGAGAAGGAAACACAAACTTCAATTATCTAGTCTCGTCCGAGCAGCGCGATCCGATTAGCGGATCAACCAACCACAAGGCTGTCCAATGCCGAATTGAACCGATGGAAGACCTGTCGTGGCCCGGATTCCAGGAAATGAGGGTAAGCGCAATGCGTTTTGAGGGAAAAAATGCAAGGTGGTTACGTCTGGAGTCTCGTCGAGGACAGATGCTTCCAAACTTCGTGGCTGGGCAATATTTGAAAATTCGCAGTGCCTGCGGACATCCGGACAAATTTATTGAGCGGGCATATTCATTGGTAAGTGCTGCAGGCGTCGAAGGGCGCACGGCTTATGAGCTCTGCATTGGTGAAGACTCGAGAGTAAAAGAGAGCCCCGGCGTGATGTCGTCGTTTGTTCATCGGACACTGAAGGTCGGCGATCTCGTCGAGGTAGCAGCACCCTCCGGAGCGTTCACTATCCCAATAGATACTCGAGTACCGGTCGTGCTCCTTGCGACGGGTATCGGCATCACACCGTTCATTTCTTATATTCGCTCGCTTCACAATACTACAAACACACATGAGACGGTTCTGATTTATGGTAATAAGAACAGCTCAGTGCACGCGTTCAAAGATGAATTGATTGAGCATCAAAGACGCATACCCACTCTTCGTGTCGTGAACTGCTACACAGCGCCCCTAGATTCAGACCAGCAAGGACGAGACTATCAGTATCGCGGTCGCGTTTCGAAAGAGTTGATCACTGAGGAACTGGTCAGTCGGGGAGCCCGATTCTATATGTGCGGGTCAACTCCAATGGTTAAAGATGTGACTGCGATACTGCGCGAGTGTGGCGTGATGCCGTTCAGGATTTTTAGTGAGCAGTTTGCATCTGAGACATCGGTGAGTGACGGAATCCCCTCCGGCCTCGCGTTTGAAGTGAAGTTTCATCGGAGCGGTAAAGTCGCGACATGGAAGAGCAAGGATGGAAGTCTCCTCTCTTTCGCCGAAAGTCTGGGAATCGGAGCGCCCAGTGGCTGCCGGGTCGGTCAGTGCGAAAGCTGTGCGGTCAGAGTGCTGGAGGGTCAGTTTCAACACATCAGCGGGCACCAACCTGACCAGCCTGACGTAGCCTTGGCATGCCAGGCAATCCCGTCTTCGGCTATTGTTCTCGACTTGTAGGTAGTCGGGCCTGCATAAATTCGTGAGGCCGCGCCAGGCATGGCGATACGGTTAGTTGGCAGGTCGGAGAACTCCCAGAAAAAATATCGATCTGATAAAGATTCTGGGAGTTTCGGAGTGGTCGCCGATGAGCACGCCTGATTTCTTTCGTAGCCGTCTGGACTCGATGATTGATCTGCGCCACCCGCTTGCCGTGTTGGCGATGAGGATGTCATGGGATTCGATCGAAGCGGCGCTGGCTCCTTTTTTTGAGCGGCGCTCACGCGATGGTCGGGTGAGCGAAGCGGTTGACCTGTTTGGCGTGAGTTCGCAGGAACTTGCCGGTGGCGTCAGTGCGGCTGGACGTCCGCGCTTGCCTGTGCGGCTGATGGTAGGGCTGCTGTATCTGAAGCACGCCTACAACGAGAGTGACGACTCGGTGTGCGAGCGCTGGGCGCAGGACGTCTACTTCCAGTTCTTCTGCGGCGAGCAGTACTTCCAGCCGCGTCTACCGTGCGACCCGACCAACCTGGTGCGCTTTCGGCAGGCGCTGGGCGAAGCCGGTGTCGAGGAACTGCTGGCGACGACGATCGCGGCCGCCATGGAGATGAAGGCGGTGACACCGGCCGAATTCGAGCGCGTGATTGTTGACACGACGGTGCAAGAGAAGGCAATTGCGTATCCGACCGACAGCCGTCTGCTTGAGGTGGCACGGGCTAGACTCGTGCAACTGGCGCAACGCGCCGGTCTTTCACTGAAACAGACGTACGAACGTGAGAGCAAGCGACTGCGTCGCCGCGCGGGGGGGCTATGCGCATGCGAAGCAGTTCAGACGCCTGCGTCGTGTACTCAAACGTCAGCGTACAGTATTGGGACGGTTGCTTCGCGACATCGAACGCAAGCTCTGCGGTGTCCCGAACGAACGGCAGACGCAACTGCGCGTGTGGCTCGAGCGTGCATGGCGCATTTGCCGCCAACGTCCAAAGGACAAGAAGAAGATGTACGCACTGCATGCGCCTGAAGTCGAGTGCATCGGCAAAGGCAAGGCGCGGCAACCCTACGAGTTTGGCGTGAAGGTGAGTCTCGCGATCACGGAGAAACAAGGACTGATCGTCGGCGCACGGGCGTTCCCAGGCAACCCATACGACGGCCACACGCTGGCGGAGCAACTCGAACAGAGCAACATTCTGTTGCAGGATCTGCCCGGTACGCCGCAACCGAAGACCGTGCTGGTCGATCTCGGGTTTCGTGGCGTCGATGCCGAAGTGTCATCAGTACAACTGATTCATCGCGGAAAACATAAAACCCTGACCGGCACGCAGCGACGCTGGCTCAAACGACGCCAGGCGATTGAACCGGTCATCGGCCACGTGAAGCACGACCACGGCATGCGACGTTGCTGGCTCAAAGGGCAAACCGGCGATGCGCTCCACGCCGTGCTGTGTGCTGCCGGCTACAACCTGCGCTGGTTGCTGCGCGCCATCGTCCGGCTGGGCCTGAGGCCTGCAATTTTTACCCTCGCGTTGCTCAATTGGCTCGTCAATGTCACGTTGAAGCCAGCGCTTGTTCGCCACAACCACTTTCGACGGGCTGATTCCCGTTCGCCGACAGGCCGCACCCTCGACTTAGCTCGCTACGCAAACTGAATTTTGCAGGTCCGACTGATTACCTGAAGCTCGATGCCTTCGTCGAGTGCCGCCTGCGCAGGCTCACATATGTGCCACAAACAGGCCGCATGTATATATGCAATCCAGCACCTGTGTGCGATCGACCAAACCGTTTGGCAAACGGGACGAGGCCATGTATAAGGATGCAACCGATCTAACCGCCAGAACGCAAACTCTCCTTGGCAAACGGGTGGTGCCCATATAAGGTCCGACTAATTGATTGCCCGATGTTCTTCGCCTGTTTCCGTGTCACGGTCGCACAATGTCGCTGCTGCTAACTACTCGCCTATGTGTAGGTAGCAGCGCTCATCCTTTGACAACCAAATTACTGAAAGTCTTTAAGGGACTCGTGGTTACTGATCACATGGAAGCCCCAGGCGACAACGACGCCGAGCAAACAGAGTATTCCAACGTAGTAGACAGGAAATGAAATCCATGTTGTTCTGCCTACTACTGCGGAGATGATAGCGGGTGCAGTTCCGCCAAAGACGGCATAAGCAATATTCCAGGAAATTGCAAATCCCGTAAAGCGCACTTCCGGCGGAAAGCTGCGAAGAACAATAAACGGAATGATCGTTATAGCGCTGACGAAGAAGCCACCCATCATGTAGATTGGGAGAGCCATATCGCTATGAGTTGATAATTTCAAATAAAACAGCGCAATATAAAATAATACCACGATACTACCGAATGCCAGCGTCCGCGCTCCACCGATACGATCGACCACCCAACCCATGGCGATGCTACCAATTATGTTCCAGAATATAGCCCAGGTGTTTGCTGCATAGGCTTCCTTGGCGCTAAAGTGCCACTGGGACTGGAAGTAAACCGGCATATAAAGAAAATATACGATGTAAATTACAGAAAATACCCAGGTTGCCAATACAGACAAAACGATCGACCGTTTGTGTACAGCAAAAATCACGAACATAGGCACCTTTTTAACCAATGTCTTTCTGGCTCGAATCTCCTCAAAAATCGGAGTTTCATGCAGGTATTTTCTTAGATAGACCGCAACCAATCCGAACAACCCGCCAAGTAGAAACGGAACCCGCCAACCCCACGTCAGCAGCTTATCCGTTGGCATCGATGACAGCAGGTATTTTGCACAAAGCGATCCGATCAGAACTCCGATAACTATCCCGGCATTTACCAAACCCACGGCTAAGCCAGCATGTCCCTTTTTAACGTGTTCCGCGCTAAAAATATAAGCGCCGGGTACTTCGCCTCCGCTCGACAGACCTTGCATCAGCCTGCAAAGAAGCAATAATATTGCAGCCGACACGCCGATCGAATTATAGTCGGGTAGACACCCAATAAGAAAAGTTGGCAACGCCATAAATAGCAGGCTGAGAGAAAACATCTTTTTCCTCCCGATCTTGTCGCCAAAATGGGAGAAGAATGCTCCGCCTATTGGCCGAATCAGATAGCCTGCTGCGAATATGCAAAAAACCTGAACCTGCGCTAACCACGAAGGCGTGTTCGCTGGAAAAAATACGGCCGAAAGAACTTTAGTGAAAAAGATTGCAACGATGAAATCATAATACTCCAGGGCCCCACCCAGGCATGACAGCGTTAGTGTTTTTATTTCTTCTCGCGTGAGCTTTTTTTTCAACACCTCACTGCCCACTAGTTGCGTCGTTCCATATTCCATTTTATTGCTCCGTGTATCCTGCATATGAATGGTCACTATTGCTGTGAAAGCATTTGCGACAAAAGTATCCAATACCGAGCATGTCGCATCGCGTCCCAAGGCTGGGGGTCTTACTTTCTTGGCTGTTGGGCGTCCGTGGCGACGTGCCAACCGATCGCACCGGTGCCCGAGGAGGAGTCGCCCATCTCTGTGCTTGCGCTGTTGACCACCGGACTTCCTGTACGAATAGCTAGCGTGACATATAGGCTCCGGGTCCCTCCAGAGCGAGATACGACATCGAGATTGCTGACCCTCGGTGGTCCGATCTTTCTGCTCCACGGCCATTTCGGAATGGGAGATCGCATCTCATTTAGCCTGTAGCGCGGATAGCCCGACGGATTGGTGATGGAGAGCGACCAGGCATTCAACAACCGGCTGCGCAAACCTCAAGAAAAGGGATGCGTCACAAGTTCGACACCAATGCTTTACGATATTAAATATGCGTACAATTATTTCTACACATGTAAACCCGAACCTCGGACATATTGGCTTGTTGCCTACCCATTCACACACCTGCGGCAGGCTTTCCGCGGCGTTGAACACTCCGTGCGTCTTGCTTGTCCGGCCGATTACGGCGCTCTTGCAAGCTCAGACGGCGACACGAAACAACGTTCGTGGACCCTCGACCGAGGCTACTGGCATCTCTTTCGAGGACTTTGATACATCGTGCCGAGAAAATAAAACATTGGCAAGTAGTTCGGATGTGCTAATAAATTAGCTCGCTGTGCGATCGCAGACCGGGGGCGCAAAACCCAGTGGTGTCGGATCAAGTCGTCGCGCTGCCAGCGTTGCACTTCCGGGTCGGCCGGGCCGCGTTAGTGCACCTCAAATCGTCCCTTAAAAAGGCGGGAGGTCGGCCTCTGCGGACGTTCGGCGACGGCCCTCTGTTAGGCGGCTCTATGGTGCTATTCGGACCCGTTACCGACACTCGGGAGTTTCGCGCCAATGTCGGAGTCATGCGCTCGGACGATGGGTCAGGAAGCTGGGCTCGCGCTAATGGAAAAGTGAAATCAGGCGGGGTCGCCTTTTCCTCATTGCTCCGTGTGGCGTGTGCATACAGAAGACACGGTGAGGCGACGATTGACGCCATCAGCACCATGCAGGAGTTGCTCGCGCTTTCTGCGGCGTCGGACCCGGTGCGGTGTCGTTTAGAAGGCATTCTGAGCTACCTGCATTTCATTCGCACCGCGCTACTTGATCCGCGGTCGCCGCTTAGGTCGTTTAGCGAGGGCGCCTAAGGAGGCCGGCCACCATGCCGCCAATCGTGCTCACAGCGGTCGCCCAGACGACGAATGCGGGTGCATAGGACAGCGAATGCAGCACCGTCGGCAACCAGCTCTGAAGGAAATAGAATTCCGCGAGGTTGATAACGAACACGCCCCACAGCAGAAAGGTCCCTACGCGAAGATTCCTGGAGAACAGACCTTTTACACGCATATCGCTTGTTGCGTCTTCATTCGAAGTCAGTACGGCGTCTTTCGGCAAGATGAACCCGGGAAAGAACCGCTGGGCAGCACGCAACAGATCGACGGGTGGAGCGGCGCCGCGCAAGATAAGAGGCGGACTCAGGCAGGAAGGGGATGAGCAGCAGTGTCAGGACAATAGGCCCAAGACCACCGACCCATAAAGGACCGGCCCAGCCAAAGCTTGGGATCATGGCGCCGCAACAGAAGCCCGCTACTGTGAAGCCGAGAGAGTAGCCGAGAGAGTAGCCGACATAGATCAGCAGAACAAAAGTTGCGCGGGTTCGTTTCGGACTGAATTCGGATGTAAGACCGATCGCGCAGGGTGCGGCAGCTCCGAGGGCGATTCCGGTAAGAAGTCTGATTGCGATTAGCTGCGGTGCGTTCGTTACCAGGAGGGTGAGCAGTGTGAGAACTCCGAACGCGGCCGTGGACAAAATAGTCATCTTCTTCCGCCCGAACCGGTTTGCAAGTGGCGAGATGCCAAAATTGCCAATCAGCAATCCCACAAAAGCCGCCGAAAAAATGGGGCCGAGGATAGATTTAGGAAGATGCCATTCGCTGGCTAGAACGGGGACGATGTAGCTAATAGTCTGCGTATTGAAGCCGTCGAACAACATCAACAATGCACACAGGGCGAGCGCGACGTACTGGGTGCGACCGTGGGTGCGACCGATGCGATGTTCATCGATCACATCGTGAATGTTTACTTTGTCTTTCCAAGACTTCTCTCCACTGCAATATCGGGTCTGCCGTTCGAACTGCCCACCGGTCGGACAGGCCTTTCGCGAGAGCGCCAGCTGCGCAGCGGGCCATGCGGCTGACTCTCGGCAGCTAAAGCTGCCTCGACGGAAAGCATTCATTTCCCGCCTGCGAAAGCTTTCAACGCCATGGCTTAGATATTAAATGGCCATACAGTTCTATAAAGCTGGTGTAAACGCTTGTTCGAGCGAGTAGAAATTGGCTAGCGCAGGTCGTTTGGGGCGGTCGCTAAAGGCTGGTGCTGGCCGGTGGAGCTTGGAGCTCTCGCCGCACTTTTCGCCGTGGAGGAAGGCGGCTTGGAGGTGGGGGTCCGACATTGCCGCCGTGTTTTGAATATCGAGCACCGGCGTCACCGCACGCCAGGTTCACAGACGGGAGCGCAAACTGCGACTACGCTAAAATGGGCGATCAGCCCTTTCGCCCAGGGCTTCGATGTGAAGCCGGGCTGAGGTGCCGGGGAGCGAGCGTCGGAATCCGGAACGTTAGGCGCAGTCGCCACATGTTCGTCCTTTATCGGGAGGCTTGGAATCGTGAATACCGCAGTGGCTGTCGAGGGAAAGGACGAAATGCAAGACGATGAAAAAAAGATAGTCCTGGGCACGCGTAAAGGATTGCTCAAGCGTGACTTTCTGCTCGGCGTTGTCTACGAACTCATCTCCGAACACGGTATAGATTCTCTGACGATGCGGCAGGTATCGGAAAGAAGCAATGTCAGCACCGGGACGATTAACTATCACTTCAAGAACAAAGAAAATCTGATCATCACGGCGCTGGTGGAGGCTTATCGCCTGCCCAACGATTGGCGGAGTCTTGCGGGCTCGCCTCTGGCGCAGCTTAGGCGCATCGCTGGATTCTATGTCTTGCGCGGGAACAAAGATCGCTGGTGGCAGTTCTGGGTGAACTGTCTCGCGTTTAGCGCTCGAAACGATGAGATGCAGAAAAATCAGCGAGAGCGTTTCGATCGGCAGCTCAAGTTCTGGTCGCAACTTATCGCCGACGGCGTCAATCGCGGGGAACTCCAGGCAGGGTTAGATCCTGACAGCACGGCTCGTGAATTGTTGATCACGGTACATGGACTGGTGTCTCTACAGTTGATCAAACGGGATGCCGAGACCCGCGTTCTGGCGCAAGAGCAAATTACCAAGGCGATCAACGCGCTCGTAAAGCATAAGTGATGCACGAAGAAAGGATCTCGCAACTGAGGTCCCCTTTTCTCACGCGCGAGATGAACCTGCCCGCGAGCTCTCGCTGATTCTGCCTGGCTGCATCTGCCGGTATAGCCGCAGGCAGATCCCCCTCAGGTGACAATGCGCGCCTCACTTCGGAGGCGCCGGAGTGCGCGCGCACCTATCGTATTGATGGCCAACGTTCGCATTCAGTTGATGCCTTCGAGCTTGGGTGGGTCGAAGCCGTCGCCGTCGCGCGAAATACGAAATTCGCGCAATGATCACGCTCGAGTAGACCCAAATGGGGTATGAGGGAACGTTGCACGAACTACCTTTCGCTGGAGGCGGGAAGGGCTATTCGTTCGTCTGGCATGTGCCCGTCAAACCAGCAGGTTCTCACTGTATATACTAGCCTTGACGTTAATTGTTTGATCTTATAATAATAAGAGCATGAACTCTTCTGTCCAGAAAGTTTTTGACTACATCGTGATTGGCGCCGGATCTGCCGGCTGTGCTGTCGCCGCTCGCCTGTCTGAAGACCCTGCGGTCTGACGTTGCGATCGTTGAGGCGGGCGGCGCGGATAACTTTGCTGCACCAAATGAACTCCGTTGTCTTGCATGAGGCACCACCGCGCTCAAAAAATGTCGTGTCGCAGCTGAAGTCGAAGAATGACAGGCCGCTGCAACTTTGCGTCTGCACGGATCGAGTACGTGGGCCTCAGCCCGCGCACAGTGACATCACCGACTTTGCTGTTCGCCGGGCATCAGTACCTGCGGTCGTGTGGACGCGCGGAGCAGCGCACGCAGCGGCGTAACTCAATATCTCGGCAGCTTTGCAAAGCGTCTACCGGCACGCCGATTTCATCCTGAGTTCAGGGCTGATCGATGTTTTGTTCGGACGCACTGATGCGGCGTAGTTTGTCGGAAAGGTTTGGGCCTATTAGTAGTTGACGTAGTCTGCCGTCGAGGTTCGCCACTCATGTCCTGATTTCGCTCACTACCTAGTCTTACTGTGTCAATAAAAAGCGATACCTGGTAGTATGAAGTAATAGAGACTACCGGCGATCGAAATGACAGAAGAGATCGATGAATTTGAAGCGTATCTGAACCA
>Ga0302220_10000905_pt1 | contig 23814 bp, 18 predicted proteins | sample II_Palsa_E1_3_FD_194572 | JGI IMG/M metagenome (GOLD analysis project Ga0302220, IMG submission 194572) | Peat permafrost microbial communities from Stordalen Mire near Abisko, Sweden - II_Palsa_E1_3 | ecosystem: Environmental > Terrestrial > Soil > Palsa > Peat permafrost | place: Sweden...
GCCTCCGGCCGCCGCTACTCCCGCGACTTCATCCTCCAAACCCTCGCCGACAACCCTCCCGCCAACGCCGCCACCCTCCGCTGGCGCGCCACCGGCCACGCCCTCCGCCAGCTCTCCCCCGACACCTACCTCCTCACCTACTCCCTCCGCCAGGAAGCCCGCCTAACCCGCCGCTCCACCCTATGGCAACGAACCTCCACCGGCTGGCAAATCCTCTACCACCAAGGCACCCCAGTCTCCCCCAACGAAGACGACACCGCCCCATGATCTATATTCGCTTCACGGACCTAACAATGAAAATAAGCATCGCGTCCATCCCGCTTGTTCTCTGCGCCATCACTGCCGACGCCCAGCGGCCGGCACCTCAAGTAGTGCTAAAGGCGTTACAGTGCCTGCAAGCAAAGATGGTCATCGAATCATCTCCATCCCCACCGAATCTACTTGTCGGCTACTTCCTCGACTCAATCTCCTATCCCGGAACAGATGTGGCCTACATCACGCAGTACACAAAGCTCGATCGCTCGCGAGGCTTCGTGTTCACAGTGGTCTATGCAGAGCAAGGCGCCCGCACAAATTTCGACATCCAAAACAACGCCCGTTTTATCCGCCGAAAGAACGGGATCAACTTCGTGGATCCTCCACTGGGCGGCGAGTGGACGCAGCAGCACCTCATCGAAGGTATTGAACACGCCGCCAGACGGCCTCCACTCTCGATTCCAGCCAAGAGCATAATGGCTCCCCTTGGCCCCGCCGAATGCCGATCCTACACCGACCCCCAGTAGCCTCTGCGCCATGAAACAATAGTGACAATGCCAGTCTCCGTACCCCTCACCGAAAACTCCACCCTCCCAGCCTCCCCCTCCGCCCCGCACCTCCGCGACATCCGCACCACCACGCTCCCCAACGGCCTCCTCGTCCTCACCGAGCGCATGCCCCACCTCCGCTCCGTAGCCATGGGCGTATGGATCGACACCGGCTCCCGCGACGAGACCCTCGCCGTCAACGGCATCTCCCACTTCATCGAGCACATGGTCTTCAAGGGCACCACCACCCGCTCCGCCCAGCAGTTCGCCCGCGAAGTCGACGCCATCGGCGGCAACCTCGACGCCTTCACCGGCAAAGAAACCATCTGCTTCAACATCAAGGTCCTCGACGAAAACATCCCCGCCGCCCTCGACCTCCTCACCGACCTCGTCCTCCACCCCACCTTCTCCCCCGAAGACATCGCCAAGGAACAAGGCGTCATCCTCGAAGAAATAAAAATGGACGAAGACAATCCCGACTACCTCGTCCACGAGCTCTTCACCCAGAACTTCTGGCCCAACGCCGCCTTAGGCCGCCCTATCCTCGGCACCGCGAAGTCAGTGTCCTCCTTCACCCAGGACATCGTCCTTGCCGAATACGCCCGCCGCTTCACCCCCGCCAACATGGTTTTCACCGCCGCCGGCAACCTCGATCACGACGACTTCGTAGAACAGGTAGCCGCCGCCTTCACCTCACTCTCCGCCACCTCCAGCGAAAAGATCGCCCGCCCCAACCCGCCCCAGACCAAGCCCCACATCACACTCAAGCGCAAAAAGTCCCTCGAGCAGGTCCAGTTCTGCCTCGCCGTCCCCGCCCCGCCCGTAGCCTCTCCCCAGCGCTACACCGCCTACCTGCTCAACAGCATTCTCGGCGGCGGCATGTCCTCACGCCTCTTCCAATCCATTCGCGAAGACCGCGGCCTGGCCTACAACATCTACTCCGAGCTAAGCCCCTTCCGCGACACCGGCTCGCTCGCCGTATACGCCGGCTGCTCAGCCGACAACACCCGCCAGGTCCTCGACCTCACACTGACAGAACTCACCCGCATCAAACAGCACCCCGTCACCGACGAAGAACTCCACCGCGCCAAGTCCCAGATCAAGGGCAACATGGTCCTCGGCCTCGAAACCTCCGGCTCCCGCATGTCCTCCCTCGCCCGCCAGCAAATGTACTGGGGCCGCTTCTTCTCCCTCGACGAAATCACCGCCGAGATCGACCGCGTCACCGTCGCCGACATCCAACTCCTCGCCAACGACCTCTTCCACCCCGAACTCCTCGCCCTAACCCTCCTCGGCAATCTAGGCCCCCTCAAACTAACCCGCCCCGACCTCGCCTGCTAACCCCACCGCGCAGACCTCACCGACCTCCAGGCTCCACGATTTTCTTATTGCAACCACCGTCCCAAAAGCGGTAGCGTTGCCCTACCCGAAAACCCATCGGAATGCCGCACGCTGAGGTGTTTGCATGCCCGAACAGGACTTCAACGCCACTCCACGCCAGGCCAAATTCCACTACGGCAATGTAGCCGCCCCAGCTACCCCGGAATCTCTCCAGCAGCTGCTCGAGAAAAAAGCTGTCGGGTACGTCGGTCTCGAAACTTCGGCCTCTCCTCCCTCACTGGAGTCACCGCCTCTTCCGGTCGCATTGCTGGTCTGCCACGGCATGGGCCAGCAGGTTCGCTTCGAAACCATCGGCCAGGTCGCAGCCAGTCTGCTCAAACATGCAACAGCCCAGGGTTGCACGGCCATAGGCTCCGGCGTGCAGCTATCGCTCGAGAACGACAGCTTTCTTGCCCGTGCCGAATTGAACTGGACCGACCCCGAAGACAAGCCCCATTGCGTCCATATTTACGAGGCCTACTGGGCTCCCATCACCGAGGGACAGGTCACCTACTGGGAGACCGTCAAGTTCCTCTTCGCCGCCGCCTGGCAGGGCATCAAGTCATCGCGCTTCTTCAAACCCTGCAGCTTTCAACGCTTTCTCTTCGGCGATCTCCAGGACCTCACCATCTTCGCTCGCACCCGCGCCACGCTCCTCTTGGTCGCAGTCGCGCTGGCCGCGCAGGTGGTAGCCATCGCGCTCGTTCTCGCCAAACTCGCCGACCAGCTCAAGCAGTTGGAAACTTCCCACTTCGCCATCAAACAGGTCCTCGAGGTCCTGCTCCCCGGAATCCATGTGCTGCGTTCAACCTCTGCCACACCCGAACAGAAAGCCCTCGTCGTGCTTGTGCTCATCGGCTGGTACCTGCTCGTTGCGGAGATATTCTTCGTGCGCTATTTCCTTATCGAATATGCCGGCGACGTCGCAGCCTATATCTCGCCCTACAAGGACTCCAAGTTCGAGGACATCCGCAACAAAATTCAGGCCGTCGGCTTGAACGTGGCCAAGGTCATCTATGGCTTCGACAACATCACCCCCGTGCCCGACTACGAGCGCGTCATCATCGCCGGCCACTCGCTTGGCTCCGTCCTCGCGTATGACACTCTCAACGCCATCATCAACCTCGACCTCACCTCGGCGAACCCCGGCTCAAGGAACGTAGTTGCCCGCACCACCAAGCTCATTACCTTCGGATCGCCCCTCGACAAAACCGCCTTCCTCTTTCGCAACCAGTCCAATCACGTCAAAGATCCCCTCCGCGAACAGATGGCCAGCTCCATCCAGCCCCTCATTCTCGACTACCCCTCCTTTCGCAGACCCAACCTCTGGACCAACCTCTGGTCGCCGCTCGACGTCATCTCCGGCAGCCTGCAGTATTACGACCTCCCAGCCATGCAGCAAACCCAAAGTCCCCTAGCCGTTGAAAATCTGAAAGACCCTGCCGGCACCATCCCGTTTGCGGCGCACGTTCAGTATTGGACCGGCAACTTGCTGGCCACCACGCTCTACGAAGCGGTCAAATAAACTGCGCTCTCCGCAACTTCCCGGAAAACTCCATCCCAGCCGCGCTCCCCCTCCACCCCTCCAAACGTCTATACTCTGAAACTGGAAATCCGAGCGCACTTTCCGCTCTTCCTGAGGAGTCCATGAACACCCAAACCCGCACGCGCGAATCCGGCTTCACTCTCGTCGAACTGCTCATCGTCATGTCCGTCATCCTCATCCTCATGACCCTCGCCATCCCGGCCATGCAGTCCGTCATCCGCCGTGGCAACGAGACCTCCGCCATCGCCTCCCTCCGCGACCTCAACACCCAGGAAGGCATCTACGCCTCCACTTACCCACAGCATGGCTTCGCCTGCACGCTCCCCACGCTCGGCGGTAAACAGGGCTCCGCGCCACCCTCCGCCGAGGCCGCCCAGCTCATCCCCGACGACCTCTCCGGCGGCACCAAGGCCGGCTACACCTTCACCATCACCTGCGCCAACAAGACCACCAACAATAACGTCGACCAGTACAACGGCTACGCCATCACCGCCGTCCCCAACTCCGTCGGCCACTCCGGCAACCGCGGCTTCTGCACCGACGAAAACGCCCAGATCCACTACGACCCCAAGGGCGGCACCAACTGCACCGAACTCCTCCAGTAACTCGCCTTTACCGTCACCTCTAGCTCCAACACAAAGGCCGCCCACCCAGGCGGCCTTTGCACTTTCCTTTGCACTTTCTTTTGCCTTTGCACTTGCTCTTGCATTTGCTCTTGCCGTTGTTCGTTTTTCGCCGTCATCCTGAGCGAAGTGAAGGACCCCCGCATTGGCCTTTGCTGTTGCTGTTGCCCTTGCTTTTTTCTGTCATTCCCTCTGGGAATCTACTTCTCCAACCAACTTCAAGCTCTCTTCGCCGCCTTCTTCCCCTTCGAAGGCTTCGCCCCATTAAACGCCACGGCTTCCCGCACCAAATCCTTAAACGCCCCCGCATCCACCGTCTCCCCCTCGTGAATATCCAGTGCTCGCCGCACCTTCCCCTCCAAACTCGAATTAAACAATCCCGCCGGATCCTCCAGCGAAGCCCCATTCGCGAACGTAAGCTTCACCGCCTTCTTATACGTCTCGCCGGTACAAAGAATCCCATCGTGCGACCACACCGGAATCCCCCACTTCCACTCCTCCACCACATCCTTATCCGCTTCCTTGATCAGCTTCCGCATCCGCGCCAGCGTCTTCCCCCGCCAGTCCCCCAGCTCCTCAATCCTCTCCGAGATCAGCTCTTCCGCCGTTTCCCCGTCACCCACAACCGTCCTCTTCATGCGCCCCTCCTGGCCGCCCGATATAGCCCTTCCGTCGCGAAGCCTCCGCGCTACTCCTTCCGCTTCGGCTCCGCCTCTTTCGCCATCAACACCACCAGCTCCTGTTTGCTCTCCACCCCGCTAGGATTGTGCGTAATCATCTTCACGCGATAGCCCTTCGCAGCAGCATCGGTCAGCCGCGTCTCATGATCGAAGTCACCACTGCCAGACACAAACTTGTATTGCGGATCAGGCAAAAACTCAGAGCTCATCGTTCACCATCCCTTTCCAACATCATCAGACGTCCATTCGCCCACCGGGGTTGGCGCTCAGCCCGCCAGCTCGGCCACAAACGCCGCAATCGCCTCCGCAGCAATCTTCGCCTCGCACTGCAACACCAAATGTGGAGACTCGATCATCACTGTCTGCCCCGGCTTCACCGCCTCCATCTCTGCCACGCACCCTGGATCCACCAGCTTGTCCTTGGTCGGCTGCAGGTACAGCACCGGCACGTTCACCTGCGCCAGCTCCGCCCGCACATCCAGGTTCAGAACCTCACGCACTCGCGACCCCAGTACCTTCGGCGTCAGCCACGAAACCGCGCCCGTCACCAACTCCACCAACGCCCGCGGCGCCTCCTGCCCAACCAGCAAATACCGCGCCACAAACCCCGGCATCGACACATGCGCCAGCAGCGGCGCCAAATCCCACAGCAGCGTCCTCCGCCAACCCCGCAGCGGGCTCGTCACGAACCCCGCACTCAACACAATTCCCCTTAAATTCGGCGGCTCCAGCGACGCAATCAGCACCGCCAGCGGCGCACCATACGACTCCGCCACCAGCACAAACGGCTCATCCACCGGAATCGCCCCACGCAGCGTTCCCGCCAGCTCCCCATAGTTCATATAGCGGTCAGCCGGATACCACAACGTCTCCGTCTCCAACTCCTCCGGCAGCACTGTCTCCAGTCCCCGAAACAATTCTCCGCTTCCGTCCATCCCCGGCAGCAATACAAGTTTTTTCAATGACTTATTCATACTTTTTCTAACAACTTATTCGTACCCAGACCTGTCATCCTACGACACCCACCCCCCTTCAAGACAGCCCCAACCGAACCGTCCCCCAGATTCCCCCCTAAAAAGCTCCGCGCAATCCACCCGCCGCCGATCCGCCACGCGAAATCACGCGCACCCAAAAAGAATGGACAGCCACCAGCTGTCCATCACACGCAGCGTTTCTAACGCTGCCTAAAAATCAATCCGCAGCCCAAACTGCATGCGGCGATACTCGCTGAGAATCCCAACGTAATTGCCCATATTCGGGCTCGCCGCGCGTCCAATCAAACCAGTCAGGCTCGTGTCGAATCGATTGGTGTTGGTGATGTTATAAGCTTCGGCAGCGAACCTCAACTTCACGTTGCCCCAAAGCCCCCACGTCTTCGTGAGCGACGAATCGATATCGAAATACCCATCGCCCCGGTAATTATTTCTCTGCCCCGCTTCACCCGCATACGGCAACCGAACGTACTGCCCAAAATAAATGCCGTTGTTCACATTGGTCACGGTCGTCGCATCGAACGCATGATAAATCCCGTTCGCAAAGTTCCTGTGTACGTGAACATTCCCGAGATTGAACGACATCGAAGGATTGTTGTAATTCGACGGATACGCAGGCCCTTCCAGCGAGAACGGAAGTCCGCTGGTCCAGCGCGCCAGCCCCGCGACCTGCCATCCACCAATGAACACATTCAGAACCGAGTGGCCAACGCCCAGATATTTCTTGCCGCGTCCAACGGGCAACGCATACACCCAGTCCGCACTCACCAGGCTGTGCGTGTCAAAGTCAGACACACCCTTGTTGAGCTTAGGATTCCACGTGTTCTGAATCGCAAAGTTGGTGTACGCGTCGTCCGTGTTTCCTTCCTGGCTCGCGCGCTCCGTCTCCGACCCCAGATCGAGTGACTTCGCAAACGTGTAATTCACATCCACCGTCAGTCCATGCGCCGGCGGGTGACGCAGCGTGAACTGTAGCGCGTTGTAAGAGCTGTTCCCGATCGTGCTATCGGCATACAGCGACGAGAACTGGTCGCTCCAGAAGGTCGATTGCGTCGCGCCACCCGGCGTAAACGGGCTTCCGGGAAAGATCCCAAACACATCCAGAATCGCCAGCGCGAGCGTCTCTCCATTGGTGTACCGTTGCGGAGCCCACGCGTTATTGAAGATTGCCTGCGTCGCACTCTCTCCCACGAAGTCCGTGTTCTTCATGTAAGGAAAAACATTCTCGAAGTACGGGATGGGTTGAACCGTAGCCGATTTCACACCGTTCACAAACGGAGCCTGATCCACTTCCCTCGAAAGAATCGCAGCGTTGGTAAAGTAGTCGCCGCCGCCTTGCGGGTCCACGTAGTCAACCGGCTCTGCCAGGTCGAGCTGCTGGATAAGGTGCCGCCCAAGCCGCCCCACATACGCCTCTTCCATCACAAACCCTGCAGGCAACTGGTGCTGCAGAGAAAGATTGAACGCCTCCGCATACGGCGTCTTCAGCTTGTCGTCGAGCCCCCACGCAATGTTGAAGTTTTCCGACGGCGCCTCATACGGAAACGTGATCGTCGGCGAAACCGGTTGCAGCGAGATGTTCGGAATCTCGTTGTAAGCCGTGAACCGGGGCGCGTTCAAGAATCCCAGCTCATCCGGAATATTCGTCGTCTCCGCACTTAACCCCAGCGAGCCTTCGTTCGCGAAGTTCTGCGCCAGCGCCTGCCCGAAGTGATCGAAATAAATACCCGCACTCGCGCGAATCGACGTCCTCGGATCCGGCGAGAACACAATCCCGACATGCGGCGCAATGTTGTTCTTCTGCTTGGGATACAGTCCTGGCGCATGGTTCGCCTTGCCCGCCGGTGCCAGAAAAAGATCCGGCTCATAAATCTCTCCCTTCAGCGCGGCCGCCTCGCGTCCCTTGTACCAGGCATTCGTACTCGTGGTCGGCGCAACCTCCTGACCATGAATCTCATACGGCGTCTGAAGAATCGGCTGGTTGATACCGTACGTAATCGTCAGGTTCGGACGCGCATGCCACGTGTCCTGAATGAAATATTCGAACTCATTGATGCGGTAGTCGCGCAAAAGAAACGCGCCCTCAGCCTCGGCAACGCCCGTCGTCGGCCCTGTAATCGAATAGTTGTACACCCCCACAACTTCCGGAACCACTCCCATCAGATCGGCATACGCAATGGGCCAATAATCGCTATAGAAGCCCGGCGAAATGTTGGCAGGCGCCGGCAGGTCGGTCTGATCCGCGTACGCGTAGTTGGTCTCAGCTCCGCCGAACGAGTTCGCATCCGTTCCGGTCTCGTCCGTGATCTGCCGCCAGCTTCCTCCCATTGCGATCGTGTGCGATCCGATCGTCCAGTTCAACGTGTCCTCAATCGTGTTCACCGGCACGTGCAGGAAGCTGTTGCGCGTCTGCGCCGTTGGCTGCGTCAGCCCATAGATGTACACATACACCCCCGAGCCCACGCCCCCATACTGATACCCCTGCCGGACATATCCGTATCGCAGATCGTTCACCACGTTCGCGTTGGGAACCCACGTATAGCCCGCAGCAGCTCCCTTGGTGTTGTCGTCATACAACGTCGCCGGCGGCTGACCCGGTAAATTCTCCGCCCCCGCCGACGTATCCTTCTGCAAATTTCCACGCCCGAAGAAATGATGCTTCGCGTTCGGTACGAAGTCGATCTTCACAATGCTCGTGTTCAGCGTGCTCGGCGTCGGCGAAACAAAATAGTATGCTCCAGAATTAATTCCATCGCCAAGAATGGTGCTCGTAGCCGTCGGCACCTTCGACAGGTACGCGAGCACTGCCTGGTTCGGTCCCGGACCATTCGGGCATACCGTCGCACCGTCGAAATAGTTCTCCGGCAGCGTACAAGGTTCATCCAGGGCGGTCACCTGCGCCGGCGACAGGTACTGCGTCGCTCCGCTTGTGTTTACGTAGCCCAGCTCGCCCTGCATAAAACTCGCCGTCGGCACCGTCGCTCCCACCACGGTGTTCGTCCCAATGCGCGTCCCCTCATAGTTGAAAAAGTAGAACAGCTTGTCTTTGATAATCGGCGCGCCAATGCTCCCGCCAAATACGTTCTGGATATACTTCTGCGGAACGTTCGGCAGGCCCTGGAGTATCTGACTGTTCTTGTTGAAGAAGTTATTCGAAACAGTATTCGTCGGCCGATAATACTCATAAAGTGAACCGTGATAATGATTGGTGCCGCTCTTCGTCACCAGGTTCACCTGCGCTCCAGACGACCGCCCCGCCTCCGCAGTTCCATTCGACGTAACCACGCGAAACTCCTCCGTGGAATCTATCGTCGATCGCAGAATCCCGCTGAACGCCGTGCCCTGCGTCTGGTCGTTATCATCCAGCCCGTCCAGCGTGATGTTGCCCTGATCCGAACGTCCGCCCGCAACCGCCCCCGTGCGGCTGTCCGTGTTGATCGGCCCGAGATACAGAACACCCGGCTGCAGTGTCAGCAGGTTAATCGGATTACGCGCGTCCATCGGCAACGCCTCAATCGTCTCGTTGCCAACCGCGTTTCCTTCCGTCGCGTCCGTCAGGTTTAAATCCTGCGCCGCCGCGTTCACGTTCACCGTCTCCTTGCTCGCGCTCACGCCCAACGTGAAGTTGATCGTCGCCGGTTGGTCCACCAGCAGCTCGGCCGTACGGCTTTGCGGCGCGAACCCCGTCGACGCAATATCCACGGAATACGTCGCCGGCGTGATCACCGGAAAAATGTAATACCCCGCAGAGTTGGTCTTCGCGTGATAGCCCGTCCCGTGCGCCTTGTCGGAAAGCGTCACGGTCGCATTCGGCACCAGCGCGCCGCTCGAGTCCGTCACCACTCCTCGAAGAGACGTCGTCGACGTCTGCGCAAAGCTCGTTAAGGAACACAACCCCACCAACAGCAGCGCGACCGCACAAATGCGTCTCATCCCATGTCCTCCAGAAAGGTCACTGCGTCAGCGCCTGGCGAAGGCGCTTCGAAACGAATCGTCGGGAGAGAAGAACGGTCGTTCAGGAGCCATGCAAATGATCAGCCCGGAACCCACATCACGTGGCTGTCAATGGCAAGGGAAGCTAGTGCGCCTGATTCAATCAATGAGTACTTCTGCGAAAGTCAGGTCTATCACTACGTGCGTGCCTCATCATTGCATTGGGTTAACAGCGTGTCAAATTCGCTGTATTCATTGGGGATATCGAACAGCTGTCGCTTACAACGGGGCCATCTCGCCATCATGCAACGCGCTTCACTACCCTGATCTCTTTCATCTGTACCACCGCTCTCCCTTGAGGAAACTCTCTCACATCTTCGAGTTAAAGGTTCCCTCCAACGTCTCCCTTGCTCCCACCTGCGCCACTCTTTACATCCTCCCAACCCCCGCAATGCTCTAATATCTCCAGCGAGTCCCGCGCCCACCGCCGCGCCCCTCGCCCACACGAGAGGATCTTCAAATTCAATGACCGACCGCATCGTTCCGCTCAGCTCCCGCCCAGCCTGGAAAGCCCTTCAGCAGCATGCCGAATCCATCCGCCCCCAACAGCTCCGCGACCTCTTCAAGTCCGACCCAGCCCGCGGCACCCGCTTCAACGCCGAAGCCTGCGGCCTCTTCCTCGACTACTCCAAGAACCGCATCACCGACGAAACCCTCACCCTCCTCATCGACCTCGCCAACCAGTCCGGCCTCAAGCAACACACCGAAGCCATGTTCACCGGCGAAAAAATCAACACCACAGAAAACCGCGCAGTCCTCCACGTCGCCCTCCGCGCCCCCAAATCCGAATCCATCAAAGTCGACGGTGAAGACGTCGTCCCCGAAGTCCACGCCGTCCTCGACAAGATGGCCGCCTTCGCCAACAAGATCCGCTCCGGCGCCTGGCTCGGCTACACCGACAAGCCCATCAAAAACATCATCAACATCGGCATCGGCGGCTCTGATCTCGGCCCCGTCATGGCCTACGAGGCCCTCCGCCACTACTCGCACCGCGACCTCACCTTCCGCTTCGTCTCCAACGTCGACGGCACCGACTTCGCCGAAGCCACCCGCGATCTCGACCCCGAAGAAACCCTCTTCCTCGTCGCCTCCAAAACCTTCACCACCCTCGAGACCATGACCAACGCCCACTCCGCACGCACGTGGACGCTCGCCAAGCTCAAACAAACCGAGGCCATCGCCCGCCACTTCGTCGCCATCTCCACCAACGCCGAAGCCGTTGCAAAATTCGGCATCGACACCGCCAACATGTTCGGCTTCTGGGACTGGGTCGGCGGCCGCTATTCCATGGACTCCGCCATCGGCCTCTCCACCATGATCGCCATCGGCCCCGACAACTTCCGCTCCATGCTCGAAGGCTTCCATGCCATGGACGTTCACTTCCGCACCACGCCCCTCGAAAAAAATCTCCCCGCCCTCCTCGGCCTCATCACCGTCTGGTACACCGACTTCTTCAATGCCCAGACCGTCGCCATCCTCCCCTACGAGCAATACCTCAAACGCTTCCCCGCCTACCTCCAGCAGCTCACCATGGAGTCCAACGGCAAGCACGTCACCCTCGACGGCACCCACGTCGACGCCGACACCGGCCCCATCTACTGGGGCGAGCCCGGCACCAACGGCCAACACAGCTTCTACCAGCTCATCCACCAGGGCACCCGCCTCATCCCCGCCGACTTCATCGGCTTCTACAAATCCCTCAACCCACTAGGCCGCCATCACGACATGCTCATGGCCAACGTTTTCGCCCAGGCAGAAGCCCTCGCCTTCGGCAAAACCGCCGACGAAGTCCGCGCCGAAGGCGTCCCCGAAGCCCTCGTCCCCCACAAAGTCTTCGAAGGCAATCGCCCCTCCAACATCCTCCTCGCCGACCGCCTCACCCCCCACGCCCTCGGCTCCCTCATCGCCCTCTACGAGCACTCCGTCTTCACCCAGGGCGTCATCTGGTCCATCGACTCCTTCGATCAATGGGGCGTAGAGCTAGGCAAAGTCCTGGCCACCAAAATTCTAGGCGAACTAGAATCCCCCACCGAACCCAAACTCGACCACGACACCTCCACCACCCACCTCATCAACCTCTACCGCAGCCACAAATAAACCCAGCAGCAGTTGCGCCGTGTGCCGGGCCCCATTCATGACAGCCTCATCGTCATGAGTCGGGGTACGAGCGCAACAAGGCACCCCTTTGCCCTTGCCTTTGCCCTTGCCTTTGCCCTTGCCCTTGCCTTTGCCTTTGCCTTTGCCTTTGCTAAAAGCTAAAAGCTAAAAGCTAAAAGCTAAAAATTCGACCCACCACCGCCAAACCACTTTCGATAATCGCACGCAAAATCAAGGTATTCGCACGAATATCGCCGCCCGTGCCCCACGTCCTTGCGCTCTTTTGATTTGTGCGTTTACCGTGAATCGAGAGCGGCAATCGCCCGAATACCGTCGCACCACTGCACCGACCTGAGGAGGCCACCTTGTCACCCACTGCTACCCTTTCCGCACCTGCCCCCACCAAAGCCAAAACCCTCCCCGGCGTCGCACTCGATTCCTACACCGGCGATCCCAACTTCATGGCCTCCCTCGCCCGCGGCCTCGTCGTCATCGAAGCCTTCACCCCCCAAACCCCGCAGATGACCATCTCGCAGCTCTCCCTGCGCACCGGCCTCTCGCGCGCCGCCGTCCGCCGCTGCCTCTACACCCTCACCAAGCTCGGCTTCGCAGGCGCCGATGAATCGCAGCGCTACTCCCTCCGCCCCAAAATGCTCTCACTGGCCAACACCTACACCGCCTCCAGCACCCTCGCCAACGCCGCCCAGCCCATCCTCGAGCGCATGTCGAACACCTACCACGAGAGCTTTTCCGTCGCCACGCTCGACGGCGAGCAGATCGTCTACATCGCCCGCACCAGCGTCACGCGCGTCATGTCGGTCGACCTCCACATCGGCTCCCGCCTCCCCGCTTTTTGCACCAGCATGGGCCGCGTCTTGCTCGCCTATTTACCGCAAGACCAGCTCGAGTCTTTCCTCTCCCGTGTCATCCTCACCCAATACACCCCCCGCACTATCAACTCCATAGACAAGCTCCGCCTGGCCCTCCGCAACGTCCGCCGCAACGGCTACGCCCTGGTCGACCAGGAGTACGAAATCGGCCTCCGCTCCATCGCAGTCCCTGTCTACGCCGGCAACGGACGCGTAGTAGCGGTAGTCAACCTAAGCGGCCACGCCCCCCGCATCCCGATGCTCGAAATGCAAACCCGTTTCCTACCACCCCTCCGCGCCGCCGCCGCCGAACTAAGCGTCTTCCTCCGCTAAACCCCAACCCGTCGCTCGCCGCCGCTTCTCTGTCGTCGTTGTTTGTTTTTCGTCGTCATCCTGAGCGAAGCGAAGGATCCCTGTATTGGTTGTTGCTGTTGTTGTTGCTGTTGTTGTTGCCGTTGTTGTTGTTGTTGCTGTTGCTGTTGCTGTTGTTGTTGCTGTTGCCGTTGTTGTTGTTGTTGTTGCTGTTGTCGTTGCTGTTGCCGTTGTCGTTGCTGTTGCCGTTGTCGTTGCTGTTGCCGTTGTCGTTGTCGTTGCTGTTGCCGTTGTCGTTGCCGTTGTCGTTGCTGTTGCCGTTGTCGTTGCTGTTGCCGTTGTCGTTGCTGTTGTCGTTATTTGTTTTTCGCCGTCATCCCGAGCGAAGCGAAGGACCCCCGTATTGGCTTTTGCTGTTGCTGTTGCTCCTGCCGTTGCCGTTGCTCCTTCCGTTGCACTTGCTTGTTCTTGTAGCTGCCCTTGCCCTTCTGTCTGTCATTCCGAGCGCAGCGAGGAACTCGCTTCTCGCGCGAAGCGCGCCCGTTCTTGGCACGAGCAGAACTCCGTCATCCTGAGCGCAGTCGAAGGACCCGACTTATCTCGGCCTGTCCCATACCGTCCGCCCCTTTCGGCCCCACTCTCGCCCCTGAAACCACCCCAGAAATAAATCTCCGCCCAAGTCCCTCAAAAACCCGCCAAACTCACCATGTCAACCCCCCACCAACCCCCAAACCCCACAAAACCCCCATCCCCATTGCCGATTTCTCTCTCCAACGTTTGGCATAGTTACCCCCACCACCCAAGTACAATTGAATTAGCCCCACCCACTCTCAGACCTACAAGTAATCCAGGGCCAAAGGCCCGACAAATAGCGGGGGTCGAAGGCCCCCGTCTGCCGATAACCCCAATGGATTGGCAACTTTACCCGTAACCCCAATATCTGCCCTACTTTACCCGCAACCCGTTTATTTGCCCTACTTTACCTGTAACCATCCTGTTTGCCCTACTTTACAGCCAAAAGGGGCTCAGAGCCGGGGGATACTTTGACACCTAAGCCATCTATTATCAGCCACTTGAGAAGAAAACAAAATAAGAGGGGGGAGGGGGGTACCCAACCACCTAGTCGTCGTCATCCTTCTTCTTCGCATGATGGACGAGCAAGGTAGCCGGCGGCAGCGTCGCTCCCATCGCGTCCTGCCAAAGAATCAAATTCAGCTTGTAGGTATCCGCCCGATCCGCATGGCTGAAGTCCATCTTCATGGACGCAGCCGCACCTGCCGCGCCCGGCTTATTCGCCGTATAGATCAACCCGTTTTCGCGATTCGAAACATCCGCCGTAAACGGAGCCTGATCTCCCGCTCCCGTAAACAGCGTCGAGATCAGCGATGCAAACGCATCATTGTTATTCATAGGAGGAACACCCAGCAGCGTCTCCATCGTCCGCAGCACACTCACCGTCGAGTAGAACCGGCTATCCACCACCGCCGCCTGCCCCGCCCCGGCATGCGGCGCATACTTGCTCACCACGATCGCCAGCGACCGATGCGCATCCACATGGTCCGCGCCATTCTGCGCATCGTCCTCAAGAATAAAAAACGCGGTGTCATCCCAATACGGCGAGTGCGAGATCGCCTCCACCGCCCGCCCGATCGCGAGGTCGTTATCGGCCACCGAAGCTTTCGGCGAAGGCGACCCCGGCCGCGTTCCCGCCGTATGATCATTCGGCAGCCGCAGTTGGATAAAGTTCGGCATCGTGTCATGCCCCGCCGCGCGATCCTTCTCCCAAACGGCCAGATGCCGCAGGAAAATATTCACGCGAATCTGGTCCGGCACCAGCAAGTTGAAGTCCGGAGACTCCGGTGCAAAGTGTCCTACCAGCTCCGGCTTCGTCGCCACGTTATACGCCAGTTTTGGAATCGCCCAGGGCCAAACATTTTTCCCGCCACCCCACTCTGCGGGAATCTCCTCGCCGGGCAAAATCGACGGCCTCGCGCAGGAAGCTTCGCCGCCCGACATCGCCCCTTCCTGCGGATTCTCCGGCGTCTTCTTCTGCGCCTTGTCTCCGCAGAACACCGACGAAATGTACTCCGCAAAGTGATAGACCGTCTTCCCATGTGCTGCCATGTCGGTCCATATGTAACCACTCTGCGGCTCGTTCACATCGGGAATGTGCTGCAGCAGCGGATAACCATCCGCAACCATTCCCTCATAGTCATACGTCCTCTGCCCGCCACGATAGTTCTGTTGCCACGTGTCCTCTAAGTAATCAGTCCCAATCGCCGCATTCGACCAAACGTGTCCATCGCCCGACACTTCAGCCGAGTCATAGAAGTTATCCAGCACCCCAAACTGCAACGCCAGCGCATGCTGATTCGGCGTCACCGCCTGTCCATACATCGTCAACGAAGGATCGCCATTGCCAACCTGCTTGCCGTTCACGCTCAGATCGCCCAGCACCTGATCGTAGGTCCGGTTCTCCTTAATGATGTAGATCACGTGCCTGATCGGACTCTTCCCACCGACAAACGCAATCGTTTCCTTAGCCGCCTTCATCCGGTTCGACTCCAACACCGTCTCCGTCGAAGCCTTCAACCCCGCATCGATCGCGCTCTCATCCAGAGCCGCCATCGATCCATACAGCAGCGTCGCAATATACGTAGACGATCCACCTTTGCGCCCCGCGCCATCGGCCGTCATCCGCTGCGCAAAGTTATTCGGCCCCGTTCCCTTACCCTTGTCCGTAGTGACATACAGCTTGCCGCCAGTAGAAGCCAACGCCAGTGGCATCCACTCCGTCGGCACAAACCCCAACGGTTCCACAAACCCTTTCGCCTTCGACACCCCGCGCAACCGCCGGGGATCCAACACCGCCACAGCATCCGATCCAAGGTTCGCCACATACAGCCGCGTCCGCTCCGCATTCATCGCCAGCGACACCGGCTCAGCCCCAAAGTAGCTCTGCCCCGGCAGCCGCGTATCGAAATACCCGCGCACCACAAGCTCCGGCGCATGCTCGTTTCCAATCGCCACCGCAGCAACCGCATCGCGATTCGACAGCGCCACATACATCACGCCAGCGCGCTCATCCAGCAGCAGTGCACAAGGATGCGTCCCCGGCGCGACCGCCGACTTCGGCTTCAGCAGCGCCACCTTCCGCACCACCTTGCCGCCCGCGAGATCCAACTCCACCACCTCGCTGGCATTCCACAACGCCACAAACGCTCGCCGCCCATCCTTCGTCACCGCCAGCGCAATCGGATACGTCGACGGCACATCCTCACTCTCGCCAACATCAAACGTCCGCTCAATCTCCCCAGTCGCCGCGTCCAACAACGCCACCGAGTCCGACAGGTTCTCCGCAACCAGCAGCAGCTGCTTCGCGCCCGGCACAACCGCAATTGCCGCCGGATAGGGAATCCCCATCGTCCCGTGAACGCTATCCAGATAATCCGTATGCCGACCTTCGGCAAGCTTCACCAGCGGCAGCTTCACAAACCCTTGAGGAGTCAGCACTCCATCCGCAAAGCCGTACACCACAATCCCATTGCCGGTCTCCTTCGCGCCGTCCCCAACCGCCGCGCTAGACGACGCCATGCTCGCATACACCTTCGTCCCATCCGCGCTGAACGCCAGCCCCGAGAAGAACGTCTGCTTAGCCCTCTCGCCCACTCGCTCATCCGGATAATCCTTCACCGCTCCACTCTGCGTATCCATCACCGCCAGCGACTGCCCATACCCCGACTCAAACGTCCCATACCCCGCATTCAAACTCACCACCCATCGCCCATCCGGCGACACCGCCAGCGACATCGGCAAACTATTCAACCGCTGCGGCCCTCCCGGAACCGGCAGCATCAACTGCTTACTCGACGGCAGATCCACCGTCGTCTGCGCCGCTGCCACTCCCAAACCCAGCAGCACCAACGCCCCACAGCACGTCCCTCGCCATCCCGTCCAGCTCACGGTTAACCTGCTCGATACCTTGGCAAATCCGCCAGTCTCGCCCGACTCGGCCATTACAAATGTGTTACACACGCCGCTTCACCCTCCTTGTATCGTCAGCAATAGGACTTGTATTACACCGCACTCCCAAGGATCGAGCCCCAACATGAATACAACATTACCCGAAGTCGAACAGAGTACAGCGCCTGCGAACCCTCTCCTCGCCGTCCAACAGGTCACGCAGAAGATCAAGCAGGACCTCCGCATGGGCCGTGAGCACCAGCAGGGCCGCATCAACTGGATCACCACCATCGCCATGGGCCTCTTCCACGTCGGCGCCATCGCCGCGCTCTTCTTCTTCTCATGGACGAACCTGGCCGTCTTCTTCGTCATGTACTTCTTCGCCATCAACGTCGGCATCGGCATGGCCTACCATCGCCTGCTCACTCACCGCGGCTATAAGACTCCGCGCTGGCTCGAGTACTTCGTCACCGCCTGCGGCTGTCTCGCCCTCGAAGGCGGACCCATCTTCTGGGTGGCCACGCATCGCGTCCACCATCAAAACTCCGACCAGGAAGGCGATCCCCACACCCCGCACGACGGAACCTGGTGGGCTCACGCCGGCTGGATCCTCTCCGGTCGCGCGCTCCACTCTGAGACCGCTCTCCTAGGCCGCTATGCCCCGGACCTCACCCGCGATCGCGTTCACGTCTGGCTCTCCAAATATCACTACATGCCTCTCGTCGTCACCGGCCTCCTGCAGCTCGCGCTCGGCGCTGTCCTTGATCCCGGCCATCGTCTCGTAGGCGCAATCGGCATGCTGCTCTGGGGAACGTTCCTCCGCGTCACCATCGGCCTCCACGCCACCTGGCTCGTGAACTCCGCCACCCACCTCTGGGGCAAGCGCCGCTTCGAAACCAAGGACGACTCCCGCAACAACTGGTGGGTCGCCATTCTCACCGGCGGCGAAGGCTGGCACAACAACCACCACGCCCACCCCGTCAGCGCTCGCCACGGCCTCACCTGGTACGAGTTCGACATCAACTACTACGGCATCTGGGTAATGGAAAAGCTCGGCCTCGCCAAGAAGGTCCAGATCGCCAAGTTCGATCCCGCTGCCCCCAAACCGGCCGGCGCGTACATGGACTGATCCACCCGCCACATCATCGCAATACAACGCAGGCGCAGAGTTAATCTCTGCGCCTGTTTTCTCTTACGCTTGCCTTTCATCGCCGATACAAACTGCACCGGTCCTCCGGCGAAGACACATGATCCGCCGCAGCATCCACTTCGGACATCCCGATCCGCTCGCTCCAAAGCAGCTCGAACCCCGGAAACTCCGCAAACACGTCCTCCTGCTGCGGAACGACATACAGTAAATCAATCTCGCCCCGACGCCCGCCAGCCGCCGCCTCCACCCGCGCCAACAGCCGCCGCAACATCGGCGCAAGAAATGGGTTGTACATAAAAATCAGCAGGCGCCCCTCCGGAAGACTCAGACCAAGTACATCCCCCTGCACCAGTCTCACGGGACTCAACGCCCTCCCCGACTCGCGCCACATCTTCAAATTCTTCTCCGCCACCTGGTGAAGGCTCGCGTTCAACTCCACCCCCACCACCTCCCGGAACGGAAGCTCCGACGCAAGCATCATCGCTCGCCCCTTCCCACTCCCAATATCCACGAATGAATACTCCTCCACCCCCACCGTTCCAGCTGTCTCCCTCCACTGCGCGAAAGCCCGCCGCATCCGCGACGGCGACATTCCGTAATACGCCACCGAGAACCGGTCGTGCTCATGGCCGCTGAACAATCCTCCACCGCTAACCAGCCCGCTGGTATCCGTTCCATGCTCCTCATCGAAGGGATGCAGCGCCGGCTTCTCCATCCCCCGCGACCCCCTCGCGCGTTGCACCGCCTGCCGAACGGTGCCCCTGACACCCCGCTGCCCAATCGACCACCAAACTTTACGCCAAGCCCTCTGGATACGCCCCATGCAAACGTATTCTATCCGTGCCGCGTAACGGCCCTTCACCTCACCCTTGCTGGCGCTTGTTTTTTCTACGCTCTATCCTCTACCCTCTACACTCTATTCATGAACCTCACACGACGTCGCGGAATCAGAGCCTTCTTCATTACGCTCGGCGTGTGTCTCATTGCGCTTGCCATCGTCCTCAACATCACGTGGATCCATAACAACGGTCGCCGCCTTGCAATCGACTTCCTTGGCATCGTCCTCTTCTCCATCCTCATCGCCGGCGTGGTCATCAATACCGTCTTCCTGCTGCGCGAAGTCCGCCGCAACGAACGCCAGGACTCCTTCCTTAAAGCCGTCACCCACGAACTCAAAACCCCCATCGCCAGCATCCGTCTCTATCTCGAAACCCTGCAGCGCCATCCCGGCGACGAGCAGCAGCGCCAGCGCTTCTACGCCATCATGCGCGAAGACAGCGACCGCCTCCTCGCTACCGTAGAAACCGTGCTCAAGGCCGGCGAGCTAGGCCAGCGCCAGCGCGTCCAGCAGCGCACCCGCGTCGAGCTCCACCCCCTCGTCGCCGACTGCATCACCACCGTCCTCCTCCGCCATCACCTCCAGCCCGAAAACATCACCCTGGAAGACATCCCCGGCAGCGTCCGCCTCTTCGTCCTCGCCAACATCGAAGACCTCCGCACCGCCATCCTCAACCTCCTCGATAACGCCGTGAAGTACTCACCCTCCGGCGTTCACATCACCTGCAGCCTCGCCATCCAGCGCTACACCTGGGCCGTCCTCTCCATCACCGACACCGGCCTCGGCCTCCCTCCCCGCGAACTCAAGCGCATCTTCAAGCGCTTCTACCGCGCCCCCTCCAACGACCAGGTCAAGATCAAAGGCACCGGCCTCGGGCTCTTCCTCGTCCGCACCATCGCCGTCCAGCACGGCGGCAGCGTTCGCGCCATCAGCGCAGGCCTCGGCCAGGGCACCACCTTCGAGCTCAAACTCCCGCTGCTCGTCGGCGACCCTCTACAGAAAACACCGCCGCAATAATTCCGCGTCACACCCTCTTCCATCCCACCGACGTACAATCACCTCAAGCAGTCATTCCACCAGAGACCCTCTCCCCGGGGAAACATGTATCTCGTCTGGAAATTCTTCGCCCTCGGCTTCAGCGCGCTCGTCCCCCTGGTCAATCCTCTCGGCTCCGCGTTTGTCTTCCTCGGCCTGGTAGGGCTTGCTCCCATCGAGGTCTACCGCTCGCTCGCCCGCAAGATCGCCATCAACACCATCGTCTTCATGGTGGTCATCGCGCTCATCGGCTCCTCGCTGCTCAGCTTCTTTGGAATCTCTCTTCCCATCATGCAGGTATCCGGCGGCATCGTCATCGCCATGATCGGCTGGTCGCTGCTCAATCAACAGGACAGCGCACCCAGCGCTGAAAAAACCGCCGCCGCCCAGCCCGCCGTCACCGAGCCCGAGATTGCCAGCCTCAAGGGCAAGGCCTTCTACCCGTTCACCTTCCCCATCACTGCTGGGCCCGGCTGCCTCGTCGTCATGCTCACGCTCAGCGTCCACGCCAAACAGCCCGTCCTTACCCAGACCCTCCTCGCCTACACGGGCCTCCTCATCGCGGTCCTGCTTCTCAGCGCGAGCGTCTATCTCTGCTACGCCTACGCCCCCAAGATCGTCCGCTCCATCTCCCCCGCAACCGCTCACGGAGTCCTTCGCGTCGTCGCCTTCATCCTCTTCTGCATCGGGATCCAGATTGCCTGGAACGGCCTCAGCGTTCTCATCCCATCCCTTCTGCGGAAATAAAAGTCGCAGGCATACAATTCCCGCATACATCCGCTTCCACCTCCTTCATGCCCAAGCCCGCACCCACGCTCATCGCCATCGTTGAAGACGAAGAACATCTTGCCCAGGGTCTCATCTTCAACCTCGAAGCCGAGGGCTATCGCGCCCATCACGAATCCGATGGCGACGCCGCGCTCGCGTGGCTACTCGACGCCACCGCTCCCGGCGCACCCGACCCGCCCGCCGCCATCCTCCTCGATGTCATGCTCCCCGGCCGCGACGGCTTCTCCATCGTCGCCGCTCTTCGCGAGGCCGGCCGCTACACCCCCGTCCTCCTGCTCACCGCCCGCGGCCGCGCCGAAGATATCGTCGAAGGCTTCACCGCCGGTGCCGACGACTACCTGCCCAAACCCTTCGACCTCGGCGTCCTCTTCGCTCGCCTCACCGCGCTCCTCCGCCGCATGCACTGGCAGAACAATCTCCCCAGCGAAGTCCCCACCACGCAACAACCCCCACCGGCGCCCACTCCCACCTACACCCTCGCCGGACGCATCATCGACCTCGACAATCTTGAGATCCGCCCGCAAGACTCACAGGAAAAAACCATCCACCTCACCCTCATGGAGGCCGACCTTCTCCGCTACCTCCTCGATCATCCCGGCAAAATCGTCCCCCGCTCGGATCTTCTCGAAAACGTCTGGCACGTGAAAGAGGACACCGACACCCGCGCCATCGACAACTTCGTCGTCCGCCTCCGCCGCTACCTCGAACCCGATCCCGCTAAGCCCATTCACCTCCTCACCATCCGCGGCGTCGGCTACCGCTTCCTTCCCGACCCGTCCTAGTCCAGGTCCATCGAGCGGTGGGTGTGGCCAACGTCACCGCGACCGAACTCTCGCGGGCGCATCATATTAACTATGTCCACTCTCGTTCTACGCATTGACAACATGCACTGCGGCTCCTGCATCCGCCGCGTCACGCAAACGCTCAACGCGTTACCCGACACCCACGCACAAGAGGTTCGCGTCGGCAGCGCGCGCATCCAGACCGCCGCCGCACCCGAGCAGGTCCAGCAGGCCCTCACTGCCGCCGGCTATCCCGCCTTCGTCGAATCGGCAGCAGCATGACCGAGCAGACGCTGCGCATTCAGGGCATGACCTGCGCATCCTGCCAGATTCATGTCCAGAAGGCGCTAGAGGCCGTCCCCGGCGTCGACTCGGCCAGTGTCAACCTCATGGCGCACACCGCCCAAGTCACCACCGCCGCGCCCCTCGACACCACCACCCTCATCGCTGCCGTCCGCAACTCCGGGTACGATGCCTCGCTCCCAACCCCCGCAGGCGAATCCCACGCCTCCCACGACCACGACAGCATGGAGACCCCGCACCTCGGACTCCGCACCATCCTCGCGCTCCTCGCCGGTGCCCTCGCTATGCTGCTCTCCATGCCGCTGATGATGTCCTCTGCCACCAGCACCGACCCGCTCCTCCGCGCGCTCGCCAACGCCCTCGCCCCACTCATGCCCATGGCGCTGATGAACATTCCCGCCCAGCTCATTCGCTGGATCCTCTGCGCGCTCGCCCTTGCCACCATGCTCTTCGCCGCCCCGGATATCTACACCGCCGCATGGCGAGCCGCGCGCCACCGCACCACCAACATGAACACCCTCATCGCGCTCGGAACCCTCGCAGCCTTCGCCTCCTCCTTCGCCGCCACCATCGCGCCCGCAACCTTCACGCGCCACGGCCTCGCCTCCGACGTCTACTTCGAAGCCGTCATCTTCATTCTCGCCTTCCTCCTCGCTGGCCGTTGGCTCGAAGCCCGCGCCCGCGCCCGCGCCACCAGCGCCCTCCGCGGCTTTGCCCAACTAGAATCCTCCGACGCTCGCCTCCTCACACTCGCTCCCAACTCCACCGACTACGCCACCGCACCCGAAACCCTCCTCCCCCTCTCTGCTGTCGAGCCCAACGACCTCATCCGCGTCCTCCCCGGCGACCGCATTCCCCTCGACGGCCTCATCCTCCACGGCCGCAGTTCCATCGACGAGTCCATGCTCACCGGCGAACCCCTCCCGGTCACCCGCTCCATCGGTGACCACGTCTCCGGAGGCACCCTCAACCTCGACGGCCCATTAGTCCTTCGCGCCACAGCCGTAGGCGCGACCTCAACCCTCGCCCAGATGCAGCGCCTCCTCGAGCAGGCCCAGTCCAGCCGCGCCCCCATGCAGCGTCTCGCCGACCGCGCCTCCGCCATCTTCGTCCCCACCGTTCTCGCGCTCGCCGCGCTCACCTTCACCATCTGGTCCATCGCCGAAAACACCAACGGCCATCACGAAGGCTTCGCCCGCGCCCTCTCCATCGCCATCGCCGTCCTCATCATCGCCTGCCCCTGCGCGATGGGCCTCGCCGTCCCCGCCGCGATCACGGTCTCCCTAGGCCGCGCCGCGCAATCCGGCCTCCTCATCAAAGGCGGCGAAGCCCTCGAGCGCTTAGCCACCGTTGACACCATCGCTCTAGACAAAACCGGCACCCTCACCGAAGGCCGTCCCCACATCGCCGCTTTCGTCCTTGCGCAGACCGCAAACCTCCCCGCCGAAACCCTCCTCGCCTACGCAGCCGCCGCCGAGCGCCTCTCCACCCCCCCCCTCGCCAAGTCAGTCGTCGCCTACGCCGACGAGCATCCCAACCCCGCCCCACCTCCAACCATCACCGACCTCATCACCCTCCCCGGCACCGGCCTAACCGCCACCATCGTCGGCCATAAACTATCCCTCGGCAACGCCGCCCTTCTCACCACGCCTCCACCCC
>Ga0302220_10000907_pt1 | contig 23789 bp, 28 predicted proteins | sample II_Palsa_E1_3_FD_194572 | JGI IMG/M metagenome (GOLD analysis project Ga0302220, IMG submission 194572) | Peat permafrost microbial communities from Stordalen Mire near Abisko, Sweden - II_Palsa_E1_3 | ecosystem: Environmental > Terrestrial > Soil > Palsa > Peat permafrost | place: Sweden...
AAGCCGACAATGCACGCGAGGAGATCGACGCGATCCGCGGCCTCGCGAAAGGCACGATCCGGGTAGGGGCAGTGGCGAGCATTGCAACCCTCGTGCTGCCCTTGGCGGTCAGCGGCGTGCTCGCTCGTTGGCCGAACTTGCGCGTGCAGATCATTGAGGGCGTGTGGGACCGGCTCGCCGACAGCTTGCTCAAGCAGGAGATCGACCTCGCGCTCAGCATGGCAGTGCCCGATACGGACGAGATTACAGCCATATCCGATTGTTGCTGGGAGGATACGAGCTACGTGGTTGCTGCGCTCGATCATCCGCTGCGTGCCAAAACGGCGCTATGCCTGGCCGATACGCTTGAGCAGCAGTGGTGCGTCCCGCCGCGCGGCACAGGCCCGTTCGAGCACATGCAACGGGTGTTCGCCGAACATGCGCTCCCTATGCCGGAGATTGCGGTCGAGACGCGCTCAATCACCGTTCTGAAGAGTCTTGTCACGCGTGCGGGATTTTTGAGCTGGATGGCCGCACCGATGTACGACACCGAAAGCGCGGCCGGCGTGTTCGATACCCTGCCCATTCCAGGGCTCGTCGCGCGTCGCACGCTAACGGCCTTCCGACGCCGCCAGGGCATTCTGCCGCGACCTGCCCTCATGCTGCTGGAGCAACTGCGGCAGTTGACCGCGACCGCTGCATGAGCGCTGCAATCGTGCTGGATGCCACAGGTTGGTTCGTGTTCCCCGGCACCCCGCAACTTGATAAAATTTCCACACGGTTTCGCCAACAACGGCAGCAACATCATCTTGGGGAGGGACGAATCATCATGGATCAGATCCTCGCTATTCGACCTTTCGTACCTGCGAAAGACTTCGACGCTTCGAAGCGTTTCTACCAGGCGTTAGGATTTACGCTGACCCACGAGGACGAAAGCATTGCGATATTAAAGCTGGGCAGTTTCAGCTTCATTCTCCAGAATTTCTACGTGAAGGAATTTGCCGAGAACTGCATGATTCAACTTCTCGTCCGGGATGTGGATTCGTGGTGGCAGAAAACGAACCCCGGCGAGCTTGTCCAACAGTTTTCTGTCAATGCCCCTCGCGAGCCGGCGCTGCAAAGCTGGGGCATGAAAGTCGGGTTCATCTTCGATCCTTCCGGCGTGCTTTGGCACGTGGCTGAAGTACCGTTCTGAACCCGCAGGGTTTGATCCCAGATCATTAACCCTTGATTCGGTCAGGCGTCATCCAGCCCTCGCCCACGCCGATCTGCGCAACCTGCTTCGCGACGGAATCGGCCAGGCGCTTCGCATCTGCCGACACCCCGGCATGTTTGGTCTCGGACATAGCATGCAGACCCACGCCTGCCGCAGCCGATGTCCCAACATGTCCGGCAGCAGCACCAATACCTGCTGTTTCCACCACGCCAGGCGCCTTGCCGCTGTCCGCCTTGGCATCGAAACTCTGCACAAGCCTCGGCATTTCGCCCGCCGGTTGATACACGACCTGCACCGACGTGCCGACCTGGCTTTTCCCCGCGCCCAGACCGACCAGCATTCGACGGCGGCGATTCCCAGCGTCGATCGTCTCGAAGCTGCCCTGTACGATCAGGACGTTCCGGTCCGTGGGCGCAGGCGAATCTGCACGCACTGCATGCAGGCCCATCGACTGTAGTTGCTTGACGATTTCATCGGCCACCTGCTCGCGCACTTCGAGCGCATCGTCGGCTTGCTTCTTCGTGGTCGACGCCCCGTCGAATTGCGTCTTCACCTTTTGAAGCAAACCACCGTCGAGTTTCACCTGGTCGGGCGTGCTTTCAAACGCATAGACATAAATGGTCTCCGGCCTCACCTGAGCCGCCGCTGGAAATGCACTCACGTTGGTGACGCCGCCAGCGCAGCCGGTCAGCAGAACGGCACAAAAGGCCAAGGCGGACAGTGCACGAAACGCGCTTCGTCCGGCTAACATCTTAAGAATATTCAGCATGTTCATCCTGTCATCGACACCATCGTGTCTCGATTATTCAAACACATCGTCCGATGAGACAAACACGTATGGATAGCTGATCATCGGCGCTCTATGTCTGCGGAAAACGCCTGGGTGAATCTGCGTTGGATCTACGCGTTCTGGCGTTCCTGCAACGAAGTCGAGTATGAATGAATGACCGCGCAATCTCTATTCAGCAATTATGTCGCGGGATGTCACGAGGCGACGTTACGTCTGTTTCGTCAGATGATTGGGAGCCAATCCAAATCGGGACGGTCAGGTTGGTTTCGCTCGCCGCGCGCCTCTCGGTGTTAGCGGAGTTATCACCTCAAATTTAAATGCAGGTGATAACTCGGAGCGTGTCACGATCGCTTCACAAGTGTTGCGATGGCGGTTGCCCAAACCAATAGCTGCAATTGTGGGCGGTATACGCGTCATAGGTGTTCGAAACAGGATAACCAAAATCTAGAATCTGACGCGTCGCAGCGGTATAAGCCGGCCAGTTTGCAACAGTACCTCCGGTATTCGGATTGCCCGAGTGGGCGAACGCCGACAGCGCCGCCGTCATCGCATCCGACAGTGTTGCCTGATTGGCGGTGGGAGTCGGAATCAATTGCCACCAGTAGTCAAGATCGGACGAATGAAAAGCGCCGTAGTTCAGCGTGGTCGGAGGAAGAATGGAAGTCAGGCCACCCACGTTATACGGCGCCAAGTCGGAAAAGCGGTACATGTACACCGCTGGTGAATACTTGGCTAGATTGTCGCTATCCTGAAGGGCCGTGCAAACGAACCGGTAATCGCCAAGTGCCGCTGCCAGCGCCTGACTCGGCGACGAATACTGACCAAGCGGATAAAGCGCGGCCGTGCTGGCACCTGGGACACCAAGGTATCCCGTGATGGTGTTCGTATAGTTTGCCGCCTGGACCGGATTGCCCTGGGCATCGAACGCGGCCGCTACGAAAAACGTGCCTTCGTTCTGTGTAAAACCGGATATCAACGGTACGCGATTGAATGTCCCCGCGGCAAATGCCTGAGACGTCGATGTGGGCAGCACCTTGCCGTCCACGATCGCGTACCAGGCATTGGGATTGCCTTGCAATGTGGCTGAAGCGGGAAGCTGACGCAGGCAATCCGCGCTTGGTGTAGCGCCGCAACCCCAGCCACTCGCGAGTGCTGCACCGCTGGTTTCGGCTTGGGTCAGCGTCGCTTGAACCTGGCTGAAATCGCCGCTTTGTGCGACCGCTTTCGCAAACAGTCCCGCCGATCCGGGCGATGCAAGTTGAACATAGACGGAATGTCCGCCCGCCGAATCGCCGAAGATAGTGACGTTCTTCGGGTCCCCGCCGAACGCAGCAATATTCTTCTGCACTCATTCCAGCGCAGCAGCCTGGTCCATGATTCCATAGTTGCCCGCGGCCCCGTTCGGGTCCTCGGCTGCAAGCGCGGGATGCGCGAGAAAACCCAGCGCATTGAGACGGTAGTTGATCGTCACCACAATTGCGTTTGATTTGACCGCCAACGCCGAACCGTCGGTGGCAATGCCGGATCCGTTGATAAACCCGCCGCCGTGAATCCAGAACAGCACGGGCAAAGGGGTCGTTACCGTTGTCGGTCCCGGCACATAGACATTCATGTACAGGCAGTCCTCGCTACCCGCGATAGCGGCGGGCGTGCCCTGCAAACATTCCGAGCCGGCATGCGACGCATCATAGACGCCCGAGTAGGCGGCCGCGGCTGCAGGCGCCTTCCAGCGGAGCGCGCCGACAGGCGGCGCCGCATACGGCAAACCGAGATACTCGCGCACACCGTTGACGGTGACGCCCTTTGCCTGACCCTGAGCAGTCTGAATCAGATTCGGATCACCAACGGTACTGCTGTCACTGCCGCCACAACTAGCCACTATCAGCGGCAGGGTCGCGGCAAGGGTCCATCCAACGGCATATTGCGGATACTTCTTCATGGTCGTCTCCTGATTTTCGATTCAAAGCGCATGCGCCCTGACTCATTTCTGCTGCGTCGCCTTATGGCGTTGTTTTTTTAGGCAAAGCAACGTCCCGCCCCTCCATACGGGAGCGCTTGACCAAAGGTCATTGATTTCGCTTAGCGCGAGAAGGGGCTGGCTACACGGTTGCCCGACAGCGTTGCGCGTCGGGTGCAGGGTATCCGGGGTATGCCGGGAATGATCTAGCCATCGAATCGATAAAGCACACTATCTGCACGAAAGCGCACGTCCTCGGCCAGACTGTTGCTGACGAGCAGATAGCGCTGGCCTTGCGCCATGAAGGCTGCGGCGTCAGTGCCGCCCGAAGTGGGGATCTCATCGACGAGTTCAAAGCGGCCCTGTCTCCACAGGAATATTTGTGATTGCTGCTGCGTGTGCGGCGCGTGGGGGGTGCCGGTAATGAAACACACACGCACGAGATAGCGGCCGTGTGCGCCGTCGACAAGGCACAGTTCGCGCCCGCCTGCCGCGCCCAATGACTGGACCGGATCGAACTGAATCCGCGCCTCATTGAACTGGAACAAACGCGTCTCTCCCATCAGGTTCGCGTGCACCATCCACAACGTATCCTGTTCGATAAAGAAACTGAATGCGCGTCCGCCCGGTTCGTCGAAGCGTTGAACTACATCAAAACCCTCGCCCCGCCAGCGATAAATTGAAGAGCCGCTGACATGATCCGCGTAGGCCAGGTAGTGTTGGCCTCCGAACGTGATAAACGCCCAGTTGTATCCCCAGTGTCCATCTAGCTTCTGTAGCAATCCGAATTGTTTTCCATCCCATTCGAAAATGCAGGATTCGCGCGGATTATTTGGCGTCACACCGTCGACCGTGACACCCTGAGCCAGCGCCAGGAAATGCCGGCTGCCGATAGAGAAAAAGTGCCACTGTTTGCCGGCGAACGTCGGGAAGCGCTGAAACGGTGTCCATTGATCGTCGTTGCGTTCGTACAGGATCGCCTCGCTGTCCAGCGTATAAGGGCCGCTGCCGGAGCGCACGCCTACGGTCGCGAGAAAACGCCGGTCACCAATCTCGAAGTATTCCGCGTCCTCTCCGCCGGGTACCGCAAGTGCGTCGTGCTCGACGAGCCGCCCCGCTTCCCAGGTATAGATCAACGCATCGACGTCGCTGTCGCCCACGTTCATTCCAGGCGCCTGCCCGGGAATGTCACGCGCCAACTGAGGAATGACAGCGAAGAGACGTCCGTCGATGTTGAATACTTCGACTGCGCGCGCACCACTGGTCACCAGTCTTTGCACCGGCGTCAGGATAGATTTAAAGGTCTCAGTGTTTGCCATTGCTTACCTCCCGCCCCGTCATCATGAACTTTGCAAACGGCTTGTGGCGCAGCGTGCCGTCGCCGCGCGGGCGCCATAAATTGGCCAGCGTAATGCCAAGCGCCGCAAACAATGCCAGCAGCGCGGCTGCCAGGAATAGATGACCGAGGGACCAGTTCTGCCCCAGCAGAATGCCGCCGACAACGGGCCCGATGATCGACCCGGTGCGCCCGATGGCCAGCGTCCAGCCCACCCCCGCCGCGCGCACGCCGGTGGGAAAGAGGCAGCTCGCAATGGCCGGAAAGGTCAGTTGGCCGCCGACAATGCAAGCGCCGACCACGAACAGCAAGCCGAACGCGGCGTTGCCCGCGCCGATCACCCGGCCGAGCGTGAAGACCATCACGGCGCCGGCAACAAACGAAACGGCCACCGCGACGAACGGCGCTCCCCGCCTCACGATCAGCGAGATCAGCAACGCTCCGACGATCGCACCCACGTTGATCACGACCGCGCCCAGCGCAGCCCGGTCGGGGGCCACGCCGTTCAGGTTGAGGATGGTTGGCATGAAGCTGACCAGGAAGCCTGACAGGATCATGCTGGCAAGCACGCCGAACCAGAGTGCGAATGTCGCGGCGAGACGTCCTTCGGCGAACAGGTTGCCCACGAACCGGGCCAGGAGGCTGCCCGCTAAACCGTTGTTATCCTGGAGAGCTGGTTTGATCGTTGCCTCGGCCGGCGTCGCTGCCGGAATGATCAGCAGTACCGGGATGATTGCAGCCAGCGCGCATGATCCGCCCATCAGGAACACGAGCGGCCAGCCGAATTTCATCATCAATGCGGCCGTGATCGCGCCGCCTACGACCGCACCAAGCGGGAAGCCGATGAACATCAGGATGACCAGGGACGAGCGGCGTTCCGACGAAGCGCTTTCGGCCGTGATCGCGGCGATAGGTGGAATCGCGCCGCCCATGCCGAGGCCGCCGAGAAAGCGCAATGCAGCGAGCGTACCCGCCGAACTGGCGAATGCGCAGGCCAGCGTGAAGCCCCCGGTCACGACCAACGCGAGTACCAGCATTTTCCTGCGACCGAAACGATCGGCAAGCGGGCCAATGATCAGCGAGCCCAGCACCGTGCCAACAAACCCTGCGCCGAACACACGCCCGAGCGACGCGTGATCGATCTGCAATGATTTCGCCAGCAGCGGCGCGACGAATGACAGCATCAGCGTGTCGAATCCATCGATCATGGAGACCGCGAAGCAGACGAGCGTGATGCTGATGACCGAGCGGACGGCCCGGCCTGCGGAGGGTGCAACCTCAAGATGATTCATGGTGTAACGTCTCCTGTGTCGACCAGAGTTGGCATGTCGGCCGGAGTTGGCGCTTTAGTGCTTACTCCGGCCCCATGCCTTACTCTGGTCCCATGCAACATGGTTGCGGTCGACCAGAGTTGGCGTGTCGGCCGGAGTTGGCGCTTTAGCGCTTACTCCGGCCCCATGCCTTACTCTGGTCCCATGCAGATTGTTGTATGCGGGCTTTCTATAAAATCGGCACCACCGCCCTGCGATGCCATTGTCTTGTGACCTGCGGTTCCTGCTGCGTGACTACCTCGTCGATGGCCCGGGATACGTTACGTTCGTGAAGCCTGGAATCTCCACGCGCTCCGGATGGTTTCCGTTGGCCTGCAACTGATCGACAATATAGTCGGCTACGCAGTTCGACAAGAGTTGCGACGGGTCTTCCATGATGCGTCTGAGACGCGCGGTAGTGGCATCCCGGTCGTTCACCGACGTGATCGGCGGCATGGACTCGGCAGCTGTCGGTTCAAAGCGATACCCCGGATGATCCGGAAACAACTCACGCGCCACATCAATGCTTGCACGCGTGTTCTGCCATAGCATCCTATAAGTATTTTCGAGCGCAACCAGACCCGTGGCGTCGGGTAACTCGGCCACCGAGAACGATGGTGCAAACGGTGCAACGAACACACGTTCCGGCGGCAACGCCCCACCGGAGACGCGCCAGATAAGATGGCACATGTTGTTGGTCGCCCAAGTCGCACCGGCCGTCGGACGGCCCGACCTGCCGCTGACCAGCACCATCAGGCGAGCCCAGTCGAGTTCCTGTGCTCGCAGCCAGTTGCCGATCCGATACACAATATCGAGGAACGCGAGGCCGAAGGTCGCGAACATCACGTCGTTCATGGGCACCGGGACCGCCTCGGAATCAAGCGGTGCGAAATAATTGTCACGCAACGAGTCGAAGTTCATCAACGCGGGTTCGTCTGCTACGCGCTCAAGCAAATCGATTGTGGTGGCGCACGTATAGTCGACCAGGTTCGCGAGCTTGAGATCGAAGCCTGCCAGACTCTTGACAGCGATCTCGTCGCGCCATAGCGCCGGTGAATTGGCCTCGCGCGTAGTGCGCGCATGAACCATCAATTTCGCGGCCTCGTGCTGCCAGGCGTTGTCACGGGTGCCAAGTTCGCGCATCCGTGCGAGGTAGGCAATGGCAAGCGGCAGGTGCGACACGGCGGTCAGTTCAATGAAGCCCCGTGTCGATTTGCGAAAGCTCTCGAGAGATGCGGGCCGTCCGCCGCCCGGAAACAGCACGATGTCAGAGCCGGTCGATACCAGGAGCGGCGCGTCCGCCTCGCGCCGCGTCATCTGTTGCGTCAACTGGTTGCCAATGCTGGCCGGATCCGATGTAAACGCACGGAACAGCGCGGCAAAGGCGGGATGCGGTTGATAAGTCATCGCCTGAAGACTCCATGATGCATGGTCAGTAATCGAACAGCCGTGCGGGGTTGTCGGAGAGAATCATCTGGCAAACCTTGGGGTCTTGCGTCCACGCGCCGAGCAGATTGAGCAGTTCACCGGTGTCGCGAGTCGAATCGGGGATGTGCGGCCAGTCGGAACCCCAGATCACCTTGTGCGGCGCCGCGTCAATTATCTTCTGCGCCATTGGCGCAACGGCGTCGTACCCACGATGTCTGGCGATCCGATACGGCGCGCTGAGCTTGAGCCAGCAGTTCCCTTCCTTGAGCAGGTTCAGCAAGCGCTCGAAATCCGCCTCCGTGAGACCGTCCTCTTCGAGCATGTACCCCATGTGATCGATCACGAAGTCCGATTGCACATCCGCCAGGAATGGAATGAGGTTGCGCACGACCCAGCCCGGCGCGTAGAACTGCACATGCCAGCCGAGGCTCGTGCACAGTTGTGACATGCGTGTGATGTACTGCTGAATCTCTTCGGTGGGCAACGCCGAGCGCGCGAACAGGTCAAGCCGCACGGCACGAACGCCCGCCCGATGATAGCGATCAAGCGTGGCTGCGTCGGTATGCTCATCGAGCATCACCACGCCTCGCGCAATCGGTCCGGCAGCATTCAAGGTGTCGATCAAGCAGCGGTTGTCGGTGCCGTAGAAACTCGGCTGCACGATCACGAACCGTTCGAGTTGAAGCACGTGCATCAACTGCAAGTAAGCGTGGAGCTTGCCGTCCGGCAAGGTGTAATGCGGATGCTCCACGTGGGGATACAGCACCTCCGGGCCGAATGCGTGCATGTGCGCGTCGCAAGCATGAGCGGGCATCTCGAAAGCGGGGCGTGACAGCGTGTCGAACGCACGCATCGGGGTGGATATCAGCGGAATTTCAGCCATGAAAATAGGTCGTGAATGATCAGGTTGTTTGGACTTGGAGGGCTTGTGCAGCTTAGAGAAATGCCGCGCGGCTGCTCTCTATTCGTTGCCGCAGCGCATTCAGGAACAGGTCCGTGTCTATACCCGCAAAAATGAAGGGCGCAGCCCCTTCTTCCCTAAGGCTCGTCAATGCATCGCTATCCGGCATCCCTCCGACGATCGCGACCTTGCCGCAACGCCGGGCGGCGGCAATCACACTCCGGCACGCTTGCACCACCTCGGGATGCGTCGACTCGCCGGTGTGTCCCAGATCGGCGCTCAAGTCGTTGCAGCCGACTGCCAGAATGTCGATGCCCTCGACGGCCGCAATCGCATCGGCCGCTTCCACGCCCGCGCGGCTCTCGATCAGCACCTTGATCGCGGTGGCGTCATTGAGCGTTTGATTGAGTTGGCGGGCGTGCAGCTTTTCAAAGTTCACGTAGGGCAGCGTCGCGAGTTGGGAGCGCTGGCCAAGCGGTGGGAAACGCGTTGCCGTGACCACGTCTCTAGCCTGCGCCGCCGTTTCCACCCGCGCGACGATGATGCCGAGCGCCCCGCCGTCGAGCACGCGATTGATTGTTCCGTAGTCACGTTCAGGGACCCGGACCCACGGAGTCAAGCCAAGATCGACCGCACATGAGCACAACTGCGCAACCGTATCGACGGGCAGCGTGCTGTGTTCCATGTCGATCCATATGGTGTCGTAGCCAGTCGCTTTCGCCCAACGCACCACGTCCGTGGTTCGCGACGCGCGGATACCGAGCGCGTAGACGGGAAGGCCCGCCCGCAAGCGCTCAGTCAGTTCGATACCGTTCATGTTGTCTCCCTCTGTTATTTGGCTTCGGAACAAGTATCGCCTCAGAATCCATTCTGATTTATTCTTCAGAAAATCTTATTGATTCACAGAGACAATCAATGCACGTCAGGCATTTGGAATATTTCGTTGTGCTCGCCGAGGAACTGCATTTCCGGCGCAGCGCTGAGCGGCTGGGTATTACACAAGCCCCGTTGAGCCTGGCGATCCAGGCGCTTGAAACCGAGCTTGGCGCGCGGCTCTTTCATAGGACGAGTCGATCGGTGGCATTGACCGAGGCCGGGTTTTCCCTGATGAACGATGCGAAGCACATCCTCGCGCGCATCGACCTCGCTAAAGAAAATGTCTGGCAAACGGTTAGCGGTCAGGTCGGGCGTTTGCGGCTGGGCTTTACGAATGCGTCATCGTTATCGCCACTCTTTCCGCGGTTGATCCACGCGTACCGCACACAACGGCCGAACGTGCAGATAGGCCTGCATGAGTTGTCTTCGTCGCAGCAGATTGAACAGCTCGACGCCCGGGAACTCGATGTCGGACTCTTGCGCCTGCCGCTCTCCACGCCGCCGTCGAACCTGGTATTTACACCGTTGCTCGAAGAGCCGCTGCTGCTCGCGATACATGCGGGCCATCCGCTCGCCAAGGCCGCGTCCATCAAGCTCGCAGACCTGCGCGACGAACCGTTTATTGCCTATCCACGGCAAGCGGGTGTCGCCGTACACGAGCAAACGGTCGCGTTATGCGCGAAGCGCGGCTTCGAGCCTTATGTTGTCCAGGAAGCACAGCAGGCGTCCACGCTGATCGGCCTGACAGCAACCGGCCTGGGGATCGCGCTGGTGCCGGCCACGCTGAAGGCCATCGCCATACCGGGTGTCGTATTCAGGCAACTCGACGACGACGATACCAAGACGACGCTTTATATTGCTCATCGCCACGGCGATGTGAACTCACGCGTTCAGCAGTTCGTGGAACTGGCGCTGGCGCTGAGATAACGACCAAGCCTGGACATCATGACTGAAGCAGTACTGGCAACGGACTAACCAACGGATTTCATATGATCATCAAGCTGCCCAAGACACCCCTCCTTCGCCGTGCGCTCGCCGCTACTGCACTGCTTGCCGTCGTCGCGAGCCGTGCCGCCTGCGCGCAAGATAGCGCCATGCCGGCCGCTACGGCAACGCGCAATCTCGCCCAGGAAGAAAGCAATCGTGCGCTGGTCGTACGCTTCTATGACACGGTATTCAATCGACACGACCTCAGTATCGCAAGCACGGTGCTCGCGCCGAATTACATTCAGCACAATCCGCGCGTGCCAAGCGGGTCGGCGCCGTTTATCAGCTTCTTTACGGAACGCTTCAAAGCAAACCCCGAGGCACGCTCCATGATCGTGCGCAGCGCGGCCGATGGCGATCTCGTGTTTCTTCATGTTCATTCGACCCGCGACCCGCAGGACCGCGGCAACGCTATCGTCGATATCTTCCGCGTCGATCAAGGCAAGATTGCCGAACATTGGGATGTGATCCAACCAGTGCCCGAGCACGCGGCTAACGACAACACGATGTTCTAAGTCAGGCTCGCCCCTTTCCCGATTGCTTAAGCCCGAAGAATCTCCGGCTAAAAAATGGTAAGCAGCGGAAACAGCTCGTAAGCACTGCAGGAAACCGTGCACTCCTTCTCACATCGCACGCCCAAACCCGGTGCGATGATTCGACACGTAATACGCTTTGCCGCGCATCGATCACCCGCAAGTCTGGTGCCTCGATGCGTGGCGTCGAATAGATGCTCGGAATCAATGCGCTACGCGAGGCTCATCATGACCCATCACGGCAAACCAGAACTTGCTGGCTTCTCGAACCGGCTTTATGTTCCCACAACAACGGCCCAATGCGGTCAATGGCCTTCGGCGATGCTGCACAGGGTCAGGTTCGTGGAGCAAACCGCAAGCATGGTATTCGACATGCGTGCGTTAGCGATCAACTGAGCCATGAAACCCACCCTGTTTGCCTGCGCACTTGCGCTAGTTACCGGAGTGCTGTCGCTTACTCCGTTCGTCACCGTTCACGCGGACCCGGTCGCGCACGATGCGGGTGGCTCCAAGAGCAAAGCCGCTGATCAGAAAAGGCACCCTCAAGATACGCCCTTCGAATTTCGCGGAATTCCTCTCGGTATAACCCTCGACGCATTCCAGGCAGGCGCGACCGTCAGGGCGACCCCGATCGACAGTGTGCCGGTGTGCGAGACCGATGTGATCGCCGGCTCCCTGGGCATGAGTCTTAAGACGCGCGAAAGCCTGACGGTTGCTTGCCGCTGGGCGCATCAACAAGCCAATGGCTGGGCGATATCGCGCGCAGTGGTCGACGGCGCGCCGGCGCAGGACCACATGCTGCGCTTCGCACGGGTCAGCGGACAAACCACCTTCAGGTTGTATGAAATGTCGTTCGTCATAGACGAAGGCACGGCGGCCGATCTGCGCCACGCTCTTGCGGACCGCTATGGCGCGCCGCGCGCTGGCGCGCATGCATCTGCCTCCACCTCTGTAAGCAATGCGCTACCGGTCTACGAATGGGAAAACGCGGTGAGTTCGATCACCTTGCGTTTCTTGCCGGCTACGCGTAATGCCACGCTTGTTTATTTGCTCAAAGCGCCCGACGCCTGGGTGAAGTCCGTTGTGCAGCAATGGAAGACCAGTAGCGTTGACGCGAGCTAGCGAAAGTTGGCGAGTGGCGCTCCCCTGCGAGCTGCATGACTTTTCGCGCCGACGCGGAAAGGTTGAGAAAGGCCTTGCGGGAGCTGTCTGTTGCTTGCCGCTTCACCTCTTGCCGATGTACGCGACTATCGAATTGCGGCCAGACGATCCATTGCTTTCCACTAGTTGGATCACAACCAACGCCCTGTTCATCCTCGGAAATCAGTCATGCAAGTCAACAGGAATATCACCCGTCGTCTTCGCGGTCATTTCATCGTCAAGAGCGTGTCTGGTCGAGTCAGTCTTACTGCAAGCGTGCAAGGTTCACACGAATTGCATCCGCTCGCTACTCGCTGAAGATCGCAAACCAGGGGTGGCGGCGTCATGGATAGCTTGATCGAATGCACGACCGAAGGATACGGCTCGGCCATTGTCGAACCCGCCATTCGCCCCGGCATGACCGACATCGCCGAACCAGTGGGGCTCCTCGCGCGCCGGATTAAAAGATCCCTGCGCAATGCTTCGCTCATCTGCGCCGCGCTCAGCCCATGCTTGTTATCGGGCTGCGCACTGACCGTGATATCCGCTGTCGATGCAGCCGGCTCCGTCGTACAAGCCGGATTGAGCATTGCATCGAACCACTCTTCACCCACCGTCATCAATGGTGATCAGGCGTCCCTTCATACTGTTTGCATCGAGTGGAATTCCATGGTCCCGGTTGGCGACTTTGTCCCGGCATTGCAGTACGCGTTGCATAAACGCGGGGTGGAGTCGACTGTGTATGCGCCCGGGACCTCATCGCCCAGTTGCGAAGCGACGCTCGTGTACAGCGCGGCCACCGATTGGGGCCATCGCACATTCACCGACGGGTACACCCAGTACATTTCTGCCATCAACCTCACCTTGATCCAGCACGGGAAGATCGTGGTCGCTGCCAGCTACGCTACAAGCGGCGCCAAGCTCGATCGCTTCGCGAGCACGGCGACCAAGGTCACGGCGCTTATCGACAAGATGGTGGTTGCAACGTCGGATTGATTAGAGAATGAAGCGCCGATGCGGCCAAAAAGGCCGCAACATGGTCACGAGTCTCCGGTGACACGAACCCGAGGCTCGGAGACTCTATAGCGTGGCTTATGTGGCCCGCTAGGTAGCTCGCTTAAGCAGCTTGCCCACAGGATGCCTCGTGCCGAGCCGGCTCCAAGTCAGCGCAGTTGGACAGGGTCGAATTCAACTCCTCCATGGCGTCGAACTGTACGGGGCTGCATTCAGCGGCGGCTTCGTCTTCCGTGACCCGAGAAACGGTCTTGGCGCTCTTGCCCGCCCGCGACGGCGGCTGGCAACTTCCGCACACCGCGCCGTGCGCCGCGTCTTGCTTGCGCGTAACAAACTTGCCCGTGCAAGTGCAGCACCGGGTCAGCTGGAGGATGCCGGCGTCGAAGAAACGCACGAGCGTCCAGGCGCGCGTGAAGCTCAACATGATGTAGCTGTCGTGACGCTCGCAGTGCTCGAGATAAAGCTTATAGCCCTTAGTCAATGCATCGAAATGCGAACAACCCGCAAGATCCGTCAGGAATCTATAGATGTTGTAGAAGAGCGATGCGTGAATATTCGGTGCCCATGTCAGGAACCAGTCGACCGAGAACGGCAACATGCCCTTCGGCGGAGACACGCCCTTCACTTCCTGATAAAGGCGGATCATGCGGTCGCGAGAGAGGTTGACTTCGCTTTCCAGCACTTGAATACGTGCACCGAGTTCGATCAGGATGGCCGCCCGCATCACGTCCTGAGCGTCTTCAGTAATGCTTTTCTTCGCCATTGGCGTAATCCTCTTCTTATACAAACTGCTCGACTGTTGCATCGGCCAGCGCTATTCGCTGACCGCGGGATTCAAGCGCGGGAACCGCGTACTCGAAAGAACGCCTCGGCGCTCCGAGTCCGCGCTTTAGCCGGATTGTGCGTCGTCGGCGTGCTGGTGACATCGACTACCCGATCTTCAGGCACCCGAAGTCCAAGGAGGAAGAACATAAGCAGAACCCCGGACATAAAACCTACTGCACCGCCGATCAGCAACATGCTCTCTCCGCGAATTTTACAGAATTAAAAAATAGATCGTCGATGAATTGATCAATTGATCGCTTGACGAAGGCGCCAGGAGAAGCATCGCATTGTATGGGTAACGAACCTCCCTGAATCGAATGATCCTCCTTTTCTCTCAAGTAAATTTCGTGGAAAAGGCATGACTTTGTCTTAAGGCTTACGCAATATTTCCTTTAATTGCCTGCCATTTCGGAGGGTATGCGCTTACTTTCCGCACTTGAATAAACGCGATGAAATTTTTTATAAGATTCAGGAAGGACTTGGCGAACGTGCATGTTGCTCGGCGATTCAGCGTTCGCGAAAGTGCGCAATCATAACCCTGCGCATTGACGAATCAATGTAGGCGAGTGACCGTATCTCAGTCATCCTCCGCACCGTTCTTCGTTAATGGATACAACGCTGTAGAAGATCTACTTAGTAGGATCGTCCGGTGTGCTTTCTTCGCAGGATCGATCTTGCACATGGCCGACGGCTGGTGTCGAAGTCGGAATCAATGCAGATGCGATGAAGGTCGCTTGAGTACTCCGTATTTCTTACCCGACTTCCGCTTAGGGAAGTCCTACTCGATAATCATGAAACAACTTACCCAAACTCTCCTTCTCGCAAGCGTCCTGGCAACCGGTGCCGGCAGCGTATTCGCTCAAAGCACTTCGCCGTCCAACCCGAATGGCGACCGCGTTGACCGCGAAGGGTTCGGACCGAGCTTTGCGGTGGTTAATGATCTACAGCATTTGCAGAGGCTATATGACCTGAACGGCCGGGAAAGCGAGATGAGGGATATCTACCACGACGTCCTGCTAAAGACTCAGGTTCCGGCGATCCGCCAATATGTATACGAAGCACTCGCGCGCAATCTGCTCCGCCCGACCAATGTCGACCAAGCAATCACGACCATTCGCACAAGCCTGGATGAAGATCTGGGCACGTTGGCGAAACATCCGTCCGCTCCGTGAAGCGTGCGTCCACGAAGCGCACGCTAAAATGCTAAGCCAGCGTAAAAGGTAATCGGCGGTCTCGCGTTTCATCCGAAATACTCTGGAGCAAGCCGCTGGCTCAAGACGGTCAGCGATGATGGCGATGCGCTTTATAGCAGCAAACCGGCGCCGACCCCGGCCGCTGCCCTCGCGAGATCAGAATGTCAGCACGCTAAGAAACATTCGCTGTAGCCAGCCCACTGTAGTTGCGTCGGCGAGCATACCCACACCTGCCTGCTCAATACGCGCATTGGCCACTTTGCTGGACGATACGTAGTTTCCAACCTCGATATCCTTGGGATTCACGATACCCGACAACCGTAGACGATCGCGGTTCTGGTTCATCGCAATGATCTTGTCCCCTGCAACCACAAGATTCCCTGTCGGCAGCGTGGCAATAACCGACACCGCGAGCGTCCCTGTCATCCCGGTCGTGTTCGTCACCGCTCCCTGCCCTTTGAACGTCGTGCTGGCGGATCCAATGTTAAACAGCTTGGCCAGTCGCGCCGCGGCTCCGCTAGACTTATCGGCAGCTTCCGCGCTGATGTCGCTCGCACGGTTAGCTGACGCATCGCCGCTGTTATTAGCCGAGTAGGACTCGGAGAGACGAATCGTCAATACGTCGCCCACGTGTTGCGCATGGGGCGTTTCGTACAAGGCCAGCGTGTTGCCACCCTGGTAGATTGCGCCCCCGGTTTCAATATTCAACGGACTTGAGACCACGACCGGCGCGAACGTCGGCATATCGACGATAGAATTCGAGCCGCCTGAGCATCCAGCGAGCGACGCTATACCGCTAGCCAGAATCACAAACTTTAACGAGTTCATGTTTTTAATGGTTCACCAGATCAAGGTTTTTGGCCACGCGCGGCACGGCGAAATAAAGGCCAGCGTCTGGGCTGATGACCTGCGGCTAAGTCCTAAGCCGTGCTCGCCCGCTCGTCACGTCGGGCGGAAAATCGGTCTCGGTCAATCGATTGCGTCGGCGCATGTATCGAACGGGGCGGCGGCCGCATGACCCACGGCCGGCACGATCTTAAGCGTGGCCGACACCAGGCGGCACGGCAATGCAGCCACCGCGCAACCCTCCATTGGCAATATGAACACGCCCGTCATCAGGCATGTCACCAGCCGCACGTGGCGTTTATAAGACTGCAGATTGAGCATATATAAGGCCGCTACCCTTTCAGGCGCTGGTGTTGATGCGTGTGCCGACCAAGCCGTTCGACGGCAGAGTTGGAGGAGTCGCTTGCTCGATCGGCAGCGATGGCGAATCGGTTTTAGCAGCATTGCCTGCTGCGTTACCTGAGCTGCCGCCGGTCGGGCGCATGGTCGTCGGCGCAATACGTTCTGCAGGGCTATAGTTGTTGACATTCATGATCAGGCTCGCTTTCAATAAAGGTTAAGGGATCGAGGCAGCCTCAAGACAGATTTGAATACATGCCAGGTCGCTGGAACGCTCTTTCGACAATGAATGATCACGCTTAACCGCTCGCTTTGATCAATGAAAGATCACCGCTTTTTCTCGACTCCTTACGAGCACTTACCGTGCTGTCTCAGCCGTAGTTAACGGGAACGCAAGGGGAACGCAAGGGGAGCGCGAAAATTGCGTTGCCACTGAACATTCGGCATGGTGAAACCTAGACCTTCACGTCGACGACCAGTCCGATCGGATTCCATCTAATACCCTTGGTCTCTTCGCTCAAACCATCCAGAACATCCGCTAACGACACCTCTCCCGCATTACCATCAGGCGCTACATAGGATTGCAATGCGTTGTCGAGCGTGCTGACAGCTCCAGCAATGGTGACGGTGCCATTCGCACTATCAGCACCGCTGGACGTGGATCCAAGGGGGTCGTCGAGCTGCCAGTCCCAGGTGTCGGCTGGACTATCGGGTTCCACGGAAGTCGACCGGACAGTCTTCGCAAGCTCTTCTATGGAAGAGCCGAGATCGACATACGCTGATGTCAACTGGTCAGTTGGCGCAACATCGCCCTCTTGCTGAGAGGGCGCATTAAGGCTGTGCTGCAAGACAAGTGCCTGATACAACGCCACCAGGAACTGCTTGCCTGCGCTTTTGTTGGCCTCCCCGCGCGTTTGGGATTCGGCGGTCGTGCCCGAGTTGCCCGAAGAAGAATCGGTGTCAGTGGATCCGTTACTGGCCGCTGCAAACCCGCTCGGGTCGAGCCCCATACGTTGCAACGTAAGCTTGAGCGCCGCCATCAAGGCATCTCCGCTTCCCGACGATGTCGTTGACGGCCGCTCAGGAAGCGCACTGCTCGGCACGTTGGACGATGGCTTGGCCGTGCTGTTGGGAAAATCCGAAGATGAAATTGACATGCTGGAATCGAGTGCCATGGTGTCTCTCGGTTGGTTATTGCGTGATGCCGAATCAGCTGCCTGGAGCAGGTTCGCAGTGCTGCATATGACTGAATGGCGAGCGCACGGATTCATTCGCCCAGACGTCATATCGACCCAGAAAGCAGGAATCTGTAGTGTTGGAAAGGCAGGGTAAGAAGCCGAGGCCGGCTAGCATGCCGGCAGTCTTATGGACTAAGCGATACCGGCGCGACAATGAAAGATCCAGTAATGCAGCCAATACTTTCTGCTTAGGCGTTCCCTTGCGAACTGTGCAATTTTTTATATTCTTTTCGAGGGTTGAAGGCGAACAATTCGACCAGGCAATCCACCAATTGATGGCCTGTATTCCAAAGCAAGTAGCGTCGTTTAGCTCATTCTCTTACCGGGTCTTTCGTAGTCTAAGGTTGTTCGCACCGCTGACGTTATCACTGAGTATTGAACGTACTTGGAGGATGAAATGAATTTTTCCACAACCGGCGAGATTGCTTGCAAAGTGCGCATCAATCCCATCATGCTTGTTAGCGGTCAAGGTGTATCGAGCCGCGCAATTCGGTATCGCGGGAAACACACGTTGCGTGCCGTGTTGGGATTCCTGGATAGTCAGCGCGAGGTTCGTGCGCTGGTCTTTAGCCACACATCCGACGGGGAAATGTTATGGGTCGACATCCAGACGGGGGAGTTCAAAAGCTTTGAGGAGTGGAGATTCGAAGCGGCATGACGGACGTATCTAATAGCCGGCTTCCCCGCAACGAGTTCCCCGCGACCAGCGGGGCACGGGACTCAGGTAATAAACACGATCCGATCTCCCACCGCTGAATTGCATTCCACGAAATAGGCAGTACGGGCGGCCCTCACGTCGAGGAGAACGCGTTCAACGCCCTCAACACCCGGACTCTCATGCAAATGCGTTTTAACAATGACTTTCGAGCTCGGCTTGGCTAAGGCGTCACGCCTGACCTCCACGAGATACCTGATGGCGTCTCGTTGGTTCATAAAATACAGAATCATTAACAACGTGTCCTTACCGCAGTTAAAGCGGCGCCAATCGACGCTACTTTCCATCGGACCCGCTAGTGGCACGAGGCACAAGAAATGCAGGCAGATGCTGGCACCCTGTTTAGCACCCTGTTTACCGGGCAGAGACTTCGCCCGACATGACGTCGATCCACACAGGACCCTCTTCAGCTTGGTGGCTATAGACAAGCGCCCGTACCTGCGGCCCCGCTATTCTCAGGAAGCGCAATATGTCGCCCCTGCGTTGCTTGCCACGATAAGGGATGCGACATACCCTTTGATCACATTCCATTAGCAGTACCACATCGTTGCGCTTAAGAAGCCGCTCGAACATTGGTTCGCTCAACCCATGCGAAAGTTCCGCCGTCATTGCTTGCCGAATGACTGGCATGGTGCCGTGATCCGCCAGCGAGTCAGCGGGTTCAGGTATCGAGAGGAAGCGAGTGACATGCCCCATTACCTGACTCGCATGTTGGTCGTTGTGCCGCGCGATTGAGGCATTCTGGCGGGGTACGTCACGCAGACTTGGACGCTTTGGGGCACGAGTCATTTACATCCGACCGCGCAGACGATGGCAGATACGCCCGCCACCGCACCAACGATTCCGCCCAAGGCAAACGTTTCTACCGAACTGGCGCAAGCCTGAAGATTGAGTATGCAAAAGAGCATCGCGATGAAAATGCAGCGCCGCAAGATTTTTCTCCCTCAACAGTCGTTGCTGCGATTTGGACCGGCCTGAACACCAGGGCCCTGACGCAGCTTCCCGTCATGGACCTGATGTGCGTTTGAAGGAGTCAACGCAGAGGACTCCATGCACGCATAGAGAGATTAGAGTGCTTTGAAGAGGGGCATTTCGGCAATTACGGGCGGTAGATGACATCTGCTTACCGGGCATTACCTGGACGGGGGGGCGAGCGCAGCAAGGCTGTTTGCGCTCTTGTCGCGCTACCCCTGGTCAATCTGTCGTGCGCGATTGAAAGCCTGATGGGAATGAAATGTCGACGGGACATAGTCAAGCTGAGACGGCGGCGACTGAATTGTCTGCGCGAGCTAACCCGGGGCAGCCGCGGGTGTATCGGGTGAGATGATGCAAAGACCCACGGCGCACCCCGCGTGGCCTACGCAAAGGGGCCGGTTTGATTCAACCAAAGGTCGTTTAGTTGCGGAAGATTCCACTGTTTGGGATCTTCAATGGCCACTATCCGGTCGGCACCTTTTGCTTTCTTCAGGTCTACTATCTGAGGAAAGACCGGTTGATTCGACTTGCATGAGAAGAAGGTCTTGACGGTCGGCGCGAGGATTGACCCGCTGCCCTGATCGAGTACGACAGCAAGAAAACCGGATTCCAGCCGAACCAGCGAGCCGACCGGATAGATGCCCACCGTGCTGATGAAGGCCGCGAGAATGGTCTTGTCGAACTGCCCATCCCACGACGCCATGCTGCGAAGTGCCTGAGTCGGATGCCAGGACGATTTGTATGGCCGCTCGGATGTAACGGCGTCGTACACGTCGCAGACAGCACCCATCCGGGCCAGCAGGGGAATGGCTTTGTCCTTGAGCCCATGCGGATACCCGCCGCCATTGATCTTTTCGTGGTGGTGTAGCGCGACCTCCAGCACCCCTACACTGACATCGGCCGACTGCAGCATGTGCCAGCCGTCGTAGGAGTGTTTCTTGGCGACCTCGAACTCTTCCACACTCAGCTTCCCGGGCTTGTTCAGCACGGCGAGCGGCATGAGCGCCTTGCCGAGGTCATGCAGCAAACCGGCTACGCCGGCCTCGAGCACGCCTGGCTCGTCAAGTTCGAGTTCGCGCGCCAGCGCGGTCATCAACGCACACACGGCAACGGAGTGCATATACGTGTAACCGTCGTGGTGCTTCAGGCGCGCCACGCTGGTCAATGCGTACGGGTTGCGTATGACGGACGCGGCAATGCTCTTCACCAGCGGCATCATGCTGGCGCCTGATACGGCGCGTCCCATGCGGGCTTGCTGAAACACCCCTTTCATCTCATTGGAGGCCGATTCGAACAAGCGCCTTGCGTGTTCAATTTCTTCACCTACTTGTCTTCGCGGCAGTTGCGCGCGCGTCGTAACCGCCGTACCCAGTAGTTGGCCGTCTTCCGCCTGCACGGCCGAGCTGCCTGCATCGAACGGGTCGACCGGTTCGTCCAGGCTGTCCTCAGAGCACGACAGACCTCGATCCGTATCGATCACAATGGACGTAATTCCGCCCGCGACTATCTTCTCGATGTCGACAGCGGTGAGCAAAAACGAGTTCTTCCAGAATGGGTGATCGAGCCAGCGCCGATCCACACTGTGCAGGAACATGCCAGGACGCAATGAAGAGACTGCGACCGTTTTCAACATAAGCCAACTCCGATGAGCCATGTTTTGGAACTAGCGAGGGGGAAACCACAGCACCGCCGGCTTCAGCCAACACTTACGCGCTCCACCAATGCACTGATCAGATCCTTGATTTCTTTCACCCGGCACCACTACCCGGGCGAGCGGCTCAGGCCGTCAGATTCAATCCGGGGCATTGGCCTTGAGCGCCGTACCCTCAATGATAAAGACAATCTGTGCGACTCGCTCCACGCCAGCAAACCCCTGCTGCATCGCTAGCGCCAACGCTCGCCGCAGATGCTTGATAATTTGCCAAACAGACGTGTCTTTCGATCTCGAATGATCTCGCGTATCGCGCCGTGATCATTAGAGAATGACCGCAATATTTTCCGGACTCCTTACCCGGACTTACCGAACATCAATGTGGTGACCCCACATTTCTGACACACCGCTAGCGGTCATGCAGTACCGTAAGCGTTCAGTAAAGTATTCAACCAGCGCCGGTCGTGCCCTCCTTTACCTGCTTACCCGCCCCGCTTATCACCCCGGCCTGCGGTTCCTAGCGTACCTCACACCGCTCGTAAAAAAATACGCTAGTCATCCGTTCACATGCTGTTTGAACAACAGTCTGGTCTACGGGAAATATTTGGTAATTACTGACCGAACCCCAGTTCTATTCTTCGGATTCCCGGTATCGAATCCAGCCGAGTATGGGTAAAAGGCCCATTCTTCCAGCGATAACGATGACCCTCTTCAAGACCACCCTGATCTCCGCGATTCTGTTCGGCAGTCCGCTCGTGGCTCACGCTACCAGCTTCGATTGCAACCTCGGTCACTCAGCGACTGAAAAGCTGATTTGCCACAACCCGGATTTATCGAAGCTCGACGATGAACTTGGAAAGCTGTACTGGAAAGCGCGCCGCGCGGTTGCGGATAAACATTCATTCCGCGCCGACAGCGATGCCAAATGGACTTGGCGAGAAACGCATTGCACGGATGAAACGTGCCTCACGACCTGGTACTCAGGCCGTATCGAAGAACTTCAGCAAGTGGTCGACGACCTGCAATCCATCTCGAAGCCCTCGCCTGGTCGCGCAGCCTCTGAGCCTGTGTTGCCGGTGCCCACGATTGCCATAGGTCGATGCACCGTCGCCGAGCCCGGCATGATTTCGCTCGATAATTGCAGGTCGCTGATGAAATCCAATATGCATTGGAAATACGACGCACACGGAGGCGACTGGTTCTGCGGAGTCGCCGTGCTGGATGAATCGAAATTGCCTGGGGTCGCCCTGCAATGAGCGAGCAAATCGACATGCCGGAAGCGAGTCGGACTGCCGTCCAGCTTTTGACCCGGCAAGAGGCAATGGGTGATTCGAATGTCGCGTTCTCGCCGGACGTGTTATTTAAAAATTTCAATACGCATCTGCTTGACCCAACTCAAGCCGAGCGTCGACTGAGCGTGGACTTAGTGCCGCCCCGTTCCCCAGGACGAGTGCATGCCGCCGCCAAATCGCGATGCTCCGCCATGAAAGCCGGAACCCATTGGCGCGCCAACATGCATATGACCCATTTGATGAAAATGGTCGAGATGCGAACGGTGATGGAAACGATCGACGAAAATAAAGCTCACACCCGCGCCAATGAAAAGCGAGGGCCCCCAGTACCACGGATCGGGATACGGATAGTACGCGACCGGGTACACAAGCATGCTGCCGTCAGGGCTCTCGACGATCTGCCAAGTTCCATCGCTTTGCAGACACGCGCGTCCCACGACTTGCTGCATCGATCCGTCAACGTCCGCTTGCCCCGCTACGGCACGGCAATTGGCTCCTGAGTCAATATCTGTAGCGGCTGCATCGTTGTATGTTTGCGCAAGCGCGGGCGCAGCACAACCCATCGCGGCAAGCATCACTCCCAACAGAAGTAACTGGCGCATCGTCGTCTCCTGCATGAACCCGGACGCATCGGCGTCGCTGGCAATTTCACCGTGCTCGTGCCGAATGGCAAGCGGTATAGGGATTAAACGATCGAAGCCGTGAAAATATTCCGGCATTGCACGCAACCAGGAACAATCGGGTGGGGGTAAGCGAAGCCTTTGCCTGCGCCTGTTGCCGCTCAAGCGACTGGTGCAGCTTCATCGTGGAAATCCTTAGGGTGGACTCATTTGGTATGTGCTTAATTTGGCATAAGCTTAATATCAGGCAACCCTAGATGAGCCGTCGTCACCCTGTCCACAGAACGCGGCTCTTATCGTGATGGACCGTTATCCGTCTCGCTTGTTTCATCCGGATGCCGTGCGCGCGCTTTCCGGCACAGCGGGCTTACTGTTGCGCAAAGCGTTGGCCTTTTTCGCGGGGCTGCTGCTCTGCAGCGCAGCAGCCGCAAGTCCGGTTGTCGTGGTCATTCCGCTCAACGGCGCTGTCGGTCCGGCGAGCGCCGACTTCGTCGTTCGCGCCCTTGCCCGGGCGGCTGACGAACACGCTGAGCTTGCCGTTCTCGAGATCGATACCCCCGGCGGACTCGACCAGTCGATGCGCTCGATCATCAAGGCCATCCTCGCTTCACCCGTTCCCGTTGCAGCG